>WNGF01010137.1_pt1 | contig 15186 bp, 12 predicted proteins | sample 5400641 | NCBI WGS metagenome assembly WNGF01 (sample SAMN13153371, study PRJNA577476) | soil metagenome | isolation source: 80 cm soil or saprolite under grassland replicate 2 | place: USA:California | collected 2016-06-15
TCTCGACGCCGCGGCGGTGCAGCTCCGCGAGCATCGGCAGCTCGTCCTCGCTTCGGGCCACGATCAGCTTTCCGCACTCCCGCCACGGCACGCCGTTGTCGTCGCAGAAGCGCCGCAGCAGCGCGCCGCCGCGCACGCACAGCCGCGCCTTCGCGCTCCCTGGCTTGTAGTAGACGCCGGAGTGGATCACGCCGCTGTTGTGGCCCGTTTGGTGGAACGCGAGCGTCGATTCTTTTTCGAAGAGAGTGACGGCGACGCCGCGTCGGGTCAGCTCGTGTGCGGTGGCCAGGCCGACGATGCCGCCGCCGACGACCGCCACCTTCATTCGTACCGCAGCGCCTCGATCGGGTGGAGCTGCGCCGCCTTCCAGGCCGGATACCAGCCGAAGCTGATGCCGATCACCGAGCAGACGATCAATCCCGTCACCGTCCAGAACCACGGGAAGACCATGGGGATCTCCAGCCAGACGGCGATGCCGTTCCCGCCGACGACGCCCAAAAAAATCCCCGCCAGGCCGCCGAGCTCCGACAGCACGATGGCCTCCAGCAGGAATTGCCGGACGATGTCGTTCTTGCGCGCGCCGACCGCCTTGCGCAGGCCGATCTCGCGCGTCCGCTCCGTCACGCTCACCAGCATGATGTTCATGATTCCGATGCCGGCGGCGAGCAGCGCGATCGCGCTGATCAACAGCGCGCCGATGCTGATCACGTCAGCGACCTGGTGGAACGCGCCGATGAGCGTGTCGTTCGAGTAGATCTCGAAGTCGTTCTCATGCCCGAGCTTCAGTCCGCGGGCCACGCGAAATGCGCCGATGGCCTTGTCGAGGGTCTGGTTGTACGTCGTCTGCGACGTCGACTGAATGGCGATGTTGACCGTCCGGTTGATCCAGCCGAAGTCGTTGAAGTACTTCGTGATCGGCACGATCATGTTGTCGTCCTGGGTCTGCCCGAACAGCGAGCCTTTCTCCCCAAAGACACCGATGATCTGGTACGGCCGGTCGTTGACCTTGATCGTCTTCCCGATGGGCGACTCGTTCGGGAAGAGCTTCTTCTCCACGTTCTTCCCGACCACGGTGACGGGACGCGCCAGCTCGACGTCCTCGGCGGAGAGGTTCCGTCCGTATCCGACCGTGAAGGAATTGGCGATGACGAAGTTCTCGTCGGTGCCGATGAGCGTCATCCCCTGGAGCTTCGTCCGCCCGTACGCCACCGGCTTGCCGCCGCGGTCGAAGACCTTGAGGCAGATCACGTTGGCCTGCCCTTCCATCAGCCGCTTGAAATCGTTCGCCTGCTGCAGCGAGATGTTGCGCCGGTTCGCGTACTTGTCGCTGTTGTCGGAGCTCATGACCGGGTACTTCGCGAACTGAAAGAGGTTGCTGCCGAGGAAGCTGAGGCCGTTCTCGATCGAGACTTGGATGACGCTGAGCGCCGTCATGACGCCGATGACCGAAAAGACGCCGATGGCCACGCCGAGCATCGTGAGGATGGAGCGGAGCTTGTTGGTCTTCAGCGCGTTCAGCGCAATGCGGATGATTTCTGTCGAGCCCATCACTCGTACCTCAGCGCCTCGATCGGATCGAGTCGCGACGCGCTCACTGCCGGCGCCAGCCCGGAGAAGATGCCGGTGACGGTGGAGACAATCAGCCCGACGATCACCAGGCCGATCGAGAACTGCATCGGGAACGACGGCATGGCGGCGGCGACGCCGACCGACACGAGCCACGTGAAGATGACCCCGACGGCGCCGCCGACGAGGCAGATCGACACGGCCTCGATCAGGAACTGCAGCAGGATCGTCCGCCGCCGCGCGCCGAGGGCCTTGCGCGTGCCGATCTCGCGCGTGCGCTCCTTCACGCTTACGTAGGTGATGTTCATGATTCCGATGGCGCCGACGAAGAGCGCTAGGCCGGTCACGAAGAGACCGGCCACGGCGATGCCGCTCTTGATCGGGTCGAGCGTGCTGCGCACGGCGTCCTGGGCGTTGACCGAGAAGTCGTCTTTCTGCTCCGGCTTGAGGCCGCGGATGCGCCGCATGTCGCCGATCACCTCGTCGCGCGAGGCCTCCAGGCGGTTCTTGTCCTTCATCTTCACGCGGATCGACGTGTCGAGGCGCGAGCTGAACGTCTTCTGGAACGAGGCCAGCGGCACGACGGCGTAGGTGTCGAAGCTGAAGAGGCCGAGGAACGTCCCCTGCTTCGTGTAGACGCCGACGACGCGGAAGGGGTTGCCGTCGATGCGCACGACGTTGCCGAGCGCCGACTGGTTGGGGAACAAGACCTCGGCGACGTCATAGCCGAGGACGCAGACGTTCGCGCCGCCGTGCGACTCCGCGTCGGTGAAGAAGCGGCCTTGCGTGAATGAGGCCGTCGCGGTCTGCAGGAACTCCGCGGTCGTTCCCTGGGTGAAGACGCCGCGCACTTCGTTGTCGCCGTATTTGATGTTGCGGACCGTGTTCAGCGTCGGCACCGCCGTGATGAGCCGGGAGTTCGGCGTGGCCTTGATCAGCCGCTTCAGCTCGTCGGCGTAGCGCGCTTCCATGCGCCGGCGGTTGCGGTAATTCCACCAGTCGTCGACGTGGTGCCACGGCCACTTCTCGACGTAGAAGACGTCGTCGCCGATGACCGCCAGGCTGCGCTCGAAGCCGATCTCGATCCCGGAGATCGCCGAGCCCATGAGCGTCACCGCGACGATACCGATGATCACGCCGAGGGCGGTGAGCACCGAGCGCATCTTGTGCGCGCGGATGACCTGGAAGGCGATGCGGAAGGATTCGGAAACTTCGTAGATCATGACTCGAATTCAGAATGCAGAATGCAGAATGCAGAATAGAAGCGAAGCTCATTTTGCATTTTGCATTCTGCATTCTGCATTTCCTCATCCTTTCCCCGGCTTCTCGATTGCCACCTTCGACCCGTCTTTCAGCCGCCGCGAGATCGCCGTGTACGACCCCGACACGACTTCGTCGCCCGGCTTGATGCCGCTCTTGATCTCGATGTAGGTCGCGTCGGCGATTCCGGTCTCGACCTTCTGCTGGCGGACCTTCTCGCCGTTCTTGACGAAGACGACGCGCTGCAACTGCTCGCGCAGCTCGCGCTCCTTCTGCTTCTCCTGCGTCTGGTTCGTCACGTCGGCCCGGTTGTCGCCGCCTTCGCGCGCGGCCTGCTGTGCGGTCATCTTCTCGCGCTCCTCGGGCGACAGCTTGCTGCCGGTCATGCGCGCGGTCACGCTCTGGATCGGCACGACCACGGCGTTCGCCACGGTGCCGGTCTCGACGTCCGCGGTCGTGCTCATGCCGGGGCGCAGATGCAGCGAGCGGTCGGGGATGCGGATCTTCACCTCGAAGTTCGTGACCTCTTCCTGGCTGCCGGCGTTCTTCGTCGTGGCCGTGCTGGCGATCTCGCGGACGACCCCGCGGATGACGCGGTCGGGATAGGCGTCGACGCTGATCCGCGCCGACTGCCCGACGTGGACGTTGACGACGTCGTTCTCGTTCACGTTCACGCGTGCTTCCATGTTGTCGAGGTTGGCGACGCGCATCACCTCGGTGCCGGCAAACTGGCTCGTGCCGACGACGCGCTCGCCGACGCGGCTGGTGAGCGAGCTGATGGAGCCGTCCGACGGCGAGTAGATGGTCGTCTTCGACAGGGCGTCGCTGATCTGCCGCAGGGCCCCCTCGGCGCGCTGGATCTCGAAGAGCGACGACTCCAGCGCCGCCTTGGCCATGTCGTACTGCGTCTGGGCCGTGTTCCGGTCGGACTCGGGCAGCAGCTTCGCGTTGAAGAGCTGCTGGGCGCGCTTGTAGTCCTGCTCCGCCTTGGCCACCTCCGCGCGATTCCGCACGCTCGCCGAGCGCGCACCGCTCAAGGCCGCCTGCTGCGACTCCACCTGGGCCTTGTAGGCGTCGGGCTTGATCCGCATCAGGAGCTGCCCGCGGCGGACGACGTCGCCTTCCTTCACGGCGATCTCAACGATCTCGCCGGAGACCTCGGGGGCGATCTTCACCTCGATCTCGGGCTGGATCTTCCCGGTCGCCGTCACGAGCTGCGTGACGTTCTTGCGGAAGGCCTTGTCGGTCGTGACCAGAATCGGCTTGTCGCGCTTCTTCGACGCCACCGCCGCCACGAGGACGCCGATGATGACGACCGCGAACGCGATCAGCCAATAGAGTCGTTTTCGGGAACGTTTCTTTTCCATCTCGGGCCATTATCAACGGATGTCCGGGCGAATGGTTGCAGACCTTCGATTATCATCCGCTGCATGCGCTCCGTGATCGTCGGCACCGGGAGCCACATCCCGCCGCACGCCGTCCCGAACCACCACTTCCTCCACCACGAATTCCGCGGCCCCGACCGGAAGAAGATCGACAAGCCGAACTCCGAGATCCTCGAGCAGTTCGAGTCGATCACGACGATCCGGGAGCGGCGGTACGCGAGCAAAGACCAGGTCACCTCCGACCTCGGCTGCGACGCGGCCCGGCAGGCCCTGGCGTCGTCGGGCATCGATCCCGAGTCGCTCGACTACATCGTCTTCGGACACAACTTCGGCGACGTCAAGCCGCGCAGCCATCGATCCGACATGGTGCCGGCGCTGGCCGCGCGCGTGAAGGCGAAGCTGAAGATCGCGAACCCGCGGACGGTCGCGGTCGACGTGATCTTCGGCTGCCCCGGCTGGCTGCAGGGGGTGATCATGTGCGACGCCATGATCCGCGCCGGCGATATCAAGCGGGCCATGGTCATCGGCGCCGACACGCTCTCGCGCATCTCCGACCCGCACGACCGCGACAGCCTGATCTACGCCGACGGCGCCGGCGCCACGATCCTCGAGGCCCGCGACACGGATGCCGGCATCCTCGCGCACGCCGTCCGCTCCGACACGCTCGAGCACTCCGGCATGCTCTTCATGGGGCATTCGTACAACGAGGAGGTCTTCATCGAGGCGCTCTTCCTGAAGATGGAGGGGCGAAAGCTCTACAAGTACGCGCTGAACAACGTGGCCGGCGCGATCAAGGAGGCGCTCGACCGCGCCGGCATCGGCATCGGCGAGGTCAAGAAGGTGCTGATCCATCAGGCCAACGGCAAGATGGACGAGGCCATCCTCGACGCGCTCTACAAGCTGTACGGGATCGACGACGCGCCGCACGACGAGGTGATGCCGATGACGATCTCCTGGCTCGGCAACAGCTCCGTGGCTACGATCCCGACGATGCTCGATCTGATCCAGAAGGGAAAGCTGCCGCCGCACGAGATCCACAGCGGCGACGTGGTCGTGTTCGCCTCGGTCGGCGCCGGGATGCATATCAACGCGGTGGTGTATCGAGCTCCGTAGCGCCGGCGTCCTCGCCGGCCGGCCGGGCGCCGTCTCGGCGCCCGCGGAGGTAAACTTCGGGCCATGCCAAACTGCGATCACGTCGGTCCCGAGCAGGTCGTCGAGTACGCCGAGCACGCGCTGCGCGAGCGCGGCCTCTCCCCCGAGCAGTGGGATGGCGCGCGCTACGCCTGGTCCGGAAACGTCGACGAGAATACGTCGGTGCACGTCGAGGTCGTCCGCGAGAACAGCGGCTGGCGCGTGACCCAGCTCGAGCGGCGCAAGAGCGCGATCCCGGAGAGCGAGAGCGGCTATCGGGTACTTTGACAAAGTAGCCACCGGGAGCTACATTGGCCAACATGCGCGCTGTCGGAATCAAAATGCTGAAAAACAGGCTGAGCGAATACATCCGGCTCGCCTCGCAGGGAGAGACGATCCTCGTTTCGGACCGCGACCGCGTAGTGGCCGAGATCCATCCGCCGTCGGCTGGGCGCGCCGAAGTACTCGAAGACGCCGTTCTCGCGGAGGCTGTACGCCGCGGGTGGTTGACGCCGCCGTTGGCGCGCCAGCGGCCGATGACGCGTCATCCGATTGCTCCGCTGGCAGACATCCTCCGTGAGCTGGCGGCGGATCGCGAAGACCGATGATCTACGTCGACACCTCGGTCGTTCTCGCGGAGCTGTTCGCCGAGGATCGTCATCCGCCCGCTGATTTCTGGGATGAGGAATTGGCGTCGAGCCGTCTTGTCGAATACGAAACTTGGAATGCGATTCATCGCCGGGGAACCGAGCGCTTTCACGGCGAATCAGCGCGCAGAATCATCGAGTCGCTCGCCATCGCCGAGCTTTCGCGGCACGTGTTGCAGCGGTCAATTGAGCCCTTCCCAGTCCCGGTTCGAACGCTCGATGCGCTGCATCTATCCACACTGCTGTTTTTGCACGATCTCGGCGCCGAGATCCGCCTCGCGAGCTACGATGGAAGAATGATCGAAGCAGCCACCGCTCTCGAAATCGAATTGGCCAATTGCTAACGCCCCACGAACCCCGCGGCCACCGGCACGCGGCGACCCGCCAGCGCGGCGGCGATCTCCAGCGACGTTTCCGCCAGCGGGCGGAGGTAGTCGCCTTCCATGACCGAGAGCGCCACGCCGTCGCGATAGGCGATGCGGGTGGGCGGGAGGGCGCGGATGCGGTCGCCGGCGGTGAGGATTCCGGCGAGGTTCAGCGGGTCGGCGGCGCTGATGACGATCATGCGGCCGTCTGGCGGCGTGCGGCGGATCTCGCGCAGGCGCTCGACGGCGTCGGGGAGCGCGAACTGCTCGCCCGACATGCCGGTGACGAAGCGGCCGCCGCGGATCTCGCCGCGCGCCTCGAGGCGGCGGTAGACGCGGGCGAGCTCGCGCCACGGAGCGAGGCCCGTCTCGCGCGTGAGAAGGCGGCGGAAGACGACGCCGTAGCGGCGGAGGAGCATCCACGCCTGCTGCTCGACTGTCGCCTCGCACGGCTCCAGCAGCGACCAGCGGCCGCCGCGGCCGAGGAAGCCGTCGCAGGTGATGAGGGTGGCGCGGGTGAGCTCTTCGAGCGCTTCCGGATCGAGATCGCGAGCGAACGAGGGGCCTTTCATGCGCAGGATGTCGAGCGCGCGTTGGGCGCGGTCGCTCACGGGAACAGGCAAGAGTGCCTGTCCTCCACCGAACACGACGCCGGTGCCCCGTTGCGCCCATCGCGCTTCGCCGCTGAGGCAGAGCGTGTCGAGCGGCGACTCCTCGTAGCGATCGATGCGCAGCGGGAGGACGTAGCGCTCCCAGGCGCGCTCGGCGATCTCGAAGCCGTCGAGCTGCGCGAGGACGGCGCGCAGGCCGTCGATGCCGGTGAGGCGCGTCGACGGCGTAGCGTGCTGCCAGGCGAAGAGGAAGCGCATGAAGTCGGCGGCACTGACCGGCTCGATTTCCGCGCGCAGCCGGTTCAGCGTGTAGCGATGGATGCGCGCGAGGAGGCGGCGGTCGCACCACTCCGGCGCGCGCGACTCGAAGGAGCCGCGGAGGACGATGCCCTCCGACTCGAGTTTCAGCAGCGCCGCATCGGCCTCGGCGACATCGACGCCGAGGGATTCGGCCAGCGCGGATGTCGTCGTCGGACCGACGAGCGCGAGGCGGCCTCGCAGCAATTCGACGACGGCGTCTTCGCGCGTCCAGATCCGATTGCGCGGAGAGACAAGATCGATTTCGTGAATCGTGATGATCTCTGGCGCGCGTTCGGCGGCGACCCACAAGTCGCCGACGCGGCCGGCGCGCTTCGACGAGACCAGCTCTTCGAAGAACGGCCCCTCCACCTCCCCCTCGACCAGAAACCCGAACGTCAGCAGGGCGTCGTGGAGCTCGTCGGCGTCGCGCGGATCCGGCCGCTCCTCGTCGCGCACGCGCTCGATCGCGGCGGGGTCGAGCGCGCCGAGGTCGCTCGACGTCGTACGGCGCGTCAGCACCGCCTGCGTGCGGCGCTCCTCGAGCGGCGCATCGTCGAGGAACGCGTATGGCTTCGCGTTCAGGATCTCGTGCGCCAGCGGCGACGGCTCCGTCGTGTCGCGCGCCAGGCAGGTGATCTCGCCCGCGTGGATGCGCTCGAGCACGCGCGCCAGGCCGTCGAAGTCCATCGCCTCCTCGAGGCAGTCGCGCACCACCTGCTTCACCAGCGGATGGTCCGGCAGCTCGCGGTCGCCCTGCAGGTTCTCCGGGCACGCGGCGGCGTCGGGGAAGACCGCGGCCATCAGGTCGTCGGCCATGGCGCGCTGCAGCGGCGGCGGGGCCTTGCGCCCGCCGCGGTTGCGCGGGATCGCCAGTGACACCGTCGTGTTCCAGCGCCAGCGCGTCGGGAAGACCGGCGCCGCCAGGAGCGCCTGCACCAGGATGTCGCGCGCCGTCGCCGGATGCAGATAGCGGAAGACGTCGGCGAGCGGGAACGAGTGCTGCGGCCCGAGCGAGAGGAGGATCGCGTCCTCCGTCGCCGCGGCTTGCAGCTCGAAGTTGAACTGGCGGCAGAAGCGCTTGCGCAGCGCCAAGCCCCACGCTTTGTTGATGCGGCTGCCGAACGGCGCGTGGATGATGAGCTGCATGCCGCCGGCCTCGTCGAAGAAGCGCTCGGCGACGAGCGTCTCCTGCGTCGGCATCGCGCCGAGGGCGCGGCGGGCGTCGTCGAGGTAGGCCACGAGCTCGCGCGCGACGTCGTTGTTCATTCCGGTTTCGTCGACCAGCCACTCCGGCGTCGTGGCCAGGTCGCGCAGCTCGCTCACCGCGCGCGACAGCTCGTCGCTCCGCGCCGGCGCCTCGCCGAGCCAGAACGGGATCGTCGGCGGCGCCCCTTTCGCGTCGGCAACGCGGACGACGCCGCTGCCGACCTGCATGATCTGCCACGAGGCGTTGCCGAGCTGGAAGATGTCGCCCGCGTTGCTCTCGATGGCGAAGTCCTCGTTGAGCGTGCCGACGACGGTGTCGTCCGGCTCGAGCAGAACCTTGTAGTCGGCGACCTCCGGGATCGCGCCGCCCGAGGTGATGGCCAGCATGCGCGCGCCGCGGCGGCCGCGCACGCGGCGGTTCACCTCGTCGCGGTGCACGAGCGCGCCGCGGCGGCCGCGCTTCGTGGCGAAACCGTCGGCGACCATGCGCAGGACGTCGTCGAAATCGCTGCGCGTCAGTGAACGGTACGGCCAGGCGCGGCGCATCAGCTCGAAAAGCTCGTCCTCGCCGTAGTCATCGCACGACGTCTCCGCGACGATCTGCTGCGCGAGAACGTCGAGCGGCGCCTCCTGCGACACGATGGCGTCGAGCGCGCCGCGGCGCACCTCGCGCAGCAGCGCCGCGCATTCGACGAGGTCGTCGCGCGAGATGGGGAAGAGCCGCCCCTTCGGTATGCCGGCGATCGTGTGCCCCGAGCGCCCGACGCGCTGGAGCAGCGTGGCGATGCGGTGCGGCGATCCGATCTGGCAGACGAGGTCGACGTGGCCGATGTCGATGCCGAGCTCCAGCGAGGCCGTGGCCACGAGCGCTTTCAACTGCCCGTTCTTCAGGCGCGATTCGGCGTCGAGGCGCTTCTCCTTCGAGAGGCTGCCGTGGTGCGCGGTCACGGCGTCGTCGCCGAGGCGGTCGCTGAGGTGGCGGGCCACGCGCTCGGCCATGCGGCGGGTGTTGACGAAGGCGCGCGTGGTGCGGTGCGAGTCGATCAGCGCGGTGATGCGATCGTAGTACTCCTCCCACACCTCGTTGGCCATCACGGTTTCGACCGAGGAGCGCGGGATCTCCAGCGCCAGGTCGAGGGCGCGGCGATGGCCTTCGTCGATGATCTCGACGTCGGAACCGGGCCCGAGCCAGCGCGCCACGTCGTCGATCGGCTTCTGCGTCGCGGAGAGTCCGAGGCGCAGGAGCGGCGCCTCCGCTACCGCCTGTAGACGCTCCAGGGTCAGCGCGAGGTGCGCGCCGCGCCGCGTCCCGATGACGGCGTGGATCTCGTCGACGATGACGGTGCGCGCCGTTCGCAGCATGGCGCGGCTGCGCTCCGCGGTGAGCAGGAGGTAGAGCGACTCCGGCGTGGTGACGAGGATGTGCGGCGGCTTGCGCAGCATGGCCGCGCGCTCCGACTGCGTGGTGTCGCCGGTGCGCACGGCCGCGGTGATGCGCGGCGCCTCCAGCCCCATCTCCTCGGCGATCCTACGGATGCCGCGCCGCGGCTCGGCCAAGTTCTTGTGAATGTCGGCGCTTAGCGCCTTCAGCGGCGAGACGTAAACGACGCGGACCTCGTCGGGGAGCGGCGCGCGCAGCCCTTCGACGAGGAGATCGTCGAGCGCCGTGAGGAACGCCGCGAGGGTCTTGCCGGAGCCGGTCGGCGCCGCGATCAGCGTGTGCCGCGCGCCGCGCACCGCCGCCCACCCGCGCTGCTGCACGGCGGTCGGCGTTCCGAGTGTCTCCAAGAACCAGCGTTGCGTTGCGAGATGAAAGAGGTCGAGGGACATGGATGAGAAAAAGATTTTATCGCGGTCGTGATGCAGATCACGAATCGCCTGAAACGCTTTCGCCCGCTCCTGCACTACTTCCCCGTCCAACGAAATCGGACAAGAAGGAAGGATAGGAAAAAGCAATGAATCGTTTTTATCTCATGTCCCTTGCCATCGCCGCGTTGACGATGGCGGCGCCGGCGATGGCGGCGCTCAACGTCGTGAACACCTCGGCGCCCCAGGTGAACTACGTCTTCAGCACCGACGGCAGTGTGACCGTCACCGACATGGCCTCGCCGCTCCTCAACGGAGGTTTCCTGCAGTCGCGCATCTTCCAGGGCGAGGCGGGATCGCCGGCCGCGGGGAAGTGGGTGTATGAGTACCGACTCGATCTCCGCTGCGCGATGAGCGGTGACGGCGGGCGGCCTCGGCACGATCGGCCTGTCGTGGGCGAACTGGTTCGCCGGCTACTCCGGCTTCAACTTCAGCGCGCCGGTGTGGTCCGCGACGAGCGGCTGCAACGGCGACACGAGCTACTTCCTGGGGCTACACCTCGGTGTATCCGCCGCAGGTGGTGACGGCGACGGTGGCGACGAACACCGGCAGCATCATGGTGAACGCGCGATCGGCGGTCGGGCGAGATGGCGTTGAGCGAGGCCCACGCCACGTTCACGTACGCCTTCTTCCCGTAGCCGCGCCGCGCGCAGAAGGCCGCGAGCTTTTCGTCATGTCCGTCGAAGTCGACAAGGTTCTCCGCGTCCCTCCGCAGCTCGTTCCAGATGGCGCGGTCGTCGCGGACGCGGCCGAGGAGAAAGCCGCCGATGCGAATGTGCTCGGAGCGAGCGACCGTCGTGGCGTAGCGCTTCTCGAGCAACTGCACGGCCGAGCGATCGCCTTGCGTCGCTCTCTCGAAGAGCGCGTCATCGAGGTCGTAGTCGGCGCACGACGGGATACCCCCACGGCGATTCCGGCGCTTTTGGGTCGCAGATTGGGATGATGCTGCATCCGGCGGTGAGCAGGGCGATGAGCAGCATCCCCACACCTTAGGCCCGCGCCGGTTACCGCTCCGCAACCGAACGCGAAACGCTTCGCGAACCTGTGGCCGGGCCGCGGAAGCGCGTCCGCGCGGAGAGCAGCCAGTACGCCGTCAGCGCCACCGCGACGAAGAGCATCGTCCAGAGCACCAGCTCGTTCGGCGGCAGCATGAAGACGACGGTGATGATCGCGATCCAGACGATGGCCACGACGTTCACCAGCGGCGCGGCGCGGCCCAGCGTCCACGGCGTCTATCGCTGTTGCGATGCGGCCGAGGCTACGGCGACGCTGTAGGTCGGTTCCGATACTCTGCCCGCTCGTCGTCATCCTTTAGATACTTCGCGGCCAGCGCGTCAATCGCTTCCGAATGGAACTCGGCGAGGTCGAAGACGAGCACGGGATGGCGTCGTACCGCCGCCTCGATCTCCGCACGCGGCGTGTCGTCGTGCTGGAGCGCCAGCCCAAAGATCCCGGCCTGCGCCAGTCCCGAATCGTCGGACGCGAGCGCGCGCAACAGCAGTGGCCGCGCGCGGCGGTCCTCCCATGCTGCGCTGAATGCATCCCAGGCCATCGATTCGTACTCGTGGGCGTCGAAGTCGTGCGCGGCGCAATACGGTTCGAGCTTCTTGATGTCGCCGCCCGCGGCGACGAGCCGCTCGGCATGACCCGACAGCTCGCTCCAGATCGCGCGGTCGTCGCGCGCGCGGCCGAGCAGAGCGCCGCCGATCATCCAGCGCTCCATGTACGTGAATGTCGTCGCGTAGCGGCGCTCGAGCAATTCGATCGCCGAACGGTCGCCGCGCTTGGCGCTGTCGATCAATGCCCTGTCGAGGCCGAAGTCGCTGCACAAGGGGTACTCCCAAGGCGTCGATGGCGTCTTCTCGCGGCACGCGACGTTCACCAGCATCACGCATGAGGTCCCCGACGGCGTCATCTCGACCGGCGGGATGACGTTCGTTCCTCCGCTGACCCGCACGTCCCGCGTCGCGGTCTTCAAGCCATCGAGCTCGAACTTCACGTTGTAACTGCCGAGCGGGACGTTCGCGAACGTGTAGGCGCCGTGCGCGTCTGTAATGCACGTGACGTTGTACGAGCCGGAGCGGAGCGTGACCGGGATGCCCGGCAGTGGGCCGTCGCTCGACACGGTTCCTGTGACCGAGGCGACCGCGGCGAGCAGCGCGAGTAGCAGCATGATGGCGATTACCTTAGGCCCGCGCCGGTTACCGCTCCGCAACCGAACGCGAAACGCTTCGCGAACCTGTGGCCGGGCCGCGGAAGCGCTGCCGCGCGGAGAGCAGCCAGTACGCCGTCAGCGCCACCGCGACGAAGAGCATCGTCCATAGCACCAGCTCGTTCGGCGGCAGCATGAAGACGACGGTGATGATGGCGATCCAGACGATGGCCACGACGTTCACCAGCGGCGCGGCGCGGCCGAGCGTCCACGGCGTCTCCTGGCGCGGCAGACGGTTGCGGAGGTGAAGCAGGATCGGGATCCCGTACGCGAGGTAGAGGCAGATCGTGCTGATCGACGTCACCACGAACCACGCCGCGGCGTAGACGCAGATCAGCACCGACAGCGCCGCGGTCACGACGATGGCCACGTGCGGCGTGTGGTGCCGGCCGCCGACGCGCTTGAGCCAGCGCGAGCCCGGCATGCCATCGTCGCGCGCGAAGGCGTACCACATCCTCGCCATCGACGTGACCGAGGCGACGCCGCAGAGCCACATGGCCACACCGATGACGATGGCGATGGCGTTGCTGACGATCGGCGCGACGTTCGCGGCGACGATGTAGAGCACCGGATACGGATCGTTCGCCGCCTTCGCCACGTCGCCGTTCGGGATGCACCACGTCAGCACGAGCAGCATCACGTAGCCGGTCACGGCGGAGACGGCCACGGACATCACGATCCCCCACGCGCTGCTCAGCCGCGCCGAGATCGTCTCCTCGGCCATGTGCGCCGAGGCGTCGTAGCCGGTGTACGTCCACTGTGCCTGCAGCAGCGCCAGGACGAAGAGGAGCAGCGGCGGCGCCGCGGCGTAGAGGGACGCGAGCGATGGCACGAGGCGGAAGAGCGGCGACGCGATCGCGGCGTCGCCGATGGCCATCGTCTTCGACGCCTCGAAGAGGTTCACGGTCGGATGGAACGAGAGGAGGAACGCGAGCGAGTTGTGGTGCCGCCCCCAGAACGCCAGCGCCGCGACGATGAGCGCGACGCCGCCGATGTGCCACCAGACGCTGACGTCGCTGAGCCGCGCGGTGACGCGGATGCCCCAGAGGTTCACGGCGATCTGCGGGATGAGGATCGCAATCATGACCGCGAGCTGGAACGGCCACGATGTCCCCGTGTTGCTCGGCAATCCGAGGAGGCGCGTGGTCGCGCCGATGAGGTAGATCGCCGCGGCGATGTTGATGCCGGCGGTGATGGCCACCTGCCCGATCATGTTCAGCCACGCCGTGACCCACGCCCACGTCGGCCCGCCCAGCTTGAACGCCCAGAAGTAGAGGCCGCCCGCCGTCGGATACGCCGAGGCGATCTCCGCCATCGACGCGGCAACGCACAACGTGAAAAGGCTGACGATCGGCCAGCCGATCGAGTTCGCCGACGGCCCCGCGAACTTGAGCCCGTAGCCGAACAGCAGCACGGCGCCGGTGAGGATGGAGATGATCGAGAAGGAGACGGCGAAGTTGGAGAAGCCGCCCATCTCGCGGAAGAGCTGCTGGGTGTAGCCGAGGCGCTCCAGGTCGCGCGCATCGTCGGGAAAGGGGGTCAGGTCTTCACTCCGCGGCATAGAGAGGCCGCATGGGATGCTCCGGCAGCGGAGTGAAGACCTGACCCCCTTGGATTGCGTGGAACGTCACGCGGCACGCCGGCGTCTCCGTGTCGTCGCGGAGGTACATCACGCGTCCGGAGACGTGGCCGGTCATGTTCATTTCCAGATCGCGGCGCGGATCGACGTCCTGGCTGCCGAAGCGGAGGCGGATGGGATGACCGTACTCGTCGATGGTGAGCACGAGGACGTCGTCGTCGATGTGGATCGTGTAGAGGTCGCCGAGGCGGGTGGCGGTGGCGCGGGAGACAACGACGTCGCGGCCGTTCGCGGTCACGCGGCCGCGCGCGCTGCCGAGGGGGACGTCGGCGACGACCGTGCCGCTGTCGAGGAAGCCCGCCTCGCGCAGGCGAGGGCGAACGCGGCGCTCGAGAAGGCGGTCGAAACGGATCTCGCGCCAGGTCGGCGTGAGCGCCGGCGACATCTGTTCCGATGCGGAGAGGGGGACGAATGCATAGAGGCCGAGCAGGCCGGCCGCGGCGACGGCAAGGAAGATCACAGCGCCGATGAGATTGCCGAACGCGCCGCGCACGCTGCGCCCGCTCACGCCGCCGTCGGCCGCATCGCGGACGATCAGCGAGAGCGGCATGCCGGGATCGGGGACGAAGCCGTTGTGCGCCATCGAGTAGCGGCCCGTCGCGAAGACGCGCTGCCCCGGCACGAGCGTCCACTCCTGGAAACGCGCGTGCTCGATGGCGTGGTCGTCCTGAGTCATTCGATTGTCGCGGCGAATGTGATCGCTCTCGTTGCCGAGCTCCGCGAAGACCGCGCGGATGTCGCCCAGCGACGGCTCGTGGAACTTCGTTTTCTTCATGTAGTCGCTGAATTGCGGCACCGCGTCGCCCCGCATGACGTCGCGCGGCGTCAGTTGCAGCTCGGGCCGAGCGAGGAGGCGGATCTTCCCGTGCTGCGTGAGGATCGAGCTCGGTGCGAGGGCGAAGCCATCGAAGAGCAGCGCGTCTCCTCGCCGAATTTCGTACTTGTAGGCGACACACTGCACGCCGGAGAGCGGCGACGTCAGCGCCGGCCCCTCCGCC
>WNGF01010364.1_pt1 | contig 15178 bp, 12 predicted proteins | sample 5400641 | NCBI WGS metagenome assembly WNGF01 (sample SAMN13153371, study PRJNA577476) | soil metagenome | isolation source: 80 cm soil or saprolite under grassland replicate 2 | place: USA:California | collected 2016-06-15
CCGCCGTTGGTGCCATCGCCCGGCGCGGTCGGTTTCGGCGAGGTCTATCTGTCATGGAGCGAGCGCGGCCTCGCGCTCGGCACGATCGGCCAGGACTATTTCGACATCGAGCTGTTTCCGTATCCCGGCGCTTTCCCGCTCCGCGACGCCTACCGGCTCGAGCTCGGCATCGATTTCGGTGCGGGGCCGCGCCGCTTCACGCTGTTCTTCATCCCGCCGCGGACCAAGCTGCACGATTATCCGGAAATGCAGGCATTGCTCTGCGCCGGTGCGGCCGAACAGGCGATCGCCCAGGGCTGCACGCCGGTCGATGGGGCAGAAGCGATATATTTCGGCGCCGATCAGCCGCGCATTACCGCCGAATTGCTGCTGCCATGGTCTGCCCTCGGCGTCGCGCCGCCGCAACCGGGCGCACAACTGCGCGCCGAGGTGGCGATGACCTCATGGCACCGCGAGCGCTGGATGTCGCTGTCCGGCGAGGTGCCCGAACGGGCGATGGCCGATCCCGCACGCTGGCGCGCAATGCGGCTCGGCGACGGCTTGGCGGTGACCGCCCCCGCCTCCCACGCCGGCGCGCCGGGCTGAGGTCAAACTGAACGGCGAGCCTCGCTCGCGTACAATTCTGTCCATAACTGATCGAAGGTGGCGCGGAAAGCGTTCTCGGCGTCACGTGGAAATGGCTCCGGTGAGTTCTTATCCGTGCCGGCAAACACGAAACCTTCCCATTCCTCTGGTGGTAGCTGCGTGCGCTTCGCGTGATAGATCTCTAACCAGCGGTCGTAATGCGTAATCAGTTTGCTCGCATGGGTTCGGAGATCAGGGGCACAAGAAAGAACTTTTCGAGCAGAAGATTTCTAGCTGTCTCGTGTATGCCCTTCATCATTGCTTCAAGAAAGAGTTGTTCATCCCGCAGCTTTTGTACCTCACGATCGGACTTTGCTTGCTCGAAGCGGGGAACACCAAGGTATCTTTGAAAAAAACTAAAACTTCTGTCCAAATGCGCCACGATTGGTGCGAATAACTCGCTAATCGCTCGAATCTTCCACCCCTGCCGCGCCTCGTCTATCGCCCGGAGTTGGGCGAACTCCAATCGTACTTTCTCCTCGATGCGGCCACGCTGTCGGGCGAATAACACACCGAGAACGGCCGAGACGATCGCAGCCATCACGGCACCGGTAATAAAATTGTTTAAAAGCGTCTGTGGCCATTCGGACATTTCTTTGGCGTCCGATCGAAACGTGAATACCGACTAATACGCCTGTTCGGTATAGACCCGGGTAATGTCGCCGCCCCACCGGCTGTGATAGTCCTCGACCAGCTCGGCCGCCGGGGTGCGGCCCGAGCCGGCGATCGCGAACAAGGGGTCGAGGAAGAACGTCTCGTCCTCGCCGCCGAGATCGCGCACCGCCCGGCGATGCAGCCCCTCGCGCGCGATGTCGAGGACTTCGAGGGCGATGTCGCGCAAGGTCCGGCTGCGGTGCGGCGTATCGAGACCGAGCCGCGGCACGTCGTGGCGCATCGCCTCGCGTTCCTCCGCGCTCCAGTCAGCGACGAGGTCGCTCGCCGCGTCGAGCGCGGTCCCGTCATAGAGCAGCCCGACCCATAGCGCCGGCAAGGCGCACAGCCGCCGCCACGGCCCGCCGTCGGCGCCGCGCATCTCGAGAAAGGTCTTCAGCCGGACTTCGGGAAAGGCGGTGGTCAGATGGTCGGCCCAATCACCGATCAGCGGCAATTCGCCGGGCAAAGCCGGCAGCCTTCCGGCCATGAAATCGCGGAAGCAGCGATCGGGATCGGTGTTGGTCCACACAAAGCTGCGATAGGTCTGGAACCCGGACGGGCGCCCCTCGATGAACGGCGAGTTGGCGAACAGCGCCACCGCGACCGGCTGCAAGGCCAGGCTGACGCGGAACTTGCGCACCATGTCAGTTTCCGACCGGTAATCGAGGTTGGTCTGCACGGTGCAGGTGCGCAGCATCATGTCGAGGCCGAGCTGGCCCTTTTTCGGCATGTAGTCGCGCATGATGCGGTAGCGGCCCTTCGGCATCCACGGCACCTCGTCGCGCCGCGAGGTCGGGTCGAAGCCGAGGCCGATCATGCCGAGCCCCAATTCGTCGCATACCTCGCGCACCTGGCGTAGATGCTCGTGCACCTCGCCGCAGGTCTGGTGCAGGGTCGCGAGCGGCGCGCCGCTCAGCTCGAACTGCCCGCCCGGTTCGAGGGTGATCGAACATTGGCTGTCGTTCGACAGGCCGATGATGTTGCCGTGTTCGACGACCGGCTTCCAGCCGAAGCGGGTCATGCCTTCGAGCAGCGCCCGGATGCCGTCCGGGCCGTCATAGGGCACCCGCCGCAGATCGGCGCGGCGGAACACGAATTTTTCGTGCTCGGTGCCGATGCGCCAGGCCGCCGGCGGCTTATTGCCGGCTTCGTGATAGAGGATCAGCTGCCGCTTGTCGGTGATCGGCGGTCCCTGCAAGCTCGACGGCACAGACATGCGGCTTTCCCGAACTCCCGATAGGCGTGAACACGGACCCGCATCATCGCCGCCGACCGCGGCGCCAATCCCCGGCAATCGCCTGGAAAACCGCCAAGGCGGTAAGAGCGGCGGTCTCGGCGCGCAGCACCCTCGGGCCGAGCCCGACCCGGCTAACAATGGGAAGTTTGCCGAGAGCGTCAAGCTCCGTTTCGGTGAAGCCGCCCTCCGGGCCGATCAGCAGCGCGATCGGCGCCGCCTCCGGCAGCTCCGCCAAAACCGCGGCAATCGGCTGGCCCGCGCCGCTCTCGTCGCAGACGACGAGCCGCCGCTCCGACGGCCAGCTGGCGAGCACCCGGTCGAGCCGCTCGGGCGCGCGGATCTGGGGCACCGAGAGCCGCCCGCTCTGTTCCGCGGCGGCGATCGCCTGGGCGCGCAGCCGGTCGCGGTTGACCCGCTCCGCCTGGGTGCGCGCGGTAACCACCGGCCAGAGCGCGGCGGCGCCAATCTCGGTCGCCTTCTCGACCAGCCAATCGAGGCGGACCCGCTTGATCGGCGCGAACAACAGCCATGGATCGGGCTCGGGTTCGGGCGCCCGCAAATAATGCTCGGGGATCAGCGCCGCGCTTCGGCGCCCCTCGTCGCTGAGCCGGCACAGCCACTCGCCGGCGCTTTCGTTGAACGCCACGACAGCCGCGCCGGAAGCCAGACGCAGCACGTTGCGCAAGCGATGGGTCTGCCCGGGATCGAGCGCGACGGCGGCACCGGGGACCAGAGGCCCCGGGATGTAGAGACGCGTCGCGCCGCGCTCGGACAGGTAAGCCTCCTCGCACTTGGGCTGGCCGCTTGAGCCAGCCCGGCCACAAGGCCAAGATTAGCGCATGACAGGTCGAGCCGGTTCGAGAACCCTCTCCGCCCCCAAGGGCGGAGAGGGAGGGGCCCATCGCACAGCGATGGGAGGGTGAGGTGGGTACCGGCAAGCGCTCTGGCATCCCCCACCTCACCCCGACCCTCTCCGCCCCCAAGGGCAGAGAGGGAGAAGCGGCTGCAGCCTCGGTGCTCTTCTCCGGAACAGGGACCTCCGGCCCGCACGCGGGCAAGATATCCACGCTCCGCGACCCCACCGACATCCATCATGGCGACTGGGTCGATCGCTGGCTGCCGCGATGGGCCGAGCCCTATGCGCGACTGGCGCGGCTCGATCGGCCGATCGGCACCTGGCTGCTGCTGTTTCCCGGCTGGTGGGGGATCGCGCTGGCAGGTCCGCGTTGGCCCGACCCGGTCCTCATGCTGTTGTTCGCGCTCGGCGCCGTGGTGATGCGCGGTGCCGGCTGCACCCTCAACGACATTGCCGACCGGGAGTATGACAGCAGGGTCGCGCGCACCCGGCTGCGTCCGTTGCCAAGCGGCCGGGTGACGGTGCCCCAGGCATTCGCCTTCATGCTGGCGCAGTTGGCGGTCGGCGCAGCTATCCTGCTGAGCCTCAACCGCGCCTGCTGGTGGCTCGGGATCGCCGTGCTCGCGCTGATCGCCAGCTACCCGTTCATGAAACGGATCACCTATTGGCCGCAGCTTTTCCTCGGCCTCAACTTCAACTGGGGCGCTCTGCTCGGCTGGGCGGCGGTGACCGGCGCCCTCGCCTGGCCGCCTGTGCTGCTCTATCTCGGCGGCGTGTTCTGGACGCTCGGCTACGACACGATCTATGCCCATCAGGACAAGCAGGACGACGCCCGGATCGGCGTCAAATCCTCGGCCCTGGCATTGGGCGAGCGCACCCGGTCGTGGCTCTTCGTGTTCTACACCGCAGCGCTGCTGCTCTGGGCGGCAGCGGCCGTTGCCGGCGGGCTCGGGCTCGCGTTCTGGGCCGGGCTCCTCGCCGGCGCGCTGCAGCTCGGCTGGCAATCGGCGCGGGTCGACACCAATGACCCAGTCGATTGCCTCGCGAAATTCCGCTCGAACCGCATCGTTGGCTGGCTGCTGTTCGCCGGCATCGTCGCCGGGCATTTCGCCTGGGCGTGATGGACCCGGTTTTGTTCATCCGCGGCAACACGGCGGTCGCGACCCCGCCGCTGGTGCCGGAGATCGGCCTCCATCTCGCCACCGAAGTCACGCCGATCTGGCAGGCAACCGAGGACAGTCTGGCGCGCAATGCGCTGCCGCCGCCGTATTGGGCGTTTGCCTGGGCCGGTGGGCAGGCGCTGGCACGCTACCTGCTCGACCACCCCGAGACGGTCGCCGGCCGCGAGGTGCTCGATTTCGGCGCCGGCTCGGGCCTGGTCGCGATCGCCGCCGCCAAAGCCGGCGCCGCCAGGGTCACCGCCGCCGAGATCGACCATTTCGCCGCCGCGGCGATCGCCCTCAACGCCGCGCTCATGTGTGAATTGGCGCGCTATGTAGTGCCGACCAGCCATGAGCTCGAAGGCCGCGAGCAATGCGACGGCTTCGTATGGCGCGTCCTGCAGAATTGGCAGAATTGAAGGAGCGCGCGCTGCCACCGTCCAAGACCGTCGTCGTTGCCGCGCTCGGCACCTCGCAGACGCTCGCCTGGGCGTCGAGCTTCTACCTGCCGGCCATTCTCGGCGTGCCGATCGCCGCGGCGCTGGGCCTCGCGCCCAGCCTGTTCTTCGGCATTTTTTCTGCCGCGCTGTTGCTGTCCGCCGCGATCGCGCCGGTGGTCGGCCGACTGATCGACCGGCATGGCGGGCGCGCCGTGCTGACCGCCTCGAACGCCGTGCTCGCCGCGGGGCTCGCGCTGCTTGGGCTGGCGCAGGGAGTGTTCGGCTTGGCCATTGCCTGGACCGTCCTCGGCATCGGCATGGCGATGGGGCTGTACGACCCGGCCTTTGCGACCTTGACCCGGCTCTATGGCCTCGGCGCACGCGCCCCGATCACCGGGATCACCCTGATCGCCGGCTTCGCCAGCACGATCGGCTGGCCGGCCTCGGCCTGGTTTGAACACGCCTTCGGCTGGCGCGAGGCCTGTTTCATCTGGGCAGGGCTCAACCTGTTTGTCGCACTGCCGCTCAACTGGTTCGTGATACCGGCGGCGGAGCCGCTGCTGCCGCCGACGCCGGCGATGGGCGGGACGGAACAGATCGAGCCGCCGCGCGGAGCGATGCCGGTCCTGGCCTTTTTCTTCTGCGCGACCCGCTTCGTCAGCGGCGCGCTGGCGGCGCACCTGCCGCGGCTGTTGGAGGGGGCCGGCGCGTCGGAGGTCGCGGCGATCGCCGCCGGCGCCCTGGTCGGTCCCGCCCAGGTCGGCGCCCGCATGGTCGAATTCGGCCTGATGCGCTCGTTCCATCCGCTGGTCTCGGCCAAAATCGCCGCGCTGCTGCACCCGATCGGCGCTCTCTTCCTGGCATTGCTCGGGCCGTCGGGGATCGCCGTCTTCGCGATACTGCACGGCGCCGGGAACGGCATGATCACGATCGCCAAGGGCACCCTCGTCCTGGCGCTGTTCGGGCCCGGCGGCTACGGGCTGCGCAACGGCATCCTGGCGGTGCCGACGCGGATGTTCGAGTCGCTGGCGCCGCTGTTGTTCGGCCTATTGATCGACCAGATCGGCACGTCGGCCGTGGCGGTATCGGCCTGGCTCTGCCTCGCCGCTTTCGCTTCGCTGTGGCTATTGCGGCCGCGCCCCGCCGCTGCGCTGACCGCCGCCGCGAACGACTGATTGAGCCAAGGGAGTTCGGCTTCATGCGCGTTCGTTTCTACCTGGTGTTGCCGATCTTCGTGATGCTACCGCTGACAGCGGTGGCGCAGAGCCAGCCCGCGAGCACGGTGCGCACGCTGCTCGCTGCCGGGCGCATCGGCAGCGTTGTCGATACGCCTCTCAGCTTTAGGTTGCTCTCGGTCCGTCTGCCCGCGGCTCAGCGCGTGTCCTACAGCGGACCCAATGTCATGGTCTACGCGCTGTCAGGCGGCTTGAGCTTCGATCTCGACAGTACGGCGCAACCCGTCGCCGAAGGCGCCGGCGCCTTCGTCCCCGTGGCCCGGACGGCGACGTTCAGCGCGCCCGGGCCCGAGCCGGCGAATTTTCTGTTGTTCGTGCTCTCGCCTGCCGCCGACGCGCAAAAAACGTTACTCGGGCCGCCGGCAATCGTCGAGGAGTTGTATCGCTCCCCCGAGCCGTTGCCGGGCCTGCAAGCCGGGCCCTACGAATTCAGCCTGACCCGCGTTTCGTTGCCTCCCAGCATGCCCGCCAATCCGCCGCATTATCGGTCCGGCGCCGTGTTGTATTACGTCGCCGGCGGCAGCGGCATGTTCATCGCCGACGGCAAAACCGAGCCCAGGGCTGCCGGAACGCCGCATTTCGAGCGTGGAGGTTGGGTCCACCAATGGGCAAACCCGGGCGCTGCCCCGCTCGTGCTGATCCAGGCGAACATCAGCCAGGAGGGCGTCCCGGCAGTTATCGCGGCCGGTGCGAAATAACGCACCCCTGTCACTCGATCACGACATCGGCGCGCAGCAGCACCGCGGGCGGAATCGGGAGGCCGAACGCTTGCGCGGTGTTGAGATTGACCGCGAATTCGAACTTGGTCGGCTGTTCGACCGGAATGTCACCTGGCGGCGTACCGCGCAAAATTTTGCCGACGATCTCCGCGGTGCGGCGATGGATTTCGCGGAAGTCGGGCCCGTAACTCAACAGCCCGCCGGCCCGCACGAAACTCACATCGGGAAAGATCGTCGGGAGGTGATGAGAGGCGGCAAGCACAACAAGCGGACGCACGCCATTGAAGATCATCAGCCCTTCGAGGACTTCGATCCCCTCGACCTTGGCATCGGCCATTGCCGAGAAGGCGGTCGCGAATTCCTGCGGCTCGCGCACCTCAAACACGCTCGGCATGAGACCGAGCTTCGCCGCTGCGGCTTGCACGGCGATCACCGACGCGGCGCCGGCCGACGCTTCGCGCAACACGCCGACCCGGAGCATTCCGGGCAGCACCTCTTTCATCAGTTCCAGGCGCTTCGCGCTCAATTCCGGCGCCAGCCACGAGATCCCGGTGATGTTGCCGCCCGGATGGGCGAGGCTGGTGACAAAGCCCTGATCGACCGCGTCGCCGACCCGCGCCATAACAATCGGGATCTTCTGGGTCGACTGCTGCACGAAGCGGATCGCCGGCGCGCTCGCGGTCACGATCACATCGACCTTGAGCCGCACCAGCTGTTCGGCCAATCCGGGCAGCCGCTCGATGCGGCCCTCGGCGGAGCGGTACTCGATCGTGATCTCTCGGCCATCGTGCAGTCCGCGCTCGCCGAGGCCTTCGCGCAGGTCTTGCAGAAAGGTACTCTCGGCATCGACAAAGGGCGACAGCACGCCGATCATCGGCCGCTTCTGTGCCGTGGCTGGCGATCCAGCAGCAGCCAAGGCGAGCAGCCCTGCAAGCACGGCCAGGATGCTCAAGGCTCGTCCACCCGATCGGCTCATCACAGCAGCATAGCCTCGGCCGCGATCGCCACCCAAGCGCGCTCGCCAAGCTGCCGGACCGCGCCTATATAGGCGCCATGCCCTATGCCAGCCTGCGCGACTTCATCACCCGGCTCGAGACCGCCGGACGGCTGAAGCGGGTCGCGGCGCCAGTCTCGCCGTTTCTCGAGATGACCGAGATCCAGACCCGGCTGCTGGCGGAGGGCGGCCCCGCCGTTCTGTTCGAGAACGTCGTGCGGCAGGACGGCGGCAGAAGCACGATACCGGTGCTGGTCAATCTGTTCGGGACCATCGAGCGGGTCGCCTGGGGCATGGACCGCGAGCCGGCGCAATTGCGAGAGATCGGCGAGACCCTTGCCTTTCTGAGGCAACCCGAGCCGCCGGGCGGCTGGCGCGAGGCCTTCGAGATGCTGCCGCTGTTGAAGACGGTCATGGCGATGCGGCCGCGCAGCGTGGCCGCCTCGCCGTGCCAGGAGATCGTGTTGCGCGGCGCCGAGATCGACCTGTCGTTGCTGCCGATCCAGACCTGCTGGCCGGACGAGCCGGCCCCGCTGATCACATGGCCGCTGGTCGTGACCAAGGGCCCCGGATCAGCGCGCGAGGATGGCTTCAATCTCGGCATCTACCGCATGCAGGTCACCGGCCGCGACACGACGCTGATGCGCTGGCTGCGGCATCGCGGCGGCGCCCAGCATCACCAGCGCTGGCGCCAGGCGAAGCGCGAGCCGCTGCCGGCGGCGGTGGTGATCGGCGCCGACCCCGGCACGATCATCGCGGCGGTGACGCCGGTGCCGGACACGCTGTCGGAATACCAGTTCGCCGGGCTGTTGCGCGGCAAGCGGCTCAATCTCGTCGAATGCCGGACCGTGCCGCTCAAGGTGCCGGCCGAGGCCGAGATCGTCCTCGAAGGCCACGTCGCGCTCGACGAATACGGCGACGAAGGACCGTATGGCGACCACACCGGCTATTACAACGCGGTCGAGCAATTCCCGGTGTTCCGCGTCTCGGCGATGACGATGCGACGCGACCCGATCTATCTCTCGACTTTTACCGGGCGACCGCCGGACGAGCCTTCGGTGCTCGGCGAGGCATTGAACGAGGTGTTCGTGCCGCTGCTGCAGCAGCAGTTTCCGGAGATCGTCGATTTCTGGCTGCCGCCGGAGGGCTGCTCCTACCGCATCGCCGTCGTCGCGATCCGCAAGACCTATCCCGGACAAGCGAAGCGCGTGATGATGGGGATCTGGTCGTTTCTCCGGCAGTTCATGTACACAAAGTTCGTCATCGTCGTGGATGACGACATCGCGGTGCGCGACTGGAAGGACGTGATGTGGGCGGTCTCGACCCGCATGGATCCGGTGCGCGACGCAACGCTGATGGAGCATACACCGATCGATTATCTCGACTTCGCCTCGCCCGAATCCGGGCTCGGCGGCAAGATCGGCCTCGATGCGACCAATAAATTGCCGCCGGAGACGCGCCGCGCCTGGGGCCGGCCGATCCGGATGCGCGAGACGGTGGTCCAAGAGGTCACCCGCAGATGGGCGAGCCTTGGGCTGCCCGGCAGCGGCCAGCCGATCTGGAAATAGCGAGTCAATTTTCACAATGAGGCAGTGAGAATCGATCCAACATTTGTTGTCATTGCGAGGAGCGCAGCGACGAAGCAATCTCGATGGGCTGAGCACGATTGGCGCGAGATTGCTTCGCTTTGCTCGCAATGACATTCAGAGGTTTTACTCGCACCGCCTCATTGTGAATTCTTCTTGGGATCAAAAATGACAGATCAGAAAATAAGCAAGGACGCGGCGAACGACATCGACCTGCTGCAGGATCTGGTGGACCGCGCCCGCAAGGCCGGTGCCGATGCTGCCGATGCGGTGCTGTTCGAGGGCACCTCGCTGTCGCATGCCCGGCGGCTTGGCAAGACGGAGAAGCTCGAGCGCTCGGAGAGCCAGGATCTCGGGTTGCGCGTGTTGATCGGCAAGCGCCAGGCGATCGTATCGACCAGCGACCGGTCGCCGAAGATGCTGGCCGAATTGGTCGAGCGCACCCTGGCGATGGCGCGCGCCGTGCCCGAGGACCCGTTTTGCGGCCTCGCCGAGCCCGAGGAGATCGCCCGCGACTGGCCAGCGCTCGACATGCTCGACCCGGTCGAGCCGAGCGCCGAGGCGCTGAGCGAGCGGGCGCGCGCCGCCGAGGAGACCGCGCTCGCCGTCGAGGGGATCACCAATTCGGAAGGCGCCGAGGCCGGCTGGGGCCGCTCGCGCGTCGCGATCGCCGGCTCGAACGGGTTCGCCGGCGGATATGCCGGGTCGCATCACGGCGTCAGCGTCTCGGTGATCGGCGGCTCGGGCAACCGCATGGAACGCGACTACGACTTTGCCAATGCGGTCTACGCCGAGGATCTGCGCGACCCTGCCGAGATTGGCAAGAGCGCCGCCGAGCGGACGATCCGCCGGCTCGGTGCGCGCAAGATGGCGACCTGCCGTTGCCCGGTCGTGTTCGACCCGCGGGTGGCGCGCGGCTTCATCTCGCATCTGCTCGGCGCGATCTCCGGCCCCTCGATCGCCCGCGGCACCAGCTTCCTGAAGGACAAGCTCCGACAACAGATCTTTCCCGAGGCGATCACGATTACCGAAGATCCGCACCGCCAGCGTGGCCAGCGTTCGAAGCCGTTCGACGCCGAGGGCATCGCCAACCACCGCCGGTCGATCATTGAGAAGGGCGTCTTGACGACCTGGCTGCTCGACCTGCGCTCGGCGCGCCAGCTCGGCCTCAAGACGACCGGCCATGCCGCGCGCGGCACCGCCTCGCCGCCTTCGCCGTCGGTTACCAACATCTGGATCGAGCCGGGCGCGCTCGGCCCCGAGGCGCTGATCGCCGACATCAAGGACGGGTTCTACGTGACCGAGCTGATGGGGATGGGGGTCAACGGCCTCACCGGCGATTACAGCCGCGGTGCTGCCGGCTTCTGGATCGAGAACGGCGCGATCACCCATCCGGTCAGCGAGATGACCGTCGCCGGCAATCTGAAGGACATGTTTCTGCGCATGACCGCCGCGAACGATCTCGAATTCCGGGTCGGCGCCGATTCGCCGACCCTGCGGATCGACGACCTGACCGTGGCGGGCGCTTGAGGCGCCGCGCCGGTCCTGAGTTCATCCTGAGCTTAGATGCCACGCGGCGGTCGGCGTGCGCTGTGCAGGATGCGTTCGACGCGTACACACCATCGGGATCGCTTCGAAACAGGATCAGGTACCGACCGTGAACCGCCATTCGGATCCCCGCACCCAGATCATCACGGGGAGAATACGCGCCCGGCATTTCCGAAATGCGCTCAGAATGCGCTTTCCGCTCGTCGAGAAAGGATATCGCTCGCGCAGGATTGTCGCGGGCGATGTAATCCCCGATCTCCTCCAGGTCGAGCTGTGCACGCGGCGATAAAACGAGTCGTGGCACTACTCGTCGGCCATGGCGGCGTACTTCGCACGGAGGCGGGCGAAGATCAGATCGGCATCAACGCCTGGGCCGCTCTCGGCGCCTTCCTGGACGAGCCGGCGCATCTCATCGATTTCCAAATGCGCCAACTTGCGTTTTAGCGACCAGTCACGTAACGCCTCGCGGATGACCTCGCTGGTCGTGGCATATTCGCCGCTGGCGACAGCATCGCGGACGACGCCCGCTGTATCGGCTGGCAATGCCACCGTAACCTTTGCGATCTTTGGCATCGGCATCTCCGGACAACCAAAGCACTTGCGCCCTTATAAAGGTCTTAGACGCCGCGGCGGTAGGCCGACCGCCGGTCTTGCCAATCCCGGCGGCCGCCTCTAACACTGGCGGCGGGGCCTTATGCGCGACAAATCCGGGATTTCGCCAGAAGCATCAGGGTCGCTTGCTCTGGTGCGGCGGCTGGTGCGGGACTTCATGCGGCGCCATGCGGGAGCGATCGCGCTGGCCTTCTTCTGCATGGGGCTGGCCGCCGGCAGTACGGCCCTGCGCGCCTGGCTGATGGAGCCGGTGCTCGACCATATCTTCATCGCCCGCGAAGCCTCGCTGCTGGCGTTGCTGGGCGGCGCCGCGCTGGTCCTGGCGCTGGTCAAGGGCATGGCCGATTACGGCCAGACCGTGCTGATGAACCGGGTCGGCCAGCGCGTCATCGTCGATGTCCAGACCGCCTCCTTTGCGCGGCTGATCCATGCCGACCTTACCTATTTCAACGCAACGTCGAGCGGGATGCTGATCTCGCGCCTCATCAACGACGTGTCGCTGTTGCGCAACGCGGCGGCCAATGTGCTGGCCGGGATCGGCCGCGACGCGGTCACCGTCGTGTTCCTGGTCGGCCTGATGTTCTACCAGGACTGGGTGCTCGCGCTGGTCGCGTTCTTCGCCTTTCCGCTGGCGATCCGGCCGATCGTCGGGATCGGCCGCCGCATGCGCCGCGTCTCGGCCAATACGCAAGCCGAGATGGGCCAGCTGACCACCCTGCTAAGCCAGACCTTCCAGGGGGCCCGCCACGTCAAGGCCTATGGCATGGAGGAATACGAGGAGCGGCGCGCCGCCGGGCTGTTCGAGCGCATTTATGCGCTGGCTGACCGGGCGAACCGGACTCGCGCGCGCGCCACGCCACTGATGGAGGCGCTGGGCGGCGCGGCAATCGCAGTGGTGATCCTTTATGGTGGCCATCAGGTGATCAGCGGGACGCGCACGCCGGGCGCGTTCTTCTCATTCATCACGGCGTTGCTGCTCGCGTACCAGCCGTTGAAGGCGCTCGCGATCCTGAACGCCAACCTGCAGGAGGGTCTCGCCGCGGCGCAGCGCGTCTTCCAGCTGCTCGATATCGAGCCGGTGATCCGCGATCGGCCGGACGCCCGGCCGTTGCGCGTCACCACCGGCGAAGTGCGGTTCGAGGCGGTGCGCTTCGGCTACGGTGCGAACATCGTCGCGCTCGACGGGATCTCGCTGACCGTGCCCGGTGGCAGCACGGTGGCATTGGTCGGTCCCTCGGGCGCCGGCAAATCGACGATGCTGAACCTGATCCCGCGCTTCTACGATGTCGAAGAAGGCGCGATCTCTATCGACGGCCAGGATGTGCGCTCCTTGACCCTCGCCTCGCTGCGCGGTGCGATCGCGCTGGTCGCCCAGGAGGTCAGTCTGTTCGACGACACGGTGCACGCCAACATCGCCTATGGCCGGTTCGGCGCGCCGCAAAGCGACATCGAGGCAGCGGCGGCGGCGGCCGGTGCAGACCGCTTCATCCGCGAGTTGCCGCAGGGCTACGACACGCCGGTTGGCGAGCACGGCGTACGCCTGTCGGGCGGCCAGCGCCAGCGCCTGGTGATCGCACGGGCGATGCTGAAGGACGCGCCGATCCTGCTGCTCGACGAAGCCACCTCGGCGCTCGACAGCGAATCCGAACGGCAGGTCCAGGCGGCGTTGCGCAGCCTGATGCGCGGCCGCACCACGATCGTGATCGCCCATCGGCTGTCGACCGTGATCGGTGCCGACCTGATCTGCGTCCTCGATCGCGGCCATATCGTCGAGACCGGTCGGCACGCCCAGCTGCTGGCCCGTAGCGGTCTGTACACAAGGCTCTACGAGACCCAGTTCGCCGCCGAACGCGACGTCGCGGCCCCGATCGGCGCCGCGGACGCGGCAGGGTAAGCCGATGAAGGCGCCGAGCCGCTGGGGCCGCCATGTCGTGCGCAGCGACCGGCTGCGCCGCCTGTTGTGCTGGGAGATCCAGCTCTACATCCGCTTCGTCTACCGGACCAACCGCTGGACCGTCGAAGGCGGTGAGATTCCGCTCCGGCTGCGCCGCGCCGGACGCCCCTTCATCCTGGCCTTTTGGCATGGCCGGCTGTTGATGATCCCGATGGCCTGGCAGCGTCTCGCGCCGATGCACATGCTGATCTCGGCCCATCGCGACGGCCGGATCATCGCCGATGCGGTGACCTATTTCGGCGTCGAGTCGGTTGCCGGCTCGACCCGGCGGGGCGGCTCCTCGGCCTTGCGGCTGATGCTAAAGCAGCTGGCGGCCGGCGATTGCGTCGGCATCACCCCGGACGGGCCGCGCGGCCCGGCGATGCGCGCCAGTGCCGGCATCGTCAATGTCGCGCGGCTCGCCGGCGTGCCGATCGTGCCGGTCGTGTTCGCGACCAGCCGGCGGCGCGTGTTGGCGAGCTGGGACCGGTTCCATCTCGCCAAGCCGTTCGGCCGCGGCATCTTCCTGTGGGGCGAGCCGATCGAAATCGACCGCGACCTTGATGACACCGAGCGCGAACAGGCCCGCCTCCTGGTCGAGCGCCGGATGAACGAGATGGCGGCCGAGGCCGACCGCCGGGTCGGCCACGGGGTCGAGCAGCAGCGAAATCTGCCCTCTCTATCAGGCGGACTGCCATCGCTCTATCGCCGCCTGACCGCCACCCTGGCGCCCGTCGTGCGGCTTTATCTTAAGCGCCGGCAACAGCGCGGCAAGGAAGACGGTACGCGCATCGGCGAGCGCTTCGGCATCGCCAGCGCCAGGCGGCCGCCCGGCCCGCTGGTGTGGGTCCATACTGCGAGCGTCGGCGAGGCGACTTCGGTCCTGGCGCTGATGCAGCGCCTCGTCGACGAACGGCCCAGGATCGCGATCCTGGCAACGACCGGCACGGTCGCGGCGGCACGCCTGCTCGGCAGCCGGCTTCCCGCTGGCGTTGTCCATCAATTCGTGCCGATCGACCTGCCGCGCCCGGTCGAGCGCTTTCTCGACCATTGGCGCCCCGACCTCGCGGTCTGGGTCGAATCCGAGCTGTGGCCGAATTTGGTGTTCGCGACCCAGCGCCGCGCCATCCCGATGCTGCTGGTCAACGCTCGGCTGTCGGCCGGCTCGCAGGCGCGCTGGCGGCTGTTGCCGGGGCTGATCCGGCGGATGCTGCGGGGGTTCGCGCTGTGCCTGGCGCAGGACGCGACGCAGGCGGAGCGGTTCCGCCGACTCGGCGCCCCCGAAGTGGCGAGCGTCGGCGATCTGAAGGCCGCCGCCGCGCCGCTCGCCGCCGATCCGGCCGCGCTCGCGGAGCTTCGCCGCCAGATTGGCGCCCGGCCGTTATGGCTCGCCGCTAGTACCCATGCCGGCGAAGAAGACACCGTCGCTGCCGCCCATCGCCGCGTCGCCCCGGCGCATCGGGGTTTGCTGACGATCATCGCACCGCGCCACCCGGCACGCGGCCCTGCGATCGCCGAGCGGCTCCGCAATAGCGGGTTGCGGGTGGCGCGGCGAGCCGCCGGCGAGGCGATCGGGGCCG
>WNGF01015986.1_pt1 | contig 15178 bp, 17 predicted proteins | sample 5400641 | NCBI WGS metagenome assembly WNGF01 (sample SAMN13153371, study PRJNA577476) | soil metagenome | isolation source: 80 cm soil or saprolite under grassland replicate 2 | place: USA:California | collected 2016-06-15
GCCGAGGCGCAGGTCCGAACGAGGCGCTCGAAGCGCTGGGAGACTCTGGCGCTCCCGGCGGAGTAGCCGAACTCAAAAAGAATCTCATCGATCGGCCAAACTGCCGGCTGGAAAACGGAGAAGCCCACAAGCCGAACGGCACAGGGAGACTCCTCGCGGTGCGAGCTCATGGGTCAGCTCGACTGGAAAGAGAAATCCTGGTCCTTTCGGCATGCTGCGCCGACAGTTCGGCGACGAGTCGCTGCAGGCCAAGAGCTACGAGCATCTCGTCAAAGCCATGGAAGCAGCTTTTGCGAAGGGCGACGTCTTCTACCGCGACATTCCTACAGCGGCCGAGCCGGCCGCCGAAAAGTTGAACGTGCAGGCGAGACCCATTCTTCTCACGGACAACGTCTGTGCCAGCGCGTGTCTCGATTTCGCAGACGTCGTGCGCAAACTCCCGGGCGCCGAGCACGTTGACAGAGAAACGAGCGCCCACGCCGTTTACATCGACAACCGGGCTCTGGCTCTTCCGAGCGGATTCGGCTTCGTCGGCTTCTCGATGAAGGTCTACCGGGGCCGCGTCCGAGGAAACAACGAACCCTACCGGCCGGCCCGCGTGTGGCCCGGCGACATCCGGGACACGGTTGGGCTCGAGAAGTGGATCCTGGGAGACCGCTGACGAAGGCTCTCCGTCTAAGGGCCGATTCCCTCGCGGCCGGCCGGCCGTTTGGGCGCGGCGGGCAGGTCGAAGGGCATCTCGACCTCCAACCACCGGGCGACGACGTCGAACCGCACGCTCGCGACGGGTCCCCAGAAGGCGACCGTCTTCGAGGAGGTTCCGTTGGCGAATTCCGACCTCTGAACGCCGTCGTAGCGCTCGAGCCGTTTGCCGGCCGCGTCGTAGGCGCGCAGCGGCTCGATGCCCGTGAAAGAGGCCGCCTCCGGCAGACCGAGTGAGCCCTCCGGGTATTTCACGTAGGGTCCGTCGATCGAGATGCCGAGCCGGGCCGCTTCCGGCGAGCCCGGCCGGACCGTCGTCGTGCGGACCTCGACGGGAAAGCGGACCGCAACCCGGCCGGCCGCGCGGGCGAGCGGCACGAGATCTTTCCGATCTTTTGAGACGAAGCAGATCTGCGTGGAGTGCGTCTGGTTGTCGTAAAGACCGTGCTCGATCTCGTGCGGCAGAGCCTTGCCGTCGGCAGCGAGCGGCTTGGCGTCGATGAAGCGAACGACCGCGTAGGCGCTGTTGTCGATGGCCGGCAGCTGCACGAGGACCGCCGGCGTGTTGTACCCGAACACCGCATAGCTGCGTCCCGCCATGACCCGGATCGACTTGGACAGGGAAGCCGGCGCGACAGGGGAGAACACCGGGTCGCCGTGTTTCTCGTAGCGCCGTGCGGCCTCGATCTCCTGGCGCGAAAGCGCCTGCGCCAGAAGCAGCCCTGACGTCACGGCGAGCCCGACCGCCGCGACCCCTCCGGCCCGCCTTGCTACTGACCCCAAGCCGATCTCACCCATCTGCGGGAGGCGAAGCGCCAGCGGAGCCGACGTGTGCCTTGCGGGAGCGAGCGGACGTGCGAGCGACGTTACTTCCCCCCGGCCTTCTCGACCGGCGCGCGGAACGTGACCGCATAGTAGAAGGTCTGGCCGGCGGCAGACTGCGGCCCCTCGAGATAGGCGCGCCCCGCGACGATGTCCGGCCCGAGCTTCTCCGCCTCGAACGTGTGCCCGGCGCCGGCGCTGCTCATGGACCCGTTCTCGAATGCGCGGTGGTAGAGCATCGTCCCGTAGATCTGGTCCTTGCCGCCGATCGACAGGTCGACGTAGTGCAGCGTGCCCGCCTTGACCCTGTCGTTTTGGTTGTAGTCCTTCGGATTCCACGGCAGGTCGGAGAGCACCACGCGATACCCGGTCTTCGTCTTGTCGAAGCTGTCGGGACCCGCGCTCGCCCAGGCGAAGAGGAGCTTCGCCGTCTGGCCGTTGACGGTGAATTCGCCGACCGCCTTGCCCTTCTCCGCCACGCTCGCGGGGATCTTGGGCGGGGCCGGCGGCGCGGTGCCGGACCAATCGTCCTTTGCGAGCTTCCACGCGCCGCCCTCCTTGACGATCTTGGCCCACCCGCTGACCTTCTTCGAGGTCGCCTTGCGGGTGCCCTCCGCCTCGATCAGGTAGCCGTCTTGGTACGGATACTCTTTCAGGACCTTCACGCCCGTGACGAGCTCCTTATTCGCCTCCTCCAGCATCTCCTTTTCGAACTCCTTCGGCATCTTGCTCATCATCGCGGCCTGGTCCGCCGGGAGGAATGGCGCGATGTCCTTGATGCTTTTCATTTTTTCCGCCGCCGCGACATACGAGAGATAGAAATCGCTTGGACTCTGCGCCGGCTTCTGCGCGAAGAGAGGCCGGGCGGCCCAGAGCCCGAGGCCCAGAGACAGGATCGCGCGCGAGATCCGAGTCGCGAGGAGACTGGAGCGAGTTCGCATGAGTGTCCTCCTGAACGGATGAAGGATGGACGGGGATGCTTGTCTTCATTCTGCCACCATCGCGGGCGGTAACAGACAAGTTCCGGCTTGCCGGCACTCAGGTCGAGTGGTAGCGTCGGAGCAGCACCTGAAACGAAAAAGGAGGTCGGTGATGAAGGGAAGAAACGTCCTGGCGTTCGTGGTGTCGTTCCTGCTGGCTGCGGCAGTCCTGGCGCAAGGTTCGGGAGAGGCGAAAGCGAAAAAAGCTCCGAAAGCCGCGGCCAGTAAGGCCGTCATATGGCCGGCGGCCGACCTGAAATGGGCCGACATGACCCCCGGTCCTCCTGGAGTCAAGGTCGTCGATCTCTGGGGCGACCACAGCAAGGGCGCGTACGGAATGCTGATCAAGTTCCCGCCGGGCACGACGGCGGGCCTGCACACGCACACCAGCGGAATGCGCGTCGTCATTGTGTCAGGCACGTTCATTCATGGGCCGGAAGGAAAGCCCGAAGTCAAGCTGGGCTCCGGCTCCTACCTGTATCAGCCGGGCGGGAGCTACCGTCACACGACTGCCTGCGACAACGCCTCGGAGTGCATCGTCTTTGCCGAATCAGCCGGAAAGTTCGACATAAAAATGGTCGACGAGGGCAAGGCACCGGCGAAGAAATAGCTCGCAGGCGGGAGGGCGGGGTCGGGTGGCCAGGGAATGTCCCTCCGCTCCGACAGGTTCGGGAGCCCGAACCCAGAAGGAGCTCCGATGAACCTTCGCAATCGCATCCTGTCCCCGCTCTTCGCCTGCATCCTTCCCGCCTCTTTCCCGGCTCAGCAGGCTCCGACTCCGCCGCCCGCTCCCTCGGACTTGGACGTCCGTATGATCCGCCTGAAGATCTCCGCGGGAGACCTGCCGAGCGCGGAATCGATCCTGGAGGTGCACCGCGCGGAGAAGGGGGAGGACGGCGACTACCTCTTAGGCCTCGCCTGGGTCGCCCGGGGCGCGGCGCTGACAGGCGACTGGAAGGCGGCTGTAAGCCACGCCCAGTCGGCGCGTCGGCTCGCGGAGTCCAGGCTCAAGACGAAGGCCGACTATGACTCCAATCGGGAAGCAGTCTACGCGCTGGGGACTTCGATCGAAGTGCAGGCTCAGGCCTTCGTCGCAGCGGGAAAGAAGAGCGAGGCGATCCGCTTCCTCAACGAAAGCTCGCGGGAACAGGAGAAGGCTCCCTTCAACCTGAGGGCGCGGATCTGGAAGCGCCGAAACCAGATCGAGCTCGTGGGCCAGAAGGCCCCGGCCGTCCGGGGCGAGGACCATCTGGGGAGGGGAGTCCCCTCGCTCGAGTCGCTCCAGGGGACTCCCGTCGTGCTGTTCTTCTGGTGGGAAGCGTGCAGCGACTGCAAGATGCAGGCGGTGGCGTTCCGGCGGGCCGTCGAGAAATATGCGCCGAAGGGTGTCGCCTTCATCGCGCCGACGCGCTTCTACGCGCCTCCGGAGGACCGCGCCGAGGAAAGGCGAAAAATCGAGGAGGCGTGGAAGGAAATCTACGCTTTGCCGGAGTCCGTCACGGTCCCGATCGGAGAGGACGCGATGCTGCGATACGGAGCATCCGCGACTCCGACGTTTGCCTTCGTCGACCGCAAAGGCGTCGTCACGCGCTACTCACCCACGCGCATGACGGAGGAACGCCTTTCGGCGGCCATCGAGGACCTGCTGCGCTGATCCGCGGCGCATACACGGACTTGTGGCTTGTCTCGCGCGATGGGAAGGACGCCTGGAAGCTCGTCGATCTGCCTGAGGGCTACGACCACGCCCTGACGCACGCGGTGACCAGTCCAAACGGTTCACGCCTGGCAAACGTTCGCGCCTACGTGCCGGGCGGCGCCGATCAGGGCGGCGAGGTGGACGGAATGGCGACCGACGGCTCGACGATCGCCTTCTACAGCGTCAAGGTCACCTGCGACGAGCCGTTCTAGCGATTCTGCGTCGCCGTCACACGGGGCCGATCGAATTGCGCAGCGTCATGCTCAGGCGAGAATCTTCGTGCAGCTTGGGGAAATTGTCAGGGTAGTCGTGCTTGTAGCTGTAATTCAAAGCTCCAATCAACCAGAATTTCCCGGTCGGGTAGGAAATGGTGACGCCGTGCGCGGGGCTGGCGACGCCGTCAATGGTCGCCTGCCCTTTCTCGTGCATCAGGAACTGATACTCGAAGAGCCAAAAGCCAGTGATCAGATCGAAGTCCCGGCCCATCGTCGGGGCGGGCCCGTTGACTCGGCGCTCGGGACCGGGCTTCTTCAAGATCTCGGCGAGGAAGAACCGAATCAGCTCACAATCGTCTCCGAGGTTCGCCTTCCCGGGACCGACGTGCTGAGAGACGTTGTAGATGAACGGGAGCTCCGGATTTCCGACAACCATTCATACGAACGGCCATGGTCTTTCCCCCCGTCGAACTCTGAATTTGCAAAGCTCCCGCAGTGAGCCAAAACAACTCTACTTGACTCGAGCGGTGATCGGAAAAACGGACGACGCGAAGCCTACTCGTCGCCGCGGACACTGCCGCGCCGCGCCTTGATGCGCGCGCGCTGAGCCTTGGCCGCGAGACGCCTTTCACGGGCGGCCCTCGTGGGCCTGGTCCTCTTCCGAGACTTCGGCCGCGCTGCAGCTTGACGCAGCAAGGTTACGAGACGTGCCCGCGCCGCCGTGCGATTCCGGGCCTGGGTGCGATGCTCGTGGCTGTCGATCAGGAGCACGCCATCGGCGGTCATCCTCTTGCCTGCCAACCTGATCAGCCGCGCCTTCACATCTTCTGCCAGGGACGACGCGGCAACATCGAAGCGCAGCTCCACCGCGGTGGAAACCTTGTTGACATTCTGACCGCCGGGACCGGACGCGCGCACGAACCGTTCGTTCAACTCGTGATCGGGAATCGTGATGGCGGGCGTGACGTGCAGCACGAGGGGATCATGCCTCCCTCTTCCGCACGCGCGGCGCGACGAACGCCGGGTCGACTTGCCAGCGGCCCGCCGCGCGGAGTAGCCGTGTCAAGGCGAATGCCGGAGCGACCACGGTCGGGCTGATCCCGAAGATGCAGGCCTCCTCGACACATGGCATGGTCGGCGGGATGCCACCCGCCGCCGGGGGAGGCGGGCAATCACGTTCCCAGAAGCGCAGCGTCACGAACGCGCTGTCGCCCTGCCGCGGCGTCGCGAACGTGACACGACAGGACACGCAGATTTCCTCACCACGGCGGTCGATCGCATGACCCGGTTCGACGACGATGCGGTTGCCTGCCGGATCGCCTGCATCGCCGGTGGGCTCGACGCGGACCGCAAGGCCGGAGACGACGCCGTATCCGACCAATGCCCGATTATGGCGGCGCAGTTTCTCGCGGTGATAATCCTGCTCGGCCGTGAGCGTGGCCGCGTCGAGCAATCGACCGCCGAAGAAGAGCGGACGTTTGAGGCTCTCGTGCCCTGGCTCGGACGCGAGGCCGAGAGCCGCCAGCGCTGAAGCGGCCCGCAACGCCGCGGCGCGCCCCCGCTCCGGAATCTGGTCGGCACGAAGGAGCAGGCTTTCTGCGAGGAACGCGAAGACTTCGACCAGCGTGACTCCCGGGTCGGATTCCCCGCGATCGGTCCACTCCGGCACGTGGGTCTGCATAACGCTTCGGAATTCGGCGGCAAGCGATTCCAGCATCGCGCCGTCGATCGAGGTCGAAACCCCCGGAATGGGTTTCACGGCCGAGTCCGTCTCTTCCAGGTAAACCCCCGGGGCAAGGTATTCGGGCATCGCGGCCTCCTCGATGGGACTTTGCCCAGGCGGAGTCACTTTCGAGTCTTTCACAGGCAATCGGGCAGGACCAGGAGAGGATCTATGATCCACGGCAAAGAGGAGGTGACCATGAAGAGAGTGAAATCGAGAATGGTCGTGGTGGTTGCAATCGGCGTCGTGGTGTTAGCGGCAGGAATCCAGGGACTGAAGGCTCAGCAGGCGCCGACTGTGAAGCGGACTGTTCTCTTGAAGCAGGACATGACGATCCCCGGCCGGGGGCGGTGATGGCCCTGGTAGAGCTGCCCCCGGGCGGCAGAGAAGGACGACACACTCACCCCGCCGAGGTGTACGGGTTCGTTCAGGAGGGTACGGTCATCCTCGAAGTCGAAGGGCAGCCGACGAAAACTCTCAAGGCGGGCGACGTCTTTTCCATCGCTCCGGGACAAGTCCACGAGGGGATCAACCAGGGCAGCACCACGGCGAAACTGTCTGCGGTGTTTTTCGCCGAGAAAGGCAAGCCCCTCACGACTCAAGTGCAATAAGGAGATGCCCATACTCGTCCGCCGCTCGGTTCTGCTGTTCTCGATCGCCCTCGTTGCGCTCGCCGGACTCGCCCAGACGCCCGCCCGCGTGACGAGCACGGATGCCTGGCTCGATCAGACGCGCGCGCGCTGGACGGCGGTGGCTCAGAAGATCTGGGAGATGCCCGAGCTGGCGCTCAACGAGAAACGCTCTTCGGCGGCTCTCGCAGCGGAGCTGGAGAAAGAGGGCTTCCGCGTCACGTGGGGCATCGGCGGCGAAGCTACGGCCTTCGCGGCAATCGCGGGATCCGGAAAGCCGGTCGTGGCTCTGCTGGCCGAGTACGACGCCCTGCCGGGCCTGTCGCAGGCGGCGGGCAAGGCGAAGAAAGAGGCGCTCGTTGAGAAGGGACCGGGCCATGGCTGCGGGCATAACCTGCTCGGCACCGCAGCGGCCGCGGCCGCGATCGCGGCCAACCGGGCGCGGATCGAGCAAAAACTTCCCGGGACCATCCAGCTCTTCGGGACCCCGGCCGAAGAACAGCTCTACGGAAAGACATTCATGGTTCGCGACGGCGCTTTCAAAGACACCGACGTCGTTCTGGCGTGGCACCCCGGCCTCCAGAACCTCGTGAACAACCGCACGCGCCTGGCCGCCACTGCCGTGGACGTGGAGTTCTTTGGACGGACCGCGCACGCCGCCGCCTCTCCCTGGCTCGGCCGCAGCTCTCTGGACGCGCTGGTGCTCTTCGATCATGCGAACGAGATGCTCGGCCGGATGCGCAAGGCGGCCGAAGGAGCGGGGCTCGCGACCGAGACGCGGGCCCAGGTCAGCCCGCTCTTTTCGGTGCGGGAGCCCGTTCCCAACAACACGCTGGATCAGGTTCTCCAGAAGGAGCTCGAGCGCGTCGGGCCGCCGGCCTTCGACACCGCCGACATCGAGTTCGCGAAGGCGGTGCAGAAGGAGATGGGCTTCGAGACGCTCGGCCTCGCCACGTCAGTCCTTCCGTACAAGGAGAGGAACGGAGGAACCGCGTCCTCCGACATCTCGGAAGTGAGCGCGGCGGTTCCCCTCGCGGAGCTCGGCGTCGCGGCGCTGCCTCTGGGCGCCCCCGGTCATTCCTGGGCTCAGACTGTCTGCGCCGCGCATCCGATCGGCTACAAGGCGATGATGGTCGCCGCCAAGGTTCTCGCGGCCTCGGCGGTCGATCTCTTGAAGGATCCGGCAGTCATAAAGGCCGCGCGGGAGGACTTTCAGAAAGAGACCAAGGGGAAGCCCTATGTCTCCCCGCTCGCACCGGACGCCAAGCCAAAGCCGTTCTGAGGAGACAGTCAGCCTCTCTTCCTCGTCTTCTTCTTGTGGCGGCTTTCGGCCTCTTCGATCGAATGCGACTGGGTCAGCGACTTGTCCTGCTGAGCCAGACCCGCGAGTTTTTGATAATGCGATCGAAGAGTTTCCAGCTCGGCACTGGACAGCTCTTCGACGTCGATGAGCCGGTTGCTCGCCCCTTCGATGGCGGCGACGATCTCGTTCAACTTCAGCTCGATGGCCTGCGTGTCCTTGTTCTGGGTGTGCTGGATGAGAAACACCATCAGAAACGTCACGATCGTCGTTCCGGTGTTGATGACGAGCTGCCACGAGTCGGAGAACCCGAAGATCGGCCCGGTCAGGCTCCAGACGAGGACCACGCCGATCGCAACGCTGAAGGCGAGGGAGCTTCCCGCTCCCTTCGTCGCCCGCTGGGCGAGCCTCTCGAATATGAGGCGGTCCACCTTGCTCCGTTTCGCCATGAGCTTCTCCTTTGGCGCTAGCGTATCGAGTCCCGTCTTCCGGCGACAAAAGAAAAGCCCCGGTCGCCCGGGGCTCGAGCCGCGAGGCCTCTTCGGATCAGCGCGTTCTCACGCAGCCGCGCTTCATCCGAACAGGCGGGGCAATGCCCCGGTGAAGGCCCAGAAGAGCGCCAGGAGCACGACGAGTCCGAGGCTGGCGGGCACGGAGACGAACGCCAGCCCAAAAGTGACCAAATAGCACAGCGGTCCGAGCCGGTATTGCCTCGTGATTTCCTCCGCCTTTGCGAGATCCGTATGCGCGTCGAGCAGGCGTCCCTCGGACGCGGCGCACCGCCAGACGAGGTTGAAGGCCAGGGCCAGAACGAAGTAGGTGGCGGACAGGACAGCGGCCGCCGTGCGGGCCTCAGGGTCTCCCGGATGTCTGGCGTATTCGGCGACGAGACCCGTCGGGAAGGGGATGAACGTGACGACGAATAGCAGAAAGCCGTTCAAGAACAGGAATGCCTGGTCGACGCGGCGGATGTGGGTGAACATCCGGTGGTGATTGACCCACATCACGAGGATCGTCCCGAAGCTGGTCAGATAGGCGAGGAAATGGGGCCATTGCCCGGCGAGGGCTTCGAGGAGGGTCTTCCCGGCGAGCTCACCGGCCCGAGGCACCTTGACGTCGAGGATCAAGAGCGTCATCGCGATCGCGAAGACACCGTCGCTGAAGGCCTCGACGCGGCCGGTCTCCTTCTTGTCCTCGGAGGTCATTTTCCTCCGCCGATCCACACCGCGATGCGGCGCTCGACGTAGGGGAAGAAGGGGTTCGAGGTCAAGCGCGTGAAAGTCTCCATCGGCGCTGAGAGCACCGAGCGCTCGCCGCGGGGGGCGATCAGGCCGATCCGGATGCCATAGTCTTCCCGCAAGTCAGGCGCCAGGCCGAAGAGAGGATCGTCGGGCGCAAACGGAAGCGCCACGTGTGAGAGCGAAAAAACCTGCGAAGGCCAGGACAGGCCGAGCGGCCTTTCGCTCGGGGGGCCGCCTCCCTTCTCGAAAGACCTCTCGACGACCTCGAGAGTTTCGGGTCGCGCGTTGGTGACCAGGGTGAAACGATACCGCCTCCCGCGGACCGCCGCCTCGCGCAGGATCAGGTCCTCCTGCGTCGACTTCCAGAAGGGCTTGAGGTAATTCACGCGGTTGATGTCGAAAAGGACGAGCTCGCTGCCGTTGTCCGCGAGGCGGTCGAACAGCTTCTCCGCGACCGCGCCCGGCAGCACCGTTGCGTCGGCGAGCGACTGAAAGCTCAAGATGGGTGGAAGCCTCCCGATGCGGCCGGCGTCGGCCGCCTTCCGGAGTTCCGTCTGGAGAAGGCTGGTCAAGCCAAGAGTCTGACGCGCGGCGTGGACGGGAAAGGAGTTGTACTTGAAAGGGTTGTACTCGGGCAGAACCTCGAGCCAGCGAGACTTCTCAAAGGCGGGCACGAAGGCGAGCGCGCTCACGGTCCTGGCGAAGCCGGCGAAGGGCAAGACGCCGACCATGGGGGAGAGCAGGACCAGCTTGTCCGGGACCGGAAGCGACATGCCCGCCAGGGCCTCGAGCGAGTACTGGACGACGAGCGCGCCGCCGCTCGAGTAGCCGACGAGATAGAGAGGCTTGCCTTCGCCGATCTTCCCGCGCACGTGGCGCGCCCCGACCTTCACGGCGGCGAGCCAGTCTTCCCAGCGAGCCTTCGTCAGCGCCGCCGGTACCGTGCCGTGACCGGGCATGCGCAGGCAGAGCGCATAGATCCCGCGGTCGCGCAAGAGTTCCGCCACGCGGCGCATGCTGTAAGGCGCGTCCGTCAAGCCGTGGACGAGCAGAGCGCCGCCCTTGGTCACATCCGGGAGGAGCTCGTAGGTCCGGTTCCAGTTGGTCTGGAAATGGCCGGGATGAATCGGGCTGTCCGTAAAGTAGCGATTGCCCGCTGTGCGGTCCTCGGGCGGAACCTGCGGATCGATGCGTCGCTTCACCTCGTCAAAGACTTCGGCCTCGCGGGCGAGGTAATCGGCGAGCGTGAAGCGCTCGGTGAGCTCGACGGCGGTCAGCTCTCTTTGCGGGACGATGCGGTGCCAGGGTTTCAGGTCGGGCAGCCGGCGCGCGTCGAAAGCGCGCACGAGGGCGACAGTGACGAGGATGATCGCGAGCCATTCGACCGAGCGTCGAACGACTCTCGCGAACGTCTTCATCGGGGGCGGATCATACGGTCGCTCTCTCGAGGACCGCGGCGCGGATGTCCTCCATCGCCTGCTCCATGCGGTCGCGGTGGGTGCGAAAGGAGAGGACGCAGATGCGAACCGCGAAGGTTCCCCGCAGCAACGTGCCCGTCAGATACACGCGCTTTCTGCGGTTTACGCGGTTCATCAGGTCGCGGTTGATGGAGTTGAGCTGCTCCTCCTCGACTCCTGGTGGAGCCAGGCGAAACGCCACGATCGAGAGCTGAGGCTCGGCCAGGATCTCGATGCCGTCGATCCGGCGCAGTTCCTCGGTCGCCCATTGCGCCAGATCGAGCTTCTCCTCGAGGTTCCTACGGAAGGGTTCGATCCCGTGCATCTTGATCGGCAGCCAGGCTCGCAACCCTCGCCAGTCGCGCGACAGCTCCGGAGACATCAGATGAAAATCGGGCAGCCCGGCGTCCTCCTGCATTTCGGGAAGGTAGTCGGCCCACAGCGCGTGCGCCCGCCGGAGCGCGCCGGCGTCGCGGACGAGGAGACAGCCGGTGCCATAGGGCAGAAAGAGGCTCTTGTGCGGATCGAGCGCGATGGAATCGCCTCGTTCGATGCCTGCCAGCTTCTTGCGCCCGCGCTCGGTCAGGGCGAAGAACCCTCCATAGGCGCCGTCCACGTGGAGCCAGAGCCGCTCGGTCTCGGCAATCTCGGCCAGGGCCGCGAGGTCATCCACCGCGCCCGTGTGGACGGTCCCGGCGTTGCCCACGATCGCGAACGGCGTCCTGCCGGCTGCGCGATCCGCCCCGATCGCGCGAGCCAGAAGGTCGGCGCGAACGCGGAAGGTCCCATCCGACGGAACCTGCCGCACGTTGCCTGGAGGGAAACCGGCGAGCACCGCGGCTTTTTGGATCGAGTGGTGCGTCTGATCGGAGACGTAGATCGTCCCGGAGAAAAAGTTCTCGGGGAGCCGCTCGCGCCGCGCCGTGACGAGCGCCGAAAAGTTCGAGAGGGAACCCCCCGACGTCAGAATGCCGTCGGCCGCGGCCGGGTAGCCCACGATCTCGCAGAACCACTTGACGACGTTCGCCTCGATCTGCGCGAGGCCCGGCGCCGCCGCGAAGACGCCGACGTAACGATTGGTGGCGTCCGCGATCAGGTTCGCCACGGCGGAATGCGGCAGGCCTCCTCCTGGGATGTAGGCGAGATAGCCGGGGCCTGCCGTGTTGAAGCTCTTGGGAATGACGCGGGCAAAGAGCAGGTCGAGGAGCTCCTCATAGGGCCGGCCGTCGCGCGGCAGGGGCTCGGCGAGCGACCGCGCCAGCGCGGCGCCGCCCTCCGTGTCAGCTGCCGGTTGCTCCGGCAGCGAAGCGAGGTGGGCCAGGATCCGGTCCCGTGCTGCGTCGATCATGCGGCACAGCACATCGGGGGAAAGCTCGAGCGTTCGGTCCGCTTCCATGGGTCGCTTTGCGGTTTGTCCTCGTTTGACAGGTCCCACCCGGGAGCGTAGCGTGTTTTCTATCACCGCCCATGGATGACCTGCGCCCCGTCGGAAGCGATGGAATGCGCACGCCGCACGGCTGGCGCTACGCGTTGGCCCTGGCGGCGGTGGCTCTCGTTTACTTCGTTGCGGCGCGGTTCGGGCTTTCCCTGGCGTTCGGCGTCAAGCAGGTCACGGCCGTGTGGCCCCCGACGGGGATCGCGCTGGCCGCTCTGCTGCTGGTCGGTTATCGCGCGTGGCCGGCGATCGCGGTGGGCGCGTTCGCGGTCAACGCCTTAACCGACGAGCCGCTCGCCACCGCCGCCGGCATCGCGCTGGGAAACACGCTGGAGGCTCTGGGCGGGGCCTTCCTGCTCCGGCGCGTCGTGCGGTTCGACCGCCGCCTCGAGCGGCTGCGGGATGTTTTCGGCCTGGCCGCGTGCTCCGCGGTCTTGAGCACCGCCTTGAGCGCCACGATCGGCGTGGCGAGTCTTTGCCTGGGCGGCGTCGTCGCGTGGGACGGCGCTTCTTCGGTCTGGCTGCTGTGGTGGATTGGCGATGCCTTGGGCGCCCTGGTCGTCGCTCCCCTGCTGCTGACCTGGTCGACGCAGCCGGTCGTCCGCTGGCGCGGGTGGCGTCTGGCAGAGACGGTGGCCTGGTTTATCGGGCTTCTTCTCGTCAGCCGCATCATTTTCGCTGGGCAGCTCTCGGCGATGACCTCCCGCTATCCGGTGGCCTATGCGATTTTCCCCTTTGTGATCTGGGCGGCCTTCCGCTTCGGGCAACGGGAAACAGTCACCGCTGTTTTTGTCGTGTCGGTCGTGGCCATCTGGGGCGCGACCCACGATCTGGGGCCCTTCGCCTCCGGATCGGCAAACGAGCGACTCGTCATGCTGCAGCTCTTCATGGCCGTGTTCGCCCTGACGGCGCTCGTCATGGGGGCGGTCTGCGCGGAGCGCAGAAAGGCGGAGCGGGCCGTTCGGGAATCCGAAGAGCGCAAGGCTGCTATTCTCGCGGTCGCTCTCGATGCCATCATCACGATGGATGCCGGAGGGAACATCGTCGAGTTCAACCCCGCTGCCGAGAAGATGTTCGGCTACACGCGCGCTGAAGCTGTCGGAAGAAAGATGGCCGATCTCATCATTCCGCCTTCGCTCCGCGAGAGGTACTCCCGCGGCCTGGCTCGGTACCTGGTGACGAGAGAGGGCTCGACGCTTGGAAGGAGGGTCGAGATCGAGGCGATGCGCGCCGATGGGACCGAATTTCCCGTCGAGATGGCGACCACGGCGACTCCCCTTGACGGGGCGCCAGCTTTCACCGGCTTCGTGAGGGACATCACGGCGAGCCGGCGGGCCGAGGCGGAACGCAGCGGGCTCCTGGCCCGCGAGCTCTCGGCCCGCACGGCGGCCGAAGCCGCGGGGCGCCGTCTCGCGTTTCTCGCGAATGCCAGCGAGGTCCTGGCGTCCTCGCTCGATTATCAGACCACGCTGACGAGCCTCGCGGAGCTCGCCGTTCCCGAGATTGCCGATTGGTGTTTTGTAGACATGCTGGAGGGCGATTCCGTTCGGCGGCTCGCGGTCAGTCACGTTGTTGCGGGCGAGCGAGGCCTGTCGGAACTGTTGAAAACTCGCCATCTCCTCGATCCGCAGGCGGCGACGGGGCCTCCGTACGTGATGAGGACGGGCCGGTCAGAGCTGATCACCGAGGTCTCGGATGACCTCTTGTCGGCCATTGCCCGGGACGCCGAAAGCTTGAAGACCCTCCGGGAAATCGGCATTCATTCCTTGATGTGTGTGCCGCTGCGCATCCGGGGAGAGGTGTGCGGGATCCTGACGTTTCTCTCGGCCGAGTCGGGGCGGCGTTACACGCCCGAAGACCTCGCGCTGGCTGAAGACATCGCACGCCGCGCCAGCCTGGCGATCGACAATTCCCGTCTCTACGGGGACGCTCAGAAGGCCGTTGCCGTCCGGGAGGAGTTCCTCGCGGTCGCCTCGCACGAGCTGAAGACGCCGATCACGACGTTGCAGTTACAGCTCGACACGCTGCTCAGGGGCGCGCGATTCGGATCGTCCCTCGCCGCCTCTCCGGATCGGTTCACCGCCCAGCTCGCGGTTCTGCAACGGCAGGTCACGCGGCTGACGAAGGCCATCGAGCAGCTTCTCGATTTCTCTCGGCTGACGGCCGGACGTCTGGAGCTGGAGTGTGAGCGAGTCGATCTGAGCGACGTCGTCCGCGACGCCGTCGGGCGACTCGAGGAGGATCTGGCGCGCTCGGGATCGACGATCTCCGTCCGCGACGGGCGGCCGAACGAGGGCCTGTGGGACCCCTTGAGGCTGGAGCAGGTCGTAACCAATCTCGTGTCCAACGCGATCAAGTTCGGCGCCGGAAAGCCGATCGAAATCGCGCTGGAAGGAGACGCACGGACGGCCGTTCTTACGGTGCGCGACTCGGGCATCGGAATTGACGCGGAGCGACAGACCCGGCTCTTCCAGCGGTTCGAACGGGCGGTGTCGCGGCGACATTACGGCGGGATGGGCCTCGGTCTGTGGCTCGTCCGCGGGATCGTCGAAGCTCACGGAGGATCGGTTCGCCTCACGAGCCAGCCCGGGGAAGGCTCGACCTTTACCGTCGAGCTGCCTCGGGCGCGCGCTGTGCAGCGCCCGGCGGTCACGCGGCCTTGAACTCCTCCACGGTTCGCTGCATCGCGGCGCGGACCTTCTCGATCAAGCCGGGCAGGTCGCGGTGCGTGAGCCCCTGCGTCGGCACGGGCTCGAGGACGCGCATGCGGAGCGTCCCACGGCGCACGAGCCTGCGGGGCGGATCGGCAACGGTCAAGAGCGGCGCCGCGACGACCGGCAGGATCGGAACTCCCGCCGCGATGGCGAGCCGGAACGCCCCGCTCTTGAAAGGCAGGAGAGTGCCGCTCGTGTTGCGATGACCCTCCGGCATGAACCAGACGGAGATCTTTTCTTTTTGAATCGCGTCGGCAGCGGCCT
>WNGF01006220.1_pt1 | contig 15175 bp, 13 predicted proteins | sample 5400641 | NCBI WGS metagenome assembly WNGF01 (sample SAMN13153371, study PRJNA577476) | soil metagenome | isolation source: 80 cm soil or saprolite under grassland replicate 2 | place: USA:California | collected 2016-06-15
AGCGCCGCGCCGCCGGGCAGGTCCACGTCGGCGTCGACCGACTCCTGGTCGGTGAGCGCCTCGCGGACCTTCTGCGCCGCGGCGGTCGCGCCGCGCAGCACCGCCGGCGAGCGCTCCAGGGCGGCGTCCGAGCGCCCCTGCGCGGCGTCCAAGCGCCCCTGCGCGGCGTCCAAGCGCCCCTGCGCGGCGTCCAAGCGCCCCTGCGCGGCGTCCAAGAGGAGCTTCTCGGCGACGGCCCTGTCGAAGTCGTCGCCGCCGAGGTGCGTGTCGCCGCCCGTGGCGAGCACCTCGAACACGCCGTCGGTGAGCTTCAGGATCGACACGTCGAAGGTGCCGCCGCCGAGGTCGTACACGGCGAAGGTTCCCTGCGAGCGCTTGTCGAGGCCGTACGCGAGCGCGGCAGCGGTCGGCTCGTTCACGAGCCGCAGCACCTCGAGCCCGGCGAGCCGGCCCGCGTCCTTCGTGGCCTGGCGCTGCGCGTCGTCGAAGTAGGCCGGGACGGTGATGACGCAGCCGCCGACCGCTCCGCCCAGGTGCTCCGCCGCGCGCTTCTTCAGGGCGCGGAGGATCTCGGCCGAGACCTCCACCGGCGTGACGGTGCGCTTGCCGTGGTTGACGGCGAGCTTCACCACCGAGCCCGTCTCGTCGAAGTGGTAGATGCCGCGGTCCTCGGCGCGGATGTCGCCGGGCCCCCGGCCCATGAAGCGCTTCACCGAGAGCACGGTGTCGACCGGCCGCTCCGGCGCGCTCCGCTTCGCGGCGGCGCCCACGTCGATGCGACCGTCCATCCCGTAGTGCACGGCGCTGGGCAGGAGGGAGCGCCCCTCGTCCACGATCACGACCCGCGGACGGTTGCGGTCGTCGACGTACGCGACGAGGGAGTTGGTGGTGCCGAGGTCGATGCCGATCGCGCGGGCCATGGAGATCCTCTAGGAGTGCGCGGGGAGTGGCGCGTCCGCCTCTACGATGACGTTCTCGAAGTAGCGCGCCCGGGCCAGGGCGCGGGCGATGGCGAGGAGCGCGTCCGGCTCGGGCTCGGGGGCGGCGAAGAGGCGGGCCACCTCCTCGTCGAGCGCCGCGAGCCGGTCGCGCGCGCCCAGGACGAGGAGCGAGAGCGCGCGCTGGTCGTTCCGCTCGCGCGCGAGCGCCAGCCCCTCGCGGAGCTCGAGCTGCTCCTCCAGGAACTCGGGGTCGTGGAGGGTGCGCGCGTCGGCGAGCGGATCGTGGCCGAGGAGCTTCATGAGGTAGCCGGCGCGGCGCCGCGGGTCGCGGAGGGTACGGTAGGCGTCGTTGAGCCGCGTCGTCCGCTCGAGCGAGAAGCGGCGCTCGCGCGGCGAGGCGCGGGCGAAGCGGTCGGGGTGGAAGAGGCGCGATCGGTCGCGGAAGCGGCGCTCGAGGTCGTCCAGGTCCACGTCGTACCGGCGCGGCAGGCCGACGGCCGCGAACAGATCGGCGCCGGACGGCTCCGGCTGCACGACGCGGCACGAGGGGCAGAACGGGTCCTCCGGCGCGGTCGCCGCGTGGCAGCTCCAGCAGGTCACGGATCCCGTGCGCTAGACGGTGAACGACTCGCCGCAGCCGCAGGCGCTCTTCACGTTGGGGTTCTTGAAGACGAAGCCGCTCTGCATCAGGGACGACTGCCAGTCGAGCGTCGTGCCCTGGAGGAACACGGCGCTCTTCGGGTCGACGAAGACGCGCGCGCCGCCCGCGTCGACCACCTCGTCGTGCTTGTCCGGCGAGGCTGCCCAGTCGAGGAAGTACGAGAGCCCGGAGCAGCCGCCGCCCTTCACGCCGACGCGCAGGCCGCCCTCGGGCGTGCCCTTCTGCGCGAGCAGCGCGCGGATCTGCCGCGCGGCGGGTTCGCTGATCGTGATCGCCGCCATGCCTAGATCCCCGCCTTGAGGACGCCCTTGGAGACGAGCTCCGCCCGGTCGCCCTTCACCGTGTCCGCCTTCACCGACGGCGCCTGGCCGCGCTTCTTCTGGTAGTCCGCGATGGCCGCCTTGATGGCGTCCTCGGCCAGGACCGAGCAGTGGATCTTGACGGGCGGGAGGTTCAGCTCCTGCGCCACGTCGGTGTTCTTGATGGCGAGCGCCTCCTCCACCGTCCGGCCCTTCACCCACTCGGTGACGAGCGACGACGACGCGATGGCGGAGCCGCACCCGAAGGTCTTGAACTTGGCGTCCTCGATCACGCCCTGCTCGTTCACCTTGATCTGCAGCTTCATCACGTCGCCGCAGGCGGGCGCGCCGACGAGGCCCGTGCCGACGTCGGGGTCGGCCTTGTCGAGCGAGCCGACGTTGCGGGGGTTCTCGTAGTGATCGATGACCTTGTTCGAGTACGACATGCTGTCCTCGCGGTGTGACGACGGTGCTCAGTGCGGGTTCGTCCACTCCACCTCGGCGAGGTCGACGCCCTCCTTCACCATCTCGTAGAGCGGCGACATGTCGCGGAGCTTCTTCACCTTCGTCGCGAAGAGCTCGATGACGTAGTCGACCTCCTCCTCGGTGCTGAACCGGCCCAGCCCGAAGCGGATCGAGCTGTGGGCGAGCTCGTCCCCGATGCCCATCGCCTTCAGCACGTAGGAGGGCTCGAGCGAGGCGGAGGTGCAGGCGGACCCGGACGAGACGGCGACGTCCTTCACCGCCATCATGAGCGCCTCGCCCTCGACGTAGGCGAAGCTCACGTTGAGGTTGCCGGGGAGGCGGTGCTCGAGGCTGCCGTTCACGGTGAGGAGGTCGAGGCGCGCCTCGAGGCCGCGGCGCAGCCGGTCGCGCAGCGCGCCGACGCACGCGGCCTCCTCCGCCATCTCGAGGCGCCCCAGCTCGCACGCCTTCCCGAGCCCCACGATCCCCGGCACGTTCAGGGTGCCGGAGCGGTAGCCGCGCTCGTGACCGCCGCCGTCCATCTCGGCGATGAGGCGGACGCGCGGCTTGCGCCGGACGTAGAGCGCGCCGACGCCCTTCGGCCCGTACATCTTGTGGGCGGAGATGGAGACGAGGTCGACATTGAGCTTCTCGACGTCGAAGGGGAGCTTGCCCACGCTCTGGACGGCGTCGCAGTGGAACGCGACGCCCTTCTGGCGGGTGATCTGGCCGATCTCCTCGACGGGATGGACGACGCCCACCTCGTTGTTGGCGTGCATGATGGAGACGAGGATCGTGTCCGGCCGCAGCGCCCTCGCGACGTCGGCGGGATCGACGCGGCCGTCCTTCCCGACGGGGAGGTACGTGACCTCGAACCCCTCGCGCTCCAGCCGGTGCATCGAGTCGAGCACCGCCTTGTGCTCCGTCTTGCAGGTGACGAGGTGACGCCCCTTGTCCTTGTAGAAGTGAGCGGCGCCCTTCACCGCGAGGTTGTTCGACTCGGTCGCGCCGCTCGTGAAGACGATCTCCTTCGCGGAGGCGCCGATGAGCTTTCCCACCTCCGCCCGGGCCCCCTCGACCGCCTCCTCGGCGCGCCACCCGAAGACGTGGCTCTTCGAGGCGGCGTTCCCGAGCTCCTCCCGGAAATACGGGAGCATGGCTTCGAGCACGCGCGGGTCGACGGGGGTCGTGGCGTGATAATCCATGTAGATGGGAATCTTCATCGCGCTGACGATCCTCTAACCCGACGTGGAGGCAGGCGGTCCACGATACATGGACGCCGGGGGTCGAGTATAGACGTTCGGAATACCCGGTCAAGCATCACGTGGGACGGCAACAGAGCGCGGTGACAGGGGTTTTCGATTAAGCAAGAGATCCGGAACGATGCGCAGAGCGACCCTCATCCTCGTCGCCGCGGCGACCTTCGCCTTCGTCCTCGTCCTGCCAGGGCTCGCGACGACGGGCGGAACGGGCGCCGCGAGCGACCTCGGGCTCGGCAGGCAGCTGGCCGCGGGCTCGCTCGTCGCGTTCGCGATCGCCTTCGCGGGCGGCGTCCTGACGAGCCTCACACCGTGCGTGTACCCGCTCATCCCCATCACGGTGTCGATCTTCGGCGCGAAGCAGTCGGGGTCGCGCGCGCACGCGATGGCGCTCTCCGGCCTGTACGTGCTCGGCATCGCGGTCACCTACTCCGCCCTGGGCGCGTCGGCGGCGCTCACCGGGAAGGCCTTCGGGACGGTGATGCAGAACCCGTGGGTGCTCGGCGGCGTGGCGGCCCTCTTCCTCGCCATGGCGGCGTCGATGTTCGGCGCGTTCGAGCTCCAGCTCCCCTCCTCGCTCCAGGCGCGGCTCTCGGCCGTGGGCGGCGCCGGCTACGCGGGCGCGCTCGCGATGGGGCTCGTGGCGGGCCTCATCGCGGCACCTTGCACGGGGCCGGTGCTGGCGGCTGCGCTCGCCTTCGTCGCCACGAAGGGCTCGGTCGTGTACGGCGTCGCGATCATGTTCGCCTACGCGCTCGGGATCGGGCTCCTCTTCTTCGTGCTGGGCGCGTTCTCGGTCTCGCTCCCGAAGAGCGGGCCCTGGATGGACACGGTGAAGAGCGTCTTCGGCATCGCGCTCCTCGCGATGGCGCTCGTGTACCTGAAGGACCTCTTCCCGCCCGTGAAGGTGCTCTTCTCGGCGACGCGCGGCGCGGCCGTGGCGGCCGCGGCGGCGGCGGCGGCGGGCATCCTGCTCGGCGCGCTCTCGGGCAGCTTCGAGGGGCCACCCGGGCGCACGATCGCGAAGGGCGCCGGCGTCGCGCTCGTCGTGCTCGGCATCTTCTACGCGGTGGGCGTGGGGAACGCGCGCTCGACGTCGGACGCGGAGAGCGGCATCGCGTGGCTCGTCAACGACGAGGCGGCGGGCCTCGCGCGGGCGCGGGCCGAGGGAAAGCCGGTCATCATCGACTTCTGGGGCGACTGGTGCGCGGCCTGCAAGGAGCTGGACCACATCGCCTGGAGCGACCCGGGCGTTCGCGACGAGGCGAGGCGGTTCGTCACGATCAAGATCGACAACTCGTCCGACAAGATGGCCGACCCGCGCGTCAGCGAGGCGGTCGACAAGGTCTTCGAGAAGTACGGCATCCTCGGCCAGCCGACGGTCCTGTTCATCGACGCGCGCGGCCGCGAGCTCCCGGCGCGCGTCACCTCCGCCGTGAGCGCCGAGGAGATGCTGAAGTGGCTACGCGCCGTGGACAAGGCGTGCACGCCGCCCGTGGTGGCGTGCGTCGCACGCTGGTGAATCGCTCGATGCGAGACGGAGTGACCATGCGGCCTGCCATTGCGACCCTCCTCGCCGGCGCCGCCCTCTGGGCTGCCCCGGCGCTGCCGCAGGACCGGCCCGTCTCGCCCGCGCCCGCCGCGGCCGAGCGCCCGGCGCCCGCTTTCACCGCCGAGGCGATCAAGGCGGCGGTGAGCAACCACATCCAGACGAAGCTCGACGAGGGCGGCGGGATCTATCGGCTCGTCGACACGAGGACCGGCGAGAAGCTGGACCTCGAGTTCGTGGACATCGCCCTGGTGGGCGTCGCCGACATGTCGCGCGTGCACAACCCGGGCGAGGGCGCAGGAGGCGCGTACTTCGCGTGCGCCAACTTCCGCCGCGCGGGCGCCTCGAAGGACGGCCCGAGGGAGAAGCTGTACGACGTCGACCTGTCGCTCGCGCCGCGGAACGGCGCCCTCGAGATCACCGAGGTCTTCGTCCACAAGGAGCCTCGCCTCGTGGACGGCAAGTGGGTGCGGGTGCCGCGCCCCACGAAGAGGTGATCGGCGGCGCCGGCGGTCGCTTTCAGAACAGCCGGTAGGTGAGGAGCGCCGAGAGGTCCACCGTGGCGCGCGGCGAGTCGTTCGCGAAGGGGGCGCCCGACCGCGACCACAGCACGCCCCCGCCGGCGCGCGCGCCCACGAGCAGGTCGCCGTAGAGCGGCGTCTCGAAGGCGACGGTCCCGCGCAGCCCGACGGCGTACCCGCCGCCCCGCGCGAAGGTGAGGGTGATGGGCAGATCGCCTCCGAGCGAGAAGATGCCGCGCGGCGCCCGCGTCGAGAGCGCGAGCCCTGGCGCGAGCTGCACGCCCGTGTCGCCGCGGTTCGTGGCGATGGCCCACGTGGCGCCGAAGTCGCCGTAGAACCCGGCCCGCGCGCGCGCCGAGACGCTCACCGGCCCGGAGCGCCAGAGGAGCGAGCGGTAGAGCCCGCCCGCGAAGAGCTCCCCCGTCACCCAGTCGATCTCGAGCTGGGCGCCATAGTCGACGGCGTCCGTGAGGCCCTGCGCGTATGACGCCGAGAGGGTGGAGAACCCGGCGGAGAAGGCCGCCTCCGAGCCGCCCACCCCGAGCGTCTCGCCGCCGTACATCGACGGGAACCGCGGCGCCTCCGAGATGGACGGCCCGTCGACGGGCGCGGTGGAGAGGGCGAGGGCGAGCAGGGGGGCGAGCATGGACGAGGATTGTAGATCCGGGCGGGGAGGATGGAGCGGCATTCTCGACCTCGACCGCGACCCCGACCGCGCCACCGGGGCATCCTTGACACCCTCCCCCCGCCCTCATAAAAGGAGGCGCCCTCGCCCAGGTGGCGGAATTGGTAGACGCACCAGATTCAGGGTCTGGCGGTCGCAAGGCCGTGGAGGTTCGAGTCCTCTCCTGGGCACCAGTTAAATCGCTGTGAGAGAGGCGGTTCCGGGAGCATCCGGAGTCGCCCCTCTCCTTTTGGGGCTCATCACTTTTCGTCCTGCGTGAGCCCACCATCGGCCAACGGGTGGTTACGCTCTTCGCAGCGGTCGCTCGAGACGGGCCGGAGTGCCTTGCGCAAGGGGTCCACGCTTTCTGCCTCAAGCTTGCAGAGGTTTGGAGACGAGATCATCGCGAGGGACGGCTATCAAACCCAGCTCGTTGCGACCCAGACGCAGGGGCTGATGGACTGAATTTAGATTGCGAACTATTCCGTTCGCCATCATCAGTGCCCTTCCGGAACTCGATAGCGGTCACGCCCTTCCCGGCGAGGAACCTCCTGATCGGCGTGTGGGTCGCCGACAGCGCTCGTTCCGCTGCGGTGGTCGGGTGGCTCGTGAGGAGCAGGACATCCCGTTTCGAGACGTCAGCTTCGGCGATGCGCCTGGTCACCCGCCGATGGCCGCTTCGACGGCGCGGAGCACGTCTTCTAGGGCCGCCGGCTTCGCGAGGTGCCGGTCGAAGCCGGCCGCGCGTGCGCGCGCCCGATCCTCCGGCCCCGCGTACCCGGTCAGCGCGACGAGCGGCAGGTCGCGCAGGGCGGGGTCCGCACGGATCGCGCGCGCCACGTCATACCCGTCGACAGCGCCGGGCAGTCCGATGTCGCAGATGACGAGGTCGGGCCTGAGCCGGCGGACCGCGTCGAGCCCCGCCGTGCCGTCGCCCGCGACCGTGACGCTCATCCCCTCGAGCTGCAGCGCGTCCCGGAGCGTCTCCGCCGCGTCGACGTTGTCCTCGATGACGACGACCTGCGCCACGCGTGGCGCTGCGGCGGCGCGCGTTGGCGGTGCCGGCGAGAGCGCCCCGGCGCGGGGGAGCCGGACCACCACCTCGGCCCCCGCCCCGCGGCCCGCGCTCGACGCCGTCACCGTTCCGCCGTGCAGCTCGACGAGACCCTTCACCACGGCGAGGCCGAGCCCGAGACCGCCGCGCGTCCGCGCGAGGCTCCGGTCCGCCTGCGAGAACGGCTCGAACATCCGCAGGAGGACGTCCGGGTCGATGCCCTCGCCCGTGTCGCAGACGCGGAGGAGGGCCGGGCCCGCCGGCTCCTCCTCGAGACGCACCGTGACGGTCCCTCCGCGTGGCGTGAACTTCATCGAGTTCGAGAGCAGGTTGCCGAGGACCTGCGCGAGCCGCGTCGGATCGCCATCGACCGGGACGGGGGCGGGCGGAAGCTGCAGGTCCATGTGGATGCCCGCGGCGTCGTAGCCGCCGCGGTGATCCTCGACGGTGTCGCGGACGAGCTGCGCGAGATCGAGCGGCGCGCGATGGAGCTGGATCCGGCCGCGGGTGATCCGCGTGACCTCGAGGAGGTCGTCCACGAGCCGCGAGAGGTGCTCGACTTGCCGCTCGATGACGTCGCGCGCACGCACCGCGCGGGCGGGGTCATCCGCGCCCTTCGCGAGGAGATGGAGCGCATTCCGGATGGGCCCGAGCGGATTTCGCAGCTCGTGGGACAGGACCCCCAGGAACTCGTCCTTGCGCCGGTCCGCCTCGGCGAGCTTCTCGGCGATCGCGCGGTAGCGCTCCTCGCTCTCCTGGCGTGCGCGCTGCGCGGCCTTCTCCGCGGTGAGGTCGATGACGAACGCCGCGAGGCCGTCCTGCTGGCTCGAGAGGCCGACGAGGATCGGGACCCGGGTCCCGTCCCGCCGGACGTGCTCGCCCTCGAAGCGCGAGCCGAGCGCGGGGTTCAGCCATTCGGGGAGCGCGCTCCGCTCGAGGCGGAACCGCTCGGCCTCGACCTCCTCGCGCGAGCGGCCGGTGATCCTGAGATATTCGTCGTTCGCGAGCTGCACGGTCCCGTCGCCCGCGATGAAGAGGATCCCGATGGGAGCGTCCCGTGCGAACCGCTGGAAGCGAGTCGCCTGGGCCTCGAGCGCGCTCATCCGGAGCTGATCCGCGAGGCTCGCGCGAGGCGAGGCGGTCATGCGTATGCTCGGCAGCTGGGGGACCATCGCCGGATCGCCTCGAACAGCCTAGTTTAGCGCGGGGGGTGGAATAATGCTCGATGTCCCTGCTGGGCGGGCGAGCGTATTATCCATCTCGAGCATGCTGCGTCATCTCCTCGAGGTGGACGAGGTCGCGGAGCGGATCCGTCGCGGGGAGCCCCTGCTGCTCGCCGGCGACGAGAGCCGGCTGAAGCTGCTGCCGCGCGGCGACTGGATCGCGGGGACCATCCCTTACTTCATGAGCGACGAAGGCGGCGTCGCGGATCGACGGCGGATCTTCGCGGAGAGGCTCCCGGAGGGGTTCGAGCACGTCGCGATCCGGCGCTACGACGAGGACGGGATCGCGCGGGTCTACGCCGACCTGCCCGCGAACACCATGGGCGTCATCATCGCGCCGTACGGCAGCCGCGTGCACCTCGCGTTCGCGCTGCACGCGTCCCAGTACGAGAAGTTCGCGACCGCGCCGCTCTTCGGGTGGATCTCGGGCGTCCCTCTGTCCGAGGTCGGCAGCGCCGTGCCGAAGGTGCTCGACGGCTCCACGGGCGAGGCGCTGGACCGGCATGCCGTGGTGATGCACGTGGCCGTGCCTCCCCGCAAGCGCGTGGAGCTCGCGATCCTGAACATCTTCGAGAAGGGGGAGGGGCCCACCATCGTCTTCCCGTCGACCGGCTTCACCGCCGCGATCGCGGAAGTGGACGGGCAGCCGCGGAACTTCGTCGAGTACCTCCGGGAGACCGGGCTCGACACGCGCCTCCCGCTCGTCGCCGACTACCACGGCGCGAGGATCAACGTGAGCTTCCAGAACGTCGACACCGCCCAGCGCGAGGTGCGGTTCTTCGCCCCCGTCTTCGCGGGCATCCCGTATCACCACGCTCGGCCCGTCCCCGACTACGTGGGCGCGTTCGAGTCCGCGCTCCCGACCGGGCTCGCCGACCACATCGCGTTCTCGTGCAACTGCGTCCTCAACTACGTCCACTCGTCGCTCGAGGGCAGGAAGACGGGGGAGATCGTCGGCCCGATCACGTTCGGCGAGATCGCCTACCAGCTCCTGAACCAGACGATGGTGTACGTCACGGTGCACGACGCCGGCTGAACGAGCCTCGCCCTCCAGTGCGGCGGCCGTTGACTTTCGCGGCCAATTGCATATTCATGCACTCCCATGCATAGCCTTCCGACCGCCGTCGTGGGCGCCTCCGGCTACGCCGGCCTCGAGCTCACGCGCCTCCTCGCGCGCCACCCCCGCCTCCGGCCCATCGCGCTCCTCTCCGATCGCTGGGCGGGCGACTCGGCCGGCGACCGGCTGGCGGTCCCCGGTCCCTGCGCCACGCTTCGATATCGGGCGCTCGGAGAGGCCGCCCAGGTGGACGCGGAGATCGCGTTCCTCGCGACACCGGCCGAGGTCTCGCTCGAGCTCGCGCCGAGGCTCCTCGCCCGCGGCGTGCGGGTGGTGGACCTCTCGGGCGCGTTCCGGCTGGCGGACGCGTCGCTCTACCCGGGCTGGTACGGCTTCGAGCACGCCGCCGCGCCGCTCCTCGCCGAGGCCCGCTACGGGCTCCCCGAGCTGGCGCGCGCGCAGCTCGCCGGCGCCCGGCTCGTCACGAACCCGGGCTGCTACGCGACGGCGACCGCCATGGCGATCGCCCCGCTCGTGCGGTCGGGCCTCGTCTCGCCGGACGGGATCGCGGTCGCCGCCATGAGCGGCGTGTCGGGCGCCGGCCGCAAGGCGAGCGAGGACTACAGCTTCTGCGAGGTGGACGAGGACCTGCGCGCCTACCGCGTCGGCAAGCACCAGCACGTCCCCGAGATCGAGCAGACCGTGGCGCGCTTCGCCGGGACGTGCGGCGCCATCTCGTTCACGCCCCACCTCGTCCCCATCCGCCGCGGCATCCTCGCCACCTGCACGCTGCGGCTCGCGCCCGGGGCGGCCGCGGGCGAGCTCGCGCGCGTCTTCGAGCACGCCTACGCCGGCGAGCCGTTCGTGCGCGTGCTGCCCGCCGAGAGGGTGGCGGTGAGGGACGTCGCCCGCACGAACCGCGTCCACCTCGGGGTCGCGATCGACGCGCGCGCCGGCGTCGCGGTGGCCGTCTCGGCCATCGACAACCTCGTGAAGGGCGCCGCCGGGCAGGCGGTGCAGGCGCTCAACGCCGCCATGGGCTGGGACGAGACCCTCGGGCTCGATCTCCTGGGGGGCTAGCGTGCACATCCCGAAGGGCTTCCGGTTCGCCGGCGCGGCGAGCGGCCTCAAGCCGCAGCGCCGCGACGTGGCGCTCGTCGTCTCCGACGTCCCCTCCGCCGCGGCGGGCGTCTTCACGAAGAACCGCGCCTGCGCCGCGCCGGTGCTCGACGCGCGGCCGCGCGTGCCCGCCGAGGGGATGCGGGCCGTGCTCGCGAACTCCGGGAACGCGAACGCGCTCACCGGCCCTGGCGGCCTCGAGGACGTGCACGCGCTCCGCGCCGGCGTCGCCGCGGCGCTCGGGATCCAGAAGCGCGCCGTCCTGACGGCGTCGACGGGCGTCATCGGCCAGCGCCTGCCCGCTCAGAAGATCCTGGCGGCGCTGCCCGCGCTCGCGGCCGGTCTCGGCGACCACGCCGAGCTCGCGGCCGAGGCCATCATGACCACCGACACGCGCACGAAGATGAGCGCGCGCGAGGTGGTGCTGGGCGGCAAGGCCGCCACCGTGAGCGCCATCTGCAAGGGCTCCGGGATGGTGGCGCCGCAGCTCGCGACCGTGCTGTGCGTCATCGCGACCGACGCCGCCGTCACGCCGCGCGTGCTGCAGGAGGTGCTCGGCCGGGCCGTGTCGCGGACGTTCAACATGGTGAACATCGACGGCGACATGTCCACCAACGACACGGTCCTCGCGCTCGCCAACGGGCTCGCCGGCAACGCCCGCATCGCCGACCCCGGCCCCGACCTCGACACGCTCGAGAACGCGCTCACCGACCTGTGCGGCGAGATGGCGCGCGCGGTCGCGGCGGACGGCGAGGGCGCGACCAAGATGGTGGAGGTCGTCGTCACGGGTGCGCCGTCGGAGGAGGCGGCGCGCGACTGCGCGACGGCCGTCGCCGGGTCGCCGCTGGTGAAGGCCGCGCTCTTCGGCGCCGATCCGAACTGGGGGCGCATCCTCGCCACCGTCGGCGCGCGCGCGGGGTCGCGCGGCTGGGCCATCGACCCGTTCCAGGCGAAGGTGGCGCTCCAGGGCGTGACGGTCTTCGGCGGCGGCATCCCCATCGACGTCGATCGCGAGGCGCTGCGCGTCCGGCTGCGCGAGACGCGCATCGACGTCCTCGTCGAGCTCGCCGACGGCGCCGCCCGCGCGACCGCCTGGGGTTGCGACCTCTCCTACGACTACGTGAAGATCAACGCGGACTACACGTCGATGATCGTGCAGCAGCCCGACGGGATGCTCGCGAAGGACGAGCGCGTCGCGAACTACAGCCCCGCCTTCAAGCGCACGCTGATCGTCGAGGCGCTCAAGTACATCGCCGCCTTCTCCGGCCGGATCGCGGTCGTGAAGTACGGTGGGGCCGCGATGGTGAAGGAGAGCCTCAAGAAGGCCTTCGCCGACGACGTGATGCTCTTGAAGCGCGTGGGTCTGAAGCCCGTCATCGTTCACGGCGGCGCGCTCGAGATCAACAAGACGCTGGAGCGCCTGGGCGAGCGCAGCGAGTTCGTGGACGGCCTGCGCGTCACGGACGCCGCGTCGCTGCCGGTCGTGGAGATGGTGCTCGGGCGCGTGAACCAGGAGCTCGTCGCGCTGCTCAACGCGAGCGCGGGCGGCGCGGTCGGGCTGTCGGGCAAGGACGGGCGGCTCCTCGAGGCGCGCCGGATCGTGCACGAGAGCGGGCGCGACCTCGGCCACGTCGGCGAGGTCACCGCGGTCAACACCGAGTTCCTGCGCATGCTCCTCGACAAGGACTACGTGCCCGTCATCTCGCCCATCGGCCTCTCCGAGGAGGGGAAGAGCCTCTCGATCAACGCCGACGACGTCGCGGGCCACGTCGCGGCCGCGCTCGGCGCGAAGAAGCTCATCTACCTCACCGACGTGCCCGGCATCCTCGAGTCCTACCCGGACGGCGAGCTCGTCCGGCAGATCACCGCCGACGACCTGCGCCGCCGCATGGCGGCGGGCTCCATCACCGGCGGCATGAAGCACAAGGCGCACTCGATCCTGGAGGCGCTCGCCGGTGGCGTCGAGCGGGTGCACATCCTCGACGGCCGCCAGCCGCACACCGTCATCGCCGAGCTCTTCACCGACCGCGGCGTGGGGACGCTCGTCACGCCGGCGCCGGTCGTGCCGGCCGCCACCGAGGAGGGACGCGCATGAGCCGCCAGGAGCTGCGCCGTCAGGCCGTCGCCCGCCTCATCCGCTCCCGCCGCATCGCGACCCAGGAGGAGCTGCTCGACGCCCTGCGCGCGGACGGCTTCGACGCCACCCAGGCCACGCTCTCGCGCGACCTGGCGCGGCTCGGCGCGCGCCGCGTGTCGGCGCCCGGGGGCGGCACGCGCTACGAGCTCTCCGACGAGGAGCGGCTCACCGGGCTCGACGCGCTCGGGCCGCTCGTCGCGTCGGTCACGTGCAACGGCTCGCTCGTCGTGGTGCGGACGCACCCGGGCAGCGCGCCGGCGGTGGCGCGGGCGGTGGACCTGGCGAGGATCCCCGACATCCTGGGGACGATCGCCGGCGACGACACCGTCTTCATCGCTCCGGCGAAGGAGAAGCGCGCCCGCGCCCTCGCCGTCCGCGTCCGAGACCTCTTCGGCGTGGCGTCGCCCGACGGTGCGCCGGCCGAGCGCGGCGCGGGCGCGCGGTAGACGAGCCCCTCGCGAGCTCAGCCGAGGCCGGCCACCCGCGCCCACTCCTGGCGCGAGCGCTCGACGCAGTCCTCGATCGAGAGGCCCGCGAACCAGTTCCCGCAGACGCAGAGGCGCGCGCCCGACGAGAGCCGGTCGATCTCGCGCACCACCTCCTCATGTCCGAGCACGGGCGACGGGAGCACGGTCCGCTGCTCGACCACGTCCTCGAGGTCGGCGGGCTCGAGCTCGAGGAGCGTCGTCACCCGCGTGACCTTGGCGTCGCGCGCCTGGCCCGGCTTGAAGTGGAAGGCGAAGCCGCGCCAGGAGGGGTCGGGCAAGGGGTCGCGCGTCACGACCGAGTGGAAGGTGTCGTCGCGCGGGATGACGAAGGTGGAGGGAGGGAGCCGCACCTTCTCGGCGCGGACGGCGAAGCCGAAGGTCTCGACCGCCGACTCCTTCACGCGCGCCACCTGCGTCGCGAGCTCGGGGGCCACGCCGCGCAGGAGCTGGGCGGCCGAGGTGGGTGGCGCCGCGATCGCGAGGACCCTCGCCTGGTGGCGCTCGCCGTCGTCCGTCACGACGGCGTAGCCCGCACCCGTCGCCTCGACGCGCGCGACCGGCTTCCCCAGCGCGACCTCGATGCCCGGCTGGCGCGCGATCCCCTCGGCGATGCTCATGAGCCCGCCGCGCAGGGTGAAGCTGCGCGGGAAGCTCTTGCGGCGGGTCGCGCGCGACTTGAACAGCATGCCGGCGGGGAAGGCGTCGGCGCTCTGCGACGGCACGGCCGACAGGATGGGCCCGAGGACGTCGCCGTAGTTCCTGCGGCCGACGATCCGCGAGTAGTAGGAGTAGACGGTCTGTCCGTCCTTCTTCTCGCCGAAGGCGCGCGGCAGGGAGCGCGCGAGCTCGCCCCAGGAGAAGAGGCGCAGCAGCAGGCGGAGGTTCGAGCCAGGGACGAGGCGGTCACCGTCGAGGAACCGGAGGTGCGACTTGCCGCGCGGAGCCACCTCGCCGCGCAGTCCGCAGCCGTCGATGACCTCGGTGAGCCCGGAGTAGGAGTTGTAGCAGGTGTGTGCGCCGAGCTCGAACCAGAACCCGCTCGCCGTCCGCTGCGTGGAGAGGCACCCGCCGACGCGGCTCGCGCGCTCGAGGACGAGCACCGAGCGCCCGGCGCGGGCGGCCTCGTAGGCGAAGGTGAGGCCGCTGATCCCGCCCCCGATGACGGCGACGTCGTGCGTGCTCATGCGCCTCGAACTCGTCCTTTCGCGTTCCGCGCGATTCCGCGCTGGGGGGTCTGGGGGGGAGCGGCCCCGCTCCCCACAGGTTGAGGGCTTGCGAAGCAAAGCGTAGCAAGCCCGGAAGTCCCCCTGACTCGCGTCTGCGGCGGTCGCAGAGCACGAGAAAGGGAAACGCGAGCCAGAGCCTCGCACGACGCGGTGCGGCGCGCCAGCGGCGCTCGGGCCGCGCGCCGAGGCGGAAAGGCGGGCCCGAGTCCGTGCTTTGGAACCGCACCGCGGAGAAGGCCGAGCCGCTCGTGAAGAAGGGCGCGACCCAGGCGCGCACGCCGCGCGAGTGCGCCACCGGACAGGACCTCGTGTTCACCTGCCTCGCCGACGAGAAGGCGCTCGAGGCGGTGCTCGACGGGCCGGACGGCGTGCTGGCGGCCGTGAAGCAGGGCGGCATCCTCGTCGACACGTCGACCTCCGGGACACGCGAGGCGCGCTCGCTCGAGGCGCGCGTCAACGCGAAGGGGGGCGCCTTCGTGGCGGCGCCGATGCTCGGCTCGCGCGCGGCGGCA
>WNGF01006042.1_pt1 | contig 15168 bp, 16 predicted proteins | sample 5400641 | NCBI WGS metagenome assembly WNGF01 (sample SAMN13153371, study PRJNA577476) | soil metagenome | isolation source: 80 cm soil or saprolite under grassland replicate 2 | place: USA:California | collected 2016-06-15
CGGCGCCCTGAAGCCTCAGAGGGCGCGCAGGAACGCTACCAGATCCTTCTTCTCCGGCCCGGTCAGCTTCACGGCGAGGACGAGATTGAAGAACTCCACCGTGTCGTCCAGGGTCAGGAGCCGGCCGTCGTGCAGGTACGGGGGCGAATCCTTGATCCCGCGCAGGGGGAAGGTCTTGATCGGCCCGTCCATGGCGGCCATCCGACCGTTGATCAGCTGCGGACGGAAGAAGCGCTCGGTCCGGAGGTTGTGCATGAGGTTGTCGGTGTAGTACGGGGCCGGATGACAGGTCGCGCACTGGGCCTTGCCGACGAACAGGGCCTGGCCGCGCTTCTCGGCGTCCGTGGCCTTGGCGGGATCGAGCTTGCCGTCGATCCCGAGCTTGGGCGCCGGCGGAAAATCGAGCAGCTCCTGGACCTCGGACATGAAGTGCACCTGGCTGCCGCGCTCGAGGACGTTGACGCCCTTCTTGGTGGCGATGACGGGATCGCCATCGAAGTAGGCGGCTCGCTGCTCGAACTCCGTGAAGTCCTCGACGGACTTGAGCGCGCGCTGCGAGCCGAACAGGCGCTGGATGTTCACGCCGCGCAGGCTCGTGGTCTCGATGCGCCGGCGGAACTCCTGCGGCCGGCTGTCACCGACCAGGTGAAAGGCGCCGTTGGTGTGGCCGTTGACGTGACAGTCGAAGCAGGCCACGCCGCGGCTCGGACGCTCCGTCCGCCGGTCCTCGGTCTGGTTGAACTGCTGCTGCGGGAAGGGCGTCAGGAGGAGCCGCAGCCCCTCGAGCTGCTTGGGGTTCAGGATCCCGTTGAAGAGCTCGAAGAAGTTGTCGATGGTCACGAGCTTGCCCTTGGAGACGTCGCCGAGATCCAGGCGCGTCGTGAGAAACATCGGCGGCGGGAACTCCGGCGTCAGGTGATCCGGCAGGTCGAAGTCGAGGTCGAAGCGCGTGAGGTCCCGGCCCTCCTGGCGCTTGATCTCGTCGATGTGCCGCTGCGGGAACACCATGCCCCCCTCGGGGTGATTGGCGTGCGGCAGGGGCAGAAATCCGGCGGGAAAGAGATTGCGGGACTTGATGTCGTCGGCCGTCATCTGGCCGAGCTGGTCCCACGACACACCCGCGGGGAGCTTGACACGCACCCCGTCCTGCACGGGCTTGCCGCGCGCCATCGTGACGCCGGCCGCGGGGCGATCGGCGAGATCGTAGCGCGCATTCAAGAGATCGCGCTGCCGCTTCATCACGTCGGCCTTGGCCGCCTTCATCTTGGCCATCGTCGCGGCGAAGTCTTCCGTGATGACGACCGGCATGTAGCTCGACGGCTTCGGGCCCTGCGCGTACGCGAAGCCGAGCCCGATGAGGATCCCGACGACCGCGACCGCGATGCCGTCTCGGAATGGGTGGCTCATGATGTCGCCCTCGTGTGTGTGTGCCCTGCATGGCGTCCCGGCGCAGGCAAATGCCCGGTGGATCGGTCCGCGAGCAAGGCCTAGCGTATCAGACGCGGTCGCGCTCCTGAGACAGCAGCACGTAGCAGCGCGAATGATTCCGCTGTGGGAATTCGATTGCACGGCGGTGAGCGGTTGGGGTGACCGATGGGAATCGAACCCACAACCCCTGGAGCCACAGTCCAGTGCTCTGACCAATTGAGCTACGGTCACCACGGGCGACGCGACGATCGATCGTACGGAGCTTTACAGAGAGTGTCAACCGGACGAGCGGTCGATCACCTGCCGCATGTGGGCGAGCGCCTCGCGCGGCGGCCGCATCGGCGTCTCCAGGAGGCCACGGGCGCGGTCGATCGCGAGCCCGGCGCGCAGCGGCCGCCGCGCGCGTTGCCCGAGAGTCTCCGTGTCGACCGCTTTCACGAGGCTCCCGTCGAGGTCGAATGCGTTGCACACCTCGAGCGCGAAGGCGTAGCGGTCGAGCGCCAGGGGTCCGGCGACGTGCGTGACGCCGCAGATCTCCCGCTCGATCAACTCGACGGTGGCGGCGGCCAGGTCGAGGTTGTAGGTCGGGCTCGAGATCTGATCACGCGGCACGTGGATGGGCTCGCCGCCCCGCACCCGACGCAGGATCTGATAGGCGAAGTTCTTGCCCTGCGGCTCGGCGCCGTAGACGACGGTCGTGCGAACGATCACCGCCCGCGGGTTCTCCGCCTGCACGTGACGCTCGCCCTGGAGCTTGCTCAGCCCGTAGACGGAAAGCGGGTTGATCGGATCGTCCTCGGCATAGGGCCCGCTGGTGCCGTCGAAGACGTACTCGGTCGAGAAGAACACGAAGCCGGCGCGGCGCTTGGCGGCGGCCTGCGCGGCCGCGGCCGGCGCGTCGCGGTTCACGGCCATCGCCACCTCGGGATAATCCTCGCAGTAGTCCACGTGGGTGAGCCCGGCCGGGCAGAGGACCCAGTCCGGCTCGGTCTCGGCGATCAGCCGCTCCGTCGCGATCGTATCGGTCAGATCGAGCGGGCGGGTGCCGGGCTGCGCCACCCGGTGATGCGTGCCGACGACGACGTGGCCCCGCGCGGTGAGCCGGTCGGCGATCGCGACACCGACCTGGCCGGAGGCTCCGATGACCAGCGCGCGCATGTGCGCCCGATCAGCCCTCGCCTTCGCGCGACGAGGGACCGCCGTCGATGACGATGGTTTCGCCCTGGATGAAGGCGGCCGCGTCGGAGGCGAGGAAGACGGCCGGATACGCGATCTCTTCCACCTTGCCCCAGCGCCCGATGCCCACGCGCTCGGCCACGGCCTTGTAGGCTTTCTCGCCTTCGGGCCCGCCCTTGAGCAGCACGTCCGTGTAGCCCTCGGTCACGATGGGGCCGGGCGCGATGCAGTTGACCCGGATGCCCTTGCGTCCCCACGCCATGGCCAGCTCGCGCGTGAGCGTGATCACCGCGCTCTTGGAGGCGCCGTAGTGCGACATCATCGTCGAGCCGTACACGCCGGCGATCGAGGCGATGTTGATGATGACGCCCTGGCCGCGCTCGAGCATGTGCCGGCCCGCCCACTTGCAGCCGAGGAAGACCCCGTTGAGGTTGATCTGCACGACGGTGTTCCAGCCGTTGATGGAGATGTCCTCGGGCTTGGCGCGAAACGACGCCCCGGCATTGTTCACCATGATGTCGAGCCGGCCGAACTCGCTGACGGCACGCTCGACGATGCCCTTGATCTGCTCCTCCTGCCGCACGTCGACGGCGACCGCGAAGGTCCGCCGCCCGAGGTTGGTGATCTCCTTGGCGACGGGCTCGAGGTGCTCGAGCTTGCGGCTACAGATCGCCACGTCGGCGCCGGCCTTGGCGAGCTCGATGGCGATGGACTTGCCGATGCCCGTGCCGCCGCCGGTGACGATCGCGGTCTTGCCTTCCAGAGAGAATGCTGATTTCGCCATGGCCGGACAATAACATTGGGGGGTGCGCGACGCACCCCCCAATTCCCCCCTGTTGGCGCCGCGATCGAGCTGGCGCTCGATCGCATCCTCGGACAAACCGCCACTCCGCGGTCAGCGCGGTAGGGCGATCTCGGCCTGGCGCTGGGGGAGGTCGCGCTCGAGCCGGCGGTAGACGGGGCCGGGCGAGAACGCGGTGCCGTTTTCCTGGGCGCAGGCCGACAGCTTGTCGACGACCTGGATGGCCTCCTCCAGGCGGCGGCCGGGCGCCTTGGCGGCGCGGCGAAGGTCCTTGTCGCTCGTGCGCTTGGCCTCCACCCATGCCTGCTCGACGTGAGCGGCGAGGAGCAGCATCTGATCGATCTCGCGGCTCACGTAGACGTTCCACTCGGCGACGGTGGGCAGGCGCGGGCAGTCGGTGGCGACGAGATCCTCGAAGTGCTGCGTGAGGCGCGCGGCCTCGCGAAGGTGATGCTCCACCCGCGGCTGGATCTCGGCCGCGGGCTCGTGGGCGGCGGCGAGCGCGGCGGCCGCGATCAGCGTGAGTGCCAGGAGGACGGCCGCCAAGGATCGCATCGAGCATCGAGTATACCCGCTAGGATCACTCCAGCCGCGCGGCGTCCTCGCGACTCACGTGCCAGAGGACGAGGTCGTACTGGACGGCGCCGGGGATCTGCAGGCGGTAGATCGACACGTGGTCGATGCCGTCGGCGCCCGTCAGCTCGGCGGCGGCGCCGTTGCGCGTGAGCTCGCCCGGCGTCAACGAGTAGATCGTGGCCACGCGACGTCCCTGGGTGTCGTAGGCGGCGTAGCGCGTCCATCCGGGCGTTCCCGTTTCCAGGTCGACGCTGGCGAATCCCTTGAAGCGCTCGGCCAGAGGATGGGCGCGGTCGCGCGGTGAGCTCGCCCGGCGACTCGTGTCCGTCACGGGTGAGGCCGACACGTCCGATGCGGCCTCGGCCAGGGCGCCCTCGCCGGCGAGATGCAGATTGTTGACGACCTGCTCCACGCCGGGCACGTTGCGGGCGATGGTCTCGGCCCGGCGCTTCATCTCGGAGCTCGCGACGCCGCCCGTGAGGTAGACGATGCTCTCGTAGGTGTCGACGTGGATCCGCGTGAGCGTTCCCGGCTCGCCCGCCGCCAGGCGCGCCTTCACGCGGGCGGTCACGCCGCGGTCCTGGACCCAGGTCTCGAGCGGGCGCCCCGTGAGGGTGCCGCATCCGCTCGTCGCCAGGACCGCGACGGCGAGGACCAGCAGGATGAACCGGCTCACGCGGCCGCCGGCCGGACCGCCGCTTCGTCGCGGAGCCGGCGCTCGACGATCGCCCAGTCGACGTTCCGGAAGAAGGCCTCGATGTACTTCTTCTTGTCCGTCGCCTTGTAGTCCCGCATGAACGCGTGCTCCCACACGTCCATGATCAGGAGCGGTTTGAACCCGGCGGGGATGCCTTCCTGATGCAGGCTGATCCAGTGATTGGACAGCCGGTCGGTGACCGGATCCTCGAACAGGATCGCCCAGCCGATGCCCCGCATCTCGCCGACGGCATGGAAGTCCTTGACCCACTGGTCCACCGTGCCAAACGACTCCGCCATCGCCTGGGCGATCCCCGACCCGCCGGGGGGGGCGGGCTCGGCGGCGCGCCGGAGGTTCCCGAAGTAGTACTCGTGCAGGATCATGCCGTTGTACTCGAAGCCCAGTCGCCGGGTCAGCTCCGCGAACTCGGGGTTGGTCCCCGAGGCCTGGCCGCGGCCACGCATCTCGGCCAGCTCGGTGTTGAGCGTGTTGACCTGCTTGACGTACCCGGCATAGAGCTTCAGGTGCTCGGCGATCTGGTCGTCCGAGATCCCGTCGAGGCCCTTGAGTTGATCGAACCGCTGTTCCTTGTAAGTTTTTACCTTCACTGGCGGCATGGTTTCACCCCGTGTGGCGGAAAGGGGCGTCGTAACGGCAAACACTCCTTCCGCAAGTCTTGCTATCATCTGCGGGAGCAAACTCTCTGCCGTGGAGGAACCTCCATGTTGACGCGCTGGCTCGCCCTGGCTCTCACCCTGGTCATGGTCGCGGGGACGTCGCCCGTCCTCGCCCAGGCCCAGGCCCCCGTCAAGATCGGGGTCATCCAGCCCCTGTCGGGCTCGGTCGCGGCCTCCGGTAACTACATCCGCATGGGCGCCGAGATCGCCCGCGACTGGATCAACGCCAAGGGCGGGGTCAATGGGCGCAAGGTCGAGCTCCTGATCGAGGACAACAAGTCCGATCCCAAGGAGGCGGCCAGCGCGGCGGAGAAGCTCATCGTCCGCGACAAGGTGCCGGCCATCATGGGCGCGTGGGGCAGCTCCATGACCCTGGCCGCCATGCCCAAGCTCGAGGAGTACGGCGTCCCCATGGTGGTGGAGACCTCCAGCGCGGCCTCGATCACCCGGCGCGGCAACCCGTGGATCTTCCGCATCAGCCCGCCCAGCGAGATGGAAGCGCTCGGCCTCGAGAAGTACGTCGACAAGCTCGGTGTCAAGAAGGCCGACTTCCTCGCCGTCAACACCGATTGGGGCCGCGGCGCCGTCGGCGCGTTCGGCGACATCCTCAAGAAGAAGGGCGACAACGTCGGCGTCGTCGAGTACATGGACCAGGCGGCGACCGACATGAGCGCGCAGCTCACCAAGATCAAGGGCAGCGGCGGCGACACGCTGTTCGTGACGACCGCGGTCGAGCAGATCACGCTCATCCTCAAGCAGGCCCAGGAGCAGCGCCTGGCCCGCAAGATCATCACCACGGGCGGCAGCTCGTCACCCACGCAGCTGATCAAGCAGGCGGGGCCGGCGGCCGAGGGCAGCTATCACATCGTCTTCTTCATGCCGTGGTTCCCCGAGGCGATGCCCGACGGCAAGCTGGCCAAGGCCTTCGTCGACGAGTGGGCCAAGCGTGGCCATCCCTTCGAGGGCCTCACCGAGGGCTTCCGCGGTCACGACGGCATCGCCACGATCGCCGAGGCCGTGCGTCTGGCCGGCAAGGACGATCCCAAGGCCGTCCGCGAGGCGCTGTGGAAGGTCAGCATCACCGGCGTGAACGGCCCTATCAAGTTCGACAAGGACGGCCCGCCCGGCAAGGAGAGCGGTCAGAGCAAGCCGAGCATCTTCATCGTCCAGATCCGGGACGGCAAGGTGGCGCTGCCCACGTTCAAGTAAGCGCTGGTTGGAGGCCTTCCTTCAGCACCTGGTCAACGGCCTGGTGCTCGGCGGCACGTACGCGCTGCTGGGCATCGGGCTGACCCTCATCTTCGGGCTCATGAACGTCGTGAACTTCGCCCACGGCGAGTTCTACACGCTGGGCGCGTACGCGGCGTTCGCCACGCTCGCCGTCCTCGATCTCCCGTTCCTGGCCGCGATCCCCGTGGCCATCGCGGTGGGGATCGCCCTCGGGGCGCTCTGCGAGCGGGTGCTCCTGCGGCCGCTCCGCGGCGAGTCGATCGACTCCGTGATGCTCGTCATGATCGGCGTGTGGATCGCCATGCAGAACACGGAGCTGCTCGTGTGGGGCGGCGTGGCCAAGAGCATCCCGCATCCGTTCTCGACGCGGCCGCTCGTCGTCGGGCCCCTCGGGATCGCGCCCCTGCGATTGTTCGTGTTCGTGGTCGCCATCGCGCTGATCGTCGGCGCCCACCTGGTGATCCACCGCACCCGGCTCGGCCGCGCGATGCGCGCGACCTTCCAGGACGCGGACACCGCCGCGCTCATGGGCGTCCGCATCCGACGCATCCACACCGCGACGTTCGCGCTGGGCTCCGGGCTGGCCGCGGCGGCGGGCGCGCTGCTCGGTCCGATCTTCCTGGTCTACCCCTCGATGGGCGACCTCGCCTCGCTCAAGGCCTTCTCCGTCGTGATCCTGGGCGGGCTCGGCAACGTGGCGGGCGCGACCGTCGGCGGCCTCCTGCTCGGCGTCGCCGAGGAGCTGGGCGCCGGCTACATCTCGTCGGGCTACCGCGATGCCGTCGGCTTCGTGATCATCATCCTGGTCCTGCTCGTCCGCCCCGCCGGCCTCTTCACCCGCGCCGAACGCATCGGGTAGCGATCCAACCGTGGTGCGCGTCGGCCACGCGGCTCTCGCGATCGTGCTCGTCGGCGCCCTGACCGCGCCCTTCTGGCTCGCGAGCCCCTATCACCTGCACGTGTTGATCATGGCGGGGATCTTCGCGGTGCTGGCACTCAGCTTGAATCTTCTCCTCGGCTACACCGGCCAGCTCTCGCTCGGGCACGCGGCCTTCTTCGGCATCGGGGCCTATACCTCCGCGCTCCTGACGCTCAAGCTCGAGCGCTCGGTGTGGGAGGGCATGGCGGCGGCCATGGTGCTGGCCGGACTGTCGGGCTGGGCCATCGGGCGGCTCGCGCTCAAGCTGCGCGGCGCCTACTTCGTGCTCGTCACGATCAGCTTCGCCGGCGTCATCTCGCTGGTGAGCGTCAACTGGATGGAGCTGACGAACGGGCCGCTCGGCCTGCCCGGAGTGCCGGCGCCGGAGCTCGGGCCCTGGTCGTTCCGCTCGAAGACCGCCTACTACTATCTCGTCCTGGCCGCCGTCGGCCTGTCGTACCTGGTCTGCCACCGGCTGATCGTCTCCCGGATCGGGCGGGCGCTGGTCGCGCTTCGCGAGAACGAGGCGCTCGCGGAGTCGGTGGGCGTCGACGTCACGCGCTACCTCGTGCTGGCGGCCGTCGTCAGCGCGTCCATGGCCGGGATGGCGGGCAGCCTCTACGCCCACTACACGCGCTTCGTCAGCCCCGAGGTGTTCCTGTTCACCTACACGGTGACGATGGTGATCATGGTGATCGCCGGCGGCAAGGGCACGCTGACCGGGCCCATCGTGGGCGCGCTGCTCTTCACGGCGCTGCCGGAAGCGCTGCGGGAAGCGACGTCGTGGCAATGGCAGATGCTCGCCTACGGCGTCGTCCTCGTCCTGCTCCTGTTCTTCCTGCCCCGCGGGATCGTCCCCGCGCTGTCCGGGCTTCGCAAGCGATGACCCTCGCCATTCGAGACCTCGCCGTGCGCTTCGGCGGCGTGGCCGCCCTCGCCGGCGTCAGCTTCGACGTGCGAGGCGGGACCATCACGAGCCTGATCGGTCCCAACGGCGCCGGCAAGACGACCGCCTTCAACGCGATCACCGGCTACCTTCGACCGAGCGGTGGGCGGGTGACGTACGAGGACAGGCCCCTGAGCGGCCTGCGACCGTGGGAGATCGCCCAGCGCGGGGTCGTGCGAACCTTCCAGAAGACGAGCGTGTTTCCGGGGCTCAGCGTGGCCGACAACGTGATGATCGGGCTGCACCTGCGGGGCCGGGCCGGGCTCGTCGCCATCCTGGCGGCCTCGCGGCGGGTCCGCGACGAGGAGCGGGCGCTGCGCGGGCGGGCGGAGGAGATCATCGCCCTCGTCGGCCTCGCCCATCGCCGCGATCACGTGGCGAGCGCCCTGCCCTACGGCGAGCAGCGTCTCGTCGAGCTGGCCGTGGCGCTCGCCGCCCACCCGCGCGTGCTGCTGCTCGACGAGCCGGCGGCCGGAATGACGGGCGCCGAGAAGGCCACGGTGAGCGGGCTCATCCGGAAGATCCGCGACCTCGGCATCACGGTCCTGCTCGTCGAGCACGACATGCGCGTCGTCATGGGGATCTCGGACGTGATCATCGTCCTCGACCACGGCCGCGTGATCGCGGAGGGGACGCCGGCGGACATCCAGACGCATCCCGAGGTGATCCGCGCGTATCTCGGCGGGGGACCAGCCCCCACCGTCCCGGGAGCGAGCGCCTGAGCGTCGGGGGCGGCGCGCTGCTGCGGCTCGAGGGCCTGCACGCGTCCTACGGTCCGATCGCGGCGCTGCGGGGGGTCGACCTCGAGGTCCGTCAGGGCGAGCTGATCTGCGTCATCGGTGCCAACGGCGCCGGGAAGTCCTCGACCCTGCGCACGATCTCGGGCCTCCTGCCCGCGGCGCAGGGCCGCATCGTCTTCGATGGCCGCGAGATCCAGGGGCGTGAGCCGGCCGACATCCTGACCGCGGGGATCGCGCATTGTCCGGAGGGCCGTCGCGTGTTCCCGCACCTGAGCGTCGAGGAGAATCTCGCGATGGGCGCGTACGTGCGGCGCGATCGTCACGGCATCGCCGCCGACGTGGAGCGCGTGTGCGCACACTTTCCGATCCTCGCCGAGCGACGGCGGCAGGCGGCGGGGACGCTCTCGGGGGGCGAGCAGCAGATGCTGGCGATCGCCCGCGCCCTCATGGCGCGCCCGCGCCTCGTCATGTTCGACGAGCCCTCGCTCGGACTGGCCCCCACGCTCGTGGAGACGACGTTCGAGATCATCGCCGGCATCCGTCGCGACGGCATGACGGTGTTGATGGTCGAGCAGAACGCCTACCTGGCGCTCCGCATGGCCGACCGCGCCTACGTCATGGAGACCGGACGCATCGTGCTGGAAGGCTCCGGCCCGGCCCTGCTCGCCGACGATCACGTCCGCCGCGCCTACCTCGGCGCGTAGGGCGGGGGCTTGTCCCCCGCTGGCCCTACCCTTCCGGGGCCAGCTTTCGGATCAGATTGAGCAGGTCGAACGGGCTGTACGGCTTCGCCAGATACGCCGTCGCGCCGGCGTCCGTGGCCTTCTGCTGATCGCCGCTCAGCGCGAACGACGTGATGGCGATGATCGGCGTGTGGGCCGTCGCCGGCCTCGATCAACCGGTAGGACGTGCGCCGCAGCAGATCGCGAACGATCTTGCGCGAGAGCTTTCCGAAGCTCCAGGACCTCCGTGGCGAGCTGGGCCTTCGTGATCGGCGGCATCGGCGGGCTACGCGCCGAGGTCGGTCAGGAGCTGCGCGGTCGTGCGCACGCCCTGGAAGAGATGATCGAGGCGCAGGTGCTCGTTGGGGCTGTGCTGGCGGTTGTTGGCGTTGGCGTAGGGCACGAGCAGCGTCGGCAAGCCGAGAATGTCGGTGAATGCCCAGATGGGCACGCTGCCGCCGGCGGTCGGCGCGAGCACGGCGCGCTGGCCGCCGTGCGCGCGCTCGACGGAGGCGATGATCGCGCGGCTGATGGGCAGGTCGAGCGAGGTCTTGGCGGGATCGTAGCCGCCCTTGTCGACGACGCGCACGGCCCGGCCGCGCAGATCATCGGGGAGCGGCTCATCCGCGGATTCGAGCACGGTGAGCCCCTGGGCCCGGAGGTGCTCGAGGAGGCGCCGGTACACCTGCGACCACCGCTGGTTCTTCACCATCCGGATATCGATCGCCACCGTGGCCCTGTGCGGGATGATCGTGTTCGCCTCGGCGCCGACGAACCCGCTGTGCATCCCGCGGATCGTCAGGGTCGGATGGAACATGAGGCGCTCCAGGTAATCGGCGGGCAGACGCACCCCGAGCTCCTTCTCCAGCGCCGGCAGGTCGAGCGGGAACTCCGCCATCAGCCGGCGCTCGTCGGCGGTCGGGCCGACCACGTCTTCCTCGAAGCCTTCGATCAGGGGCATGCCGTCCGGCGTGGCCATGGACGCGAGCAGGCCATTGAGCTTCCACGCCGGATTCGGGACCGCGAAGTTGCCGGAGTGCACGTCGCGGCGGGCCGCCTCGATCTCGAGCTCGATCTTCATCACACCACGCGCCCCGCCCGTGACGGTGGGCCGGCCGCTGCCATGCTTGGGCCCGTCGGTGACGATGACGACATCGGCGGCGAGCAGGTCACGGTGGGCCTCGGTGAACGGCCCGAAGAAGGGACTGCCGATCTCCTCCTCGCCGTCGAAGATGAGCTTCACGTTGACCGACGGCGAGATCCCCAGCGCGTCCATCAGCTCGATCGCGTGGAGGTGACACCAGAGCGGCCCCTTGTCGTCCGCCGCGCCGCGCGCGTGGAGCCAGAGGCCGGCCAGCTCGTCGTCGGCGACCTCCGCGAGCGGCACCAGCGGCGCGCCCGTCTCGGCCGGTCCGCGACGGAAGACGGGCTCGATCGGATCGGGCTGTAGCCACCCTTTCGGCGGGATCGGCTTGGTGTCGTAGTGGCAGTAGATCAAGACCGTCCGGCTCGCGCCGGCCACGCGGCGCTCGCCGAAGACCGCGGGATTGCCGCCGGTCTCGAGGAGGCGCCCGGCGAGGCCCCGCGCCTGGAGCGCGGCGGCAAGCCATTCGCCGGTGCGGCGGACCTTGGCCGGCTGTTGACTCACCGACTCGAGGCGAAGGAACTCGACGAAGCCCTCGACGATGGCGCGACGACGAGCGGCGAGGGCGCGGTCGAAGGTCGTCCAGTCGATCATGCGCGGGTGATCGTCAGCGGACGACGAGAACGGACACCGGCGCCCTGTGCAACGCTCCCTCGGCCACGCTGCCCAGGAGCAGCCGTTCGAGCGGCCCGTGGCCGCGGGCGCCGACGGCGAGGAGCTGAGCCCGCGCGGTCTTCGTCGCGGCCAGCAGCTCCTGCAGCGGCGCGCCGTAGCGAATGGCGATGTCCACCGTCCAGCCCGCCCGGCGCAGCTCGTCCGCTGCCGCCTCCACGTCGCGGCGCGCCTTGGCCTCTTCGGTCGCGGCCACGGCGGCGGCCTGGGCCGCGAGCGCCGCGCGCGTCGAAGCCGGCATCAGCCCCAGGGACTTCAGCGCCGGGTGCTCCAGGACGCGCACGATCGTGAGATGACCGTCGGTCGGCACGTCGAGCCCGGCCACGAACGTGGCCGCGTGGCGCGACTGGCGCGACCCGTCGAACGCGAGCACCACGCGCGCGAAGGCGCGGGGACGACTGCGCACGACGAGGGCCGCGTGCTTCATCTGCCGGACGACGCCGAGCGAGATGCTGCCGAGCAGCAAGCGCGCGATCGGTCCGTGACCGTGACTGCCGAGCACGATCGCGCGCGCCCCCACGCGCTCCGCGCGGGCGAGGATCGCGTCGACGGTCGGGCCGTCGACGACGCGGGCCTCGGCATCCGGCCAGCCCTCCGACAGGATCTTGCGTGCGGCGTCGGCGACGGCGGTGAGCCCGCGGTCCACCTCGGTCCAGACGGACTCGGGGATGTCCGCGGTCGGCAGCGGGGTGCGCACCACGACGACATGGACACGGCTGCCCGCGGGCCACGGGAAGATGACGGCCGCCTTGACGGCCGCCGTCCCGTCCTCCGAGCCGTCGGTGGCGACCAAAATCGTGAACCGCCTAGGCTTGGCCATAGAGCGGCGCGAGTCTAGCACGGGGTCAGACTTTGACTTCTTAACATCTCAGTGGACACGCGAACATGGAAGGCATCCATCGAGATGTTAAGAAGTCAAAGTCTGACCCCCCGTCACTCCGGATCGGGCCGGCGGACGGCGAGAACGGGACAGGCCGCGAGGCGGATCACGCGGTCGGCGACGCTGCCCAGCAGCAGGCGATCGACCCCGCCGTAGCCGTGGGTCCCGATCACGATGAGATCGGCGCCCTCGGCGCGCGCCACCGCGACGATCTCGTCGTGCGCGACGCCCGGGCGCAGCAGCGTCTTCACGGTGAGCCCGTCCTGCCGGGCGTTCGCCGCCCAGCGCGCGAGCTGCTCCTCGACCCACTTGCGGCCGGACGCGTACACCTCGCGGACGCGGTCGGCAGCGAACGCACTCTCCGAGTAGAGCGGCGCCTCGACGAAGACGTGCACCAGCACGACCTCGGCGCCCACGGCGCGCGCGAGCCGCTGGGCGAGCCCCCACGCCGCTTCGGATTGCGGCGAGAAATCGGTCGGGACGAGCACGCGACGGAAGACCGTTTCTGGCATGATGAGCCTCCTCTGGCCGGTGCCCGGAGCTAGCGGCCGAACATCTCGGCGGACTGGATCCAGTCGTACGCGAAGACGCGGACGCGATACGTCGGCGCCGGCGGCATCGAGGTCTCGAAGTATGCGCGCGTGCCTGGCGTCAACTGGCCGCCGAGCCAGCTGATGCGCTGACTGACGAGCCGATCGGGCGGCTCGAGCGCCTCCACGAGCAGCCGCATGTTCGCCGCCGCCAGGCCCCAGTTGTTCTTGATGTAGCCCTGCACGATACGTTGGTTCCCCCGTGGGCTCGCCTGCCATTCGAGCGAGAAGAATTGTTGAGAGCCGGTGACCAGCGGCTCGACCGGCTGAGACGAGAAGCCGCAGCCACTGACGGCGAGGAGCAGCAAGGCGATGAGAGCCGAGGGTCGACGCATGTACGGGATTGTACGCGCCCAGTCCCCCAGCCTCCCTCGTTCGGCCAAGAGTCAACATATGTTGGGTGATATTCGGCGGGTTCGAGCAGTTTTCTTGCTTGGGCTTGACGTGTTAGCACTCTTCGCATATAAGTGCTAATAGCCAATCGGGCGGCGTTCAACTCGCCCCCAATAGCCAAGGAAGTCAATCACTCAAAGGAGGACCGTTCGGCATGAAGATTCGTCCGTTACACGACCGCATTCTCGTAGAGCGCCTCGAGGAGCAAGAAGTCCGGAAAGGCGGGATCATCATCCCCGACACCGCCAAGGAAAAGCCCCAGGAAGGCAAGGTCATCGCCGCCGGTAATGGCAAGGTCGGCGACGACGGCAAGAAGATCCCTCTGGACGTCAAGGCGGGCGACCGCATCCTCTTCGGCAAGTACTCCGGCTCGGAAGTCAAGGTCGACGACAAGGAGTACCTGATCATGCGCGAAGAGGACGTCCTGGCCATCCTCGAGTAACCATCCGCGAATCGACGAAACCAAGGAGGAAAGCGAACAATGCCGAAGCAGCTCAAGTTCAACGAGGAGGCCCGGGCCTCCCTGCTCAAGGGCGTCAACATCCTGGCCGAGGCCGTCAAGGCCACGCTGGGGCCCAAGGGGCGCAACGTCGTCATCGACAAGAAGTTCGGCAGCCCGACGATCACCAAGGACGGCGTCACCGTCGCCAAGGAGATCGAGCTCAAGGACAACTACGAGGACATGGGCGCCCAGATGCTCAAGGAAGTCGCCTCCAAGACCTCCGACGTGGCCGGTGACGGCACCACGACGGCCACCGTCCTGGCCCAGGCGATGTTCCGCGAAGGCCTGCGCAACGTGACGGCCGGCGCCAACCCGATGGGGCTCAAGCGCGGCATCGACGCCGCCGTCGACGCGGTCGTGGACGAGCTGAAGAAGATGTCGAAGTCGACGAAGGACAAGAAGGAGATCTCGCAGGTCGCCTCCATCGCCGCCAACAACGACAAGACCATCGGCGATCTGATCGCCGACGCCATGGAGAAGGTCGGCAAGGACGGCGTGATCACGGTCGAGGAGTCGAAGTCGGCCGACACCACGCTGGACGTGGTCGAGGGCATGCGGTTCGACCGTGGCTATCTCTCTCCCTACTTCGTCTCCGACCCGGAGCGGATGGAGTGCGTGCTCGAGGATGCGCTGATCCTGATCCACGAGAAGAAGATCAGCGTGATGAAGGACATGCTGCCCCTGCTCGAGCAGGTGGCGCGGGCCGGCCGGCCGCTCCTCATCATCGCGGAGGAAGTCGAGGGCGAGGCGCTCGCCACGCTGGTCGTCAACAAGCTGCGCGGCACGCTGAACGCCGTGGCGGTGAAGGCGCCGGGCTTCGGTGACCGGCGCAAGTCCATGCTGGAGGACATCGCGATCCTGACCGGCGGCAAGGCCATCACCGAGGACCTCGGCATCAAGCTCGAGAACATCAAGCTCGACGACCTGGGCAAGGCCAAGAAGGTGGTCGTGGACAAGGACAACACCACGATCGTCGAGGGCGCGGGCAAGCAGTCGGGCATCGAGGGGCGCATCAAGCAGATCCGCGCCCAGATCGAGGAGACGACCAGCGACTACGACCGCGAGAAGCTGCAG
>WNGF01011560.1_pt1 | contig 15168 bp, 10 predicted proteins | sample 5400641 | NCBI WGS metagenome assembly WNGF01 (sample SAMN13153371, study PRJNA577476) | soil metagenome | isolation source: 80 cm soil or saprolite under grassland replicate 2 | place: USA:California | collected 2016-06-15
ATTGATAATGCTTGCGGATCTCCGGGTCGGCTTGGAGTCCATTGATCGTCTTCACCCAATCGAATGGTGTTGAAAACAAACCGTGCACAAATACCAGCGGAATTCGGTCCGGGTCGTACGGCTGGAGGAAATAAAGCCCGGTCGGTGCCGGATAGTTGGTGGCTTTGAATCCGCCAAGCAATCCCGCAAACATCAGATTCGCCGGCGGCGGATAGTAACTGAGTGGCGCCGAGAAATTCGCAGCCAGAGGACGAGTTTTTCCTTCAACAGTCGCGGTTAGTTGCTTTGCTGGACGACGCAGCGCGAGCGTTGCATCCTTGGCGTGGAAATCGAGCGTGGCCGTAACCGGCGCGGTGATTCCCCTCAGTGGCGCGAACTTTTCAGGTGGATTAACCCGTCGCACTCCTACTAGCGCGCCGCCGACACCTTCGTGAATGTTTTCCTTCCTGATCAGTTTCTCTTTGATCTGATCTGCGCCCACGAACGTAGTGAAGTAGTTCGGTGCCCAGACTGCGTTGCCGGCGGGTTCCAGCCGTAGGTGATAAGTTTTATTGTCCGCTGTCAGGGTCAGCGGATGGTTCCACAGCCGTCCTCCTTCACTGTTGCGAAGCAGCATGGTCAGTTCACCGCAGGCGGCGTTGTAAGTATCGCAGGCTGGTGTCTCTTGAGCACCGTTGCCCAGCAGTGGAGCGGCCATGGCAGCGGCTTGCAAATAATCGGCAGCTCGTTTCTCGACGGGTACCTGTGAAGAGCGCGCTTCGCGCAGGGTGTTAGCCGCCGGCCCGTATTGAAGCCGGCCTGCTGTTTGCGGCGTAGTCGCGCAGCCGGCGAGAAACGCGAGGCATGTTCCGGCCGCAATGAGGCGAAGCCGGATCGACGCTTTTGAGTCTTTAGGATTCATGTTTTCCTTCTGTCGATCGCTATTTTGGCGCAACAGGGTTGTTGGCCGTTGCCGTGACGTCTGTTTTTGGTTGGAGCGAGGATTGTCGCAGCATTTCAGGCGTCGGCAAATTCGATACAAAGTTTACCGAGTTCTTGCTGCGCCTTCAAGAGTTTCGACGTGTGGAATCTTGTAGCAGTACAGTCACTAAGGTGTCGTCTTGGTTCATAACCGAGACCTATAAGACTAAGGTCTTATTGCGCCCCTAATCCCGACGTCTAAAATTCGGGCTTGAGTGCTGAGGACTTTTTACAGGATGCCTCGGCGCTTCTAAAAAAAGCTTCAATGAAAACCTTCGTTAAACTTGTTTTCGCGATGCTGTTGGTCTCGTGCGCATCGTATGGCCCGTACCATGCCAACACTGCCGCAGAACCGCTCAACTCAGTCCGCGGGCCCGCAGATGGGCGCTACAAAATGGCCTTCGTGGAATTTGGAGATCAGGGCTCGCCTCTGGATAATTCCCAACGAAAAGAGGCTCTCGAAGTCATCCATAAAGCGCAACGTCCATTGCTGTTCGTTTATATTCACGGGTGGCAAAACAACGCCGTTTCAGGTGATGTTTGCCGCTTCGAGCACTTCCTGGATACGGTATCCAGTTTCCCCGAATTCACGGGGCGAAAGATCGATGTCATCGGTGTTTATATCGCGTGGCGTGGCAAGGACCTAACCTTTCCGGGACTCAATCTTCTCACGTTCTGGAGCCGCAAATCCACCGGCGGCGGGATCGCCACGGCGAACAGCTGCCTGGCGACTATTGAAGAACTTGCGGTCGCCGCCCGGGAACCTGGCAAAGATTATCATCACACAGTCCTGCTCGGGCATTCGTTTGGCGCTCTGGTGCTTGGGAACACGATTTCTCACTCCATTCTCGGTGCAAACGGCGAAGGCGGGCGCAGTTCCAGTCCTTGGGACATGGCGGTGGCGTTTAACTCGGCCGATACTTCCATCACTACCAGACAGCTGATGTCGGAGTTCGATTATCTTTACAAGTACGATCCACAGAAGCGCGCCTACGTCAGCCGGGGCAATCTAGGCGAAGAAACCACCGCAGTGCGCGAAAACCGCCCCGCCCTTGTCTTGTTGCAATCCGAGAACGATTCGGCAACTGGACAATTCTTCCCCATCGGGCAAGAAGTCGTCGATGTGACCAATCTTCACTTTCATTGGCAAAAGGTGCCGGTGCCCGGGCATCACGGCGAAAAAGTCTCGGAAAACGAATTTTATACACACACGCCAGGCAACAACAAATACCTAGTCAACTATCACGTTGTTCCGCTTGGAGAAACTAGTCCACCGTCAGGTCTGCGAGCGACTGAGAACAGGGCCTTCGAAGCCAATATCAAGCAAAACCGACCCGATTTCTCATTTTACACCAGCGAGCACAACGATGGTCATGAAGGCAACTCCTGTCGCAATGGGGAATATACTCCTGGTGATGTCCATCCGCCGACGGGAAAGGAACTCTGGCGGAAGTGGAAATTTGAATATACCGGCAACGCCCGCGTACCTTATTGGATCGTGCGCGTGCCAAAGGACATTATTTGGGGTCATGGAGGATTGTGGAGCGACAACTCTATCGCAATGTTGGGCGCCCTTTTTCGCATCGAATTCCCGCTGGCAGGCGGCAAAGTGGCAACTCCCAAGCCAGTTACGGCGCCGAAAAGCCCGGATCTACAGCAGTTAAACCGAGACAGACATGTCCCGGAATAGTTAACCGCTGAAATCAGGAATCCGGATAGATGTTTTCGAATGTTTGGGATTCATAAGCTTGAGGGTATTGACACTGGAGCGGCGAAGTCAGATCGGTTGCGGCGCAAGACAAGGACCCCAAAATCCTGGTCATCAATGGGCGATGACGTCGGCATGTGGAAAATCGGCGCGTACCACCGCGCGCGATAGGCCTAAGGTCCAATAGATAGAGACAATAGACTCGGCCAGACTTTGACCTCAACTTCGCCGACCCTGTGAAATTGCTCCGATCATACTCACCGCGTCTGGTCATCGCCCTGATAGTGCAGGAATTATGGCGCAGTCCGGCCGTGGTTACCTAAAAATGCGGACGCAGACGATAAAGTCGATCGGCCGCATCACCCTCATCATCGTTGCGGCCGTCTTGGGATTGCACTCCATGTACGCTCTGGCGCAAAGCGAGCAACATCCGCTCGCACCGCCCGAGCTCACCAGTCCGCGTGACACGCTCAGAAGTTTCATGACGCTGATGGATAAAGCCTATCAGCGTTGGAAGACGGAAGGCCGAACTTACGCGAATCGCGCGGAACGCGGGGCGATTACCCGTTTAGCGCATCAGTTCTTCGATCTAAGCGATACGGCCCCATCCGTGCGTAACAATGTCGGCCGCGAGACCGCCGTGTTCATGAAAGAGGTGCTGGATCGGATCGAGTTGCCACCGTGGGAAGAGATTCCAGACGAGGCGATGATCGCCTCCAAACCTGGTGGACTAAACCGATGGACGATCCCGCATACCGAGATCACGCTGGTCCGCCTCAAGGAAGGGCTCCATGAAGGAAACTGGGTCTTCAATTCGGAGACAGACGAGCGGGCGCGAGAGTTTTATGAACAGGTGAAACAAATGCCTTACAAGCCGGGCGCAAGCGAAGGGTTATATCAATTGTTCGTCTCCGAGCCGGGCTGGATGATTCCACGTTCATTGATCGGCGCGCTGCCGGGGTGGATGCAGTTGCGCCCCGGTGGTCAGGCCGTCTGGCAATGGTGCGCCCTGGTTCTGACGTTGCTCGTCACCGCCGTGCTCATGGTTCTCATCTTTCGCCTCGCGGGGTATTGGTCCCGGACCCGTCGCGGGGCGGGTTATTACCTGGCGATGGTGTTTCCCATATTCGCGATAGTCCTTCCGCAGACCGCGACCGACTTTCTTTCCGATCAGGTATTTATTACCGGGAAACTATTCACCGCGCTGGATTTCGCCCTGGACCTGGTTTCGCTCGGCGCGCTGGTTGCATTGATTCTCGGAATAACGAATCGGCTGGCGACGGCAATCATGGTTCTACCCTGGTTCAAGCCGCGACAGTTGAACGCACAGCTGGCTCAGTTGATCATTCGGGCCATGGGCGTCGCCGGTGCGCTCATCGCGGTGTTCGAGGGAGGACGATATTTGGGCGTGCCGCTGACTACGCTCGTCGCCGGAGTCAGCGTCAGCGGTTTAACCGTAGCGTTGGCCGCACAGGACACGCTGAGAAATCTTTTCGGCAGCCTCATGATTCTCCTCGATCGCCCCTTTCAAATGGGTGATCTCATCCGCATCAAGGGTCACCAGGGCACGGTGGAGTCGGTTGGGCTGCGATCGACACGAATTCGCGATGCCAGCGGGCACGTGGTCAGCATCTCGAATGAAGAGGTGGCCCGGCTCGATTCGGAGAACGTCAGCCGGCAAAGTCACTTGCGCCGCCAAGAGGTCCTTCGCCTCCGCGCGGATACGCCCACTGAGAAGATTCGCACCTTCGTCGAAAGGGTCCGTGGCATCCTGGAAAACCATGAAGGCTTTGATCCCAAGTTTCCGCCATCGGTAAAGATCGGCTTAGCCGATGACGCGGTGACTGTGACGATCACCTATTGTTATTTTCCCCCGGACGCTGCGGCCTCCGATGCTTTCAACGAGAAGGTCACGCTGCAGATTCTAGAGGTCATGGCGCAGGAAGGCATCCACCTTTCAGGGGCCGGCCTTTTTATGCACGGCGAACAAGCAGCTCCGGCGCAGTAGAGCTTCTTGCTCGATCAGCAAAAAGTCGCCATGTCGCGTGGCTTCCATGCGTCGCGCAAGCAGCCAGCACCGATTTCCTGACCGAAACCGAACAATAACAGAGAACCAAAATATGAAACGAAATGTAATCAATAACGGCTTGCCGCTGCTTATGGCCGCGGCTGCGCTTCTCGGCGACATTACCTAACAAATATTATCGTTCGTGTGCCAGTTAGCCTATAAGACTTTAGGGCTATAGGGGCGATCATCTTTTTATAACGCACGGTCAGAAATTCATTCCAGGTTTCACAACGCAGTCGTTCAACCGACCATCAACAGCCTGTTCATGAATCATTAGATTTCGGAGTCGAATAGAGTGAAACCAGACGGGCGATCAGCACCGCCACATAAAGCAGACCGGTCATCGCTTCCATCGCTGCGAGCCAGCGCGCAATTCTTGAAACGGGCGTGATGTCGCCGTAGCCGACGGTGCTTAGTGTGATGAAGCTAAAGTAAAAGCCGGTGAACCCGTTTATGGATCGCGTCCCTGTGTTCGTGTTGAAAGAGAAAGCTCCTCCTGGCGTCAATTGGTCCACGAGCCAGTAGGCCATCGTCCACATCAAGCCGAGCATGAGGTAAGCCGAAATGCTCGCACAGAGCACTTCAGTGTTGACCGACGGCGCACGAAGAACGAAGCGCAGCAGATTTCCGACGACAAAAGCAATCAAGATGAGCGCGGCAACGAGGAAGACTGCAGGTGGAATCAGGTCCGGGCGGAAATGATTTATCCACCTGCCGGCGATCGCCGGAATCGCAAGCACGATCGCGATGACCAGGACGCGTTTGCGATCTGCGACCGCAACGATGCCAGCAAGCAGGACCAGCGAAAACAGACCGGATACAATGAGTTCGCCACCTTCAATTTCTTCGACGAAAGGCGCCCAGATAAAAAAGAGACCGAGCGCAATTAGAAGTTGCACTGTGGAGAAGCGACGGAATTTTAGAGCCCATCTCATAAATAGTGTTGTCATGTCCGCCACGGCGGATTCGTCCGGTGGCGAATTGAGCGAAGCGAAACATCTCGTGTTTAGTAAGGTTAGTCGTTATTTTACGAAGCCGGTTTTCTCTACGGCTTCAGGACGCTTGCCCGTTGGGTAAAGCAAGGTGAAATTAAAACGCACACCCCAATTCGGGCCATAGCGTGGAGAGTCGGCATAGTACTTACCGCCGATCTGAATGCTGATTGGTTGTTTCCCAATCTTCAGGATCTGGCTGATTTGAAAAATGACCGGCACGGTCCACTTCCCATCGATGCCTGAAGCATTCCAGTTTGCCGTCGATTCCGTATCGATGGTGAAGGTCGTATGGGTCCCTGTCGTGTATGAAATGAATGGTTGGACAAACATCTGGCTGACACTGCTGCGGTCTTCTGAGATTACGACCGACCAAAGCTGGTTCATCAGCGCACCTATGGTCCACGGGCCTGCCTGCTTTAACACAACAAAAGTGGGCCCGATTGAGAAAGTGCCTGTATCAAGCAACGGATGTGTTCCAGTCGGATAGAGAAACGCGGGGCCGAGACCCCAGATCAGCCCAAATGGACCCGGCTTCTTAGGCGACAAGAAGAAGCTCTGGGTAGTGTCGCTAAGACCATCCTGAGAACGATTCTGCGGCTGCAAGGCCGAATCCTTCGGCAGATTCGCGAAGTAGAAAAGATCGTGCTGCGAAACAATTGGCAGGATTGTGCGTATGATCAGGTTCCAATCTTTGCTGATTGAGAGCGGAACGACCGGCTGAATGTTAAGCGTGAACTTGTAGCCATTGCCGGTAGGGCCAAACCCCCAGTCCTCGTTTGCCTGAAAAGGCACGCTGATGAGCGAGGCGATTGGATTGGCAAGTTCCTTGGCCAACTTGTCTGCCTCATCGGCTTCAGCAGAGGATTCGGTCACCGCGGCCAAGCTAAAATTCTTATATGTGTGAAACGGCAAGCTGAGCCGAGCCCCCTCAAAAGGCTCGCCAGCTACGTTGCCGTTTGTACCGAGGTCCTCAGATTCCGTCGCACGAACACGCGGACCGACTGAAAGAATTCCCAACGTGAGCACGGTGATTCCTACAAGTAGTTTCATAAGTCGATCGACCCTCACCCGGGCCTCTCCCTGCCAAGGAGAGGTGATCGCTTCTCCCTGGGGGAGAAGGTGAGGATGAGGGCGTCTGGAATAAAACAGCGCGAGCGATTTCTCTTTTGAAACCGCTTGTAAAGGGCTTTGAGGCCGCTTCACATTGACTGCTTTATCTTTTCGGCGGGTTATCGACGCGGGCAGCAACCATCAGGCTGCTGCCCTGCGTTGTGTGTCACTGCAATTACCAATCTCCCAGAGCGTTCACGCCCATCGGACCAAATCCACCGAACTGCTGAACTTCGACATTGTGAGGTCCGGCGGTCTCCAGCGTGGGCATCAGAGACTGTCCTGCCATCTGCCCCTGGCCTTGCTGAGCCATGCTTGCTGGCTGGCTCGCCTGTTGTCCTGCGAGCGCCTGTTTGTAGGTGTTGAATTGCTTTTGTTTCCCGACGTAGATCTTATCCTTCGTCGCAGTGGGAAACACGTAATATAATTTCCCATTGTACTTTACGGCCGAGACCCTGCCTTGCACCAAGCCGGCCACCGCCTGTTGCTGCTTGGGGGTCGTGACGGTTACGACCTTAAAGCCCGACTGCGAGAGCAAGGCCTCTTTTTGAGCTACAGCGGCCTGACCTGTGCCCGTGGTCTGACACGCTGCCAATAGCGCCAGGACCGCGCCGATACCGGCGATACCTGTTAGTGTTAATAGTTTTTTCATGTTTTTCCTTTGTGTGTGTTCTTTGGTTTGTTACTTCTACAAAAAAATTGGGGCTTGGCTCAAGACATTAATTTTCATCGTCGACCCCTGAACCCGCCACCGCCGAATCCGTCAACGATTACACAACGAAGCAAAGAAGTGTTGAGCAATTTCATAATCGTAGCCGAATAAATTTTTAGCATAACGCGCAGCTGGCGGCCCTGCCTATAGGACTTTAGGGCAATACGTAAAGGCGAAACCTCTTCCATCCGGGACGCTCATTTGCTCTCAAAAGGAAAGATTACCTTCCAATCGTTTTTCATGCTGATGACTGTCCAGGCGTTCTTCTTCGCCTCGGCCATCAGCGCGTCACTGAACGTGCCGATCTTCGATTCCGCGCCGTAAGCGAACTCGCGGACTGCGTCATCGTGATGCACCAGCATCATTAACCGCGCGCCGCTGCCGGCCTGCGTCCACTCCAGCATCTGCTGGTCGCCATCCGAGTTTCCGAATGCGGCGATGGGCCGGCGGCCAATGTGCGAGTTAATGCCGACCGGTTTACCGGTCTTGTCGTCGATGAAGTTCATCTCGGGCAACCGCATGAGCACCGGCTTGCCGTCACGCATTTCATATTTCGTTTTGATGCTGCTGCCCACGACTTGCTCGGGTGGAATGCCATAGACTTTTTCTGTCCACGGGCGCATGAACTCGATGCCGCCGCCAGACACGATGAACGTCTTGAACCCGTTCGCCCGCAGGTACGCGAGCAGTTCGACCATCGGCTGATAAACGCACTCTGTGTACCGCCGTTTGAATTTGGGATGCTTCGCAGTCGCGATCCAGTCCTTGACGATTTGCTCGAATTCCGCCGTCGTCATGCCGGCATGGGTGGCTACGATGATCTCTAGTATCGCGTGGTCGCCGCCGGCGAGCGCGCCTTTCAAATCACCTTTGAGCAACGACGCAAATGGTTCCTTCGTTTTCCACTCGGGATGTTGCGGCGCGAGCGCCTTCACGCGATCAAGCGCGAAGAAGAGTTGGAAATACATTGGCTGCTCGCACCAGAGCGTGCCGTCATTGTCGAACGTGGCGATGCGCTGCTCCGGTGGTACAAAGTCCGGCGAGCCTTCCTTCGTCACCTTCGCAACGAATTCCGTGATGGATTTCTTCGGCGGGCCGTCGTTCCACGAAGCCAACGGGTCGGCGGCCTGTGCTTTGCTCGCTATGAAAACGACCATGCAGGCGAGTGCAATTGTCGCGAGGTTTGGTGTGTGTCTGGTTTTCATTGTTGTGTCCTTTCGAATGTTGATTGGTTTTTCAAATTAAACCTGAGCTAACAGAGAAAAGCCGACTTAGGGGTTTAGTGATGTGATGTTTTCCGCGCCCTTCATCGAAATCTTGACGATGTCCTTGGCGTCGAGGTTCATTTTCATCAGGTCCACCATTCGGATCTGACTGTTTTCGTAGGTGCGGAAGTAGAACCGCTTCGCCTTGAGATCGCTCGCGCTCGTCCAGATCGTATAGTCGGCAAGGACGTTGCCGTGCTCGTCCTTCTCATGTTCACGGGCCGCGCCTTTTGGGATGTCGAACTGGTTCAGGATATGGAACGCCTCTAAAACCGCGTCATCCCCTGTCTTTGGCTTAAAGACCGACTGGCTGAACGCGACGGCGCGAACGAAGCGCGACGGCGGCGTGAAGTCTCCCGGCAGCCCGAGCATACCAGAGCCCTGGCCGGTTGGCAGAAGCTTAACAGACCCCAGCTGCACCGGAGGAGCGTTGGTCATCGAGAAATTCACATAGTTGCGCAGATTGGTCATATGCCAATCGAACGTCGGCGAGTTGGTGATCACACCCAGCGGGTTGTCATGGACGTTGAGCTTGCCGCGGACATACTCGATCACGATGCTCTTGCCGGAGGCGTCGTGAACGATGTAATGGGCTTCCGGAGCGAAGCCCCATCCACCGAATACGACGGCAGGGACGACGATGTTGCCGATGTTGGCCTTCACTTCCGCGACACTGGCGAAGTTCTCCAGTATCCATGATCCCACTTCCCACTGCGCAATGGTCTTGCCCGCACCGGCTGCGGTGTAAGGCATGTATCCGGCGGACGTGGGGAAGTAGAACGTCCCGGCGGCCAGGCCTTTTTCATTTAACCCGTCGAATAGGACCGGCAGCCCGACACCATTGGCCCCGACGCTGGCGTATTTCGCCTTCCACTTGAGCCCTTCCCTTCCGTCAGGCGTAGTTCCGGTCCGCGCATAGCCGCGCGGAACCATGATCACGTCGGAGTGAATATCGATGGCAAATTCCATCGTTCGCGCGTGAACGACCGTGCCGTCTTCGGCAATGAGTCGGATTCCTGTGCAGGCATGCACCTCATTGCCCAGCAATGAGCAGATGACAGCGGCAACAAGAAGTGTGTTTCTAATTTCGTCCTTCATTTGATGGAGTCTTAATTTCGAACAGGAGGTAACCGAGAAAACGGAGTTACGGTTTGAAAAACAAAGCCGGGATGGGACTAACAGAAGATAACCGTCCGCGGCGGGTAAACTGCGGAAACGGAGTCTTCCGGAGATCCTCTCTGTTATCTCTGTTTGCTCCTGTTAAGTCTTTGGCTGTCAATTGTTAGACTTCCGGGGCGGGCATGGGTCCGAAAAATATCCGCAGCACCTTTTCCTTCCCGATCACGCGCACCAGCTCGTGCATCGTGCAGTACATGGCAATCATCACGAAAAGAATGATCTGGATGGCCCAGAAATGCGGCCACACGATTTCCGCCAGCAACTTCCTGTTGCCGGCCACGAAGCCGCCAGTTTGCCGCCAGAAATCGATAAGACGCTCCAGATAGTGAATGAGGGCGGACATGACCAGGTAGATCAAGGTCTTCCAGGCGACGTTGTAGATCAGCGGTTTGTTGGGAAAGCGATTGATCAGCGGCAGCATGTCCGCGAGTAACACTGCCTTGCCCAGAATGAGGGCGGCTACCGCAATCGACATCGAAGACAGGGGCGAAATCCCGGTTCCCTTCAGCATCAACACGCGAATAAACGCCACGATATGCAAAGCCACGAAGAAAAAAATCGTTGGTGGGAGTAGCTCAAAGAACTCCTTCTTAAGCGTAATCGATAGTTTGGTCATGGAGTTAGATTAGGATGAGTCTTGTCGGTTTCATGGTTTGGTTTTTTAGGTGTTCAACAGGAGGACACAGAGATAACAGAGATTTCTTTCTTAGTCTCAGTTAACTCCGTTTGCTCCTGTTAAATTCTTTGGTTCGCTAGTGAAGTCGCGGCCGCCTCATGAGAGGCAGTCCACGTGTTTCACAGTGGAATCGGTTGGCTAGTCAGCTGCGCCTATGGTTCGGACGACCTTCTTGATATTCATCAAAGGCAAGGGATTTGCGGGATCCTGAAGATTCGGAGTCATGTCGTTCGACGCTCCGCCCGGGAAGCGTTTGATGTTCGGAAAATCCACGATGGATTTGTCAAACTCCATCTGCGGCACCGATACCAGCGAGGCAACCCAGCCATTGTCGTAGCCGGCATAGCGACCCGGCGATGTAGTCGGCGTGCGCGTGCTCACCGCACCATTAAACGTCATATCGTATTTCTCATACGGATCCATGGTCAGGCAGTAGATCGAGCCGATGGCGCCGAGATCCTGCTTTGGACCGAGCCAGGTGTCCTTGGAGGTATACAGGTATTTCCACGCGATTCTCAGATCGGGGTTCGAGGGATCGCCGCCGATGTCGGCGCGAACGCCGCCGAAAGATTCACCGTCAGTATAAATCCATGAGTCGCGCGCCGAATGTGGTGACTTGCCCATGACATAGGCGCTGTTATCAATGCTGTCGAAATAGATCGGCTTGCCGTCGTTGTCCTTCCATGCGCCATGGGGCGGCGGTGTGAGGCCGACCATCGTAGCCAGTGTTGACCAGCAGTCGATGTGCGACATCATCTCGCCATAACGCGCGTCGGCGGGAATCTTGCCGGGGGCCCACATGATGCCGGGCACACGGAAACCGCCCTCGAACGGCGAGCCTTTTTCACCGCGAAACGGAACAGTGCCGGCGTCCGGCCACGCATCCTGCCACGCGCCGTTGTCGGCCGTTATGATGACGATGGTGTTAGGAGCCTCCGCCCGGATGGCATCCATGACCTTGCCGATGTTGGAATCAAGTTCCATCATGGCATCGGAATAATTGCCGAGGTGCGATTTGCCAATGAACGCCTTGGCCGGAATGTTCGGATTGTGCATCTTCATGAAGTTCACATCCATGAAGAACGGCTTGTTATCCTTGGCATGCGCTTTGATGTAAGCAACCGCAGAATCGGCCTGCCTGACATCGAACTCATGAAGATAATCGTAGTCAATGCGCGCGACCTTCTTCGCGGGTTTGCCAGCGGTGCCTTCCCATTCGTATAAGTTGGCTATTTTCTGAAATTCATTCCAATAGGCAGCGTTATACTTCGGGAACCAGGGATGTGCGAAGTTCTCAGTGCAGTCATAGGTATACACGCCCGGGTAATAGGCTCCGAACACTTTCATTTCGTCGAAGCCATGCTCGATCGGGTAGAACTTGGGTTGATCACCCAGATGCCACTTGCCCGAGAAGTAAGTGCCATAGCCGTTCTTCTGGAAGAACTCGGCGATCGTCGGCGTGGACTTCGTCAGGCCGTTCTCGTCGCCAGGCACCACCACGACCGAAAGGGCCGAGCGGATCGGGATGCGTCCGGTCATGAACGAGGCGCGGCCGGCCGTGCAACTCGCCTGGCCATACCAGCACGTGAATACGGCGCCTTCCTTGGCGACGCGATCAATGTTCGGTGTCGGATGGCCGAGGTTCGCGCCACCACCATAGCACCCGAAGTCACCCCAACCGGTGTCGTCGGTCATGAGCATGAGGATATTTGGTTTCTTGTCCGCCGCCTGCGCTTGAGCGCCGACGGCAAGCGCCAGCCCGAAGGCAAGTGTGAGCAGTATTAGTTTTGGTATTATTTTCATTTGTTTGTTTTGTTTGCTTTGCGATTTTGTTTGAGTCAGGAAATCGATGCTGGCTGCGCGACGCGGAAGCCGCGGCATGGCCACTTTTTGCTGAACGTCTGCTCGACGCTCGCTGTGCCTCTGCGCACCCTCGTCGGTAATTTTTAAGAGGAGTCGAATGTTCACTTGGAGTTTCTGCATTTCTCCAAGAGCCCACAGTCTACCGCCCTCTGCCCTGGCAGTGAGAAGTTGGGGAAACTAAAGAACCCAAAAGCTTCGCCGGTCTTTGCTAGTCTGCCTATGGGACTTTAGGCCTATACGTCTGCGTTTATGTTTTTTGCGCGCGGCGAAAGTTGCACGCCAGCGATCGCACCGGCGACGCATTCGTGAATTGCCGTTTGGTTTTCAGTTGAAAAGGCGGGCGACCCTTGCGAGCCGCCCGCCATGAAGGTCATTTTTCTGTTACTGGCCGGCGCCTTTGGCCGCCGCTTCCGCTTGGGCCATCTTTTTCGCCAACTCCGCTTTGACAGCTTCAAGGTTGAAACTCGCGCCTTTCTGCATCGGCGGGTAATCGAGGAAGGTTTGGAGTTCCTTGCCGACGACCTGTTGGACAAACACGAAACGCCAGAACTGGAACTTGAACCAATCGAAGTATTGTTGCCCTCCTTCTTTCGTCCCATTGTTTGGCCAGCCTTGGCGCTCGAATGGATCTAGGCGCAAGTTGATCAGAAAGGGAATGTCCACTTGCGTCTTGGCACCAAGCCAACCGTTCGGCTGGTCGATAAAACGATACTTGTAGTCGTCAATGCGCACCGCGCCGACCGTGCTCTCGCCGAGGTAGAAGATTTCGTGACGGTTCGATGGGCCTTTGCCGGTGATGGCATCCATTTGGTTGTAACCGTCCAGATGGTTCTTATAAGTCCGGTCGCCGAGCTTTACGCCCTTCAGGAGCTGGTTCGTGATATCGGAATTGCCGGCCGCGGCGAGGAAGGTTGGGAACCAATCAAGCCCCGAGAAGATGCCGTTCTGCACTGAGTCCGCTGTAACGTGACCAGGCCAACGCAGGATGCACGGCACGCGGAAGCCGCCTTCCATGACTGTGCCTTTGCTCTGTGCGAACGGCGTGGTGCCGCCATCCGGCCAGGTGAAGAGTTCGGTGCCGTTGTCCGTGGTGAAGACGACGATGGTGTTGTCGTCCAAGCCAAGGTCCTTGAGTTTTTGCATCACCAAACCGACGTCGTCATCGAGTTGGGCCATGCCGGCCTCCTCTTCTGACCAGCCATTCACCGAGTTGCGCATCTTTTCATACTTGTCCGAAAGATGGGTGACGATGTGCATGCGCGTTGGGTTGAGCCAGCAGAAGAACGGCTTGTTGTCAGCCTTCGCCTTCTCTATGAACGTCAAGGCGAGGTCGCGAATTTCGTTATCCACAGTTTTCATCCGTTCTGGATAAAGCGTGCCGGCGTCCTCGATCTTTTGCTTGCCGATCTTGCCCCAGCGCGGCATCACCGTGGTGTCGTCTTTATCGGTCGCCCAGGAATGGACCATATTGCGTGGGCCAACCTTGTCCAGCAAGTCCTGCGGGTAGTTGGGATGCGCCGGGTCTTCCATCGCATCGAGGTGATAGAGGTAGCCGAAGAACTCGTCGAACCCGTGAACGGTAGGCAGAAATTCATTGAGATCACCGAGATGGTTCTTACCGAACTGGCCGGTGGCATAGCCCTGCGCTTTAAGCGCGGTAGCGATGGTGCAAGCCTCTGCGGGAATACCGATTTTGGCACCCGCCTGGCCGACCGTCGTCATGCCCGTGCGAATGGGAAGTTCGCCCATAATGAAGTTCGCCCGACCCGCCGTGCAGCTTGCCTCAGCGTAATAGTCAGTGAACAGCATTCCTTCCTTCGCCATCTTGTCGAGGTTTGGCGTCCGCCCGGCCATCAGGCCGCGGTGATACGCGCCGATATTCCACATGCCGATGTCATCGCCCATGATGAACAGGATGTTGGGTTTCTTGTCTTGCGCCTGCGCTGCCGTCACGATGAACGCGACGCACAGGGCCACGGCCCATTGTTTTAGTATTTTTGGTTTTGGTTTCATTGTTGTTTCTTATCGAATTGATGTGTGTGTTGTCTCCAAAAGTCCACGGTCTACCGCCCTCCGCCCTGGCAGTGAGAAGTTGGGGAAAATAAAGTTTCGCAGGTCTCGTGAGCTCTACCTATAGGACTTTAGGCCAATAACCGTGGAGCAATTAAACGGCTCAAGGTTTCAGGTCGAACTGCTTGAGCTTCTTCGCTGCCGTGCCGAAGTGGCCGAGGTGGTAAACGGCCGCGCCGGTCGGGGAGAAGGTGAACGCCTCGAACGGTTCCTTGAGCATCTTGTCGAGGTATTCCCGCGAGGCGAGGCCGGTGGTGACGTGCGGATGATAATTCTCGCCGGAATGCTTCGGCACGAACTCCGAAACGTAGGCGATTAAGGGCGGGATGATGTTGGGGTCTTCGGGCGTGGTGACGAATGCGGCAGAGGTTCCGGTTTTCACCGCGAACGGGGTAACAGCGTCAATCACCTGCTTTTCGAGTGTGAGCAATTCAGGAGTCGGTTTGATGACAATGCCCGATACGCCAAGGTCCTTGTCCGGTATGTAATAGTATTTGAAAGCTTCCAACTTCAGGCCGGTCACATTGGCGCTGGCGAAGACTTTGCCGACGGCGGCATAGAC
>WNGF01010978.1_pt1 | contig 15164 bp, 13 predicted proteins | sample 5400641 | NCBI WGS metagenome assembly WNGF01 (sample SAMN13153371, study PRJNA577476) | soil metagenome | isolation source: 80 cm soil or saprolite under grassland replicate 2 | place: USA:California | collected 2016-06-15
TCCTGCAACACCCGAAGGAGGCCGGTTTCGTCTCGCTGCGAGCGCAGGCGACCGACACCTCCGGCAACACCGCGGAGGTCACGGTCATCCGCGCGTACCAGATCGCGCCACGGCGCTAGAGCACGGCAATGAGCAGCGGCGGAAGCCTTCCGGCTTCCGCCGCTGCCCGCTTCCGGCGCGGCCGGCGCCGCTGTGGATGATGGTCGGATGAACCTCTCGCCAACCCGCCGCTCGTTGCACGCGGTCGCCGAGCTGGTGCTGGCCGGACCGCAGTACCGGCGCACCGGGACCATCCGGCTGCGCGTCATCGACAACGGCTTCGCCACGATCCGCGAGCCGACCGTGGCCGTCGAGGGTGACGAGCTCGTCGCCGAGGGCCTGCGGATCGGGATCTCCGAGCGCACCTGCGCAGAGCTCGCCGCGATGCTGGGGATGGCCGCGGGCAAGCCGGAGGACCTGTACAAGGACGGCTCGGGTGTACCGGCCGATGAGGTGCTGGAGGTGGACAGCGCGGCGGCGGCGTACCTGGCGGAGTGCTTCTTCCGGGGTGACCAGGCATTGCGCCTGTTCGCCCCGCAGGTCCCCGACGAGCAGCGCGTGCTGTGGCCGGAGCATTTCGACGTCGGCATCTCGGTCGACGAGATCAACTACGGCGTGTCGCCCGGCGACGGTTACCTTGACGAGCCGTACGCCTACGTGGGCCCGCAGCAGCCGCGAGAAGGTTCGTTCTGGAACGCGCCGTTCGGCGCGACCCGGCCGATGCGCGAGCTGTCCGATGCGGCGGCGGTCGCCGCGTTCTTCACCGAGGGCCGGACGAAAGCGTTGCCGTAAGCCGCGGCCTTGCCGCTCCGGCACGGCCCAGTAAGCCGCAGCCTCGCCGCTCCGGCACGGCCCGGGCTGACCGCTTTGCCGCAAACGTTTGCTGTGCGCACTGATCCGATGTCTCTGTGGTGATCGTCCGTAACGGGTCTGACGATCAGCTCGGTCGTGTGAGTTCTTGTTGGGTCACGAGTATGCAGCAAGCGTTGACGCGTACGGTACCGGTCCGATCTAATCGCGAAAGCGCACGGAAATGGTCCTATGTTTACAGCTCCTGGCTGGCGGTGGTCCGCCAGTGTTGGGAAAGGTTGGCACGATGAGAAAGATTCCGGCGCTCGGGGCCGCGGCGCTCGTCGCGCTCCTCGGCCTGAGCGCGTGCTCGGTCAAGGAAGACAAGGGTACCCCTGCGGGTCCTAAAGAGATCAGCTTCCTGACATTCGAAACGCCAAACCTGAACGCGGCGTACTGGGACGCCGCCATCAAGCGTGTCACGGACAAGCATCCGGACATCAAGGTCAACAAGCTGGTATCGCCGACCCAGGACCGCACCGCCTACGCCAAGCAGCTCCTCGCCGCGGGCAAGCTGCCGGACGTGATGATCGCCGTCTCGCCAGGCGGCTTCGCCGAAGCCGGCGAGCTCTACGCCTGGAGCGAAAGCGAGCTCAAGGACTTCCAGTTCCCGAAGAACGGGGCGGTCAAGGGCAAGGTCTACCAGCTGCCGGCCAACACCCAGACCATCCCGGTGGTCTACTACAACAAGGACCAGTTCGCGCAGGCTGGCATCACCGCCCCGCCGACGACCTACGCCGAGCTGCTCGCCGCCGCCGAGAAGCTGAAGGCCAAGGGCCTCATCCCGTTCACCACTGGCGGCGTCCACGACTCGATCGGCCCGCTGTTCGCCGGCATCTGGGCCACCGAGGTGTACGCCAAGAACCCCAACTGGATGCACGACCGCCGCACCGACAAGGTCAAGTTCAGCGACGCAGACTCGAAGAAGGCCTGGACCAAGCTCGCCGAGCTGACCGCCAAGGGCTACCTCGACAAGACCAGCGTCTCCCGCGACTACACGGCCAACCAGCAGGCGTTCCTGGACGGCAAGGGCGCGATCTACCCGATGGGCAACTGGCTGGCCGGCGCGCTCGACGACCCCAAGAGCAAGCCCAAGTTCCAGGTCGGGCAGTTCAACTGGCCCGGCGACGCCGACAACAAGACCGTCCCCGCGTTCACCGGTGGCGGCCTGCTGGTCAGCGCCAAGGCGAAGAACCTTGAGGCGGCCAAGACGTTCGCGCTGGGCTTCCAGCTCGACAAGGCCAACCTCGACAACTCGGTGAAGGCCGACGGCCTGTTCCCCGCGATCGTGGGCTACAGCCCGCCGTCCGAGGTCGGCCCCACCTTCAAGGAAGGGTACGACCTGTACGCCAAGGGCGTGGAGGCCAAGACCGTCGTCCCGGCGTTCGGCTTCGAGGCCGGCGATGACGCGCCGATCCCGGGCATGGGCGCCAAGATCGACTCGTCCATTGTGGACATCATCACCGGTAAGAAGACCGCCGACCAGGTGGTCGCGTTCCTCGATGCCGAATGGGCCAAGGGCTGAGCCACCGCCCGCATCGCGGCCGGAGCGCTTCACACAGCGCTCCGGCCGCGGTGTCGCCAGGTTCCGGCCGGTTCATCGCGGGCCGCGCTGCGCTACGCTGTCGGACCTGGGAAGGAGCGCGACCAGATGGCCGTTGAGCTTGCGCCACGGCCGACCAAGCGGGCGGCGCCGGTCGAGCGCCGCCGCAAGCCGGTGTGGGATCGGATATGGCACTTCGCCACGTTCGGCGGCCCGGGCACGCTGGTCTACGTCTGCTTCGTCCTCGCGCCGATCGTGGTCAGCTTCGGCTACAGCCTGACCAACTACAACCCGTTCAACCCCCCGACGAAGTACGTCAAGCTGCAGAACTACCAGCTGCTGCTGCACGACGAGGCGTTTCGCACCTCGCTGAAGGTGACCACGATCCTCACCGCGATCGTGGTCATCGTGCCCAACATGCTGGGCCTCGCGATCGCCGTACTGCTGGACCGGCGCGGCTGGCTCTACAACGCTTTGCGCAGCGTGTTCTTCGTGCCGGTGGTGCTCAGCTCGGTCGTGGTCAGCATTATCTGGACCCGCCTGCTCGACAACGAGGGTCCCATCAACCAGGGGCTACGGGCGATCGGCGTGGCCCATCCGCCGGGCTGGCTCGCCGACCCCGACTTCGCGCTCTACTCGCTGGGCTGGATCCTGTCCTGGCAGATGCTCGGCTTCTGCGTGGTGGTCTACCTGGCCGGCCTGCAGGGCGTACCGTCCGATCTGGTCGAGGCCGCGGCGATCGACGGCGCCGGACCGATCCGGCGGTTCTGGCGCATCACGTGGCCGTTGCTGGCGCCGTCGCTGACCATCAACACGGTCGTCCTGCTCATCTCCGCGTTCAAGATCTTCGACCACGTGCAGATCATCACGCACGGCGGACCGGGGACTGGCACCACTGCCACGATCGCCTTCACCGTGCTGCAGGAGGGCTTTGACGCCAACCATTACGGGTACGCATCCGCGGAGGCGATCATCATGCTGATCATCATCGCCACGGCCTCCGCCGTCACGTTGAAGCTGTTGCAGCGCCGGGAGGTGAACCTGTGAAAGACCGGTTGCCGTGGCTGCGGTCCATCGTCGCGGTCACTGTCGCGGCCGTGTTCTTCCTGCCGCTGTACATCGCGCTGGTCAACGTGTTCAAGCCGAGCCACCTGATCAGCAAGCAACCGGTGTCCGTGCCGGTCCCGCCGACGCTGGACAACATCATCGCGGTCATGCGCCGCCCCGACCGGCTGTACTGGGTGAGCCTGACCAACAGCATCATGGTGACCAGCATTTCGATCATCATCCTCACGGTGCTGTCGGCCATGCTGGGCCACTACCTGGCCCGCAGCAGTAGCCGCTGGACCCGGTGGCTCATGCTGCTGCTGCTGTGCGGGCTGATGATCCCACCCCAGGTCATCCTGCTGCCCATCGTCCAGGTGCTCCGGACGTTCCACCTCATGACCACCCTGCCCGGGCTGATCCTCTTCAACGTCGGGTACTACGTGCCGTTCGGCGTGTTCGTGTTCACCGGGTTCATCCGGTCGGTTCCCGTGGAGCTGGAGGAGTCGGCCGCCATCGATGGCGCCAGCCGGTTCCAGGTGTTCTGGCGGATCGTCTTCCCGCTGCTGCGGCCGGCCACCGCGAGCGTACTGATCTTCCTGGGTGTCTGGATCTGGAACGACTTCATCGATCCGCTGGTCATCCTCGGGCCGGGGCTGGGCACCACGGTCACCACCGGCGTGTACCGGTCGATCGGTCCGTACCAGTCCGACTTCGGGGGGCTGTTCGCGATGATGTTCCTCGCCACCCTGCCGGTGCTCGTGTTCTTCCTGGCGCTGCAGAAGCAGTTCGTGAAGGGTCTGACCGGCGGCGCCACGAAGGGCTGACCCGCGCCCGAATCTTCAGAACTTCTCGTCGGGTGGCTCCTCCTGGAGTAAGTCGATCAGCTTCGACGCGTTGCGCTGGGCATAGTCCGAATAGCAGTTGTTCATCAACACGTGCGTCTGCTCGGTCTTGTCGGCCAGCTCGCGCAGCTTCGGCACCCACTCGGCCAGCTCCTTGTCCGAGTACAGGTAGCCGAACTTCTCGTGGATGTCCTTGCTGGTCCACTTCTCGCTGTGGCCATGGAACCGGACGACCGCCAAGTCCGAGGTGGCCTCCATGACCGGCGGGATCGAGCTCCGGTACCCCTGCGGCATGTCAACGCAGACGTACGGCAGGTGGTGCCGCCGCAGGTACTCCAGGGTCTCGTTCCGGTTGTCGCCGTCGAACCAGGAGGCGTGGCGAAACTCGAACGCCACCCGTAGCGGGCTGCAGCGCCTGGCGACCTCCAGCAGGTACTCCTTGTTGGAGCGGCGGATGGTGAACCAGGGCGGGAACTGGAACAAGATCACCCCGAGCTTACCCGCCTCGACGAGCGGGTCCAGCGCGGCCAGGAACCGCGTCCACACGTCCTCGTAGGCCTGGGCCGGCAGGTCGTCCGGGTACAGGTTCTTCTTGTCCGTCTCCGGCCGCAGGTCCTTGTAGAGGGCCGACGGCTTGGTCGGGTGGCCGGTCAGGAGGCTGAACGCTTTGATGTTGAAGGTGAACCGCTTGGGCGTACGGTCGACCCACAGCTGCACCGTCTGCTCGTTCGGCGGGGAGTAGTACGTGGAGTCGACCTCGACCAGCGGGAAGTGGCGCGCGTAGTAGGCCAGCCGTTTCTCCGCCGTTTTGGCTGTCTCCGGGTACCAACCGGACTCCAGCAGTGTCTTGTCGGTCCACGACGCGGTACCCACCTGGATCTCGCCCATGCCGATCAGTCCACCCCGGATGGCATCCGATCGGCAACCCGGACCATCCGAACGCCCGAGTCGGGGGTTACCGGCCCGGCACCCATCCCACCGGCACGCCTATTCTGATCAGCGTGGCGCTGACAGATGAGGCGATCGAACGCATCAAAGAGATGATCGTTTCCGGGGAGCTCGGTCCGGGTGACCGGCTGCCCAAGGAGGGCGATCTCGCGATCCGGCTCGGCCTGTCGCGCAACTCGCTCCGCGAGGCGGTCCGCGCGCTCTCCCTCATCCGGGTCCTCGACGTGCGGCAGGGCGACGGTACGTACGTCACGAGCCTCAAACCCGAGCTGCTGCTGGAGTCGATGGCGTTCGTGGTGGACTTCCACCGCGATGACAGCGTGCTGCAGCTGCTGGAGGTACGGCGGATCCTGGAGCCCGCCGCCACCGCGATGGCCTGCCAGGCGATGAACGACGAGGAGATCATGGCGTTGGGCGCCTTCCTCGACGAGCTGGCTCCCGACGCCGACATTGACGCGCTGATCGCCTCGGACCTGGAGTTCCACCGCCGCATCGCGGCCTCTTCCGGGAACCCGGCACTGGCTTCCTTGATCGACAGCCTGTCCGCGCCCACGCTGCGCGCTCGGGTGTGGCGCGGCCTGACCCAGGAGGGCTCGGTCGCCCGTACCCGCGAGCAGCACCAGGCGATCTACCGGGCAATCGCGGCGCGCCAACCCGAGGTGGCCCGGGCCTGGGCAACAGTTCACATCGCCGACGTCGAAGAGTGGCTGCGCCGCGCCCTGTAAGCGCACCGGCGGGCGGCGTCTGGACCGAGGAGCGAAGCGACGAGGGAAGACGGCGCCTCAAGAGCCGGTGCGCCGCGCTCGCGAAGGCGAGCGCTAGACATTATGGCTTTTGATGAACTGCTCGACCTGGGCGCTCATCTCGTCGCTCAGCAACGCCGTACCGTGCTTGCTTCCGGGCACGATCACCAGCTTCTTGTCGCTGGACTTCGCCGCGTTGTACATCTCGCGGGTGTCGTTTGCGAACCGTCCGTCACCGTCGGCCGCGGCGAAGAACGCCGGTACCGTCAGCTGAGGCATCGGGGTCAGCGCATCCATGCCGGCGTAGACCGTGGGGGCGGACAGCGACACCACGCCGGCCACCGGCGGTTGCATCTGCGCCGCGGCGAGCAGCACGGCGGTGCCGCCCATGGACGCACCGATCAGGAACACCTGCTTGACGTCCTTCTCCCGGCGCATGGCCTCGATGGCGGCCGGCACGTTCTCGCTGAACGGCGTGACGTCGAAGTTGATCGCGAGCGCCCGGTACCCCTTGCCGGCGAGGTAGGACGCGTACGACTTCCACTGGCAGAGATCGCCGTCGGCCTGATGCGCCAGGATCACCCCGACCGCGCCCTTGCCGGTCTCGTACCCCGTAACGACGCGGCCCTTGCTCTGGAACGTCACCAGGTCCTTGCGCTCGTCACCGTGGACGCACTCCTCGCCGACGTGGCGCAGCGCAGGGTCCTCGATCGGTCCGGCCGGCCCACCGGGTGCGGCCCCGCCGCCGCAGCCGGCGAGCAACCCCAACACGACCAAGAAGATCATCCCCAGGCGGCGCATCGACGATCCCTTCAGCTCGGAAACGGGGTTGGCGAAGGTACGTCCGACAGCAGCCGCCGGGTCGTCGCCAGCCCCCAGTCGTCCAGCTCGGCGATCCGGTCGGAGCTGGCGCGCAACCCGCCGTAGCGTTCCACGACGGCGGCCCACTCCGCACGCCGCTCGACGGCCGGCCGGGCGATCAGGCAGTCCGGGTCGTTGACCCAGAACCGGCCGTGCTGGAATGCCCGGCCCACGGTCGACAGGGTCGCGCTGAGCTGTGACGGCCGGGAGGCGTCCCCGTCGGGCGGGTCGTACCGGGTGTCGATGTCCGGCGAGACGCGCATGGCGTCCACCAGCCCGACGCTGGGCAGGATCGGCGCTCCGCTGCCGGTGATGTACGCCTCCGGGCCGAGCGCCGCCCGGATCTGCCGCAGCGCGTCACGGTACGCCGTGAGCGCCGGTACCCCGCCGAACCGGCGGCCCTCCAGGGCGCCTGCGTACAGGAAGTCAAGCTTGAAGTAGCTGAAACCGGTGGCACAGAGCTTGCCGAGGACGACGCTGAGGTAGTCCATCGCGCCCGGGTGCGTCAGGTCGAGGGCGTAGAGATCCTGGTCCCAGCTGTGCCCGGCGTCGGCGGGCGCGCCGCCGGTCAGCGCGCCGACCAGCCAGTCCGGATGGTCGCGGGCGACCTCGCTGCGGGCGCCCACCAGGAACGGCGCCAGCCAGATCCCCGCGCGGCGGCCGGTGTCGCGGATGCGACCGACGATGCCCGGCAGCGAACCGAACCGGCCGGACGGCATGAGCCAGTCGCCGATCTCGGCCTCCCAGCCGTCGTCGATCTGCACCACGTCGACCGGCAGGTCCAGCTTCGCGATCGCCTCGACGTTTTCGATGACATCGGCCTCGGTGACGCCGGTGAAGTACTGGTACCACGAGCACCACACGGTCGGCGCGGGCCGCAGCCATGGCACGCCGCAGGCCGCCGCGAACGCGTCCGCCCATGTGATCAGCGCTTCGGTCGTCGACCCGTGGCGCGACTTCGTGGTGGGACCGTCCGCCGTGACGACGAGCCGACCGTCCAGATAGGACGCTCGAATGGACGGTACCGAGGTCGTGGTGTCGGCCGCGGCGTACCGGCGTACCTGGCCGCCGTGGCCCGGATCGACGACGAGCAGGCCCTCGGACTGGAAGCCGTGCGCCGGCGCCGGCTTGTGCGGCCGGTAGCACATGAGGTCCATCGCGGGCTCGACCGGACGGTACGACCTGGCGGCCGCCGGATAGCTGGTCGTCGGGCTCCAGCTCTGCCAACCATGTTCGAAGACCCGACCGTGCCGGCGGTCGACCGATACTTCGTCGATCACCTCGAACCCCATGGGCTCCTCACCCCTTGTTGGCCCCCAGCGTCAGGCCGGCGATGAAGTGCCGCTGCAGAAGCAGGAAGATGAACACCGTGGGCAGGGCGACCAGCACCGAGCCGGCGGCGAGCAGGTTGTAGTCGGTGAAGAACTGGCCCCGCAGGTTGTTCAGCGCACTGGTGATCGGCAGCTTGTCACCGGTCGAGATGAGCACCAGCGCCCACAGGAAGTCGTTGTACATCCAGGTGAACTCCAGCGTGGCCAGCGCGGCGAGGGCCGGCCGGCACAGCGGGAGCGTCACCTGCCAGTACTGGCGCAGCGGTCCGGCCCCGTCGACGATGGCCGCCTCGGTGATCTCGTGTGGCAGCGTACGCATGTAGTTGGACAGCACGAACACGCAGAAGCCAACCTGGAAACCGATGTGGACGAGGATCACCGCCAGGTACGAGTCATAGATCTTGCCGGAGTCCGACCACAGGCAGTGCTCCGTGCCCCCGACCGTGAAGACGCCGCAGGGCAGCGGGACCTTGTTGAACATCACGTAGAGCGGCGTCAGGATGATCTGCTGCGGGAGCAGGTTCCCGGCCGTGAACATGACCAGCAGCAAGGTACGCCCGGGGATGCGCAGCCGGGCGATCGTGAATGCCACGAACGAGGCCAGCAGCAGCGTGAGGAGGACCCCGGGCACCGCGATGATCATCGAGTTGATGAAGTACTTGAGCATGCCCGACTCGTTCCACGCCGTGGCGTAGTACTCGAAGGACAGCCGCTTCGGCAGCGAAAAGTACCCGTACTGCGCCGTCTCCTGGTAGGGCCGCAGGGACGCGTACACCGCCAGCAGGACCGGCGCCAGCCAGCCCAGCGCGACGATCCACAGGAACGTGTGCAGCAGCAGCCGGGCCGGGCGGATCGGCCGCCGGCGCGGCTTCGGGCGCTCGGCGACCGCGGTTTCCTGACCGACCGCCGGGGGTGCCTTGGTAACAGTGCTCACGCTCTTCTCACCGCCGTTCCGTCCGGAGCTCCTGGAGCAGGAACGTCACGATGAACCCCAAGGAGACCACGAGCAGGATGACCGCCAGCGCCGACCCGAAGCCGATCCGGCTCGCCTCGCCGACGATGTTGTCCGTGACAAGGACCGACACCAGCTCCAACCCGTTTCGACCTCGGTTGATGGCATAGACGATGTCGAAGGCCCGCAGGGCTTCGATCACCGTGATGACCAGGACGATCACGTTGATCGGCCGCAGCTCCGGGAAGATGACGCGCAGGAACGCCTGGACCTCGTTCGCGCCGTCGATCGCCGCCGCGTCCTTCAGGGCGGGATCGACCGACTTCAGGCCGGCCAGATAGAGGATCATCACGTACCCGGCATGCCGCCACCCGACGGCGCCGAGCACCGCCCAGACGTTGAGGTTCGGGTTGCCGAGCCAGTCGGTGGGGTGAGCGGTGCGGCTGAGCACGCTGTTGAGCGCGCCGTAGTCCCGGGAGTACACCAGCTGCGCGATGAACCCCACGACGGCGAGCGAGAGCACCACGGGCAGGTAGAGCGTGCTCTGGTAGAACCGGCCGAACCGCATGCCCTTGTCCAGCAGTACGGCGAAGAACAGGCCGAGCGGGGTCGCCACCAAGCCCAGGAACGCCAGCCACAGCACGTTGTTTCGGGCCGCGCGCCAGAAGACCGGGTACTCGGTGAAGATGTCGTGGTAGTTCTCCGTGCCAATCCATTTGATCTTTCCGACGCCGTCCCATGAGGTGAACGACAGCACAACAGAGGCAACCGTGGGTCCCCAGATGATCGCCAGGTCCAGGAAAATCGGGATCCCCAAGAAGACGGCCACCAGGGCGATGTCACGGGGCGTCATCCGCCGCACGCGGCGGCCCCGCCGCTGGCGCGGACCTGGCTGGTCCGGCACGGCGGGCGGGGCCGACGTGGTGGTACCGGTCTGCGAAGTGGCCACAAACGCGCCCTTCACTCGCGTTGATGAAGCGCTGGATGGCCGGGATCATCACGGTCGAGGAGAAGTCGGGCCGGGTGTCCCGGTCGAGGAACTGCGAGATGCTCTTGGCGTTGGCGATGGTCTCGGCCGCCTTCTTCTGCAGCGGGCTGTAGCTGGAGGTGTCCGCGCCGCCGTTGGCCGCGACGTTGTTCGGGTCGCTCTTGAGGTAGAGGTCCTCCGCCTTCGGGGTCGCCAGGTACTTCAGCAGGTCCCGCGCACCGTCCTTGTTCTTCGCCTTGGCGGTCATGAGGAAGCCGTCGATCGGCGCCTCGATCGCGGTCTGGCCGTGTGCCGGGTCGATCTCCGGGAACAGGAAGTAGTCGAGGTCGGCCCGCTCGCTCTCGGAGAACTGGTTGCCGAGGAACATACCTAGCACGTGCATGCCGGCCTGCTTCTTCTGCAGCGCCTGGGCGCCCTCCTGCCAGGTGCGGCCCAGCGAACCTTCCTGGCACAGCGGAAGGATCGAGGCCCAGGTGTCGAAGGTCTTCTTCACCTTCGGGTCGGTCCACGACTCCTTGCCACGCATCAGGTTGATGTGGAAGTCGTAGCCGTTCGTCCGCATGTTGACGTAGTCGAACGTGCCCATCGCCGGCCAGCCGTCCTTGTCGGCGAAGGCGATCGGGACCAGGCCGTCGGCCTTCATCTTGGTCGCCAGGGCCTTGTACTCGTCCCACGTCTTCGGCGCGGTGTAGCCCTTCTCCTTCCACAGGCTCGGCCGGTAGAAGACCGCCCAGTGGTACAGGTAGTAAGGCACGAAGTACATCTTGCCGTCCTCGCCAACCGACGCCGCCTTGAACGCGTCGGAGAACCCGGTGAAGCCCGACCACAGGTCGGTGATCTCCGACAGCAGGCCCTTCTTGGCGAAGAACTGCATGCGGTACCCGGCGAACCAGGTGAAGATGTCGTCCGGCGAACCCTGTAGGTACCGGTTGATGTTCTCTTGGAACGTGTTGTGGTCGACGGTGTTGACGGTGACGGTCTTGCCGCTTTGCGTCTCGTAGGCCTTGTAGGCCTCGGCGTACGCTTTCTTCGGCACGGCGTCCGAGGCGTTCGAACCGACCGTGACCGTCTTGCTGGCGCTGCCGCCCGTCCCGCCGCCCTTCTTCTCGCCGCAGGCCGCGAGAACCATGGGCAGGGTAACAACGCCGGCGCTGGCGGCCGCGCCGCGAAGCAGGGCCCGGCGCTGCAAGGTGAGTCCGGACGGGGAGGTCGGCGGGTTGCCGGCCGAGGACTGTGACATGGCCTCTCCCTGGGGTCGCACCGTGAACACGACTGAACATGAACGTTCAGAGCGCGACAACTTTCGAGCAGGCGGGCGGCGTCTGTCAAGAAGTACCGCCAAGATGAGCCTATGTTTGTAACCGTAAGTACGTACAAAACGGTAGAGCCGGGCAACTGTGGGCATCAGTCATCTGATCTATTGGCCGAAAGAGTCTTGTCGGAAAACGTTGACTCCTGATAGTCATCCGATGAAAGCTTGGACGGCGGCACACCCAGAGGGGAGGCCAGATGCTCGCGCCACAGCGCCATGCGGTCATCCTCGATCTGATCCGCCGGCGCGGTGGCGTCAGGATCCGGGAGCTGGTCAGCGAGCTCGGCGTCTCCGACATGACGGTACGCCGCGACCTGGAAGCCCTGGCCGACCGCGGCCTCATCGCGAAGGTCCACGGTGGAGCGACCGTGCTCGGCCCGGCGTCCACCGACGAGCCCGGCTTCGCGGCGAAAGCGACCCGGCAACGCGCCGAGAAGGCCGCGATCGCCGCGCGTGCGGCCCAGCTGGTCAAGCCGGACACCGCCATCGCGCTGTCCGCCGGCACCACCACGGCGGTGCTCGCCGAGCATCTGCTCGACGTACCCGGTGTCACCGTGGTCACCAACTCGATCCCGGTGGCTGACCTGTTCTACCGCTCCGGTCGCAACGACCAGACCGTCGTGCTGACCGGTGGGGTACGCACGCCCTCCGACGCCCTCGCCGGGCCGTTCGCCGAGCACATCGTGCGGCTGGTCAACGTCGACATGTTGTTCCTGGGCGTACACGGGATGAGCGCCCGGGTCGGCTTCACCACGCCGAACCTGTTCGAAGCCGAGACCGACCGGCTGCTCGTCGCGGCGGCCCGCCGGTTGGTGGTGCTCGCCGACCATACGAAGTGGGAGACGATCGGGGTGGCGACGATCGCCCGGCTGGAGGAGGCCGACGTACTCATCACCGACGCCGGGCTGCCGGCGGCCGCCATCGAGACGCTCACCGGGCGGGTCGGCGAGCTGGTCGTCGTCGACGTGCCGGGGTACTCATGAAGCGTTCGGTCACCCGGCTCTCCGACGGCCGCCAGCTGATCTACTTCGACGAACAGGACCCCGAGGGCGAACGCCCCGACGACCAGCGCGACCTCGCCCCGCTGCGATCGGCGTCGGAGCTGCGCTACGACCCCGTCGTCGACGAGTGGGTCACGATCGCCGCACACCGCCAGGACCGCACCCACCTGCCACCCGACCACGAGTGTCCACTGTGTCCGTCCACACCGGACAAGCACACCGAGATCCCGGCGCACGACTACGACGTGGTGGTGTTCGAGAACCGGTTCCCGGTGCTGAGCCACCTCGATGTCGTGTCCACTGTAGACCTTCCGGTGCCGATCCGGCCCGGCGTCGGCAGGTGTGAGGTCATCTGCTACACCGCCGACCACGACTCGTCGTTCGCCGAGCTCACCCCTGAGCGGGTTCGCACGGTCGTCGATGTCTGGGCCGACCGCACGGCCGAGCTGTCCGAGCTGCCCGGAGTGGAGCAGGTGCTCTGCTTCGAAAACCGGGGCGAGGAGATCGGCGTGACGCTGCGCCACCCGCACGGCCAGATCTACGCGCTGCCGTTCGTCGCGCCCCGAACCGCGCGGATGCTCGCGGCGGCCCGGCGCCGCGGCGCCGGCTTCATGGCCGACCTGCTCGCGGCGGAAAGGGCTTCGGGAGTACGGGTGGTCGCCGCCAACGAGCACTGGACGGCGTTCGTACCGGCGGCCGCCCGCTGGCCGTTCGAGGTACACGTCTATCCGGTCCGGCGCGCGCCGGACATCTCGTTCCTCGACGACGCCCAGCGCGACGCGTTCGCCCCGCTGTACCTGGATCTGTTGCGCCGCCTCGACGCGTTGTTCGGCGTACCGATGCCGTACGTGGCCGCCTGGCACCAGGCGCCGGTCCGGCTGGACCGCGAGCTCGCGCACCTGTACCTGCAGTTGTTCAGCATCCGGCGGGCGCCGAGCAAGCTGAAGTACGTGGCGGCGACCGAGTCGGCGATGGGCGTGTTCAGCAACGACGTGCTCCCCGAGGAGGCCGCCCGCATGATGCGCGAGGTGCTCCCATAAGCCATTGACCCGATCACTTCCTGGGACCACGATGTTCGATGGCCGGGGGGTGGTCATGGAGTTTCGGCTGTTAGGTCCAGTCGAGGTGTGGACGGCGGCTGGACCGGTCGACGTTGGGCCTTCGCGACAGCGAGCCGTGCTGGCCGCGCTGCTGGTCGACGCCGGCCGTCCGGTGACCGTGGAGACGGTCATCGACCGGGTCTGGGGTGATACGCCGCCCGATCGTGTGCGGCACACGCTCTACGTCTACGTCGCCCGGCTCCGCAAGGCGCTCGGGTCCTCGCGCCTGCTCAACCGCTCCGGCGGCTACGTGCTGGCCGTCGACCCCGGTCAGGTCGACCTGCACGTGTTCCGCAGCCAGGTCGCCCGGGCCCGTGCGGCGTCCTGTCCGGAAGCGGAGCGAGCCACGTTGCTCCGGCGGGCGCTCGATCTCTGGCGGGGCACGCCGCTGGCCGACGTACCGGGCGAGTGGGCCGCGCAGGTCCGCGAGGGGTGGCGGCAGCAGCACCTGGAGGCCGCCGTGTCCTGGGCGCAGGCGGCGCTGAGCGCCGGCGCGCCCGGCGCCTTGGTCGGCCCGCTCGTCGAGCTCAGCACCGAGCACCCGCTGGCCGAACCCCTCGTCGCCGCGCTGATGCGGGCGCTGCACGCCAGTGGCCGCCGCGCCGAAGCCCTCGACTGCTTCGCCAGGATCCGCAAGCGGCTGGCCGACGAGCTCGGCGTGGACCCGGGCGCCGAGCTGCAGGCGCTGCACCAGGCCATCCTGCGCAGCGATGCGGCCCCGGCGTCCGTATCGGCACCGGCACCCGCGCCTAGCCCAGCCCAGCTGCCGCTTGATGTGCACGGCTTCACCGGCCGGGCCGAGGCGCTGGCCCAGCTTGACCGGACCCTGCAAGGCTCGGCCGAGCAGCCGACCGCGGTGGTGATCTCTGCGATCGCCGGTACCGCCGGGGTGGGCAAGACCGCGCTGGCAGTGCATTGGGCGCACCGCATCACCGACCGGTTCCCCGACGGGCAGCTGTACGTGAACCTGCGCGGCTTCGACCCCGGGGGCACGGTGATGCACCCGGGCGAGGCGATCCGCGGGTTCCTCGACGCCTTGCAGGTGCCGGCCCAGCGCATCCCGAGTGACCTGGCGGCGCAGGTCAGCCTGTACCGCAGCCTGCTGGCCGGCAAACGGATGCTGGTCGTGCTCGACAACGCCCGCGACGCCGACCAGGTCCGGCCGCTGCTGCCCGGCGCACCCGGCTGCCTCGTCCTTGTCACCAGCCGCAACCAGCTCACCAGCCTCGTGGCAGCCGAAGGCGCGCAACCGCTGACCCTGGACCTGCTCACCGAGGCCGAGGCCCGGCAGCTGCTCACCCGCCGCCTCGGCGCCCACCGGACAACCGCCGAACCGCACGCGGTCCAGTCCATGGTCGCCGCGTGCGCGCGGCTGCCGCTCGCCCTCGCCATCGTCGCCGCACACGCCGCCACCCGCCCAGCCCAACCCCTCGCGGAGCTGGCCGAGCAGCTACGGAAGAGCCGGACATGTCTGGACGCCTTCGACGCCGGCGATACGCTCACCAACCTCCGCGCCGTGTTCTCCTGGTCGTACCAGGCGCTCACCCCGGACGCGGCGCGCCTGTTCCGGCTGCTCGGCCTGCACCCCGGCCCCGATATCGCCGCCCC
>WNGF01008262.1_pt1 | contig 15158 bp, 15 predicted proteins | sample 5400641 | NCBI WGS metagenome assembly WNGF01 (sample SAMN13153371, study PRJNA577476) | soil metagenome | isolation source: 80 cm soil or saprolite under grassland replicate 2 | place: USA:California | collected 2016-06-15
TCTCTCGGGCGGGTCCACGGGGGGATGGGAGTCGCTCGCGTTGCAGGTCTTCCATCCCGACGACTTCGGCGGAACTTTTTCGGCGTGCCCCGATCCGGTCGACTTTCACAGCTTCCAGATCGTCAACGTCTACGACTGGGAAAACGCCTGGCACCGGGACACGGGGTTTCTTCGCGTGCCGCTGCCGGGCGAGCGCGACACCGAGGATGTCGTCCGCTCGACGATGGAGCAGCAGTTGAAATACGAGCGCGCCCTGGGTCCCCACGGCCATTCGGGCGAGGACTGGGATTGCTGGCAAGCTGTCTTTGGCCCCCTCGGGAAGGACGGCTATTTCCAGCCGCTCTTCAATCCGGAGACGGGCGCGATCGACAAGAGCGTCGCGTCCTACTGGCGGGAGCATTCGGACCTGACCGCCTATCTCCAGAAGCACTGGAGCCGAATCGGCGGCAAGCTCGCCGGCAAGATCCATATAACCGCCGGCGAGATGGATACTTACTACTTGAACAACGCCGTTCATCGCCTGGACGACTTCCTGTCCACGACGATGAACCCTCCCTGGGGAGGAACGATCCTCTACGGCTCTCGAAAGCCCCACTGCTGGCCGGGCCCGCTCTCACTCACCGAACGGATCAAGCAGATGGCGCAGCACGCCGCCGCGCATGCGCCGAAGGACGCCGACCGCGCCTGGTGGCGCGACTGAGAATACAGTGCCTGTCATCCTGAGGAGCGAGGCGACGAAGGATCTGCTCCGGTAACACCGGATCCGGGAGCAGATCCCTCGCGGAGCCTGTTCTGAGCGAGAACGTTTCATCGAAACGACGGGAGCAGATCCTTCGCTTCGCTCAGGATGACAGAACAAAGCGAAGGGCTCGGGATGGCAGGGAGGGCGAGGCGCGGGCTCACTCCTTTCGGATGTTGCCCACGAAGCACTCGTGGACGAACGCGGGCGTGAACCGTGAGACGACGGGCGCCGGGACGGCCGGCTCCCTGATCTCCTTGAAGTCGAACCGGATCGAGCCATCGGCGTTCACCGTTGCCAGGAGATATCCGTAGAGGTTTGTCTTCGCTTCTTTCGCCTGGGCGGCGCCGGGCGGCAGGGCGTAACGAATGGCGCCGGTTGTGCCGATGATCCAGCCCGGCAGGACGCCGCCGTGGGATCGCCAGTATGGCGAATCGAAGATCCCGCTCATGTAGAAGTGTGAGTGGCTGGAGAGGACATAGACCTTCTTGCCGGCGCTCTGCGCCTTGAGCAGCGCGGCATAGACGCGGCGGCCGCTCTGCTCCCCCTGAGCCCAGTCGCTCATGCTATGGCCGGAGGCGAGGCTGTCGGGCAGGGCGGCGTGCATGCCGGCCACGATCGTCGTGACGGCGGGGTCGGTTGCGTCGCGAGCCGTGAGCTTCTCCAACCATCCGACCTGCTCTGCGTCGAACTGATCGTTGGACGCGTTGTCGAGAGCGACGAAGTCCACCCCGTTCTGGACCCAGTGGTAGTAGGTCTTGAGCCGGCGGTCCTTCGGATTGTCTTTCAGCCGCTGACTCTGGATCGGCGGAGCATTGAACCAGTCGGCGAACTGCGCGAGGAACTCGCCCCGCGACTTGGGCGCCACGAGCTCGTGATTGCCGATCGCCAGGTACACCGGCATCGCTCCGAACGGAGCAACCTGACTCTGGAGAAAATCATCCCAGGCGAGCTTCTGGTAGTCGGCGATGGCGAGCTTTCCCGCTCCGGAGACCCTGCGCTGGGCAAGGATGTCCTCGTCGAAGTCGTAGAGCGCGCGGAAGTCGCCCAGATGCCAGTAGAACGCCGCGCCCTCCGAGACCGCTCCGGCCGCCACCGCGGGCATGACGACGTCCCCGCAATTTCGCGAGTCACCTCCGACGACGAACTTCCAGGGCGCGCCAGGCGTTTGGGCTGCCGCCGCCCCGAATGACAGGAGAAACAGCGCCGACAAGACGAGGGTGTGCAGTCTGCATTTCATTCCGGATTCCTTTCGGGAGAACGATAGCAGGCGAAGCCGCGGGATGGAGAGGCTCGCATTACGACGTCGCGGTGGTTGCCTCACCTCCCAGGAACACCTCTCAATCGATTTGTCCCATCGCGCGCGACCAGGCTGACTGCTCTCGGCCCCGACCTTCGTAGCGGACGAGCCAATCCAGTTTCCTGTCCGCCTCGCGGAGCTCCCAGGCGAGCAGCCCGAGGCGCGCGCGGCAGAGGTCTCGCGCCGCGGAGCGGCCTTCTTCCGGAAGGGCGAGCACGTGCCGGACGCAAAGGCCGTGCGTGCTTTCGAAGAGTCTCGCGACGGATCGGTCTTGCAGGCCGGCCAGAAGCAGTTCTCTCATCCGCTCGGCGGCCTTGCGGCCGGCCTGGCAGGCTCCGCAACCGGCAAACTCGGTTCGGAATGAGTCCACGCTTCGCCGCCGGTGCCGCGCCGGCTTCCCACGGGTGCCGGCTGGCTCGACCCCGGGCTGTCGAACTGGCTTCCCGCGGCATCTTTTCCTCCACCGCAGGAGTCATCAGTCCGGAGAGCAGTTCAGCGGACGGTTATGGCGAACTCCATCGCCGGATTCCTGTTTAACACGGGCGACCTTGAGCATCAAGCGCGCGGATGAAACGCGAGAGGTGTATAGCTTGACGCTCCCCGTTTCCGGCTCGATAATCCTCAGGCCAGTACTGTGAGGGCGATGGAGTTCGCCTAAGACCGTCGGCTGGGAGCATTAGGGGGCACTGCAATTCCCCGAAGCCCTCAGCCGGACTGATGACTCCTGCAAGGAGGCTTTGATGAGCCCTGCAGGAGCTTTTATTTTGTATCGCCGCAGACGGAACGAGGAGGCGACCCGTGACTGAGACCTGGCTCCTCGCAGCCGTCTGGGTCGGGCTCGCCCTTCTGGCAGTCCTGATCGCGATCAAACTTCGGATCTCGACGGCGCTCTCGGAGATCGTCGTCGGCACGGTCGCGCAGCTCGTCATCGGCGGGACGGTGGGAGCCGCTTTCCTCGGCGCAAAGCAGCCGTGGATCACGTTCCTCGCCGGCGCCGGCTCGATCGTGCTGACCTTCCTCGCCGGATTTCGCGCCGTTCCTGGGCTGCGCCGCGATCGCGCACTACGTCCTCCACTGGCCGGCGAGACCTGCCTGGCTTGCCGGCGTGGCTCTCTCGACGACCTCCGTGGCCGTCGTCTATGCCGTGATGCTCGAGCTGGGACTGAACAAGACCTCCTTCGGAAAGGCGATTCTCGCGGCGTGCTTCATCAACGATCTGGGCACCGTAATCGCTCTCGGCCTGATCTTCTCTCCCTTCACGATCCGCACGGTCGTCTTCGTGGGCGTCTCCGTCGCCGTCTTCGCGATCCTGCCCTGGCTGACACCGCGGTTCTTTCGGCGTTACAGCAACCGCGTTTCGGAGCTGGAGGCGAAGTACCTTCTCATGCTTCTCTTCGGCATGGGAGGATTGGCGACATGGTCGGGGAGCGAGGCGGTGCTGCCCGCCTACGTCATCGGCATGGTGCTCGCGGGGACGGTCGGAAAGGACCACGTCCTCATCCGGCGCCTGCGCACGCTGACGTTCGGCCTTCTCACGCCGTTCTATTTCATTCGAGCGGGCTCGTTCGTCTCCGTTCCCGCGCTCGTCGCCGCTCCTCTGACCTTCGTAGTCCTTTTCCTCGCGAAGTCGGTCACCAAGTTCGTCGGAGTCTTTCCGGTGACAAAGGCCTTTCGCTATGCTCAGGACGAGGCCGTGTACACGACCCTTCTGATGTCCACCGGTCTGACGTTTGGGACGATCTCGGCTCTCTTCGGGCTCTCACATGGAATCATCGACCAGGCGCAGTACTCGTACCTGGTGGCCACGGTCATCGCCAGCGCCGTGATCCCGACCGTGATCGCGAATGCGTTCTTCCTGCCGCGGCACCACATCCCGATCACCCTCGACGACGAACAGAAGGCGCCGGTGGCGGCGAAAACGGCGTCCGTGAGTTAGAGAGAGAGGAGGCCCCGTGCTCAAGACGATTCTCATCGCTTTCGACGGCTCGGATCAATCGCGCAAGGCGTTCGATTTCGGACTCGAGGTGGCCGCCGCGTTCGGAGCGAAGGTCGTCGTCCTGGGAGTCGTGACGTTGCCCGAGCCCGCGGTCTCCGTGGAGATCGAGGCGATGCTCGACCATGGCCAGCAGCACTTCGCCGAAGAGTTCAAGAAAATGGGAAAGCAGGCGCAGCAGCAGGGCGTTCACTTCCAGACGCACGTCTCGGTCGGTCACGCGGCCGAGCAGGTCCTGCGGGCCGAAGAAGACATCCATGCGGACTTGATCGTGATGGGTCGGCGCGGCCTGACTCGCGCCACGCGCTGGCTTCTGGGGTCCGTCTCCGAACGGGTGCTCCGCTATGCTCACTGCCCGGTCACAGTGGTCAAGTAGCGCCGATGGTTCCCCGGATCTCCGTCCGGCGCCAGAACCGCTTCGGCGTGGCGGTCGCGATCGAAAGGCTCCGGGGAAGGCAGTACCGGTGCCTCGTATGCAACACGGTCTTCTACGAGCTGGATGAGTTGGACGCCCACGTCCGGCGCGAGGCGCCCGGTCCCGATTCGCCGGAGGGCCCCGCGCTTCGAGGAGCCACTGCTCCTGCGGATCTTCTATTCGAAAGACGTCCGCGAAAACTGGGGCGAAAAGCTCCACGATCGCAGCTGAGTCACGCGGCCCGGGCAATCCCATCCTGGGTGGCAGTTGGCACTTGACAAGGCGTGGCAATAGATCTATGGTTATCGATCTATGAAACAGACGGATCTGGTCCCCGTCTTCAAGGCGCTCGGGGATCCGACCCGGCTGAAGATCCTGGACCTGCTGCGTGCGCGGGGGAAGTCCTGCTGCGAGCTGATCTCGCGGGAGGAGCGCGGGCTCTGCGCCTGCGATATCGAGGAGGCGGTCGGGCTCTCGCAAGCCGCCATCTCGCACCACATGGATCTGCTGCGCCGCGCCGGGCTCGTCGAAGCCGAGAAGCGCGGGCGCTGGATGTACTACCGGAGGAACGAAGCCGCCCTGGCCGGTCTTGCGGAGGCCGTCGCCAAGGCCGTCTAAAAAAATTTGAGCCGATAAATCGATCGTTCGCGATCTATCGAATGGAGGTCAACATGCCGTCCGCCGTCCACATCTCCTTGAACGTCTCGGATCTTTCCCGGTCCACGGACTTCTACCGGCGCTTCTTCGGGGAGCCGAAGAAGTTGAAGAGCGATTACGTGAAGTTCGTCGCTCAAGACCCGGAGATCCACCTGGCGCTGCAGCCGGGCTACGTCGGGGGCCGGCCGGCCGGCGCGCTGTCGCACCTGGGCATCCGCGTGGACTCAACCGAGCAGGTCCGCCGGTGGAAGAGCGCTTTGATTGAGCGCGGCCTGCTGACTGGGGAGGAGAAGCGCGAGGCCTGCTGCTATGCGCTGCAGGAGAAGTTCTGGGTAACCGATCCCGACGGAAACCGCTGGGAGGTCTACACGGTCCTCGAGGACATCGAACAGAAAGCGGAAACCGGGACCACCTGCTGCACGCCGAAGGCAGAGACAGGCAAGGCAGCGGCGGCCTGCTGCTGAGAAGGAGGATCTCTAATGGAGAAGGAGGCTCTGCGGGTTCTCTTCCTCTGCACCGGTAATTCCGCTCGCTCCCAGATGGGCGAGGCGCTGCTTCGTCACATGTCGCGGGGGAGGATCGACGTCGCAAGCGCCGGAAGTCGGCCTCGCCTTGCGAGCCTTCGAGCAAACGGCGCACGACATGGCCGGCCGGATCCGCATCTGGATGTCGCTGCCGGCCGTGGCGTCTCGCGAGACGGCTGCTTGGGACGCTCATGTCGTCTGAGCTCACGTCCAACCCGCCGGAGCAGACCACGCTCCGACAGACGGCGGTGACCCTGACCACCACCGCGACGATCGTATTGCGCCCGACGCCGCGGCGCGGCTGGGTGCTGGCGGCCGCCGCCCTCGCCGCAGCCCTCGCCGCCGTCCTCCTCTACCTACAGCTCCCGCGGCTCGCCGCGTTCCTCGCGTACGACCTCGCCGGCCTCGCGCGCGGCAGCCGCCTGGGCTCCGCGGTCAAGTTCTTCGTCTTCGAGGTTCCAAAAGTCCTCCTGCTGCTCACCGCTGTCGTCTTCGTCGTCGGGGTGCTCCGGAGCTTCTTCACGCCCGAGCGTGCGCGGCAGCTGCTCGCGGGGCGCCGCGAGGCTTCCGGCAACGTCCTCGCCGCCCTTTTCGGTATCGCCACGCCGTTCTGCTCCTGCTCGGCGGTGCCGCTCTTCATAGGTTTCGTCACGGCCGGCATCCCGCTCGGCGTCACGTTCTCTTTCCTCATCTCCGCGCCGATGGTCAACGAGGTGGCGCTCGTTCTCCTCTTCGGGCTGTTTGGCTGGAGGGTAGCGGCGCTGTACCTCGGGACCGGCCTTGCGATCGCGATCGTCGCCGGCTGGGTCATCGGACGACTGAAGCTCGAGCGCCACGTGGAACCCTGGGTGTGGCAGATCCCGTCCGGCAGCGCCACGCCGGCCGCGCAGAAGACGTGGACGGATCGGTTGACCGACGGACGGGCCGCTGTCTCCGAGATCGTTGGCAAGGTCTGGCTCTACGTCATCCTCGGGATCGCCGTCGGCGCGGGCATCCACGGCTACGTGCCGACGAACTTCATGGCGTCCTTCATGGGCCGCGATGCCTGGTGGGCCGTGCCGCTCGCGGTGCTGCTCGGCGTCCCAATGTACTCGAACGCCGCGGGGATCATCCCTGTCGTCCAGGCGCTCCTCGGCAAGGGTGCGGCGCTCGGGACGGTCCTCGCTTTCATGATGTCGGTGATCGCGCTCTCGCTTCCCGAGATGATCATCCTCCGGAAGGTCCTCCGTCCGGCACTCATCGCGGCGTTCGTCGCGGTCGTCGCCGCCGGCATCCTCACCGTCGGGTATCTCTTCAACGCGGTGATGTAACGCCATGGACAAAGGAGAACAACCATGTCGCCACAGAGAAAGATCGAAGTCCTGGGCCCCGGGTGCACCCGCTGCAAGGAGACGTTCCGCGGGTTGTGCAGCACGTCGTCGAACAGGGAGGGCTCGACATCGAGGTCGTCAAAGACGAGTCGATCGAGCGGATGATGGCCCTCGGCCTTCTGGCGACGCCCGGTGTCGTGATCGACGGGAGAGTCGTCGTGTCCGGCCGCATCCCGAAGGCCGAGGAAGTCCGGCGCCTGCTGGGCATCGCGTAAGGGGCCGGCGAGGCGCGCAGAGCCATTCGTCAACGTGTCTATCGAGATTTCTTGATCGAAGAGGAGGACCCAATGGCCGAGGATGACATCCGGGGGATCGTGAGGGAGAAGTACGGACTGGCCGCCCTGCAGGTGAAGGACGGGCGCGCATCCTGCTGCGGGAGCGCGCCGTCGGCGTCGGGCCTCTCATGCGATCCGATCACCTCGAACCTCTATGCGGAGCACGAGACGAGCGCCCTCCCGGAGACGGCCGTTATGGCCTCACTCGGCTGCGGCAACCCGACGGCCCTCGCGAAGCTCGAGCCGGGACAGGTCGTCCTCGATCTGGGCTCCGGCGGCGGGATCGACGTCCTGCTGTCGGCCAGGCGTGTCGGCCCGACGGGAAAGGCCTACGGCCTCGACATGACCGACGAGATGCTGGAGCTGGCCCGCGAGAACCAGAGGAAGGCGGGGGCCACGAACGTCGAGTTCCTGAAAGGGACGATCGAGGAGATCCCCCTCCCCGACGACAGCGTGGACGTCATCATCTCGAACTGCGTCATCAACCTCGCGGCCGACAAGGACCGCGTGCTGCGTGAGGCATTTCGCGTCCTGAAGCCGGGCGGGAGGCTCGCCGTCTCCGACGTCGTGACTAAAGGCAAAGTTCCGGAGCCGGTCAAGAAGAGCATCGAACTCTGGATCGGCTGCGTCGCCGGGGCGCTCGCCGAGGAGGAGTACGCCTCGAAGCTCTCCGCGGCCGGCTTCGCGGAGATCTCCGTCGAGCCGATGCGGATCTACCGCGTCGAGGAGGCGCGGGAGTTCCTGACAAACGCCGGCATCGACGTAAGCGCGATCGAGTCCGAGATCGACGGGAAGTTCCGCAGCGCCTTCGTCCGCGCGAGCAAGCCCTCGAGGGGCTGAGGTGGGTAGCTCCGCGCGTAAGCGACTCGGCTTCTTCGAGCAATACCTGACCCTCTGGGTCTTCCTCTGCATGGTCGTGGGCGTTTCCATCGGCAAGCTCCTCCCGGGGCTCACCGGCGCCGTCCGGAAGCTCGAATTCGTGGAGGGGAGCCAGATCAACGCCGCGATCGCCATCCTGATCTGGCTGATGGTCTACCCGATGATGCTCAAGATCGACTTCACGAGCATCGCCGGCGTGCGGAGAAAGCCGAAGGGCCTCTTCGTCACGCTCTTCGTGAACTGGCTCGTCAAGCCGTTCTCGATGGCCTTCCTCGGCTGGATTTTCTTTAAGCACGTCTTCTCCGGACTCATCCCTCCGGCCGTTGCCGACCAATACATCGCCGGGACGATCATCCTCGCGGCGGCCCCCTGCACGGCGATGGTCTTTGTCTGGTCCTACCTGACCGACGGCGACCCGGCCTACACGCTCGTCCAGGTCTCGGTCAACGACCTGATCATGCTCGTCGCCTTCGCTCCGATCGTGACGTTGCTCGTGAGCGGCGCCAGCAACCTGACTGTACCGGTCAAGGTGCTCGTCGCCAGCGTCATCACCTTCATCCTCATTCCTCTCGTGCTCGGAAGCGTCAGCAGGGCGCTCCTAGTCCGGGCCAGGGGGATCGAGTGGTTCGAGACGCGCTACCTGGCGTTCTTCCACCCCATCACGGTCCTGGCGCTCCTCGCGACGCTCGTCCTGATCTTCGCGTTTCAGGCCGACAACCTCCTCGGCAACTGGCTCCACGTCGTCCTGATCGCGGTCCCGCTCGTCATCCAGGTCTACTTCAACTCCGGCCTCGCCTACGGCCTCATGAAGATCCTGAAAGTGCCCCACTCCATCGCGGCGCCGGGAGCGCTCATCGGCGCCAGCAACTTCTTCGAGCTGGCGGTCGCGACCGCCATCGCCCTGTACGGCCCCGGCTCCGGCGCGGCGCTCGCGACGGTCGTCGGTGTGCTCGTGGAGGTTCCGGTGATGCTGTCGGTCTGCCGGATGTGTGTCGCGACGCGGCACTGGTTTGACGGCGTGAGCGCGCCCGTCCCGGCCATCGAACCCGCCCAACCGTGAAGAAGGCTCCTTCTTTTCCAAGAAAAAGGAAGTAAGATATCCGTGAAAGAGGAATAGCGGTGCTGGCCAAGAAGACCGTCAAAAACCAGCTCACCCTGCCGAAGAAGATCGTCGAGAAGTTCCCGGCCACCGAGTACTTCGATGTTCGGGTGGAGAACGACTCCATCGTCTTGAGACCAGTGAGGCCCGGAGGCGTCGAGGAGGTGCGGGAAAAGCTGGCGCGACTCGGGATCAAAGAGTCGGACATCCGCGAAGCGATCGCTTGGGCCAGAAGGCCGAAACGTTGAGGGTTGTCCTCGACACGAATGTCGTTCTGTCGGCGATCCTGTTCTCACGCGGACGTCTGACATGGCTCCGGCAGCTCTGGCGGGAGGGCGGCTTCTTGCCACTGAGCAGCCGCGAGACCGTCGCCGAGTTGGTCCGCGTCCTCGCCTATCCGAAATTCAGCCTGACCAGCGAGGATATCGAGACTCTTCTGAGTGCTTATCTCCCGTATTCCGAGCTCGTCGCGGCGCAGGAGCAACGCTCTCCGCGCCTTCCCCGTTGCACGGACGAGGCGGATCAGATGTTCCTCGTGCTCGCCGCCGTCGGCAAGGCAGAAGTCCTCGTCACGGGTGATAGGGCGCTCCTGGACCTCGCCGGCCGCACGCGCTTCGCAATCGAGACGCCCGACCGCTTCAAAGCCCGCTTCTCATGACGCTACGTCCTTCGCCGCTGCAGAAGACTCTTTCGTGACCCGAAGACGAGTCTATGCAGTCTTCTCTCGGCCGGCGACAGCGTAGAAGAACGGGATCGCGGCGAGCTCGAGGGCGGAGGCCACGACGACCAGCGCGGGGAGCGAGGCATCGTACAGAAGGCCCAGCAGGGCGCTTCCCAGGAACCAGGCGACGCCGAAGCCGGCGGTGAAGATGCCGTAGGCAGAGGCGCGGCGCGCCGGACCGACCATCGTGGCGACGACCGCGGCGATCACCGACTCGTGGACTCCGAACCCGATGCCCCACACGGCGACACCGGCGAGGCTCACCCATCGGCCGCCCAGAAAAGAGAGAGGCGCGTAGGCCGCTGAAAAAATGGTCAGGGGCACGAGCACGATGGTCCCGTGACGATCGAAGAGCTTGCCGAAGAGGAGCGAGCCGGCTCCGCCCACGCCCATGGCGATCGCGTAGAAAACGGGGATCGATCCCCCGGAGACCACGGAGGATTTCTGGAAGTGGTAGGCAATCAGAGGGAAGTCGGCGAAGCCGGCGCCCACGAGCGCCGCGCCGGCCAGATAGAGCCAGAACGCGCGCGGAAACTTCCCCGTTGAGGCCGGCCTCTCCTTGGATTCGAGGCCCTCGGGCCGCGGATAGAGAAGGCGGGCCGCGGCCAGAAGCAGAAGAGTGACCGCCGCGGGAATCGCCAGGGCGAGGAACGCCAGGCGATAATCGTGGCGCAGGAGGAGGATTCCCGCCATGGCGAGCGGGCCGATTAGAGCGCCGAACTGGTCGAGAGCCTCGTGAAGACCGAATGCCCAGCCATAACCTCCCATTTGCTTCCCGGCGTGAGAGAGCATCACATCGCGGGGCGGGTTGCGGGTCGCCTTGCCGATCCGCTCGACAACCAGCAGGCCGGCCGCGGCCGGCCAGGAGCGAGCCAGGGCGAGCAGCGGCACGGCGATCATCTGAACGATGTAGCCGACGATCGTGATGGGCCAGAACTGGCGCGTCTTGTCTGCCAGCCGTCCCGAGACCAATCGCAGCCCGTATCCAAGAAGCTCTCCGAAGCCGCTGGCGATACCCACCGCCGCGCCCGTCGCGCCCAGAAGTGCGAGGTACGGGCCCGCAATGGCCCGCGCGCCTTCGTAGGTGAAGTCCGCGAAGAAGCTCATCGCGCCCACGAGGAGCACGAAACGCAGCGCTTGCCGGCCTTTCCGTTTCACTGCGATGACTCTGGTGAGGACCGGTGATCGAGCTCCTCGCTTCGATCGCTCGAGTTCGATCAGCCCACCCTGGATCTCCGTGCGAGGAGCACGTCCAGAGAGAGTCGGCCGCCTCCGGTGATGACCAGGAACAACGATCCGAGCCACATGGAAAAGTCCACTCGGGCCTCGTGCGCCATGCTCCAGAAGCCGTACCGCGGGAGCTTCGGCAGGGAGAAGGGGCCGAAGCCGTGGCCGAGAAGGATCGGCACTTTCGTCGAGATGATGGCGACGGAAATGTCAATCAGCAGCACCGCCGCCGCCGCCCGGGTCAAGAGACCCACGATCAGAAGGGCGCCGCAGATTGTTTCCGCCGCTCCGACGAACGGCGCCGAAACGTCCGGCCAGGGAATCCCGATCTTCGCGAACCGGCCCACGCCCAGCTCGCCCGGGAAGAGGAACTTTTGAATGCCTTCCGTGAGGAATACTGCGCCGACAAGCAACCGGATCAGGATGACCGCGCGCGGCGCCGAGGTGCGGAGAAGGCGGCTCACGGTTTCGGAGTGAACTGAGCGAGGTCGTAGATACCGAGCTTCTTCTCGATGCCGGCGACGCGGTCCACCATCTTCTCGAAGCCGTCCGCGCCGAAGAGCTCGTGCTCCTTGTCTTCGAACTGCTCGCCCAGGACGTCGTATTCATTGCCGCTGACGATCTTGCGGAAGGCGGGGAAGAGAACTGTGTCCTCCCGAGCCTCGTGCGGGCTGTACATGCGGATGAAGCTCCGTAGCGAATCCGCCAGGAGCTTCTGGTCGCTCGGATTGCGGATCGCCTGGAGGGTCGAGAGACGCAGCGTCGCGTCCGTCAGCCGCCGGCCCGCGCGGTGCTGCGCCAGTAACACCTCGACCAGGTCCACCAGGGTGTTGGCCTTGCGGAAGCGCGGAAAGAGAAAATCCTCCTCGAGCTTCTCGTGGTAGTCCTCGATGAATGACCGGATGATTCTGGCCGAGTCCGCCAGCGCCTCGGGGGGCAGCTCTTCCCGGGCACCCAGCCGGCGCAGCGACTCTCCGTAGACGAGCAGCACGCGCTTCAACACCCCGTGCTCCCGCATCAGGTCCTCGGCGAGCGAGACTTCCTCGTCGGCCTTACCGGTCTTGCCGGCCGGACCCTTCTTCTGTTTCTCCGGCTTACTCATGCGACCCGGCCCGCCGCCCGCCAACCCGACCGCGCCCAGCGCGACGGTTGCCTGGAGGAAGCGCCGGCGGCTCTGTTCCCCTTCCATTTCTTGATCCTCCCATCCGCTATGAAGTTCCTCACAACCAGAAGAATCTCGCCATTGCAATTCTCGTGCGTTGCGCTCCGCTGAGGGCGTGGTGCTCGTGGGTGTCAGACGTTCTGAAGGGCGATCTCGAACGTGGCGGCGTAACCCTGACTGTCCCGAACGGGAGCAAGCACGAGCTGCGACCCGCCTCGAGCGAAGATCCCGTCCCCGGAGTTGCGCTGGCTCCGCTGCCCTTTTGTCGCGTATGGCGGCCGGGCGTGAACCTGGTCCGTCAACGCATCGTCGAAGTAGAGCTGAGAAGTAAACTCGAACCCCGGGGTCGAAGACGGCCCGGATCGGATCTTGAAGTGAATGTGAACCGTCCGCCCGTGATACCAGCCCGGGTAAACCGTCTTGAACCGCGCGACGCCGCGAGCGTCGGTGACCTGGTATCCGCGGAGAAACTTCTTCCCGACGGTATTGAAGCCCGGATCCTCCACGTCCGAGTAAACGCCCAGATGGTCGCAATGCCAGACATCGACGAGTAAACCCTGGAGCGGCGCGCAGGCATCAGCCGAAAACCGCGAGACCTTGAAGGTCAGGCCGAGCGGCGCTCCCGGCTTGACGGATCCGTCCGAAGGATTGGACCGAATGTCGGACCGGTTCAAGGACTCGTCGACGAAATACGGTCCTTCTGTTTGCTGCGGCCGCACGACGCAGCCGGGCGAACTCCGTGTGCTCGCCATCGTCGCGGGCCACCCGGCCAGCATCAGGACTCCGGGCGCTCCCAGCAGGCCGAGCATCTCCCTGCGCGTCAGGACATGACCCAGCTGGACATCGTCGGTTGCCATTCGGCTGATCTCCGTTTAGCTCCTCACCCGCTCACTCTAAGATTGCTATCCGAGTAATGCCACAAGACTTGCCATCCCCTCGGCTCTTTCTGTCATTGCTTAAAAAGTCCTGTCATTCTGAGGAGCGAAGCGACGAAGAATCTGCTCCGGCCGAATCTGCGGATCGCACCCGAGCAGATCCTTCGTCGCTTCACTTCTCAGAGCTTGCCCTGAGCAGGAGAATACCGCTCGGAGCGACGGGAGCAGATCCTTCGCTTCGCTCAGGATGACAGGGAAAGAAAGCGAAGGGATGACAGCAAGCAGTTACCCGGACATTCTCCCAACGCTTCCTGAGGGAGACGGGGCGACGGCCTCCGGGCTTCCTTCGATTTCGGCAAGGTCAGCGGCGATCCCCGCGAGGTCTCCCGAGCCGGCTCCTTCGGCGGCACGGCGGGCATGGGCTCTCAGCGGCTCCGCCTGGGCTGCGAACTGAGAAACGAGCCCGGCGAGCGCGGCCGTCAGCCAGCGGCGGAGCTGGCTGCTGAAGGAGGCGTAGGCGCCGTCGAGAGGCTCTTCGAGCTGCGCGAGAAGCCGGCGCCTGACCCGGGTTTCCGAGAGTGACACAAGACGCGAGAGCCACGCGGCCGGGCGGATGTCGGCCCGATCCACTTCCGGCGGAACGGCGATCGTGGGCTGTGTGATGAGCTCGATCCCGAGCTCTTCGGGCTTCACAGGGATCGAAAGTCTTCGCGCCATCTCGGCGAGAGCGTCGCGCAAGCGCCCGCGAGTCGCCAGCAGGTCTTCCTGGATCTTCGCGCGGACGCTCGCCACCGTGTCGGTGATCGCCTGCCGGACCGTGGCGTTGGCAGAAGACGGCTCTTCGCCCGCCGACATGCGCCGGGCAATTTCGCGCGCCGCCAGCTCGAGAGTCGGGCGGGCCAGGTCTTTCGTCTCTGAAAGGAAGCCTTCGCATCGCCGGGTCGTCTCTTGGATGGAGCCCTCGGCCTCGAGCGCCAGCCGCTCGACTTCCGCCCGCTCCTGCGAAGCGCCTGCCGCCGCCGTCTCCGGCCGCTCGCGGAGCAGTGTGTTGAGCGACGCCGTGACACCCTCGCGCAGGGCGGCGAGCTTACGCCGGCCGGAAGCCTCGGCCAACTCGGCGGCGCGCTCGCAGAGAGGCGCGATCTCGCGCGCGAACCACGCGTGCGCGAGAGGAGCGCCTGTTCCGACGACGCTGACGGCGTGAACGGGCAGGTCGAGCCCCAGGTTCTTCGCGATCTGCCCCTTCACGTAGTCGAGCATGCGAGTCCGGTCCGCTTGCGAGAGCAGGTCGCTCTTGCTCAAGACGACCATGCCCGGGATGCCCGACTCGTACAGCAGCCGCAGGATGTCCAGGTCCTCGCGCGCCGGCGAGGTTGCCGCGTCGAGCAAGAGAACGCCGAGGTCGCAGCGCGGCAGATACGCGTATGACTCGCGCGCTCCCGCCCGCGCGAGCGAGCCGATTCCCGGCGTGTCCACGAAGACGACGCCGCTGCGCAACCGCGGCGACGGGAGCCTGACCAGAGCGCGCACGACGCGCTTGCTGTTCTCCGGATTCTGTGTCTCGGAGATGAACTCGGCCAGCCGCTCGATTGAGATCTCTTCGTCGGGAGCGTCGGCGAAGCGGATCCGGGCGCCCGGCGAGTCTCCCCACGTGATCCGCGTCGGGACCGCGGTGACCGGTGTGACGCCGACGGGAAGGGCATCAAAGCCGAGGACCGAGTTCAAGAGCGAAGACTTGCCGGAGCTGACTTTCCCGAAGAGGGCGATCTCGAACGTCTTGGACTCCAGCCGTTCGAGGAGCGACTGCAGCGCGCCGTGATACTCGATTAAGCCCCGCTCGCGGATGATCCGCTCGAGCTTGCGCAGAAGATCGAGATCTCCGGGCGCCGCTTCGAGACGTTCGAGGCGCGCGGCAAGGTCCT
>WNGF01006459.1_pt1 | contig 15155 bp, 12 predicted proteins | sample 5400641 | NCBI WGS metagenome assembly WNGF01 (sample SAMN13153371, study PRJNA577476) | soil metagenome | isolation source: 80 cm soil or saprolite under grassland replicate 2 | place: USA:California | collected 2016-06-15
GCGGCAAGAACTACATAACGCCGAGCGGGCTGCAGCGCCTCAAAGATGAGCACCGGTTTCTGCTCACCAGGGAACGCCCGGCCGTTGTAGAGGTGGTGGCGTGGGCTGCCAGCAACGGCGATCGCAGTGAAAACGCCGATTATCAGTACGGCAAGCGGCGGCTACGGCAGATCGATGGGCGGATTCGCTTTCTTACGAATCGAATCGAAGCCGCGGAAGTAGTGGACCCGGAAGCTTCAAGAGCAGGGCAGGCGAAGACGAGGGCATTCTTCGGAGCGACCGTGCGCTATGCCAATGCCGCGGGAGCGGAGCGAGTGGTGAGCATTGTGGGCGCCGACGAGGTCGATCTCAACCGCAACCATATCAGTTGGGTGTCACCTCTGGGGCGCGCATTGATGAAGTCGGCAGCGGGCGACAGCGTAGTTCTCCAAGCGCCGGGCGGTACAGAATACCTGACCGTGCTGGAAGTGTGTTACGAGCGCATTTCTGTGGAACCGTTCCGTGAACCACCTGGATCCGAGGCCTCGCGAAGGGACTCCCTCGCCGAGGCTAATCCGCCCAGCGAAGAAGAAACGAAACGGCACAGGTGGTGAAAGAGCGACCGTAATAGCTGACACCGGACGCCTCTTGCGCTTTTTCGTCGACCCAGACGTCATCGTCAGCGGCCTCCTTGCCGCGCGACGATGTTGCGCTTGTCGTGTCCGGATTGCTCGTCATCCGCGCAGAATCTGGCTCCCCACACTGGACGCATTTAGAGCTCTGCTGCCTAAATCCAGTGTCGCTCGAACCCCAGCAACTCCTGCCGCAGATGCCATAGCTTACACTCAAACTACATGCTCAACCGGGGCTATGCCTACACCACAATCATCGGCAGCAAATACCATGGACAAACCCTGCTCTCCCACTTAGCAACCCTTTACCCCCACTCAACCCCAAAAGCCTGGCAACAAAACCTGAACAACGGCGAAGTCACCCTCAACGGCGTCACCGCCACCGGAAGCGAATCGGTCACTTCAGGTCAGACCCTTGTCTGGAACCGTCAACCTTGGATCGAACCAGACTCCCCTCAGCATTTCGAAGTCCTGTTTAATGACCCCCATCTGTTGGCCGTCAACAAACCCAGCGGGCTGCCCACCCTCCCCGGCGCCGGCTTCATGGAAAACACCCTCCTGCGCTTGGTGCAAAAGCAAACCCCCAACGCAAACCCTGTCCACCGGTTGGGCCGGGCCACCACCGGCATCGTCCTCTTCGCCAAAACACCGCAGGCGGCCTCTGATCTAGAGGCAAACTGGAACACACCCAAAATTCAAAAGATCTACCGGGCGCTGGCTCAAAACATTGCTCAGCACGACGCCTACGAAATCCTCACACCCATAGGCCTCGTACCGCACCCGCGCATCGGTTCCGTGTGGGCCGCCAACCCAAGTGGCAAACCGTCAAAGTCATTGGCAAAGGTGATCTCACGCACCACAAGCACCACAACATTTGAGGTGAGCCTAAATTCGGGCCGCCCTCATCAAATCAGAATCCATCTGGCATCCATCGGCCATCCCCTGGTAGGCGATCCTCTGTATGGCTTAACTGGCCAGCCTCTTGAAAATCTCCCCGGCCTCCCCGGCGATGGAGGATATTTCCTGCACGCCCAATTTCTGAGATTCCACCACCCCATCACCGGAGAACAAATCAATCTTGAGGCAGCTTTGCCGTCTGGATTCTCATTGCATCAGTAGTTTCACGGCGGGAATCAAATCAGGGTGGCCGTTGAAACCTGCGCGATCCCGCCATTCCGAATCCTAACGAAGCGAGTTTAATCTCACTCCGATAATGGTGGTTAAGGGAACACGCGCCGATCTTTTCATGCTGGCAGCCCGGCTCGTTTACTAGACGAAAGCGTATGTTATCGACTAACAACGGCCTCACTTTGACCGCGTGATAGAAAGTGGAGCCTCCTGGATAGCTCCTGGATCGTCGCCTACCCGGAAGTTGCTTTTCGGCTAACAGATGCGGTGAACCTCAACCTCCTGCAATGGGCCGGTATGGAAGCCTGTGCCAGCAGACAGGATAGGTAACGGAAACGCCGTGCTGGCCACGAGAACAGCAGGTGAACCATGATTTTCGCCACGGCAATGGGAGGCCGTTTCCATGGCGAAAACCAAACGCAAAAAATCTCCAAAGACAGTCCTGAAGCTACCCGACCTTGAGCAATCGAAAACGGCGGTCCTGAACAGCCTAACGTCGGTGAGTTCACAGCGCTCGTATGACCACGCCATACGAGAGTTCATCGATTGGTACTGCTCTGAGCCCCGGTTAGCCTTTAACAAGACTGTGGTCACGCGTTACCGCATCTCGCTGGAACAGCGCCACTATGCGCCTTCGACAATCAACCTAAGACTGGCTGCTGTGCGGCGGTTGGCCTATGAGGCGGCCGACTGCGGCTTGCTCAGTCCAGATCTCTCGGCTGGCATTCGGCGGGTTAAGGGCGTGAAGCGGCTTGGAGTTCGCATAGGAAACTGGCTCACGGCAGAGGAGGGCAAGCGACTACTCGCCACGGCGCTTGGCGAGAGCCTACGGTGTCGTCGCAATTATGCGCTCCTCGCGGTTCTGATCGGATGCGGTCTGCGCCGGGCCGAAGTGGCGGCTCTTCGATGTGAGGATATGCAGCTCCGCGAAGGCCACTGCGTGATTGCCGATCTCATGGGAAAAGGCGGGCACATCCGCACTGTCCCCGTACCCGATTGGGTCAAGGTGGCTGTGGACCACTGGCTCGTGCCGGCTGGACTTACCTCTGGCCCGCTCTTCCGTTCCATAAACAAAGCTGGAATAATCTGGGGAGAGGGCTTCACGGCTAAGGTGATATGGGCAATAGTGAAACGAACTGCTGCGAGTTGCGGACTCTCCGCTGTCGCTCCACATGATCTGCGGAGGACTTGCGCTAGGCTTTGCCATCAGGCAGGAGGGGAGCTCGAACAGATACAGTTTCTCCTGGGCCATGTCTCAGTTCAGACTACTGAAAGGTATCTCGGATGCAAGCAGCGCTTTCGCAACGCTGTCAATGATCACATCGGTCTGGAACCGGACTCGACGTGAAGGCGGGTAGATCGAAACTCATACCCGCTGGCCGACTCATTCAGGACAAATCTTCCTCGAGCCCGATGGCCCTAGTTCCGCGTGTTCGGAAGTGTTGGCGACTCCCAATCGGATTGTGGCCAAGGTCATGCCTGCGACTGAATGCAAGCAGGCCAATGATCCACAGTGGAACCGTTAACGCCACGAAGCAACTGATCAAAAACCCCGCGGTGACGGTCTTCCCCACGCCAAATAGACGATTGAGTGCCAAGACGCTGAATACCTGGAAGCTGCCGACATTCGCGGGAGCGTTGGGGATGGCCGTCCCTAACCGAATAACCAGCAAGACAACTGCACCGGCCCAGAGTGGCAATTCAATGCCGCAGGCCACCATCATGAACCAGAGCGCGAGGGACTGGCAGGCAAGCATGCCAGCCGAAAGCAGCGCGGCCAGATACAGAAGATACGACGCGCCGATCTCGCGAATGCCACCGGCAATCTCTGATGCAAAATGCGCGAAGCGCCTCAGCAGCGGGGTAAAAAGCCGTAGTCACTACTCTCTGGTTTTTGATCTCGTCGGAGGACCATCCACAGGAACAGCAAGGTGGCGAGGAGCAGAATTCCGCCAAGTACCTCGTTCGAAGCCGATCGCGCGGCAACGGCGCGCTATCACGCCATGAACAACATTTACTTCCTTCATACCGCCCTGCATGGCGAGTACCCGAAGGCTTTCGTTGGCGAGACGCCGTATGAAGTGATGGGATTCAAACCCGGCGACGACAAATCATGAAAGTTCCAGTTGGATTGGCTGGGATTTCACTACTACACCCGCCGCGTCGTATCCCATTCAGTTGGGGATTCTCAGCCGGGAATGGAGGCCACTTCGGCACCGAAACCGAAGGAGAAGGAGGCGCGGCGAGCCGCGACCCCTTGACGTCCGGCGTAAGCGGATGATTTCTAGCGAAGTCGGCGAACATGCCGGGCGGTAGCCGCATCTTGTTCACAATGGCCGGATAGCGAGGTTCGGCGCTCAGGAAATCAGAAATTTGACTGTTGACGCTTGCCTGATTTCGCTGTAGCGTATGCGTACTTCGCCGCAGGCTGAAGTGATGCTTCCGGCGACACCCGTCGAACATTTGCTTGGGTCACTAGGGTGGGGCATGATGCGCAGGCTTTTTCTCGTGTTGGGGTCCATCACGACTGTCTTCTTGCTTTCGGTGACGCTGGCGTACGCCTGCGGTGACAAGCTGCTGGCGCTGAATCGTAGTCCTCGATTTCAGGATTTTTCCAGCTCCCGCCGCGCTTCCATCCTGATATATAGCCACATGGGCTCGCCCACATCCAGTGCTATCAATGATGGCCAGCTGCAATCTGCGCTTGTAAAAGCTGGACACCAGCTGCAGACCGTCGAAGAGCGAAGCCAACTGGACGATGCCCTGAAGACCGGTCATCATGACCTCGTGCTGGTTGACCTGATGGACGCCCCGCTTGTTGAAGAGTTGTTGCGTTCCGCGCCCTCGCCGCCACTAGTCGTGCTAGTCGTTCAGGAAGGGACCAAAGCAGAAATCAAGTCGGTCAAGAAGCAATACCGGTTCCTACTAAAAGCTCCCGACAAAAAGGGAAACTATTTGAACGCGATTGACCGGGCCTTGGACGCAAAAACCAGACGAGATCGAACCGCGCTGCGTGCAACTAATTGAGATCCGCGCTCCAGGACTCGACTAAGACCCCCGATTCCGCTTACTGCGAGGGCAGAGCGCCCTCGCCTCACGAAACGTCTAATCCCTGCTACGAGAGATTTCCAGCCAAACGGAATTCAATTTCCCGTTTGTTCCAGCGTTTGGAGCCCGGCGTAGCACTTGTCAGCACCTCAAAAATTCGGCCGATTTTCTTATTGACGCTAGTGGCCTTTGTTTCTCCGGCGTCGTTATACCCGCAAGCATGGACTCCGCCCAGGGGCGAAGGGTATGTTTCCCTCACCTTCGAGGATACGTTCGTCAAGGACCATCTCTTCTCGAACGGGGATCGCATCGACATTGGACACATCCGCACGATTGGTCTGGTTCAGTCAATCCACTACGGCATCACCGACCGGCTGGGCGCCAGTCTCAGCTTGCCTGTCGTGGCGTCGAGGTATTACGGCTCTCATCCTCATCAGATGCCCATTGACGATGGAAATTATCATTGTGGCACACAAGACTTCAGGATCGGGTTGCAATACAACGTGCGCCGGCGGCCGGTAATCCTGACTCCATTCGTTACGCTCGTCGTTCCAAGCCGCGATTACATTTTCTATGCGCACTCGGCTGTGGGCACCCATCAACCAGAGCTGGATTTAGGCCTTGCCGCAGCCGGACGGTTCGAGCGCTGGCTGCCGAACGCATACTACCAGGCAGCCTACTCGTACGGCATCGTCGGGGTCGTAAATGGGGTTCGGCCGGATCGAAGCCACATGAGTTTGGAGGGCGGATACTTTTTAACGCGGTATCTTACGCTCAGGGTTCTCGCGGATTCGCAGCTCACCCACGGAGGGTTCAATATCCCTCAAGACTTTCAAATAATCGACTTTCCCGGGGTAGCCGACGACCGCTGGAGCCACCACGATCAGTCTGCGAAGATTAAGTTCCTTAATCTCGGAGGGGGATTTGATGTCGCGCTGGGACAACGTTGGGTTGTGTTTGCCGCGTTGACTACTACCGTCTGGGGTGAAAACGGCCACGCAATGCGAACCGGATTGAGCACGGGGATCAGTTGGAGTTTCCGCACCCCTTGGGCCAGACCCACGCAGGCCGAAATGGCTCCCCCCGTGCACGCGCACTAAACTACCAGAACAGCGGCCCACTCAAGCTCGCCCGCGAAACCCGTGCGATTCTGGCATGACAAAGCGCTTCACTGTGCCGCAGGCAAGTAGATTTTCCTTGCAATAGCCTGGTAGCGCGGATCGGAGTGCAGGAAGTCATAATTTGGACTGGTCTGGAGATGTACCAGCCAGGGATCGTGTTCCTGGTAAGCCCTCTCGAGGTAGTATAGCGCCTCATCTTTGCGTTTCAGACAAGCGTAAACTTCGGCCAATTCGAGCGGCGGAATATATGCTCCCCGGTTGACCCCTTCCCTAAGATTGGTTAATTTCCACTCGAACACCGCCCGCAAACCGCCCCGCTCGAAGGCTTGGTGGACCTCAAGGGCGGCTTCTTTGTTACCCGCAAGCTGAAGGGAAACTTCCCATTCCTGGGCTGCTTCCTTCTCCATGCCTTTCTGCACGTACGCGTCAACGAGCATTGCATGCAAGCTGGCATTATCCGGCTGGGCTTCGCTTCTTACTCGAGCCTCGTTCAGCGCGGCGTCAAACCGGCGAGCGTGCAGCAGCGCCTGTGCCAACGCCCAGGGACGGCCAAAGGGATCTAACTCCATCGCTTTTCTTCGTTCTTCCAAAGATTCCTCAGTGCGATTCAAAGTTTCCAGAATATAGCCACGCAGGCGGTGAGCTTCCGCGTAACTTGGATCCAGTTCAACCGTACGTGCGGACTCTCGCTCGGCACGCTCCCAGTCCCAACGCATGAAGTAATAGTAACCGGCTATGCCGTTGTGAGCCTCGGCGAGAGAATCGTCCAGTGCCAATGACTTGCGGGCGGCTTCCTCTCCCTGCCGCATCACGTCAGTGGCACGAGCCTCTCCCATTACCGCACTCGCGACGTAAGAATGTGACAAGCCGCTCCAGGCAGCAGCGTAGTCAGGCTGAAGGTCGATCGCTTTTTGGAAGTTCTCTCTGCTCTTCTTGTAGTCTTCCGCAAACCAGTAATATCTTCCGAGAAGATAGGCGTCGTGGGCTTCGGGGCTGATTGCCTTTGCAGGTTTGGCAGAGGGCGAAACCGAGAGCCCGGCTTGCCGCGCGATGGTTTGCGCTACTTCGCTCTGCAAAGAGCTAATATCATTGAGGTCGCGATCATAGCTCTCGGCCCAAACATGCGTGTCGCTGCCGGCATGGATCAGTTGTGCCGTCACGTGCACGCGATTTCCATGCCGCGTGATAGAACCTTCCAGAATCCCGTCCGCCCCGAGTTCGCCCGCGATCTCCCGTAAGGGGCGCTGAATTTTCTTGTACCGCATGACCGAAGTCCGCGAGATCACCCGCAACCCCGAGTTCTTGGCCAGCATAGTGATGAGCTCGTCGGTCATGCCATCAGCGAAATAGTCTTGTGTGTCGTCACCCGAAAGGTTCTGAAACGGCAAGACCGCAAGCACATGGATCACCGGGTACCGTGCCGTTCCCGGCTTGTACCGTGCCGTTCCCGCCTTCAAAACGATGATCGTCAGCAGGACACCAAGCCCCGCCGCGATCGCAACCCAGAGATACACGGTCTGCCAGGAACTCCTTGATTGGGACACGCTCGGAGCGCCGGGAAGAACATCGCCGGGACGACTCTTCACCGGCGCTACCTGGGCTGGCGTCGCGGTTCCGACTTCCAGTGAGCGTTCTATTGGTCTCGCGTTGCCATTATCAGGCTTCGCGAGAAAGCGGTAGCCTTTGCCCGGAACCGTCTGGACAAAACGCGGCCGTTCGGCATCGTCCCGCAAGGCAGATCGAACCTTGCGAATAGCTGTGTTGATGCCGTGCTCGGTATCGACAAAAACATCTTTGCCCCAAAGCCGCTCGATGATCTCTTGCCTGGCAACCACCCTGCCGTCCTGTTCCACCAGCAGGATGAGCAACTCCAGAGGAATACGTTCGAGCTTCAGCGGTCTGCCATTGCGGCGGAGCTCAAAGCCGGCGACATCCAGCTCAAACTCGTCAAACTTGTAGAGTGGGACAGACAAGGGCCAGCCTCAACCGTTGACGAAACTATAGCATTTCCAGCTCCTACTGAGATCAACTAGCCGCCCTTCAACCACTTGCGGCTCCACCTTTCTTCACCAAAGCTTCACCCTGCATCCATTGCCAGAATTGCCAAATCAAGGCACCATCCCGCTCCAATGCTCGGCAACTTCAAAAGGAGATGGCATGACAAGTTTCAAAAGGTTGACTCTCGTTCTCGGAACCATCGTGGTCGGAGCCATGTTCAGCGCGACCGCTTACGCCGCCTGTGGAGATTCCATCCGGCTGTCGCCGCGCCTTCACCCGCAAGCGTGGCAAGGGCGGGGAGCTGTCCAGCCAGGTTCGCTCTTGCTTGTTTCTGACGATGCCGATCCTATCGTCGGAATGTGGCACGTGACATTCACCGCCCAAGGCAATGAACCCGGCCCGCCGGACGGTACACCCATAGACAATGCCCTCGTCGTCTGGCACAGCGACAAAACGGAGATCATGAATTCCGCCAGGCCTCCGCAGGATGGGGATTTCTGCCTGGGCGTGTGGACAAAGACCGGTAAATCCAAGTACAAGCTCAATCACATCGCCTGGTTTGCCAACGATACTGCCTACGCGCCGAGCGGCATTGGGAATCCGACTGGCCCAACTCAATTCATCGAGGAGGTAACTTTGGATCCGGGCGGCCAGCACTACACCGGAACGTTTACCCTCAACGCGTATGACACTTCAGGAAACCTCAGTGCCCACATCCTCGGTGTGATCAATGCAACTCGCATCACCATCACTACGACGGTGCCGGAGCTGCTTTAGGGGAGTTGATTCAATCTGAGAGCGGCGGCGCTCCATGACCGCCGCCGCTTTCATTGGTCATCTCCGGTCAGATTCTCTGAGCGGTGGTCTGAACAGTTTGCACTCCTTCCGCTAGACCTAGTTTCCTTCGGAGGCTTCCCGATGCATCGCAATCCCTCCCCGTGCCATCAGTTCACCTGCAATTCGCCAATCACTCGAAACCTTCACAGCTTTGGTAAGCTGCTCGCGCTTGCGCTTGTGCTCGCCGCTTGCCTCACGCGGCCGGCTGCGGCGCAAACCACCTACACCATTACCGACCTTGGCACCTTGGGCGGCGCTAGTAGCGTGGGTTATGGCATCAACGCCTCCGGCCAGGTGACGGGATCCTCCATCACCGCGGACGGCCTCCAGCATGCTTTCATGATCTCGCCTCCCTACAGCAGCATGACTGACCTTGGCACCCTGAGCCCCGGCCTTCCAAGCGCAGGTTACGACATCAACGACTCCGGCCAGGTGACCGGGTTCGCGGGCAGCCAAGCCTTCGTGACCTCGCCTCCCTACAGCAGCTTGACTTACCTGCCTGGTCCTAGCGTTGCTCACGGCATCAACGCCTCCGGCCAGGTGGCGGGATCCTTCTTTATCGACCCTATCGAAAACTTCTCGTATGCCTTCGTGACCTCGCCTCCGTATAGCAGCTTGACTCACCTTGGCAGCCTGGACGACGTTTATGGCTCGGGTAACGGCATCAACGACTCCGGTCAGGTGACGGGATACTCTCATAACGGAGGCCAAGCCTTCGTGACCTCGCCTCCCTACAGCAGCTTCACTGTCCTTGGCACCCTGGCCCCTGGCGGTGCTGGTGCTAGCTTTGGTGGCGGCATCAACGCCTCCGGCCAGGTGACGGGATTCTCCCATTGGTACGATTCGAACTGCGCCTGCTTCATCGAGCACGCCTTCGTGACCTCGCCTCCGTATAGCAGCATGACTGACCTTGGCACCCTGGGCGGCCGTATTAGCTGGGGTCTCGCCACCAACGCCTCCGGCCAGGTGACCGGGGTGTCCACCACCGCGAGCGGCGACTACCGTGGTTTCCTGTGGACTTCGGCCGGGGGCATGGTGGATTTGAACACGCTGCTGCCTGGCGGCTCCGGTTGGACACTCCATAACGCCCACGCCATCAACGATTCCGGACAGATCACCGGCTACGGAATAAACCCCAGCGGCAGGGAACACGCCTATCTGCTCACGCCCGCCACCTACGCGCTGTCGGTCAGCCCATCCACGGTGACGGGCGGCCAGTCTTCCACCGCAACGGTCACTTTGGCCGGCGCGGCCCCCGCCGGCGGAGCGGTAGTGGCGGTTTCAAGTAACTCCGGCTCCGCACAGGTTCCGGCGAGCGGCACGGTGACCGTTCCTGGCGGAAGCACCAGCGCCAGCTTCCCGGTCACGACGAGCTCGCTAAGCTCGATTACCCAGGCCACGATTTCGGCTGTCTACAGCGGTGTTACCAAGACCGCGTTGCTGACGATCAATCCCGCGGGAGCGGCCACGTACGGGCTGTCGGTCAGCACGCAATCGAACCGCAACGGCGGAGTCGCGCTGCAGGGCGCGACCGTTGGCGGCAGCGTCTACGTCTTCACCAGCCCCGCCTCGCAACCCGCGAACTTCAATCCAACGGGCATCTCCGGGGTCTGCTTCTGGCTGGATAACCCCAGCATGAGCGGTCCGGCGAACCATTGCGAGGCGGCAGTCCCCTACGACTATGCGGGGAGCGCAAGCACCACAATTGCCAACCCGTGGAACACGACGGCAGTCGCAAACGGCACACACACCATCACGCAACTGGTGACGCTTTCTGCCGGCGGCACGCAGACCAGCACCGCGACGTTCACCATCTCGAATGCGGGAGCGCCGCCTCCGATCAACTGCTCGATCTACGTGGACAAGAGGTCCTGCAACGCCAACGCGGCGTGCGTTTGGAAGCCAAAAACCGGTAGTTGCGTGAACCGCTAGCGAAGGCGAACTGATGTGCATAAGCGCATTCGGAAAACATCACCCGAGCCCGTGTCTTTGCCTCATTTTCCGATGAATATCCGGCGCACCGCCGACACAAAGAAGGAGACTGACGTGAAAAGAATCTGTTCAGGCAAGTGCATCTTATTGTGGCTGGTCATGCTCGTCGTGCGCATGACTGCCGTGGCTCAGGTGATTCAGATTTCGAATGTCGAAGAGCTTTACAGTGCTGTCAACGATTCGGCAAATACCGGTGCCGCTCTCGTACTCTCCCCTGGAACTTACATGCTCTCGGTCAGCGATTCGAGGGGCGCAGAGCGGCCAAACGGAGGGCGGATCGAGCTGCAGATGGATATGTCGATCGTTGGTGTTGAAGGCGACAGAGACGCTGTGGTCATTAATGCGTCCGGGCTTCCGGTGAGCTCGTTTCCACCCATTGTGAATGGTGTGGCGATCGGCCCGAATGCAGCCGTCAGAATGGGTCTCGGCCATAACGCACTGGAGTGGCTGACGGTTCGCGATGCAGTCAATAGCGGGGCAAATATCGATACCAGCCTTCAAGCGCTCGATCCCGGGACCGCGTTCATCCGGGTCGCCCATGTCGCGTCCACCGGATCGGCGCGTGGTCTGAATATTATGAACTTCGGGCCGCAGACATCGGGGCAGACGATCGAGGCAGACATCACCGACTGCTATTTCTTCCATAACAATGTCGCCCTCTCCGAAGGAATCCGCATTGGAAACTTCCTGGGAGCTCAGGGCAGCACGGTTAATGTACGCATGGATGAAAATTTTTCCTGGGGCCAGCAGATGGGCCGCTCCATCGTCAACAACCGAGCACTGAACTCGATGATTAGCGTCGTCTCTTCCGGTAACCAGTTTTATAACAATGGATTCGGAACGTTCATCTTCGGCGGATTGAGTGCGAACGGTACCCGGGCGGACGGCAACACTATTAACTTCGAAGCGCATGGCGACCAATTCATGAACAACACTGCCGCCTCCGTATTCGATCATGGCGGCCTCATCGTTGTGGGCGCCGAGAACGATTCTGCTACCGGAGGCGGCGGAAGCAACAATACCGTGAATGTTCAGCTCTGGGGTTGCCGAATGTCAGGCAACGCACTTCATGATCTCTACGGGGTCGGCGCTCGATCCAATTTTTTGGTGGAGGGCGATCCATCGCTCAGCCAAAACAATCACGTCACTATCGAGATCAATGGAGCCCCTAACGGCAGTGGCAGATGGCAGCCTGTGGAGCAATTCGCCAACAGCCTGCCCGGTCCGCCGGACTACGGGAACTCGGTCACGGTGATTGAATAAGCCTCGCAGGCAAGACCATTCACAGCATCAAGCAAGGGGTCTCGATACAAGTAGGAGAGTACCGCCGATTGGCAAGAACGATAGAGATGTGGCAGTTGCTTCCTCTCGTTTGACTCTACGGCAATCAAAGCCCATCTCATCGATGCAGCCCGCCAGGAGAAGGCGGGCTGACTTTCTTGGTGGAAATGCCTGAGCGCCGGAGTGCATGCTTGCGCGTTGCTGGGGCCCTTCACTTCGTTCAGGGTGACAGGTCAAGAGTGATAACAAAAGCAGCATCTACCAAGATCCCGTTCCGCAGTCCGCGACTTTCGCGTTTTTCGCTGTATCTTTTTTGCGCCCGTGCAAGTCGAACAAGCAAGATCGCTGCCGAGGTGCGCTCATGAAACTAGATTCCCCGAAGTCTTCCGAGATTACGCCCAGGGAGCTCTATCTGGATCGCCGCCGATTTCTGGCCGCTGCAGCCGGCTTCGGCGCTGTGGCGCTTTCCGCGGGCACGCTTTCCGAGCTGCTCTCACCCTCTCTGCACGCCATGGCCGGCTCGCGGCTGGCTGCCCTTACCATCGGACCAGACGGCGCAATTTACATTTCCAATTTCGGTGCTGCACCGCCAGGACTGGGTCAGATTCTTCGAGTGGAAATTACTAATTAGGCTGTTGGGGCTGCCCCAAGGTGGCCCCGTTCTATCCCGCCTTACGATATGCATACTCCCGTTTGCGGTCAGCATCAGATTCGACGACTCTGACCTATTGTCACCCCGGATCTGATCGACTAACCTTCGCGGTCCAGAAAACGAGCTTCTAGGAAATACCTCCTTGTAGGCCCGCGTTTATCACGATTCGTCGTCACAATTCGGATATTGTGGATGGGTAACGGGCAACCCTGAAGTACTCCGCCCTGGACGAGAGCTGGCTTTACCAACGCTGGATCGAGAAATCACGCGTTGCGCGGCCTGAAAATTTGCTGATGAAGTGGCGAAGTCACGCTGGCAGCGGATTCAATCTGTCAACCGTGTGTTTGCTCTAACACTTACAGATGAGAGAGTACGAGCGGCTTGCTTCATTGCTTGACAGTTGAGGAATCGGTAGATGGGACATCAAACAGTTTGAAGTCAATTGCCGGATTGACTTCAAAGGACTCTGTGCGCACTGGTTTACTGCTCGCAGGAACAGGAGAAGCCTTGAATGGAATACTGAGTCCATTCACTGCTTTCCAGTCTCTGTAGTGGGTTGTTGCCTCAGCAGGAACACCATTCTGACTCAATGCTCTCATCGTGATCCGCATAATGCGTCCGGTTGACGGTTCGACGTACCAGCGCACATGTTCGCCATCTGCATTGATCTCAAGTATCCGCCACCCTCCCACTGGCGTGGTTGAACCCGCGAAGAATTTGTATTTTGGATCACGAGAGTGCTGTGCAATCGAAAGAATGCCGCATTTGATTTCACGCATCGCATAGTCGGTTGGAGTATGCTGATTGCTCTTCTAGCCCCACCTGCAAAGAGCCGTCTCGAGCATTATCTGACTAGAATGCAAGAATTGGACCTCAAGCGGTCAGCATAGGAATAAGCCTGGTTTAGTCAGATGGGCAACCATGGCAATTCCGGGGCCAGAAGTTGGCTTTTGAGGAGTTTGCGGGATCGGTCCCGAGAAACGTTAGAACCCTATCGGGACTGCCCCGACAGAAGGCGTGTTGGGTGTGCGCAAATTTCCATGGTCGGGGCAGTTTCGATAGGGCCGTTTGAACTGAGCCGCTAGCGTTTGCGGCGGACGCGGTCAGATCTATGGGGTTTGGATTTGGTGTTGCTGGTCGGAGGGCGGTGTTCTGGGATTAGGAATTGGCCGGGAAGGCCATTGATCCGCTTTTGGCAGTTGCGACAGCATCTCTCAAGGAGGTAAGAGGGATGGGATTCGAGCGGCAAAGTCAGCAAGTGAGCGCACGAGGGCGAGGCATGTCTGAACACACCATAAACAGACGTTGCTGGAGACTGGGCGCGGCAGGGATCTCTCAGGAGCTATCAACGGTGCACCTCTGTGGAAGTGACGGTATAGGCTCTGACCGGAAATAGAGTTGGCTGCTGGTCAGCCGTTCGATGACGAGCATGGGGCCAGCGCAGACAGGACAGCGCAGCTGAGCAGTGATCTCAAGATCGCTTGCGCAGGCCGCTCCGCCGAGCAGAGTGCGGCAGCGTGAGAGCTCATCTCCGCGCCTTCGGTTGGCGAAGAGTCCGAAGTGGCGGATGCGAACCAGCCCCTTGGGCAGAACGTGGATCAGGAATCGGCGCAGAAACTCATCGGCGGAAACGGTCATGATCTTCTGCTTGCCGCCGTGCGCATAGTCTTTCCAGCGAAAAGAAACTCGATCATTCTGGAAGGCGACGAGTCGCTGGTTCGAGATCGCGACACGATGGGTATAGCGCGCGAGATAATGCAGGACATGTTCTGGACCGCCGAAGGGTGGCTTGGCGTAGACGACCCAGTTCTCTTGGAAAAGCTGTCGCAGAAACTGGAACTGGAGCTTGTGCTGCCGGAAGTGCTGCTTGAGTCCGGCGGTGAACTTGGCGCGAAAGACGCGGCTGAGTGCGCCGACGGGCAGGAAGAAGCGGTTCGAGGAAGCGATCCATCTGGAGCCGTAGGGCGCGAGGCCGCCAGCAGGTACAACGTAATGGATGTGGGGATGATGCTGAAGGTTCTGTCCCCAAGTATGGAGCACGCCAAGAAACCCAATCTCCGCTCCAAGATGCTTCGGGTCGCGGGCGAGTTCCAGGAGCGTGGCGGCGCTGGCGCGGAACAGCAGATCGTAAAGCAGTCGCTTGTTCTGCAGCGTGAGGGCAGAGAGTTCGTGCGGCAGGGTGAAGACGATGTGGAAGTACGGCACCGGCAACAGCTCAGCCGCCCTCGCAGCCATCCATCTGGCGCGTGCGTTCCCCTGGCATCTTGGGCAATGCCTGTTCCGGCATGAGTTGTACGAGATGGCCTGATGGCCGCAGCGTGTGCACTGATCACGATGGCCGCCCAAGGCCGCAGTGCGGCAGCGGACGATGGCATCGAGCACCTTGCGATGCTGCCATGCAAGGTGTGATCCGTGGTGCTCCCAAAAGCTGTTGCCTGATGCGCGGACGATGTCGGCCACCTCGAGGGTGGGCCGGCTCATCGCTTC
>WNGF01014140.1_pt1 | contig 15152 bp, 9 predicted proteins | sample 5400641 | NCBI WGS metagenome assembly WNGF01 (sample SAMN13153371, study PRJNA577476) | soil metagenome | isolation source: 80 cm soil or saprolite under grassland replicate 2 | place: USA:California | collected 2016-06-15
GCGTCGCTTCCCGCCGGCATCCGTGCCCGCGTCGTGCCCGACATCAATGGCCTGCGGATGCACGTGCTGGAGGCCGGGTTTGAGGCCGAGGGCCGCCCTTGCGTGTTGCTGCTCCACGGCTTTCCGGAGCTCGCCTATTTCTGGCGCAAGGTGATGGTGCCGCTCGCATCCGCGGGATTTCACGTCGTGGCCCCCGACCAGCGCGGCTATGGCCGCACCACGGGCTGGGATGCCGATTACGACGGCGATCTTGCGCCGTTCCGGCTTCTCAACCTCGCCCGGGATGCGCTCGGACTAGTGTCGGCGCTCAGTTACCATTCGGTGGCGGTGGTCGTCGGCCACGATTTCGGCGCTCCGGTCGCCGCCTGGTGCGCGCTGGTGCGGCCCGACGTGTTCCGCTCGGTGGCACTGATGAGCGCGCCGTTCGCGGGCCCCCCCGCGCTCCCGTTCGGCACGGCAAAGAAGGCGCCACCAAGCAGTCCGACCACGGCGTCATCCGGCACCAGCATCCACGACGCCTTGGCGAAATTGGACCGGCCGCGGAAACATTATCAGTGGTATTACTCGACGCGGCAGGCGAATGCCGACATGCGCGATTGCCCGCAGGGCGTTCACGCGTTTCTGCGTGCCTATTTCCATATGAAGAGCGCGGACTGGAGTGGGAACGAACCGTTCCCGCTGCGGTCCTGGACCGGCGACGAGCTGGCAAAGATGCCGACCTACTACATCATGGATTTACACGAGAACATGGCGGCGACCGTCGCGCCCGAGATGCCGTCGCCCGAACAGATCGCGGCATGCCGATGGCTGCCCGAACACGAGCTCAGCGTCTACAGCGCCGAATATACCAGGACCGGCTTCCAGGGCGGGCTCGACTGGTACCGGTGCAGGACCACGGGTGCCTACGATGCGGAGCTCCAATTGTTCTCCGGGCGGACCATCGACGTGCCTGGGATCTTCATCGCGGGAAAGAGTGACTGGGGAATCTATCAGGTTCCGGGTAGCCTCGAGCGCATGCAGAATGACGCGTGCACGCGGATGCTGAGTTGTCATCGCATCGAAGGCGCGGGACATTGGGTGCAGCAGGAGCAGCCTCAAAGAGTGAGCGAGTTGCTCATCGAATTTCTGCAGCGGCAAGAGCCGGAGATACCGATGCGAAGGACGGCTTGAGCTTGAGCCGAGAGAAACAAACAGAGCGAACACCGGTCAGCAAATCCTGGGCGATCTCGGAAAGGAGCACCCGATGCGCACGAACACGAAATTGATGTCCGACATCGAAGGGCTGGCCAAAGCTGCGCCGGATCTTTCGCGGCGAGGGTTTTTCATGACCGCTTCGGCGGCGGCCGCCGCCGGCTATACGCTGGCTGCCGGGCCCGTGCGCGCGGATGTGATTCACACCGATGCGAGCGGGCTTGTCGCCGGAGACGCGAAGATAAAGGTCTCCGACGGCGAGATGCCGGGCTATTACGCCAAACCGGCGAACGCGCCAAACCCGCCGGTCATTCTTGTGGCGATGGAAATCTTCGGGCTGCACGAATACATCAAGGATGTGGTCAGGCGTCTCGCCAAGCTCGGCGCCCTTGCCGTCGCTCCGGACTATTATTTCCGCAAGGGAGATCTGACCAAAATTACCGAAGTTTCGCAGCTGATGCCGCTCGTGAATGCGAAGCCCGACACGGAACTGCTGTCCGATCTCGATGCGACAGTGGCTTGGGCAAAATCGCAGGGCGGCGATACCAGCCGTTTGGGCATCATCGGCTTTTGTCGCGGTGGACGGACCGTGTGGCAGTACGCGGCGCATGATCCGGGCCTGAAAGCCGCCGTCGCCTTCTACGGACCGGTAGCAGATCCGTCGAGCGCAGCGATGCCCAGGAATGCGATTTCGCTCGCGCCGGAGATGAAGGCCCCCGTGCTCGGTCTCTACGGCGAAGCGGATTCCGGCATTCCGGTCGCTCAAGTGGAACAAATGAAGGCGGCACTGGAGGCGAACAAGAAGACCGCCGAGTTCAAGATCTACAAAGATGCGCCGCACGGCTTTCATGCCGATTACCGGGCGAGCTACCGCAAGGAAGCAGCCGAGGATGCCTGGAACCAACTCCAAGGCTGGTTCAAGAAACATAAGGTCCTGGACTGAGCCGCATCGCCGGCGCTCGGGAGTTCCGATCGCGCGGCATCAGCACGATCGGGCGATACAATGGATCGATCTTCGACTTCGCCGGAAGGGGATGTTCTCGAGACGGAGCGGCGCCTCGATCCCGAGATCGGGCAATTGCTGCCGAAACTGCCGCTGCGCGATTCCCGCACGTTGACGCCGAGCCTCGCGCGCGAGCAGCTTCTCGCGCTCGCTCGATCGCGCAACAACGTTCCGTTGCCGCAGCCGGCCGCGGTTGCCGATCTCTCGATTCCCGGTGCGGCCGGCCCGCTACAGGCGCGGCTCTATCGCCCCAAACGGATGCCGGCGCCGACTGTGGTCTATTTTCACGGCGGCGGCTGGGTTGCGGGGGACCTGGACACGCACGACCGTCAAGCGCGCATGCTCGCGATCGAGGCCGAAGCGGTCGTGCTGAGCGTGGACTACCGGCGGCCCCCGGAAACGAAATTTCCGGGCGCGTTCGATGACGGCCTCGCCGCGACGCGATGGGCGGCAGCCAACCTAGCGGAACTGGGCGGCGATGCCGTGCGATTGGGAGTGGCGGGCGACAGCGCCGGCGCCAATCTGGCCGCCGCAATCGCGCAGGCGTGCCGCGACGGCGGCCCGCCGCTTAGTGCCCAGCTCCTGATCTACCCGGCGCTCGACGCGGCCGGAAACTATCGCTCGCAGGTGGAAAATGCGAAATATCCGTCGCGAGCCCAGAACGTCGACGGCTATTTCTTGACCCTCGACACCATGCAGTGGTTCGCCGACCATTATTTGCGCGATGACCCGGACGGGCGCGATCCCCGCGTCTCTCCGCTGCGCGCCGCCAGTCTGAACGGCTTGGCGGCGGCTGTCATCTGCACCGCCGAATTCGATCCGTTGCGCGACGAGGGCGAGGCATATGCAAAGGCGCTGCAGCGGGCCGGCGTCCCAGTCGCGTATCATCGCGAGCCGACCCTGATCCATGGCTTCTTCGGGATGGGAAACGCATCAGCGGTGGCCGCGGAAGCCGGGCGGCGGATCCGGGCGGAATTCAAGACGATGCTGGAGCAGGGTGCCAGACCAGCATAGCTGGCTTGCAATTTCCGCCAGCCACCGGTCCGAGTTTCACGTCGACTTCTTATTTTCGCGGCTTGTCTTCGCGTTCCTGGCGTTCCTGGCGTTCCGACTGTTTCGGGCGGTTGGCGAGAATGCCCGCTGCCACCGTGAGAATCGGCGCGAGCAGCGCGATCAGCAACAGCAGCTTGGCGACCATCGCCACCCCCGAAACGCTGAAACACCGAACGTCCGAGGACCCTGCGCGGTATCGCCTTGCCGCCGGCCGCTGGGTCCGGCAATCCGGAAATTGTTCCCGGAGTTGCGCACAGCGTGTCGAATATTTTTTGGCCGGCAAGCTTGAAGCAAATGCTTGACAGCTGCCGCGTCCCTGCTCAGGCTATCGATGCTGCTCCAACCGGAGGCAGTGCGTCGGCCGCAGCGCCGGTGCGGCCAACGAGCTGTGGAGATGGGCATGGAACCACCGGGGCAGATTGCCGCCAAGATCGCCGCGGCACACGTTCGGGCTTCGGCGTAGCGGCCTTTCGCGAACGGCACGGTCGGGAGCGGCCTCTGGGGCCGCATCAGTCAGGCAAGGCCCCGATTTGGCCCCTCCCGACGGTGTAGCGTATCGGCGCAAAGCACGCCGTTCTCCAAAATTGAGATCGGTCCGCTTCCGGTCCCGCCGGAAGGTGGGCGTGTGTGCGTCTGAATAGGCTCAATAGGAACGGCGCCTAGACCCATTTTCCCAATGATCCGATATCGAAGGGATCGACATGGCCAAGCTGGTCCCGGCGGGTTCGTTGCCGTCGATCCGTGCCACGACAGGCTCGCCTCGAACTTGATTCGCGGCCGGGGCGGATCCTGACAGATTTGGCCGAGAGCCGCCTCGGTGCTGCAGCCAACCGCCGGCGGCATCCTCCTGAGCAATCCGCAGCTCACTCCCATTATTATGGTTTCGGATCGGTTGCCGCGTCGCCGCGCCCGATCCCGTTCTCCAAACAGCATTTTTTGTTGTATTGCTGATGATCGTTTCAAGCAATGCCAGGGGGCAGCGATGAAGCTGGTTGAGATCACGCCGCGGCAGAAGACCAGGTTATATGCAGCGCTCGTCAAGAAAGAAGCCGACATACGCGGCAAGGGCCGCGGCACATTTTTTCGCGTCGGCCGCAAGGCGCAAACCAAAGCGGAATGGAAGCACAAAAAATTTCAGGGATCGATCCGGCTGGCGCGCGGAGACGCCGAGGCGGTCACCGCGAGAGTGCGCTCGAGCAAGTTGGAGGAAGAGCGCAAGCTGCTGTCCTCGTTCCTGGGCTTCGTCGACCGCCACTGCGGCGACGGCGTCTCGACCATCCTAATTCAGTACAGGTAAGGGCTACAGGACCTTAGCGGTCGCCTCATACCAGTACCGGCCGCTCCACCAGCCCTTGCTTGCCGAACACACGCAGATAGCGCGCGATTTCGGCGGGGCTGCCGGTCGCCTTCTGCGGATTATCGGACAGCTTCACCGCGCTGCGGCCGTTCGCCTGTGTGACCTTGCAGACCAGGCTGACGGGATCGAGGGTGTCGGAACCGCGCGGATGGCAACCGCGAAAATCGTTGGTGGCAAGCGTGCCCCAGCCGAAGCTCTCGCGCATGCGCCCGTGGAACTTCGAGTAAAGCGCGACCATCGAATCGATGTCGAGCGCATCGCTGAACATTCCGCGCTTCTTGCGCGGATCGCGTCCGCGTTGAAGATACCAGGCGATCATCTCCTCGCCGGCCGCGAACGGCTCCTTGCTGTCGAAGCGCATGCCGGTCCAGTCCGCCACCCAATCCGGCGCATCGCGCAGGAACTGGGTCATGCCGAAGGTGTCGGGCAGCATGATGAGAAGCTCGCCGTCGTAGACCTCCTGCCATTTGTCCAGCACCGCATATTGGGATTGCTTGAGCTCGGCATCGTCGCGGGCGAGACAGGCGACCACCATCGGCAGCTCGTGCGAATTGGTGCCGATCGCCTCCATGCTGTGCTTGAAGGCGAGATGCGAGTTGGAAGTGCCGACGAAGGACGGCCCCAGCTCGTCGGCGAGCGCGGTCGTCACCCATTCCTGCCACAGGAAGCTGTGGCGGCGCCGCGTGCCGAACTCGGCGAGGCGGATCTCCGGGTACTCGCGCAGGCGCTGGATCTTGTCCCACAACTTGGTCTTGGCCTGGGCGTAGAGCACGTCCAGCTCGAACTTGTCGAGCAAAGCCATGGCCGCGCGCGAGCGCAGCTCGCTGACGATGGCGAGCGCGTAGATCTCCCACATGGTGACGTCGGTCCAGCGGCCCTCGAACGTGAGGACATACTGGCCGCCCCGCCGCTCCAGCCGATAGTCGGGCAGGTGGAAGGCGCGCAGATACTCGATGTACTCCGGGCGGAAGATGTCCCGTCTGCCGTAGAACCGGTTGCCCGCGAGCCAGATCAGCTCGTTTTCCTGGAAACGCAGGTCCCGCACGTAATCGAGTTGCGCGCGCAGCAATGCCTCGGGAACGAGCTCGGCGAGCCGGACGCTGCTCGTGCGATTGATCAGGCTGAAGGTGACGGGAACGTCCGGATAGAGCATCCAGATGAATTGATGCATCAGGAACTTGTAGAAATCGGTGTCGAGCAGCGACCGGATGATCGGATCGAGCCGGTAGTTGTGGTTGTGGACGCGGGTGGCGAAATCGAGCATCGGTAATCGTCCCTCGCGGAGCGGGATGTGCGCCAGCGTATATAGTATAGGGGTATATAGTATAGATGTAGCCCGCATCGATGTAGCCCGGATGGAGCGCAGCGAAATCCGGGGCCAGCCGTCCCGGATTACGCACCGCTTTCGCGGTGCTCCATCCGGGCTACGATTCTCTATGTCTTCGGCACGTTCTCGACGAGCTCGGCAAGCCATAGGTCGGCCTTGCCGTCCGAAGGCGCGCGCCAGTCGCCGCGCGGGGAGAGCGAGCCGCCGGAGGAGATCTTCGGGCCGTTGGGCAGCGCCGAGCGTTTGAACTGGCTGAGCGCAAAGAAGCGAAACAAGAACACTTCGAGCCAGTGCTTGATCTCGCTGAGCGGATAGGCGCGGCGTTTGGCCGCCGGGATGTTGGGCGGCCACGAACCGCGCGCGACGTCGCCCCAGGCGTGATGCGCGAGAAACGCGATCTTCGATGGCCGAAAGCCGTAGCGCGTGACGTAATAAAGACTGAAATCCTGCAGCGCATAGGGCCCGATCACCTGTTCGGTCGATTGAATTGCGCCGGCCGAGGCCGGCACCAGTTCCGGGGAGATCTCCGTCTCCAGAATCGCGTGGAGCACGTGCGCCGTCGCCTCGTCGACGTCGCCCGATCCGGCGACGAACCGGATCAGATGCTGGATCAGGGTCTTGGCGACCGAAGCATTGACGTTGTAGTGCGACATCTGATCGCCGACCCCGTAGGTGCACCAGCCAAGCGCCAGCTCGGACAAGTCGCCGGTGCCGACGACGATCGCGCGGTTCTGGTTGGCGAGCCGGAACAGATAATCGGTGCGCAAGCCCGCCTGCACGTTCTCGAAGGTCACGTCATAGGCCGGCTCACCGCGCGCGAAGGGGTGGCCGAGATCGCCGAGCATCTGCCGCGCGGCGGGCCTGATGTCGATCTCGGCACCCGTCAGTCCCAGCGCCTTGATCAGCGCCCAGGCGTTGGCCTTGGTGTGCTCCGACGTGGCAAAGCCCGGCAAGGTGTAGGCGAGCACGTTCGCGCGCGGCCGGCCGAGCCGATCCATGGCGCGCGCGGCGACGATGGCGGCCTGGGTGGAATCGAGCCCGCCGGAGAGGCCGATGACGGCGCGCTCGGTGCCGGTGGCCTCGAGGCGCTTGGCCAATCCTTGGACCTGGATGTTGTAGGCCTCGTAGCAATCTTCCCGCAGCCGGCCGGGATCGGACGGCACGTAGGGGAAACGCTCGACCGCGCGCGCGAGCGGCACGATGGCTTCGGGCGCGTCGAGCTCGAATGGCACGGTGCGGAAGCGCGCAACGCGCTCGGCCTCCTGGGCGGCGCAATCGCCGAAGGTGTTGACCTGCATGCGCTCCTGTCGGATGCGGCCGAGATCGACATCCGCCAGGATCAGCGCCGAATCTTTGGGGAAGCGCTCGGTTTCAGCCAGCCGCTCGCCGTATTCGAAAACGGCGGCGTGTCCGTCCCAGGCGAGATCGGTCGTCGACTCGCCCGGACCCGCGGCCGAATAGATGTAAGCCGCGATCGCCCGCGCCGACTGGCTCGCGCACAAGAGCCGCCGCGTCTCGGCCTTGCCGATGGTGATGTTGCTCGCGGACAGATTGACCAGCACTTCGGCGCCGGCCAGCGCCGCCGAGGTCGAGGGCGGCAGCGGCACCCAAACATCCTCGCAGATCTCGACGTGAAAAGTCAGATCGACCGAACCCGCGGAGCGGAACAGGAGATCGACCCCGAACGGCGCTTCGCGTCCCGCGACCTCGATACGACGCCCATGAATTCCCGCGCCCGAGGTGAAATGTCGCCGCTCGTAGAACTCGCGATAATTGGGCAGATAGGCTTTGGGCACGACGCCGAGAATCTCGCCGCGGTGGATCGCCACGGCTGCATTGAAGAGCTGGCCATGGCATCGCAGCGGTGCGCCGACGATGAGCACCGGAAACAGCTTCTGCGAAGCCTCGATCAATTGCCCGATGCGGCGCTCGACCGCCCGCAGCAGCGCATCCTGGAACAGGAGATCCTCGATGGCGTAGGAGGAGAGCCCGAGCTCCGGGAACACCATGAGGGCCGCCTTCGCGGCATCGCCCTGCGCGGCGAGCCGCATCGTCTCCAGGAAATTGAAATCCGGATCGCCGACCTCGATCCTGGGCACGCAGGAGGCGAGCCGGACGAAATCGTGGCGGTAAAGGCAATGGAAATTCGGGCTCACGATGGCGACCCTCGATAGCGCGTTTCCGGCCAGAAGACTTCCCGGGCCGGCTCCGTCATTCGTTCGCGCTTGATATCACAGGAAAGGCCGGCAGCGATCGGCTCTGTCGCAGTGCAAAAAAGATCTCGACGGGACGCGAGCCGGGCATTTCCATCCGGCTGGTCGGTGCAGGAACCGGCCAAATATCCCGGCAGTTCACCATACCATCCGGGTCTCCATGCCGGACGGCACCGAGGCGCCGGCTTTGGAAGCCCCCCAGAAGCCGATTGCATTGGAGGAGTGCGCATCATGGCAAGTACAATGGCCGCGGCAGCCCCGCTGTCCGAGCATGAGCACAGGATTCAGCTGCGGCGCGCTGTCATCGCCAGCACGGTCGGCACCGCCATCGAGTGGTACGACTTCTTCCTCTACGGAGTGGTTCTTCGTCGCTCGTCCGGTAGGCGCCGCGATCTTCGGCCATTACGGCGACCGCATCGGCCGCAAGGCGACCCTGATCGCCACGCTCATGCTCATGGGCGTCGCTACCTTCCTCGTCGCCTTCGTCCCGACCTACGCCAGCATCGGTATCTGGGGCGCGGTCATTCTCACCATTCTCCGTTTCATTCAGGGCGTGGGCGTCGGCGGCGAGTGGGGCGGCTCGGTGCTGCTCTCGATGGAATGGGCGAGGACCACCGGCCACCGTGGTTTCATCGCGTCATGGCCGCAGTTCGGCGTCCCATGCGGCCTTTTCCTCGCCAACCTGGCGTTTCTCGCATTCAACGCCATCGCGGGCGATCAATTTCTGACCTGGGGATGGCGCATCCCGTTCTTTCTCAGCATCATCCTGGTCGGCGTTGGGCTCTACATCCGCCTCGGCATTCTCGAGACGCCGATCTTCACCAAATTGGTGAACGAGAACAAGGTGGAGCGCCAGCCGATGTCGGAGGTGATCAAGCGCAATCCCAAAGAGATCATTCTCTCGGCGTTCGTGCGACTGGCCGAGCAGGCGCCGTTCTACATCTTCACGACTTACGTCTATACGTACGGCACCGAGACGCTGAAATTCTCGCGCGGGTTCCTGCTGACCGCCGTGCTCACCGCTTCGATCCTGTCCTTCGTCTCGATCCCGCTGTTCGGTCATCTTTCCGATCGGATCGGCCGCAAGAACATGTACCTGATCGGCGCGGTAACCGTCGGGGTGTTCGGCTTCATCTATTTCGGGCTGCTGAATACCGGTTCGGCCACGCTGATCTTCATCGCCATCGTGCTCTCGCTGGTCCCGCACGACATGATGTACGGCCCGCAGGCGGCGCTCATCGCGGAATCGTTCACGGGCCGGCTGCGCTACAGCGGTGCCTCGCTCGGCTACCAGCTCGCCTCGGTGATCGCCGGAGGCCCCGCGCCGCTGATCGCGGCATGGCTGTACGCCGAGTATCACTCGGGCTATGCGATCGCGCTCTACATCCTGGTCTGCGCGGTGATCACGCTCATCGCCACCGCGATGATGAAGGACTACACCGGCAAGGATATCGAAGGCGAATACGAATAGTCCGCCTTCGGGCAGGCTTTCTCACCAGGGGCGGCGAGCGCCGTAGCGCGTTCGTCGCCCCTCTGCTATCGATAGCTTTCGAGCCCAATCCCGCTCTCTCCGATCCGCCAGGATCCGGCAATCGAACAAGGCGAACCCATGCGCGAAGCCGTCATCGTCTCGACCGCGCGCACCCCGATCGGCAAGGCCTATCGCGGCGCGTTCAACAATACGCAAGCCCAGGAGCTGGGCGGGCACGTCATCGCCGAAGCCGTGAAGCGCGCCAAGGTCGACCCTGCCGCGATCGGCGATGTCGTCATGGGTGCCGCCTTGCAGCAGGGGTCGAGCGGCGGCAACACTGCCCGGCAGTGCGCGATGCGCGCCGGCCTGCCGACCTCGATCGCCGGCATGAGCGTCGATCGCCAGTGCGCGTCGGGCCTCATGGCGATTGCGACCGCCGCCAAGGAGATCGTGGTCGATGGTCTCGAAGTCGCCGTCGGGGGCGGGCTCGAGTCCATCTCGCTGGTCCAGAACGAACATATCAACCGCTGGCGCGGTCAGGATCCGGTGCTGGTGCAGCGGATTCCCGCGATCTACATGACCATGCTCGAGACCGCCGAAGTCGTCGCGGAGCGCTACAACGTCAGCCGCGAGGCGCAGGACGAGTATTCGCTCCAATCGCAAAAACGCACGGCGCAGGGCCAGAGCGACGGGCGGTTCGACGCCGAGATCGTGCCGCTGCCGAGCGTCATGACCGTCACCGACAAGGCCAGCGGGCAAACCTCGGAGCGCAAGGTCACGCTCGCGGCCGACGAGGGCAACCGGCCACAAACCACGCTCGACGACCTGCGCGGCCTGAAACCCGTGTTCAAGGACGGCCAGCGCGTCAAGGAAGGAAAATTCATCACCGCCGGCAACGCCTCGCAGCTCTCCGACGGCGCCTCGGCGGCCGTGCTGATGGAGGCCAAGGAAGCCGAGCGCCGCGGCCTCGATCCGCTCGGGGCCTATCGCGGCATCGCGGTCGCCGGATGCGACCCCGACGAGATGGGCATCGGGCCGGTGTTCGCCGTGCCGAAGTTGCTCAAGCAGCACGGGCTCAAGATGGACGACATCGACATCTGGGAGCTCAACGAAGCCTTCGCCGTCCAGGTGCTGTATTGCCGGGATCGGCTCGGCATTCCCAACGAGCGCCTCAACGTGGACGGCGGCGCCATCTCCATCGGCCACCCTTATGGCATGTCGGGGGCGCGCATGACCGGCCATATCCTGATCGAGGGCAAGCGGCGCGGCGCCAAGTACGGCGTCGTCACCATGTGCGTCGGCGGCGGCATGGGCGCAGCCGGATTGTTCGAGATTTATTGAGTCGGCGTCTCCCGTAGCCCGGATGGAGCGCAGCGAGATCCGGGTTCGCCGGTCCCGCATTCCGCTTCGCTCCATGCGGGCTACGTTTTAAGCAGAGAGGACCATGACACCCCCAGCCGTCAGCCTCGATGACAAATACACGCTCCGCTCCGGGCGCATCTATCTGTCCGGCGTGCAGGCGCTCGTCCGCCTGCCGATCATGCAGCGTGAGCGCGACAAGGACGCGGGACTCAATACCGGCGGCTTCATCTCCGGCTATCGCGGCTCGCCGCTCGGCGTCTACGACAACGCGCTGTGGCAGGCCAAGCGGCATCTCGAAGCCCACAACATCCGCTTCCAGCCCGGCCTGAACGAGGACCTCGCGGCGACCGCGGTGTGGGGCAGCCAGCAGGTCAACATGTTCCCGGGAGCCGCGGTCGATGGTGTGTTCGCCATCTGGTACGGCAAGGGGCCCGGCGTCGATCGCTCGACCGATGCGCTCAAGCACGGCAACACAACCGGCAGCTCGAAATTCGGCGGCGTGCTGGCGATCGCCGGCGACGATCACGGCTGCCAGTCCTCCACCCTCGCGCACCAGAGCGAGCAGATCTTTCAGGCCGCGATGATGCCGATCCTGAACCCCGCGAACATTCGCGAATATCTGGAATTCGGGCTCTATGGCTTCGCGCTCTCCCGCTTCTCGGGTTGCTGGGTCGGGTTCAAGGCGATCGCCGAGACGGTGGAAAGCTCGGCCTCGGTCCCGGTCGATCCGCGGCTCGAGATCGTGCTGCCCGACGATTTCGAGATACCGCCCGGCGGGCTCAATATCCGTTGGCCCGATCCGCCGCTCGAGGCGGAGCGGCGGCTCCACGGGCCGAAGATGGCGGCGGTCGCCGCCTTCACGCGCGCCAACCGCGTCGACCGCATTGTGATCGACCCGCGGCAGCCGCGACTCGGCATCATCACCACCGGCAAGGCTTACCTCGACGTGCGCCAGGCGCTGAGCGATCTCGGCATCGACGAGAGAGCGGCGGCGCTCGGTATCCGCCTCTACAAGGTCGGCCTGACCTGGCCGCTCGAGCCATCCGGCGCCCGCCGCTTTGCCGAGGGCCTCACCGACGTGCTGGTGGTCGAGGAAAAGCGCGGGTTCATCGAGCACCAGCTCGTCCACATCCTCTACAACATGGATGCCGCGCGCCGGCCGTCGGTCGTCGGCAAGACCGACGAGAGCGGGGCGCCGCTGCTGCCGAGCGAGGGCGAGCTCACGCCCAGCATGGTGGCGCGCGCGATCGTCGCGCGGCTGCGCAAGCTCGGGCACGACAGCCGGGAGCTCGAGCAGCGCGTCGCGCGGCTCGATCAATTCGACAAGATGCTCGAAGCCGCTGCGATGAAAACCCAGCGCACGCCGTTCTTCTGCTCCGGCTGTCCGCACAACACTTCGACCCAGGTTCCCGAGGGCAGCCGGGCGCTCGCCGGCATCGGCTGTCACGCCATGGCGATCTATGTTCCCAGCCGCAACACCGCGACCATCACGCATATGGGAGGCGAGGGGGCGAACTGGATCGGGCAGGCGCCGTTCACCAGTGAGAACCACGTGTTTCAGAATCTGGGCGACGGCACCTATTCGCACAGCGGGTTATTGGCGATCCGCGCCGCCGCCGCGGCGGGCGTCAACATCACCTACAAGATCCTCTACAACGACGCGGTCGCGATGACCGGCGGCCAGCCGGTGGAAGGCCAGCTCAGCGTCCCGCAGATCACGCGCCAGGTCGAAGCCGAGGGCGCGAAGCGCATCGTCGTGGTCACAGACGAGCCGCACAAATATCCGGCCAATGCCGGCTTTGCCCGCGGCGTCGAGCTCCGGCATCGCGACGAGCTCGACGCCGTGCAACGCGAGCTGCGCGAGACGCCAGGCCTCACCGTGCTGGTCTACGATCAGACCTGTGCGGCCGAGAAGCGGCGCCGCCGCAAGCGCGGTCTGTTCCCGGATCCGCCGAAGCGCGTCTTCATCAACGAGGCGGTGTGCGAGGGCTGCGGCGACTGCTCGGAAAAATCCAATTGCGTCTCGGTGAAGCCGGTCGAGACCGAGTTCGGGCGCAAGCGCACGATCGATCAGTCCAACTGCAACAAGGATTTCTCCTGTCTCAAAGGCTTCTGTCCCAGCTTCGTCACGGTGCACGGCGGATCCTTGCGCAAGCTGCGCAAACCCGTCGTGGCGGGTGCCGGAGACGCGTTAGCGGAGCTGCCGGAGCCGCGCCGGCGGCCGCTGGTCGGGCCCTACGACATCCTCGTCACCGGCATCGGCGGCACCGGCGTGATCACAGTCGGCGCGCTGCTCGGCATGGCGGCGCATCTCGAGGGCAAGGGCTGCACGGTGCTGGATTTCACCGGGCTGTCGCAGAAGAACGGCGCGGTGATGAGCCACGTGCGTCTCGCCCCGAGGCCGGATGATCTGCACGCGGTTCGCGTCGCCGCCGGCGGTGCCGACCTGCTGCTCGGCTGCGATATGGTCGTGGCGGCGAGCCCCACGGCGCTCTCCCGCGTGGAGAATGGAGTGACGCGCGCGATCGTCAACAGCTCCCGCTCGCGGTCGAATTGATCGAGCGCGCGATCGAGCTCAACGGCGTCGCGGTCGAAGCCAACAAGCGCACCTTCGCCTGGGGGCGGCTGGCCGCGCACGACCGCGCCAAGGTCGAGGCGGTGGCGCGGCCGGGCATGGTCCATTCCGAGCCGCAGGCCGAACCGACGCTCGCGGACATCGTCGCCCGCCGCGCCGGGTTCCTGACCCGCTACCAGAGCGGTCGCTATGCCAGGCGTTATCGGACCGCCATCGCTGCCATCGAGGAGGCGGAGCAGGCGCGGGCTCCGGGCAAGGGCGGGCTCGCCGAAGCGGCCGCGCACAATTTGTTCAAGCTGATGGCCTACAAGGACGAATACGAAGTGGCTCGGCTCTACACCGACGGCGCCTTTTTGGCGAACCTGCACCAGCAGTTCGAGGGCGATTTCCGCCTGGAGTTTCATCTGGCGCCGCCGCTCTTCGCCTCGCGCGATCCAGCGACCGGCGAGCTGCGCAAGCGAGCCTATGGGCAGTGGATCTTTCGCGCGTTCAAAATTCTGGCGCGGCTGCGGCGGCTGCGGGGGACTTTCCTCGACGTGTTCGGCTATGCCGAGGAGCGCAGGACCGAGCGGCGTCTCATCCGCGAATACCAGGCCACGCTCCAGGATATCGCCGCGACGCTCACGCCGGACAATCATCCGTTCGCGATCGAGGTCGCACGCGTGCCCGAGCAGATCCGCGGGTTCGGCCACATCAAGCAGAGAAATCTCGCAAAAGCGCGGGAGCGCCAAGCGGCGCTGCTGGAGGCTTTCCGCAATCCCCCGGTGGTGGCGATCGCGGCGGAGTGAGACGCGAGCGCATGCAGTGGAAAGTCGGCGCGATCGCCATCACGCAGGTGGTCGAGCTCGAGACGCTCGGCGGAACGCGGTTCATCCTGCCGCAGGCGTCGCGCGAAGCGGTCCGCGAGATCGCTTGGCTCCATCCGCGTTTTGCCGACGAGAACGGCCGCCTCAAGCTGAGCATCCATTCGTTGATCGTCGAGACGCCGACGCGCCGCATTCTGGTCGACTCGGGGCTGGGCAACGACAAGCAGGATCGCGATGTGCCGACCTGGAATTTTCGCCGGGGCACGTTTCTCGAGGATCTGGCCGCCGCCGGTTATCCGCCGGAAAGCATCGACACCGTGCTGTGCACGCATCTGCATGTCGACCACGTCGGCTGGAACACGGCGCTGGTCGACGGACGCTGGGTGCCGACGTTCCGCCATGCACGTTACCTGATGCATCGCCGGGAGTTCGACTACTGGCGGGACCGGCGCGCCAGCACGGCGCAGATCGCCGTGTTCGAGGATTCGATCCGGCCGGTCGTCGATGCCGGCCAAGTCGATTTGGTGGAAAGCGATCATCGCGTCTGCGAAGAGATGAACTTGATCCCGACGCCGGGCCACAGCCCGGGTCACGTCAGCGTCGAGCTTCGCTCCGGCGGCGAGGAGGCCCTGCTCACCGGCGACGTGCTGCACCATCCCTGCCAGATGGCGCACACCGACTGGGCCTCGACCGTCGATTTCGACGCGGCGCAGTCGACGCGCACGCGGGAAGAATTGTTCTCGCGGCTCGCCGGCACGGACACGCTCGTGATCGGCGCGCATTTCGCCGCCGGG
>WNGF01010062.1_pt1 | contig 15149 bp, 16 predicted proteins | sample 5400641 | NCBI WGS metagenome assembly WNGF01 (sample SAMN13153371, study PRJNA577476) | soil metagenome | isolation source: 80 cm soil or saprolite under grassland replicate 2 | place: USA:California | collected 2016-06-15
AAGTTCCTGGTGGTTTCTGAAACACCGCGGTTAGCGTGCCGGTCATGGAAGAAATCTTCGCCGCGAGCCTCAACATGGTCCGCGATCCGAACCGCCGCTGGCTTCGGCGTACGTACCAAGAGGGCCCTGGCTTCCGCTTCCTCGCCACCCGCGGCGGTCGCCCACCGGAGCGCCAGCGGCGGGCGCGCGCGCTCAGCGTGGTCCGCGCCCGGGCGCGGTCGCTGCGGATCGCGCGCGAACTGGGCGATGCGGCCGCGCTTGCGGCAGGCTGCAGCCGAACCAGTCTGTGGCGCTGGCGGGCGGCGTACGAGCGCGGCGGTCTGGCGGCACTGGTCCCGCAGCAGCGCGGCCCGAGCAATCCGCGACTCGCGCACCCGGCCTGGCTGGAGCAGGTCGTGATCGCGGTGCGCCTGCACACGTACTGGAACGCCAAGCGCATCTCGGCCGAGCTGCGTCGGCGCGAGATCGCCCAGGTCAGTCACTGTTGGATCGAGCAGCTCTTCGACGACCTCGGGACTGCCCGGCCGTCGCACGCCCGAGAGCGCGGGCCGCGCTATGAGCGCTCGAGCCCGAATTCGCTGTGGCACATCGACATCAAAGGCCCGTTCTTCATTCAGCTCGGCAAGGACCACTACCTCAAGAGCTGGATCTTCGGCCTGGTCGATGACCACTCGCGCTACGTCTTGGGCCTGCGCATCGCCACCGGGCGCGAGATCGCGACGATCCTGAGCTGGCTGCGCGACTGCATCGAGCTGTGCGGTCGGCCGCTGGACCTGATGAGCGACAACGGCACCGAGTTCGTGCACTGGATGCCGGGCCTGCTCAACCGCTTCGGCAAGACACTGCGCGAGCTCGAGATCCGCCAGATCAAGACCCAGGTGAACACGCCCTGGACCAATGGCAAGATCGAGTCGTTCTGGGCGACGCTCAAGAGCGAGGTCCTCGATCGCGAGATCTTCCGTTCCCTCGCCGAGGCCGAGGCGGCGCTGGAGCGCTTCGCCCGCTACTACAACTACCACCGGCTGCACGGCGAGATCGGCTGGCTGACGCCTGGCGAGCGCTTCGACGGCACGCCCTTCACCGACCGCGGCTTCGACCACATCCCCGCACTGCGACACCTCACGGCCTGGCTGGAGGACGTTCGTGCGGCGGCTTGAGCCTGTTTCAGAAACCACCAGGAACTTCAGCTAGGTGTACAGGGTGCCCGTGTTCACGACCGGCTGCGTGTTCTGCTCGCTGCAGAGGACGACGAGCAGGTTGCTCACCATCGCCGCCTTCCGCTCTTCGTCGAGCTCGACCACGCTTCGGGCGTAAGCGCAGCTTGGTAAGAGCCAATTGACCCGCGTGCCCGGCAGAACGGCTCTAAGCGGAATTTGATCCGCGACGATCGAGCATCCGGGAGTCGCAGATGACGTAGCGCGGCGGATCGTTGTCGTCGGCGCGGACCAGGCGGAGACACTCGAGGCAACGCTCGACATGCACGTGGCGGTAGCTCAGCGGACAGAAGACGGTCTGGTCCAGCGGCGAGACCGCCTGTTTCTCCAGCATCTTCGTCATGTGGACAGCCTGCGCCGACCATTCCGATCGCCAAGGGCCGAACGGCGCGCGCCGGCCCGACCAACGGCACTAAGTTGCGTACCGGCGCCGCATCTCTGTCAGCGAAGGACCAGATACAGCGGCGACCGAACCCAGGATCGCGGAGGCAACGGCTCCTCGGCCGTGAGAGCCCACAACGACAAGGTCGGCCTCCCACCGCTCGGCCTCTTCAACGATCACGATTGCGGCTCGGCCGCGAAGAGCCTCGGACTCGAGCGCGATCTGCGCCTTCCGAAGCGGATCCGCGAACGCCGTGACAGCGGCCTGAAGCGAGGCGAGGACCGCGGTCACGACCTCGTCGCGCATAGCGTCGGGAAGACCCGCCGCGGTGGGCTCGGCGCCCAGCGCGCGGATGATGCGGATCGTCGACCCCACCGGCAAATGGAGCTTCCGCACGAGGCCCCTGGCACGTTCTGAACCTGGGGACTCGTCGGCAGCGAACAGGACGCGGAGCGGCTTTTGTGTTCCTTCGTTCATCGACGAGGTCGCGGCGCGTCGGGCTCGTACGCGATCGACTCTCTCACGTTTGCGCTGGTCAGTATGCGTTTGGCGATTCGACTCCGTCGGATGCCCGGACGCGCCGCTCGCTGCTTTCACATCGAGCGGCGCGTCTCAGGCACGAAGGAGGTGACTACGGAGCCGTGATGAGGAACGCGAAGCGGAAGATCGGTAGCGGTTCGCCGGGATGGTCCGACAGTGCGGTGAGCTGCGGCATCTTGTAATTCGCGGGCCGCACCTCGCTGCCCTGGTAGATGCCGGGGTACATGTCGATGTAGTGCCAGCCCGGCGCCCCCGAGGCTGTCAGGAAGATCGTGAGGTCGCCCGCGCTCTGGAAGGCGCAGGCATAGCCGGCGAAAGCGTTGTCGTACACGACGTGGTAAATCTGCTCGGTCTCGGTCCAGCCGACACCCTTCAGGTGGAGTGTCGTCCGCGTACCCGATGCTCCCCTGTCGATGGACAGCGGGAGCGCGCTCGCCAGGATGTAGACGCTCGTCTTCGCGACCACCGTCTCGCCGAGCTTCGCCGTGACGGTGTGGGTCCCCCCGAGGTCATCGGGGATCGGGTAGGCCCAAGCGAACGAGCCCGTCGCATCTGTCCTCACCTTCGTGAGCGTCTTCGTGCGCTCCTCGAAACCGGTGACCGAACGGTTGCCGACCATCGTCGTCCAGAGGAGCTCGATCTCGGTATTCGCCGGCAGCGCCTTGCCGCTCAGCGTCGCGGGCGTGCCGACCGTCGCTCCGTACGGCGCGGACCAGATGCCTTGGGTCACCGGCCTCGCCGCGATCTGTGCGAACCCCTGCGTCTCTGCGGCCGTCGGCATTACCGCGACGCCCTCGGTGACCGTGAATGCGATGTGCGGGAATGGCCGCGACGCGACGACGGGCTGCTGGTTCGGGTTCATGTAGGGCGCGCCGAACTCGGAGTGGCCAAGCGTGATGATGTGCGTGCCCACATACCCGGTCGCAGGGATCACCACCTTGGCGTAGCCGTCGGTCGTGATCGAGGAAACCCAGCCGCTGTACGCGTTGTCATACGCCAGCTGGAAGCTGTTCTGGTACGACTGGTAGCCGATGCCCTTCACCTCGATGGTGATCGGCGTACCGACAGGCCCGCTGGTCGGCGTGATGGTCGTGACCATGTCGACGTCGAAGAGGCTCTTGTTGCGGATCACTTTCTCCGCGTCGACGACCATCACGTCGTGCGCGTAACCGAATCCCTGCGGGACCGCGAACGTCGTCTTGAAGGCGCCCGTCGCGTCGGTCGTGACGCTCTGCAGCGGGTTCTGCACCGTGCGAGCGTCGCGTCCGAGGAATTTGCTCCGGTCGTCCGAGAGCTTCCACTGCACCTTCCCGGTGGTCCAGACGAGGTCGTATTTGGTAGCGGGCTTGAGCCCGCTCGCCGTCGCGGTCACCGGTGTGTCCCATGGGCCGTGTGCCGGCTGCAGGGAGAACTTGCCGACGATCTCCTGTGCTTGGGTGGCGGGTTGCGCCGAGGCGGCCGTCGTCGCGGACGCGACGGTCGTGGGCGTTGCGGCGACGCTCGCGCTGGGCTCGGGCACCTTCGATGCGCTGCCGCACGCGGACAGGATGGCTGCGAGGGCGAACGCGACGGCGACACGCCTCATGTCAGCTACCTCGTTCCGGCCGGGACGATCTGGAGCTGCGCCGCGGGCACCTTGAACTGGTCCCAGGTGCCGATGGCGCCGTCCAGGTTCGTGGCCTTGATCTTGTAGTTGAACGCTCCGGTCGGGTAGTCCTTTGGCACGCTGAAGCCCGCGGTCCAGAAGAACTCCGCGGGTGCCTCTTTGGTGCCGCCGTGCCCGCCGTACTTGAATGCCGCTGTCTTCCCGTCGGGAAGGACGAGGTCGAACGACTTGATCGCCTTGTCATCGAGCGCCTTGCTCGTGAGCGGGTCGAGAACCCGGTAGCGCCACACGACGCGCGATCCCTGCGGGAAGCGGCTCTGCTGCGTGCAGGAGAGGAACGTCTTCTCCTCGTCGGTGAGCCCCTCGGGGCTGCGGACCGTGTCGCCCTGCAGGATGAGGAACGTGGCGACCAGTGGCTTGGCCGTCGCCGCGACGGTCGGCGCGGTCGTCGGGGCCGTGGTCGCGGAGGTCGGCGTTTCGCCGGTGCCGCCTGCGCACGAGGCGAGCACGCCGGCGAGGAAGGTCATGGCCGCGGTGGACGCGAGAGCGCGGAAGCGGAAGGTCATGCGGTGTCCTCCTTTGCGGATGTGTGAGCCGCGCGAACGGCGATGCCGCGCGCGGTGCCGAACAGCGCGAACGCGATGAGGCCCCAGACCACGAGCACGATCGCGCCTGCAGCGTAGGGGACGAGGCGCGTGAAAGCGAGGAGAGCCGGCTCGTCGCTGCGGTAGGGCGGCGTCGCGACGGTGGCCTCGAACGTCGCCGTGCCGACCGACGGCACCAGGGATCCCTGCCCGGCGAAGCGGACCGCGATGTCGTGCGATCCGGTCGCCGCCGGCAGATAACTGAGCGAGGCGTTGCCCTGGCCGTCCGTACGCGCGGTCCCGATGAGCTCCTCACGCGGGCCGAAGAAGTCGACGAGGTCGTAGAACCGGACGACGGCGTCGTTGACCGGTCTGCCATCGGGCCTCACGACGCGTGTCTCGATGATGTATCCGAGCTCGGCCTTGGTCGCGGCTCGCGTCGTGACCTCGACACGAGCGCCGTCCGGCGGTGGCGCGATCGCGGCACGAGCTGCGGGAACGCTCACGGCGTCGTGTCCCGCGTGCGTCGCCGTCGCGGCATCCGGTGCCGGCGCGGCCTGTGCGCTGATCGGCCGTGTCGCGGTCGGAAGTTGTGAGCGTCCGGGTCCGAGCAGAAGCGTCGCGGCGATTGCGACGGCCGCGAGTGCGATGACGACGCGCCTCATTCGTCGCCTCCTGACGCGAAGCCGGGCATCAGCGCCGCGGCGCGCGGCTCGGATGCGCCTTCGACCTCTTCCATCTCGTGGACGGACATGACCGGGAAGAAGCGGAAGAAGAGGATCAGGATCAGCGGTATCGCCGCCGCGGTCCCGATGGTGATCGTTATCTCGACCCAGGTCGGCGCGTACCGGCCCCAGTCCCAGGGCATGACCGGTTCGGCCATGCCGGGGACCACGATGAGGAAGCGCTTGAGCCACATGCCGGCGATGACGAGGCTCGACGCCGCGCACACCCGCGCGATCGCCCACCGTCCGGGGACCGCCGCCAGGACCAGCGGGAACAGGAGGCCCAGGAAGGTGAAGCCCCAGAAGGCGGGTGCGTACGTCCCGACGAAGATTGCCTCGAGCACCGGCGTCGTCGCGGCGTCGAGGAGGTATCCCTCCGTGAGGTACTCGCTGACCATGAAGTACAGGTACCCCATGCCCAGCGCGATGAGCAGGTACGAGAGGTAGCGGAAGTGCTTGGCGGTGATGAACTCCTGCAGGCCGTACACCTTGCGGAAGACGGCTACCACGATGATCACCGCGGCGACGCCGGAGAGCATCGCGGCGAGCACGAAGAGCGGCGCGAAGATCGTGCTGTGCCAGCCACCGCGTGCGGTCACCGCGAACAGCCACGCAAGCACCGAGTGCACCGAGATCGCGAGCGGGATGATGAGCACGGCCATGATGGCGATGCCGCGCTGCAGCGAGCGCTCCTGACCCGCGGCGCCACGCCACCCGAGCGCGAGGATGCCGTAGATCCTGCGCAGCAGACCGGGCCGCATCGAGTCGCGCGTCGTCGCGAGGTCCGGGATGAGCGGCAGATACAGGAAGACGAGACTCGCCATCATGTAGGTGCTGATCGCGACCAGGTCCCAGACGATCGGCGAGCCGACCTGCGCGTACTGGATCGTGTAGAGGAAGCGGTCGGGCCGTCCCAGGTCGATGATCGGATAGATCGCCCCGACGAGCAGCGCGGCGACGGCGGTTGCCTCGGCGATGCGCGTGAGCGGGGCGCGCCACTTCGCGTTGGTGAGACGGAGGATCGCGCTCGTCATCGCGCCGCCGTAGCTGATCCCGATGAAGAAGACGCAGTTGATGATGTAGAAGCCCCACGAGACCTTCTGGTTGAGCCCGGTGACCCAGAGTCCGCGCTGCACCTGGTAGACGTAGGCATAGAAGCCGGCTGCAACGAGAGCGGACAGCACGACGACGCTGATCCAGAACTTCGCATCGCCGCGGCCGATCGACCACATCGCGCGTGCCACGTAGCGCTCGTGCGTGCGCTGGTCCATCAATAATCCAGGAGCTGGCCGTGGCCGGCGATGTACCACACGCGCGGTCCGGTGCCGAGCTCTTCCTTGTACTGGAAGGCGTCGTTGTCCTTGATGAAGGTCGACAGACGGACCGTCTCGTCGCCGTTCGTCGCGACGTCCTCCACCAGGTCGCCGATCCAGATCGCCTTCATGCCACACGCGTCGACGCAGGCCGGCAGCTCGCCGTTCGCGCTGCGGTGGACGCAGAACATGCATTTGCCGACCGTGCCCTTCTGCTGCGGGACCGGGAACTCTGGCGTGGGGTGCTGGAATGGATTGCTCGCGATGGGCGGGTCGCCGTAGTTGAAGTAGCGCGCCCCGTACGGGCACGCCGCCATGCACATGCGGCATCCGATGCAGCGGTCCTGATCGACGAGGACGACCCCGTCCCGTGTCTTGAAGGTCGCGGCGACCGGGCAGACCTTCAGGCACGGCGCGTTCTCGCACTGGAAGCACGGACGTGGCATGAAGAAGGCGCCGCCCTGCTTGTCGTGGACCTCGAAGACCTTGATCCACTCGAAGCTCTCCGGGAGGTGATGGGTCTCCTGACACGCCTTCGTGCAGGCCTTGCAGCCATCGCACTTGCGGAGGTCGATCACCATCGCCCACTGGCGCTGGGGGCCGGTCTCGGCCGCCTCGGCCTCGGCGAACGCCAGGGGGACGAAGCCAGCCGCGAGCGCTCCGGCTCCGAGACCCCCCAGGCTCCCGAGGAGCCGCCTCCGCGACACTTGACCCGCCACTTGCGAGCCTCCCTTGCTGAGTCGGCGCTCTCAGTGCGCTCTCAGGTTGGAACGAACCGTCGCCTAAGAGGAGGCTGAGAAAAAGGCCCGTTCGGCACCGACGAGGTGGTCCTACCGGCAGGTTCCGGCTGTCAGGCTTCTCCTGACACTGCATCCATGTCCACCGACCGGGCGCCACGAGTGCTTGTGGCGGACGACGATGACGGTGTCACAAGCGTCGTCGCGCGCACCCTGATACGCGAGGGATACGAAGTGCGGACCGCGCCCGACGGCGATGCGGCGCTGCGCTCCCTGCGCGAGTGGAAGCCCGATGCGGTCGTCCTCGATGTCTTGATGCCTGGGACCGATGGTCTCGCGGTCTGCCGACGCCTCCGCAGCGAACGTCCGGACCTCGGCATCCTCATGCTCACCGCGAAGGACGGCGCGAACGATCAGATCATCGGCCTCGACGCGGGCGCGGACGACTACCTGGTGAAGCCCTTCAGCCTCCAGGTGCTCGCGGCGCACCTCCGCGCTGTGCTGCGACGACGAGAGCCATCACCCGAGGTGCTTCGCGTCGCGGACCTCGAGCTCGACACCGGGAGCCATGACGCCAGCCGCGGCGAGCGCCGCTTCGCGCTGACGTCGACCGAATACCGCCTTCTCCTTCATCTCATGCGCGAGGCTGGACAGGTGATCCCCAAAGCCGCTCTCACGCGACGGGTGTGGGGCTACGACTTCGAGGGCAACGAGAACGTGTGCGAGGTGTACGTGGGCTACCTCCGGCAGAAGCTCGAAGCTGGCGGCGAACCGCGGCTGATCCACACCCTCCGTGGCGCGGGCTACACGCTCCGCGACGCGTCGTGACCCTGCGTCGCCGCCTCACGCTGTTCTACGGAGTGCTTCTTGGCGTCGTGCTCGCGGTCGCGCTCAGCCTCGCGTATGTCCTGCATGCGGAGTCGCACGACGCCGACGTGGACACGGCGATCACGGACATGACCGATCGGGCGATCGCCGACGTCGTCCTCGAGTTGACCGGAGGACGGTCCTCCGCCGAGGTCCGCCTGGTCGAGCTGCATCGCATGATCGAGGAGCCGCACGCCGTCTGGATCTTCGACGGCTCCAGACTGCTCGACAGCGCTGGAAGCACCGACGATCCTGCACTTGCCGATCTGCGGGCTGGCGAGCTTGGCCCGGGCTGGCTCACGACGTGGACGCCGAGCGGACGCGCGCGCGTGCTCGTTGCCGCCGTGGCCGGCACGACCGTGAAGGTCGTCACCGCCGTGAACCTCGCCTCCGTCGACGCGTCGAACGCCGAGCTCCGGACCGCGCTGTTCCTGCTCGCGCTCGTCGCACTCGGAGTCGGCGCCGCGGGGGCCTCGGCCATCGCCGGAAGCGCGCTGCGTCCGATCGCGCGCATGACCGAGACGGCTGCGGAGATCGCGCGCTCGCGCGACTTCTCACGCCGCGTGCGCGTGGATGGCGGCGACGAGGACGAGCTGGTGCAGCTCGGGCTCACGTTCGACGAGATGCTCGCGAACCTCCAGGACGCGCACCGCCAGCAACAGCGTTTCGTCGGGGACGTGTCGCACGAGCTCCGAACGCCGCTCACCACGATCCGCGGGAACGCCGAGCTCCTCGCCGCGGACGACACCGATCCTGCCGGGCAGCGCGTCGCGATCGCGCAGATCCGCCGCGAGACGGAGCGGCTCTCGCGGCTGGTCGACGAGCTCCTCGTACTCGCCCGCGCGGATGCTCTCGAAGCGTTCGAGCCTCGCCCGGTGCAGCTCGACGAGGTGCTGATGGAGACGTTCGCCGACCTCCAGGGCATCGCCGGGCGACGCCTTCGAGTGAGCGCTATCGAAGCGGTCACGGTGGGCGGCGAACCTGACCGCCTCAAGCAGCTCGTGCTCGTTCTGCTCGACAACGCGCTGCGCTATGCCCCAGACGGCACGGTGGACGTTTCGATCGCCGACGACGGTAGGGATGCGGTGCTGCGGGTCGAGGACGACGGGATCGGCATCGCCGTGTCAGACCTTCCCCACGTCTTCGAGCGTTTCTACCGCGGCGACGCCGCGCGGCGGATCGACGCCTCGGGCAGCGGCTTGGGCTTACCGATCGCACGTTGGATCGTCGAGCGGCACGGGGGCGAGATTCGCATCGAGTCACGCCCGCGGCATGGCACGCGGGTCACGGTGCGGGTCCCGTTGGCGCCCTCAGCAGCGGTGAATGACCATGATCGGGCGCTGAATCTGCATCGCGGTCGGATGGACGCACTGCCGGGCGAGCAACGGCACGAGGAAGGGCCAGCGCATGTACGCGAGCGGAGTCACCCGCTCAGCCTGTGACCAGCCCTCGCTCTCGTTGGTCTTTGCCAGGTGCCTTGCCGCGCAGCTCGCGCATGAGACGCATCACGCTCGTGGTAGGCAGCATCATCCGCCAATGACTGCCTCACCGATGAAGCGATGGAGCGCGATTCTTCCATTGGCGATGTCGCTCGCGGGCCTGGCGTTGATATTCGGCCACGTCGCAACATCGGGCGGGGTCCGTGAAACAGATGAGGGAACTGCTGCCCATCTCTGGCAGCTACTGATGGCCGCACAGGTGCCGCTGGTCGGGTTCTTCGCAATAACGTGGCTGCCACACGCTCCCGTAAGGGGATCGCTGATATTGGCGTTGCAGGTCGCCGCCGTGCTCGCGAACCTTGCGGCCCTCCGCTTCTTCGACCTATAGCGTCCCGAGGTAGGTGCGCTGCTGGCCCGCGGGTGACCTACGTCTTCGGCACGAACCTGAGGGAAATCGAGTTCACGCAGTGCCGCGTGTTTTTCGCGGTGAACCGCTCACCGACAAAGACGTGTCCGAGGTGACCGCCGCAGGCGGCGCACTCGATCTCGACGCGATCGCCATCCGGGTCCGGTAGCCGACGGACGGCACCCTCGATCTCCTGATCGAACGATGGCCAGCCGCAGCCGGAGTGGAACTTCGCATCCGAAACGTAGAGGGGCGCCTCGCAGCGCCGGCAGATGTACGTGCCCTCGAGGAAGAAATCGTCGTACTCGCCGGTGAATGCGCGCTCGGTCCCTTTGTTCACGATGACCCGCGCTTCTTCCGGCGTGAGCTTGTTCAGCGCTCTCATGGTCTGATTATCAGCACTTTGTCCTCAAGGATGCCCTGTTCGGGTGGGAGAACTGGCCTGTCAGGGGAGCGTCAACGGCCCGCGGCGCCCCTACAAATGCCTCGTGTCGAACCTCTCCCAAGAGAAGACTCCGCGGACGCGCATGGCCTGGCGCCTGGTGGTCGCCACCATGCTTGTCCTCGCGCTGGACGCCGCGCTCCTGCCGTTCCCGTCAGCGGCGGCGACCACCGCGAGCGCGGAATCATGGAAGTCCACGACCGCGGCCTGGGGCGGAACGCTGAACGGGGCGAACAGCGCGTACGCGCAGGGGCTGACCATCCCGTCCCGCCTCGTGATCACGGGCGAGACGCTCGGCGTTCACGCGCTCGACATCTCCTACGACTTCCAGGACTCGACAGTCGGCTCGAACCTGCACTTCATCGACTTCATCGAGAACTACGACCGAACGATCCCGCGATCGATCGCCGATCCGTGCGCCGGCGTCACCGGCTGCAGCGGCAGCCCGACGACGATCGGCATCCCGTCAGACGTGACGATCTCGAGCCAGCGCGCCGGCATGGTCAGCGTCTGGAACGCATCGAACCTTTCGCTGGGTGTCTATACGACCTCGGCGAGCGGCGGCGCGCTCACGAAGCACATCACGCTGCTCTACACCGCGACGGCCGGCGCGAACGTCGTCGTCGCGTTCGGCGCGCACATCGCATCGCCGACGGACTGGGGCACCGGCAACGGCGCCTCTTCGTGGGCCGGCGGCTCCGGCAAGGTCGGCGGAACGCACGACGGCGGCACCGAGAAGATCGTCGGGATCAACCCCGGCGCCTTCGGCGTCGCGACGAACACGGCTCCGAACGTCTCGGGCACGAGCGTCGCCCTTAACCAGAACAGCTCAACAAGCGTGACGCTGAGCGCGAGCGACGCCGAGGACTGCGAGCTCTCCTTCACCATCGTGAGCCCGCCGACCCACGGCACGCTGAGCGCGATCACCAACTCGACGTGCACCGGCACGACCGGCGCGTACGCCGACACGGCCAGCGTCACATACACGCCGACCGCCGGTTACAGCGGCAGCGACAGCTTCACCTGGACCGCGAACGACGGCACGATCGACGGCGCGACCGCGACGGTCTCGGTCACCGTCAACGCGGTCGGCAGCACACCGCAGACGATCACCTTCACGCAGCCGACAAGCCCCGCGGCGTACGGCGCGACCTTCACCGTGAGCCCGACATCAACGTCGGGACTTCCGGTCAGCGTCGCAGCAAGCGGCGGCTGCACCATCAGCGGCTCGACCGTCACGATGACCAGTGGCACCACCGACTGCACGCTCGTCGCGAGCCAGAGCGGTGACGGGACGTACGCGCCGGCACCCAACGTCACACGCACCGTGAGCGCGGCGAAGGCGAGCCAGACGATCACGTTGGCGCAGCCGACCACTCCCGCGACGTACGGAACGAGCTTCTCCGTGAGCGCGACCTCGAGCTCGGGGCTCGCCGTGACTATCGGCGCGAGTGGCGGCTGCACGATCAGCGGCTCGACCGTCACGATGACGAGCGGAACGATCGACTGCGTCCTCATGCGTCACAAGCGGGCGACGCCAATTACGCCGGAGCATCGGCGCGATCAGCGCGCCCGGCTCGGCTTCATACGGCACGACGCTTTCGCCGACCGCGACCGCGAGCTCGGGTCTGATCGTGACCTTCACCGCCTCGGGCGCGTGCTCCGCAGGCCTCGCCATAACGAGCGGGACCGGCACGTGCACGATCACGGCGTCGCAATCGGGCGATGCGAACTACAACGCGGCGCCCGACGTCTCGACCGCTGTCACGGCCACGCTCGTCCCTCTCACCGTGACCGCCGACGATCAGACCCGCCAGTACGGCGCCGCCGAGCCGACGTTCACCGCGACGGTCTCCGGCTTCGTGAACGGCGAGACCCTGGGCACGTCGGGCGTGAGTGGCTCAGCGAGCTGCTCGACGACGGCCACGTCCGCGTCGGATCCCGGCGCCTTCGCGATCTCGTGCACGCTGGGCACGCTCAGCGCTACGAACTATGACTTCACGACCTTGGTCGACGGCACGCTCACGGTCACCGAGGCGCCGGCCACGGTCACGCTCACCGATCTCTCGCAGACCTACGACGGCACCCCCCGCGCCGTCACGGTCACGACGGGTCCGAGCGGACTCGTCGTTACGGTCACCTACACCGGCACCGGCGGGACGACGTACGGCCCGAGCGCGACCGCGCCGACCGCTGCCGGCTCGTACAGCGTGACCGCGACGATCTCCGACCTCGATTACACCGGCAGTTCGAGCGGGACGCTCGTGGTGAGTGCGCCGGCTCCATCGCCGACGCCCACACCGGCGCCGACAGCAACGCCGACAGCAACGCCGACGCCGACACCTTTACCGACGGCGACACCTTCGCCCACGCCGACGCCGACAGCTTCACCGACGGCCACACCTTCGCCCACTGCGGCGCCGACAGCGACGCCTTCGCCAACGCCGTCGCTGACTCCGTCACCGACGCCAAGTACAACCGCTGCTCCGACGCCGAGCCCAACGCCACAACCAACGCCTACGCCGACGGCGACCCCATCGCAGAGCCCGACGCCATCGTCGAGCGCGACGATGGCCCCCATACAGACAGACGCACCGGTTCTGACACCCGTCGCGACCGCGCAGCCCGCATCGAGCACAGCCGCGCCGACGCCGACCGCCACGCTTGCGCCCACGTCCGAGCCGGCGCCGGTCGTGAAGGCTGAGCCGACGGCCCCGCCGGCGCCGAGCGCGATCGCGCCGTCTGCGACGAGCGCCCCCGACAGCTCGAGTTCAGCGAGCACGACCGTCAGCGGACTCGCGGGCGAATCGCTCGCCGGCTTCTCACCGGGATCGTCGGTCACAGTCCGCGTCTCGGGAAGCCGCACCATCGCGCAGTTCGTCCTGCCGCGCACGGTCGGCACCATCGACACCGCCGCCCTTGTCGCATCGCTGCAGGACTCGGCGGCGCGACAGACACTCGCGTATGCGCAGGTCGAGATGGCCTTCGTCTCCGCGGCCGCTCCGGCGAACACTGATGTTCCGATCATCGATCCGGCGGACCTGCGGCGCTTCGCCGAGGAGGAGCTCGACGGCGTGGAGCCGTTCGCAGTAAGCGGCGCCTCCGCGATGCGCACCTGGCTGGTCGTCAACGTGAGCGTCGAGCAGTACGTGCCCGGGTCGAGGGTCTACCTCGTGATCACGAGTGACCCACTGATCATCGACAGCGCCATCGTGTCGAACGACGGCACGGCACGGCTGTCAGGTGCGGTGCCGCTCGAGGTCCTCGGCGAGGGAGCGCATCGCCTCCGGGTCGTTGGCTCGCGGCAGCTCAGTGGGATCGTCGTGAACGCGCAGGGGGAGATCCACGTGCCGGACACGGCGCTTCGCGAGGTGGAGACGTTCGACCACGGCACGACTGCCGTCGTGGAGATCACCGGCGTGCAGCGCTCCGGCGGCGTGCGCACGATCGTCCGCTACATCCCGCTACGCGGCGAGTACCCGTGGTGGCTGCTCATCGCAGTCCTCATCGGCGATCTCGGTGCGGGTCTGCTTCGCAAACGCGGGCATCTCGTCTTCGCCCGGCGCCGCTGGCTCGCCCTTGCCAGCCTTACGCTCGCAGCAGTGAGCGCGTCGTGGCTCGGCTGGCTCGCGCTCTGGCCTGAGGTCGTGCCCGGGTGCGCACTGCTTCTCATCTTGGGCGCGTTCGTGATCATGCGGAGTCGCTCCACAGCGCAACCGGCCCTCGCGACGTATCGCTACTAGGCCGCGTTCAGCGGCCCAGCGTCCACGCTCGTCAATTGCGCGCTGGCGCATTCACTTGATCCTTGCTCAGTCCCTCGGCGCTCATTAGGCTCGAGCGGTCGGCGCCGCGAAGGCGCCACAAAAGGGGATGTGGGATGAGAAGGCTCATCGTACTCACGGTCGCGGTCACTTCGCTTGCGCTCGGAAGCGTCGCCTACGCAGGGCCGACGAGCGGGCCTGAGGCCGGCCCCGGCTGTTTCGGTCTGTGGCGCGCGGGGTCCGTGCAGGACATCAACGACAGCGGGGCCGGGCCGGCCGGCCTGAACTACTTCGCGGAGCGCAAGGCTGACAACGCGACGATCAACGCCGACAACCGCGCGACCTGCGCCGCCCTCGACTAACGATCTCGCGCGGTGGGGCCTCAGTGCGGAGGCCCCACCGCTAGACGGTCATCATCCTTTTGGAGATGTAGCGCCGCGCCCCGGCGAGCGGGATCTGCCAGATCGTGTTCTCCCACGCCGGCCGGAATCCCATCTTGATGTTGATCGCGAGCATCGGCGCGTTCGAGCCCGCGTTCTCGGTACGGACGTAGCGCGCCTCGGGTAGCTCGGCCAGGATCTTCTCGAGCATCCGCGCCTTCATCCACTTGCCGATGCCCTTGCCCTGGTGCTCAGGGACGACTGCTGTCCCACGCTGCTGGACCACATGTGGAAATCGCCGGTCGAACGAGACATCGGTGAAGCCCGCGGAGGCTCCTGACTCGTCCATCGCGAGGACGAACCAGCCCTCCCGGCCGCGCGCCTTCATCATTCGCTCGCTGTCGCGAATGATCTCCGGCGTGAACTTCCAATCCTCCATCTCGAGTCCCTCGCGCGGCATACGGTTGATCGCCCGCAGCGCGTCGATGACGTTATCCATGAGCTGGTCGGGTGTGTCGCCGATGATCCACTCGAGACGGTAGCCGGCGGGATCGATCGATGCCCATTCGCGCATGAGCGAGCGATCGACTTTGGCGAGGTCGAGCTGACTCGCGCGCATATGGAGCCCGCCGGTCGCACCCATGCGCTCCGCGAACGTCGTTCCCGCGGGAACACGCGTCGTCGTCCATGCTTCGAGGAGCCGCGACTGGGCGTCATCGATCGCATCGACGCACGCGGCGAACAACGCGCGGC
>WNGF01006451.1_pt1 | contig 15146 bp, 8 predicted proteins | sample 5400641 | NCBI WGS metagenome assembly WNGF01 (sample SAMN13153371, study PRJNA577476) | soil metagenome | isolation source: 80 cm soil or saprolite under grassland replicate 2 | place: USA:California | collected 2016-06-15
GCGTTCATCCTGCTGTGCATCGGCGTGCAGATCGTCTGGAACGGCGCGAGCGCCCTTCTCGTGGGTGTGATTGGGCGACCAGCGTCCTGACGATCAGCGCACCGCCGCGAGCTCTTCAAGCGATCCGGGTTTCGTTCCGATCACGCGAGGCTATGCATTTGTCATAGGTCGACGTGGCCGCTGCCTGAGCGACGCCTGCCTCCGGCGCCCGGTGGCCCGGGCTCGGCGGATCGGCTAAAATTCGAGTTTTGCCGCGTCGCGGTCGTCGCGGTGCAGCGAAGGTTTTGTGCCGGTGTAGCTCAGTTGGTAGAGCAGCGCATTCGTAATGCGAAGGTCGGGGGTTCGACTCCCTCTACCGGCACCAGCGGCAAGGAAAGGGCGGTCCTCACGGGCCGCCCTTTTTGTTTCGGGTCCCGGTTGCGTTCCTGCGGCCGGTCGCGCACGATCTCGTTTGTGCGCGCCGGACGCCGGCAGGGAATAACCCAATCCCGGTCCCGCCCGGCTGCATGAAGGCTCAATCGCGATGTCGATCGCGCTCCGCATTACCGGTCCGCTGGCGCGGCCGATCGGTTGATTCGCCAACATCGCGGGGTGATGCAATCGTGTCCATGCCGTCGGTTTGCGAGGGTACCGTGCGCAATTGCGCGCAAGGTGGTCCTGTGCGGCAACGCCGAGCACGAACGCGTTGCGCCGCGCTCGCGGCCGCAGCGCTCGCCACGTTGACCGCCCTGGCCGGCTTGTGCGCATCGGCCGCGGACGAGCCGCCGTCGCCCGTGACGGTCGGCGTCGAGCACAAGGGCGATGTCTACATCGTCGTCGCGTCGTTCATTGCGCCGGTCGTGCCGGCTGACGCGTGGGCCGTGTTGACGGACTTCGACAACATGGCGTCGTTCATGCCGACGCTCACGTCGAGCCGCGTGCTGCAGCGCGCCGAAGGCCGCGTGCTCGTCCAGCAACGCGGCCGGATGGAGCTCGGCACGTTCAAGATGCCGTTCGAATCGGACCGCATGATCGAAATGTCGCCGCCCGACGTCATTCATTCGCGTCAGGTGAGAGGCAACATGCAGCGCGTCGATTCGACGACGGCATTCGTCGCAGTGCCGGGCGGCACGCGCATCGACTATCGCGTCGAGATGGTGCCGAAGCTGTGGATGCCGGAATCGGTCGCGCAGCCGCTGCTGCACACGGAGATCGAGCGGCAGTTCACGGCGATCCTGCGCGAGATCATCCGCCGCAAGGGAAACTGACGCGTAGGTGTCCGTCGTCGATTCGCGTCCGCTCGAAGTCCTTTGTCGCTCAGGCGACGCAGCACTCGCTCACTGCATGACGCGATCGGGCAGCGGCGCGCGCCAGCGGCCGTCGACCGCTTCGGGCTTCGGGCCATACAGGCGCAACGTCAGCGAAAATCCGCCGTCGGGCGCCGGCAGCCAGTTCGATTCGAGGTCCCCTCCCGGCGATTCGCGCTGGATCAGGAGGTCGATCGAGCCGTCGGCGGCCGTCTTCAATCCAGGCATACGGCTGTCGATGACGTAGCGACCGAGCGCGTTGTCGACCAATCGCACCTGCGGCACGATGATCATCTCGAGCGACCAGAAGTAATCGGCCGGAGGCATCTTGCCGGTGGGGAATTTCAACCGATACCGCGCGCCGCGCTCGAACGGATCGCCACCGCCGTCGCCGGTCAGCGGCGCCTCGAGCAGCTCCGCACGCGCCGTGCGATGCAGCTCGAAGCCGGCGCTCACCGCCCGCTTCATCGGATCGCCGGCGAACGCATCTCGCGTGCCCACGGGATCGACGGCGCCGCGCGCTTCGGCCATCGCCTTTTCGAGCTTGCCTTCGGCTTCGCCGACACCGGCCGCGATGGCGGCGGCGATGCCGCTGTCGATCGCCGACGGATCGAATGCACGTGCCGGACCGATGCCGATGGCCGCGAAACGCGCGAGCGCGACCTTCTCGGCCGGGTCTGGCGTGACGAACGGCAGCAATGCATTGACGTAACCGATGAATCCGGCGCTGCCCGCTTTGGAATCGTCCCAACGCGCGAGCGCCGGCGGCGCGCCGCGCTTGACCGGCGGCCGCTTCTGAGCGACCGACCACGGCGTGATCCGATACTGCCGTTGCAGTTGAGCGACGCTCGCGCCGTCGCCCGGCGCTGCCGTCGACGTGCGAACCCGCAAGCCGACGAGCGATGCCGACGAGCGCACGACGCGATCAATGCCCTTGGGAGGCGAGCCCTTGAACGCAGGGCCGGCCACCAGCACGCGCGTCGCCTTGCCTGCGGCCGTCTTCGTTCCGACGTGCTCGAGGTTGTGTCCCCACAAATCCCAGAACTGGAACACGACGTAGCGGGCAGCCGGCACCGCCGGAATGTCGACGACGACCGGTTCGGCGCGCACGTCGAGCCACGCCCACGACAAAGGCGCGTCGTAGCTTCGTCCGCGTATCGTCGCGTCCTTGGGGCCCGGTAACGAGTCCTGATGGCGGAACGCGTTCCATTGACCGACGTAATCGACGGCGTCGGCCTGGTTCATCTGCCGGTCGAGCTCGCGATACGTCTGCAGCAGCGGATACGTGAAGACGTAGGCGTCGGCGGCGATGCCCTTTGCCTCCGACGCGGATGCGAGCGCGGGCGCCTTGGTCGCGGTCTTGGCGGGTTGCGCGCACACCAGCGCGGGAACGAGCACGGCAAGCACGACGGCGCCGGCGAGCAAGCGGATCGAAGCAGTCATCGGGACAATGCGGCTGTTGGAAGGCCCCGCGAGGATACGCGAGTCGCGCAGCGGCGAAAATCCCTCATGCGCCTGCGTGCGGATAGGCGTCGCCGGCCTTGAGCGCATCGAACAGCCGAAACGCGTGCCGCAGATCGGAGCGCAGCGCGTCCTCTTCCCACGGCTTGGTGAGGAACTTGTAGATCGCGCCGTCGTTGATCGCCGAGGTCACCGACTCGATGTCCGCGTAGCCGGAGAGCACGATGCGCACGGTCTCCGGATAGAGCGCGCGCACGCGGCGCAGAAACTCGGTGCCGCTCATGCCGGGCAGCCGCTGGTCCGACACGACGACGGCGATCGGCGTCTGCGCGAGAATCTGCAGCCCGTGCTCGGCCGTGGTCGCCGTGTGCATGTCGTAGCCTTCGCCGCGCAGAATGCGCGTCAGAAGCCGCAGGATCGATTCCTCGTCGTCGACGAACAGCAGGCTGCGGTTACCACCCGGCAGCGGCGCCGGCCGCGGCTCGCGGTCGCGCTCGGAAATGAGCGAGCGCAAGTTGGCGATGGGAACGGGATGGCCGAACAGATAGCCCTGCGCAACGTCGCAGCGGCAGCGGCGCAGGAATGCCGCCTGTTCGTCGGTCTCCACACCCTCGGCGACGACGGCGAGATCGAGCCGGTGCGCCATCGCGATCACCGCCTGCACGATCGCGGCATCGTTGGGATCGGTCACGATGTCGCGCACGAACGTCTGATCGATCTTCACGGTGTCGATCGGAAATCGCTTCAGGTACGCGAGGCTCGAGTAGCCGGTGCCGAAATCGTCGATCGCGACGCGAATGCCCTGGTTTCGGATGTCGCGCAACACGCCGGCGAAGCGCTCTCCGGTCTCGGCGATCGCGCTCTCGGTGAGCTCGATCTCGAGGCGACGCGGCTCGAGCCCGGACTCGCGCAACGCAGCGAGCACATCGGCGGCGAGCATTCCGCTGCGAACCTGCACGGCCGAAACGTTGACGGCGACGACGAGCTCGGGATGCCCGACATCGCGCAGCGCCACCGCGTGCGCGCACGCCTCGCGCAATACCCAACGTCCGATCGGTACGATCAGGCCCGTCTCTTCGGCAAGCGCGATGAATTCGCCCGGTGCGAGCAGGCCGCGCTCGGGGTGTCGCCAGCGGATCAGCGCTTCGAGCCCGGCGATGCGGCCGCTGTCGAGCGTGACCTGCGGCTGGAAGTGCAGCTCGAACTCGCCGCGGTCGATCGCGGCGCGCAGCTCGCGCTCGAGCGCGACTCGCTCGGCGACGCGCGCGTTCATTTCGGCGGTGAAGAACTGGATGCGGCCTCGCCCTTGCTGTTTTGCGCGCGACGCGGCCAGGTTCGCGCATTTCAGCAGATCGCCGGCGCTGTCGGCATCCTTCGGATAGATGCCCACGCCCATCGTGCACGTCAGATGATGCGGCACCGCATCGAGGCGAATCGGCTCGGCGACGACATCGGCAATGCGCGTCGCGATCTCGGTCGCCTCGTTGTCGTCGGTGAGCTCGGGGCACAGCAGCACGAACTCGTCGCCGCCCACGCGCGCCGTCGTGTCGCCGCCGCGCGCGGCCGCGGCGAGGCGATCGGCGACGGTGCGCAGGATCGCGTCGCCGCCGTCGCGGCCGAGCGAGTCGTTGATGCCGCCGAAGCGATCGATGTCGAGGAAGATCGCGGCGATCGGCCGTCCGCTTCGCTTGGCGAGCGCGATCGCCTGGCGCATCCGGTCCTCGAGCAACTGACGATCGGCGAGCCCGGTCAGCGCGTCATGCGTACCGTCCCGCGCGGGCAGCGCGCTCGCGGAGGCGAGCGCCGAAGCGGCGCGCCGCCACGCCGGCAGCAACCGTTGCCATGTCGGCCAACGCGGCGAATCGACGTCGAGCGCGTCGACCGCGCCTTCGCGCATCGCCGCGGCGACGGCATCGGCGCTACAGCCAGTCAACACGACCGCCACGAGCGGCACGTTCGCGTCGGCAGCGATGCGGCTCGCATCGGCGAGCGCCGTGTCCGATGCAACCGGCAATGCGACCAGCACGAGCGCAACGCCGCCGCGCTGCAACCGTGCGGCGAGATCGCTCGCCGAGCCGATCGGTTCGATCGGATCGACCTGCGCGTTCGCCGTCATGCGCTCACGAAGCGCGTCGGCTGTCGCGCCCGGTGCGTGGTAGAAAACGACGGCGTTCGACACGCGGGCGAGTATAGCGGAACGGTCGCCGTCGACGCTCGTCGCGCCGATCATGCGGTCATGTCGACGGCGCGATCGCGCGCGAGCGCGCGATCCACTGCGCGGTGAGCTTCTCCTGCACGCCGTTCTGCCTGAGGCGCGCGTCGAGACCTCCGAAGTCGACGCGATCGAGCGGCTGGTCCTGGTTGAAGCACGAGAATACGTAGCTCGTCTTCCCGGTCACCGGATCGCGATGCGGCTGCAGGCATTGCGCGCAGATCTCCTTCATCATGCATTGCATCGGCGAGTTGATCGACGCGATGGCGCGGTGCTCGGGCTTCATGTGCGGCGCGAGCACGGTGTGGCGCGCGACGCCGACGGCCGCCATCATCTTGTCGGACCCGATCGCGATCAGGCGATCGCAGGAATCAAGCGATATCGAAGACGCTCCGAGCTCGCCAGACGCGTACGCGACCATCGCCTGCACGATGTTGCCGACGTAGGCGCGATCCTGCGGACGATCCGGTGTGAATCCCGGCGCCTCGTCGCAGCACCAGACGACGACATCGGCCGCGGCCTCGATCTCGGCGACCTTGTAGCGATCGACGATCTTCTTGTAGCCGGCGAAATAGAGCACCTTCGAGCCGGCGTTGCGAAACGCCTGGCCGATCGAGAACAGCACGGCGTTGCCGAGCCCGCCACCAACGAGCGCGACCGTCTCACCGGACGCGATCTCGGTCGGCGTTCCCGTCGGTCCCATCAGCACAACCGGATCGCCTGGCCGAAGCGTCGTGCAAAGATCGGACGAGCCGCCCATCTCGAGCACGATCGTCGACACCAGTCCCTGCTCGCGATCGACCCATGCGCCGGTCAGCGCGAGCCCTTCCATCGTGAGCCGCGTGCCGTCGACGACCGCGGCATGCGTCTCGTAATTCTGCAAGCGATAGAACTGGCCGGGCTTGAAGCGACGAGCCGCCGCCGGCGCGCGAACGACGACTTCGACGATCGTCGGCGTCAGCCGCTCGACGCGCTCGACACTCGCCCGGAGCTCGCGATCGATCTTGCGGATGAACGCGCGGTCCGATTCGCTCGACGCCGGCGCAACACGCGCAAGCATCCGCGAGACGACCGGATAGCCCTGCTTCGCGCTCGCCATCGCCTTCACGACATTGCCGAAGTACGACGGATGCAGGTCGCCGAAGAAGCTCGTCGCGCGGCCGTCAGCGCGAATGTCGGTCAAGACGGAAGGACTTTCCGGCTTCGCGAGGCCGCGCACCGGCTTGACCGGCGCGCCGTCTTCGCCGAGCAGACGAAAATACTTTCCGTCGACGCTGAAGTGCTCGGCGTCCTCGCGTGCGAGCACGGTGTTCGGCGACGTTCCCGCCGCAACCAGGATGGTGCGCGCCGGCAGCGTCGTGTGCGCATATTCGTGCCACACGCCGTCGCCGTCGTTGTGCTGCGCCGATACGCTGAGCCCGCGTGTGTGGCCGTTGTCGTCGACGTCGACGGCAATCGGCGTGAGGCCCTCCGCAAACCAGATGCCTTCTTCGAGCGCCCTCTCGACTTCCTCGTGATTGAGCGTGTACGACGGGCTATCGATCAGCCGGCGACGATACGCGATCGTGGCACCACCCCATTGCTGCAGCAGCTCGATGATTCGTGGCGCGCGCTGCGCTGCCGCCGCAGCTTCGCGCTCGGCGCGGATCGCGCGCGCATGGGCGAGGAATTCCTCGGCAATCGGACGTTCGGCCGCAGTCCACGCGGCTTCGACGGCGGCGCGTCCCTTTTCGGCGACGAGCATCTCGTAGCGTGCGAGGAATTTTTCGACCTGCACCGGGTAGTACGCGAGCGATTCGGTCGCGGTGTCGATCGCGGTCAAGCCGCCACCGACAACGACGACCGGAAGCCTAACCTGCATGTTCGCGAGCGAGTCCTTCTTGGCCGCGCCGGTCAACTGCAGCGCCATCAGGAAATCGGAAGCGGTGCGCACACCGTGTGCGAGCCCGTTCGGAAGCTCGAGCACCGTCGGGCGGCCCGCGCCTGCGGCAAGCGCGACATGATCGAAGCCGAGCTCGAACGCGACTTCCGTGTCGAGCGTGCCGCCGAATCGCACGCCGCCGTACATCGCGAAGCGGTCGCGTCGCTCGATCAGAAGCCGCAGCAGCTTGAGGAAGTTCTTGTCCCAGCGAACGGTGATGCCGTACTCGGCGACACCGCCGAAACCGGCCATCACGCGATCGTCGAGCGGCTCGGTCAACGTCGCGACATCGCGGATCGGCACGAACGGCACGCGCTCGCCCGAGGTCGTCACGCCGCAAATCGCGGAGGGCAACGGCTCGATCTTCAGGCCGTCGACACCGACGACCGTGTGGCCGTCGTTCAGCAGATGATGCGTGAGCGTGAACCCCGCCGGCCCCATGCCGACGACGAGCACCCGCTTGCCCGTCGGTGCGAGCGGACGCGGCCGGCGCAGGTTGAGCGGATTCCAGCGCGTAAGCAGGCCGTAGATCTCGAAGCCCCACGGCAGCGCGAGCACGTCCTTCAACAGCCGCGTCTCCGACTGCGGGATGTCGACCGGATCCGTCTTCTGGTAGATGCACGACTTCATGCAGTCGTTGCAAATCCGGTGGCCCGTTCCGGCGACCATCGGGTTGTCGATGCACACCATCGCAAGCGCGCCGACGGCCACACCCTCGGCGCGAAGCTTGTGGAACTCGGAGATCCGCTCCTCGAGCGGACAGCCGGCGAGCGTCACGCCGAACACGGTCTTCCTGAACGCAACGTCGAGCGCCGAACCGTCGGCCGGCTTTTTTTCGGGCAGCCCTTTCGCGCACGAATCCTTGCCCTGCTCGTGGCACCAGATGCAGTAATGCGCTTCGCCCAGCGCGGCCGGCAGTTCCATTCCGGCGTCGGTCAGCGCAAAGCCTTCGCGGCGGCGACGATGGTCGTCGGGAAGCTTCGCCATTTCGACGCCGAAGCGCTCCTCGTGCTCGACCGGCACGAGCCGCATGAAATCGAGCTTGCGCGGCGCCTTGAAGAGCACGCCCGCTTTGCGCACCGACGCTGCTTGCGGCGCATGCGCCGCCCACGCGGCGTAGCGCGCGGCGAGCTCGAGTGGTTCCGCATTGGCCTCCTCGTCCTCGCCCCACGCGGCCACGGCGTTGGCAAATGCGAGCTCGCCGGCGATGCCGTCGAGTGGCGCACCGATTCGCGATTCGAGCTCGCTCGCGAGTGCGGCACCGTCGAACGTCGACGCCTCCGCCGCCTTGTGCCTGTTCATCGCCTTGCGCTGGACGAACAGGCGCTTCATCGCATAGAGCGGCGCGAGCTCGTGGTGTCGCGCCTGCAGTGCGCGTACGTCGGGCTCGATGCGGAACAGTTGCGCGATGAAATCCTCGAGATGCGGCGCTAGCGCGATGAGCAGATCCGATTCCGCCTTCGCTGCGAGCGCCGAAGGATCGGCCCGCGCGGCAGCAAACCGGCTGGCGAGCGCGGCGTCGGCCGCTGCAAGATGAGCGACGAAAAGCGCATCGATGCGCGCGGCACCGTCGACCGAGTAGAGGTCGGCAAACGCGAGACCGTGCGCAAGGCGTAGCGGCGAAGGTAAGGACAAATCCATGTCGAAACGGCGCGAACGAATGGGCAAAGTGTTGAATTTTACCGGTTTGTTGCTGATCCGACCCGCCGTTGTCGTTCCAAGCAAATAACCCGCTGCGCGCTTGCGGCCGCGCGCCCTAGCCCCTATCTTCCGGGTGACCCCGGCGGTGCCTGCAGCGGGCATCGCTCGAGCGGCCCTTCGTCTACCCCCGGAGCCTCGATGATCGTGCTTCGTTTCGCCGCTCTACTCGCCGTCGCCGCCGCAACGGCGGCGGTCGCCCAGCCGATCAGGCTCGGCGAGATCAACGAATACAAGCAGTTTCCGGCATTCCTCGAGCCATACAAGAAGGGCATGGACCTCGCGGTGAGCGAGATCAATGCGTCGGGTGGCGTGCTCGGCCGCCCGATCGAGATCGTTTCGCGCGACGACAACGGCAACCCGGGCGACGCGGTGCGCGTCGCCGAAGAACTGCTCACGCGCGAGAAGACGGCGATGCTGATGGGCACGTTTGCATCCAACGTCGGCCTCGCCGTGGCCGACCTCGCGAAGCAGCGCAAGGCGTTGTTCCTCGCCGCCGAGCCGCTGACCGACAAGATCGTGTGGGAGAACGGCAACCGCTACACGTTCCGGCTGCGCGCGTCGACGTTCATGCAGACGGCGATGCTCGTGCCGGAAGCGGCGAAGCTCGGCAAGAAGCGATGGGCAATCGTCTATCCGAACTACGAGTACGGGCAATCGGCGACCGCCGCCTTCAAGAAGCAGATGCTGTTTCGGCAGAGCGGCGGCCTCGAGTTCGTCGAGCAGGCGGTGCCGCTCGGCAAGATCGATGCGGGGCCGGTCGTGCAGGCGCTGCTCGACGCGAAGCCGGATGCGATCTTCTCGTCGCTGTTCGGCCCGGATCTCGCGCGCTTCGTCCGCGAAGGCGAGTTGCGCGGGCTGTTCAAGGACCGGCCCGTGTTCAACCTGCTCGGCGGCGAGCCCGAATACCTCGATCCGCTGAAGGACGAAGCGCCGGCCGGCTGGTACGTCACCGGCTATCCGTGGTATGCGATCGACACGCCGGCGCACAAGCGTTTTCGCGACGCGTACCAGGCGAAGTTCAACGACTATCCGAGGCTTGGATCGGTCGTCGGCTACACGACGATCGTCGCCGCCGCCGCGGCGATCAGGAAAGCCGGCTCGACCGACACCGAGAAGCTCGTCGCGGCGATGGAAGGGCTCACGATCGACTCGCCATTCGGCAAAGTCACGTTCCGCAAGCTCGACCACCAGTCGACGATGGGTGCGTTCGTCGGCCGCACGGCCGTGAAGGACGGCAAGGGCGTGATGGTCGACTGGAAGTACGCCGACGGAAAGGACTACCTGCCCGACGACGCGCAGGTAAAGGCGTTGCGTCCGGCGCAGTAACTGCCGAACAGCAGATCCCTCGGCTTCGCCTCGGGATGACACCGATTCGTGTCATCCTCGGGATGACACCGATTCGTGCCACCCCAAGCGCAGCGCTCTGTCATTCCGAGCGCAGCGCTCTGTCATTCCGAGCGCAGCGCTCTGTCATTCCGAGCGCAGCGCTCTGTCATTCCAAGCGCAGCGAGGAATCCGCTGTCGGTTTCCGCGTCGCGCTACGCCGGCGCCGTCACCTTGACGATCAGATCCGGCAGGCCGTCGATATGCCCGGTCATGACGTCGCCGGGCACGACGGGCCCGACGTTCTCTGGCGTTCCGGAATAGATGATGTCGCCCGGCATGAGCTCGAACGCCTCGGAAAGCCGCGACACCTGCTCGGCGACGCTCCAGATCATCTGGTTCAGGTTGGCGTTCTGCTTCACGTCGCCGTTCACCTTGAGCCAGATCGCGCCCTCCTTGAAGTGCGCGACTTTCGGTATCGGATGGATCGGTCCGAGCGGCGCCGCGCGATCGAAGCTCTTGCCGATCTCCCACGGCTTCTTCTCGTCGCCCATCTTGCGCTGCAGGTCGCGGCGCGTCATGTCGAGCCCGACCGTGTAGCCGAAGACGTGATCGAGCGCGCGCTCGACGGGGATGCTCCTGCCGCCCTTGCCGATCGCCGCGACGAGCTCGATCTCGTAGTGGTAGTTCTTCGTGAGCGTCGGATATGGATGCTCGATCGTCGTTCCCGGCGCGACGTATTGCACGGCGTCGGTCGGCTTCTGGAAAAAGAACGGCGGCTCGCGAGTGGGATCGGATCCCATCTCGCGCGCGTGCGCCGCGTAATTGCGGCCGATGCAGTAGATGCGGCGCACCGGGAACAGCGCATCGCTGCCCACGATCGGGATGAACGTCTGCGCCACGTCGAACGGGGTCTTGCGCGCGTCGGCTGCGCGCGCGGGCATCGCCGCCGCGGCGACGGTGCCCGCCGAAAGTGCGAGTGCTGCGCGCATCGCACTGCGCCGGCTCATTCGTTTCATCGCTTGCCTCCTCCATCGCGTTTTCCGCGGCTCGCAATGATACGGCGACAGCCGAGGGACGCGCCACCGGCAGGCGACCGGTAAAATCGGCCACCGTTTTCCCTGCCGGCGCCAAACCGCCGGCCCGCCACGGCCGATGGTCGCCTCCGTCGTCGCGCAGCTCTTGAACGGTCTCGCCGGCGCCTCGTCGCTGTTCCTCGTCGCCGCGGGGCTGACGCTGATCTTCGGCGTGACGCGCGTCGTCAATTTCGCGCACGGCTCGCTGTACATGCTCGGCGCGTACGGCGCCTACGCGCTGATCGAGACGCTGCCTAAAGATGCGCTCGGCTTTTGGGGCGGCGTGCTGGTCGCCGCGCTCGCCGTCGGCGCGATCGGCGCATTGATCGAAGTGCTGCTGCTGCGGCGGATCTACCACGCGCCGGAGCTGTTGCAGCTCACGGCGACGTTCGGCGTCGTATTGATCGTGCGCGACGCCGCGCTTGCGATCTGGGGCGCCGAGGATCTGCTCGGCCCGCGCGCTCCCGGCTTTCGCGGCGCTGTCGAGATCATGGACCGCGCCGTGCCGTCCTATGACCTGCTGCTGCTCGCGCTCGGGCCGCTCGTGCTCGTCGCGCTGTGGCTGCTGATCGCCCGTACGCGCTTCGGCGTTCTCGTGCGGGCGGCGACGGAGAATCGCGTGCTCGTCGGCGCGCTCGGCATCGACGAGCGTCGCCTGTTCACGCTCGTGTTCGCGCTCGGCTCGTTTCTCGCGGGCGCCGCCGGCGCGCTGCAGTTGCCGCGCGAGCCGGCCAATCTCGGAATGGATCTCGCGATCATCGCCGAGGCGTTCGTCGTCACCGTTGTCGGTGGCCTGGGCTCGATTCCCGGCGCGTTCGTCGCCGCGCTCATCATCGGGCTCACGAAAGCGCTGTGCATCGCAGCGGGCACCGTAACGCTGGGAACGTTCACGATCGCCTTCCCCAAGCTCACGCTCGTCGCCGAATTCGTCGTGATGGCGATCGTGCTCGCCCTGCGGCCGTACGGCCTCGCCGGAACGGCGCCCGCAGCCTCGCCGGTGACGCGAGTGCCCGACCAGCGCGCACTCGTCCGCTCGCCCGGGCGGCGAAGCGCAATCGCCGCGCTCGCCACGCTCGTGATCGCCGCGCTGCTGCCGGTCGCGAGCGACGAGTACACGCTGATCCTCGCAACCGACGTGCTGGTGATCGCGCTCTTCGCCGCGAGCCTGCAGTTCATGATGGGCCCGGGCGGGATGGCATCGTTCGGCCATGCTGCGTATTTCGGGCTCGGCGCGTACGCGGCGGCGATCGCGATCAAGCACGGTACGCCGATGGAAGCCGCGCTCGCGCTCGCACCGGCCGTTGCACTCGGCGGCGCGCTCGTGTTCGGCTGGTTCTGCGTGCGGCTGTCGGGCGTGTACCTCGCGATGCTCACCCTCGCATTCGCGCAAATCGTCTGGTCGATCGCGTTCCAGTGGGACGCGGTGACCGGCGGCTCGAACGGCCTCGTCGGCGTCTGGCCGGCGGCATGGCTCGGCTCGAAGCTCGCGTACTACGGCTTCGTGCTCGCGATCATCGCTCTTGCGCTCGCGGCGCTTGCGTGGCTCTCGCACGCGCCGTTCGGTTTCTCGCTTCGCGCGGCGCGCGACTCGACGCTTCGTGCCGAGGCGATCGGCATCGATGTGCGCGGCACGCAATGGGCGGGCTTCGCAACGGCCGGTGCGTTCGCGGGTCTTGCCGGAGGTCTTTACGCGTTTTCGAAAGGCAGCATCTCGCCCGAGACGCTCGCAATCCCCCGGTCGATCGATGCGCTCGTCGTCGTGCTACTCGGAGGACTCAACGCTCTCGCCGGGCCGCTCGCCGGCGCAGCGGTATTCACGTGGCTCTCCGACACGCTCGCGCGCTTGACCGAGTACTGGCGCGCGGTCATGGGCGCGGTGATCCTCGTCCTCGTGCTCGCGTTTCCGCTCGGGCTCGGCGGCGCGTGGCAACGCCTTCTCGAGCGGCGCAGGCCATGAGCACGGCCACGCTCGCAGTCGAGCACATCGCGAAATCGTTCGGCGGCGTCGACGCGGTGCGCGACGTGACATTCAGCGTTGCCGCTGGCGAGCTCGTCGCGGTGATCGGCCCGAACGGCGCCGGCAAGACGACATGCTTCAACCTCGTCAACGGCCAGCTCGCGCCCGACGCCGGAACGATCATGCTCGATGGCGCACGCATCGATGGCTTGCCGCCGCGCGCGATCGCACGCGCCGGCGTCGGTCGCACGTTCCAGGTCGCCGCAACGTTTGCATCGATGACGGTGCGCGAAAACGTGCAGGTCGCGTTGCTCGCGCATGCGGGCGAGCAGAACGCGGTCGCCTCGCGCGCAACCGATTGCTTCCGCGACGAGGCCGACGTCCTGCTCGAGCGCGTCGGCGTGAAGCGCATGGCGGAGCAGGCGTGCGCCACGCTCGCCTACGGCGACGCGAAGCGCGTCGAGCTCGCGCTCGCGCTCGCGAACGCGCCGCGCTTGCTGCTGATGGACGAGCCGACCGCCGGCATGTCGCCGCGCTCGCGCGCGCGGTTGATGCAGCTCGCAGCCGAGCTCGCGCGCCGCGATCGCATCGCGGTGCTGTTCACCGAGCACGACATGGACGTCGTGTTCGGTTACGCCGATCGCGTGCTCGTGCTCGACAAGGGACACCTGATTGCCGAGGGCACGCCCGATGCGATCCGTGCCGACGCGCGCGTGCGGGCGGTGTATCTGGGCGAGGACGCCGCGAGCGGTTGACCCATCGATGCGTTACTTCCACCTCTGAACACGAAGGTCACGAAGGACACGAAGAACGGCAAGAAAATCTTGTGCTTTTCTTCGTGATCTTCGTGCTCTTCGTGTTGAGAGGTGAATTGCCGTTCGCTCAATCATCAACCGCCGCATCGCCGACGAACGGATTGTCGCGCCGCTCGTCGCCGAACGTCGACATCGGCCCGTGTCCGGGCACGAACGCGACGTCATCGCCGAGGGGAAAAAGCTTGTCGCGGATCGAGCGAACGAGCGTCGCATGGTCGCCGCGCGGAAAGTCGCTGCGCCCGATCGAGCCTTTGAACAGCACGTCGCCGACGATCGCGAGCCGCACGTCGGGAGCGAAAAAGATCACATGTCCAGGCGTGTGCCCGGGGCAATGGCGAACCTGCAGCGTGTGCGTGCCGAGCACGACCGTGTCGCCTTCGTCGAGCCATCGATCGGGTGTAAACGTCTCGGCAGGCGGAAAGCCGAACATCCGTCCCTGCTGCGGCAGCTGGTCGATCCAGAACGATTCATCGCGATGCGGACCTTCGATCGGAAGCTTCAATCGGCGCGCGAGCTCGGCCGTCGCGCCCGCGTGGTCGATGTGGCCGTGCGTCTGCAGGATCTTGGTCGGCCGCATGCCCGTCTGGTCGATTGCCGCGAGAATGCGGTCGAGATCGCCACCGGGATCGACGATCGCGCCTTCGTTGGTGTGAACGCACCACAGCAGCGAGCAATTCTGTGCGAACGGCGTGACGGGAAGGACGGCGAGCTTCATCGCATCAGCCGGCGAGCCGCGCGAAGCCGGCTTCCAGATCGTGCGCGAGCGCTCGGGCCACGTCGGGATGATCATGCTTTCGTAGCCGCCCCAGCTCCAGCCCATCGCGAAGAGACGCATGCCGTCGAGCATCGCATCGATGCGCGCTTTGTCGACCGGTTGCAGCACGACGCCGAACAAGCCGGACGCGCCGAGAAAGTCTCGCTTCCACAACTCGTGTCCGCGCGAGCCGGGAAGCGCGGGATAGAGCACCTCGCGAACTTCGGATCGCGTCGCGAGCCATTGCGCGACGGCAAGCGCGTTTTCGCGATGCCGATGAAGCCGCACGGCGAGTGTTCGCAGCCCGCGAAGACCGAGGAAGCAGTCGTCGGTCGACGCGGCGATGCCCATGTCCGTCCATATCCGGCGCAGCGCCGGGTACGTCGCCTCGCTCGCGACGATCGCGCCGAGCAGCACGTCGGAGTGGCCGCCGATGTACTTGGTCGCTGCGTGCACGGCGATGTCCACGCCGTGATCGAACGCGCGAAAGCCGAGCGGCGTCGCCCACGAATTGTCGAGCACGAGCTTCGCGCCGTGCGCGTGCGTGACCGCGGCGAACGCCGGGATGTCCGAGACTTCGAACGTGAGCGAACCCGGCGACTCGGCGAAGACGAGCTTCGTATTCGCACGGAGCTCGCGC
>WNGF01007604.1_pt1 | contig 15146 bp, 13 predicted proteins | sample 5400641 | NCBI WGS metagenome assembly WNGF01 (sample SAMN13153371, study PRJNA577476) | soil metagenome | isolation source: 80 cm soil or saprolite under grassland replicate 2 | place: USA:California | collected 2016-06-15
CCCTCCTCTACCTGGCCGGCTCTTCGGACCGGTCTGTGATGGTCTCTCTCTTCGCGACGGCTGCGGCCCAGGAGGGCAGCGATGCCGTCGTGTAGGGCAGGCCGCGGTAGGCGGCGTGCGCGTACGGGTGGTTGAAAACGTCGAGGGCTTGGTGCGGTGCGGCGGCGAGTTCGAAGTAGGCGCCGCTGCGCTCGTCGGAGACGGCGACCGTCAGCTCGCCCGTGCGCTCGTGCCAGAAGAGCACGACCTCGAGGCCGTCATTCGCTCGGTGTGCGAGCTCTCGGTACGGGTTCGTCGCTTTGCTTGCCATCGTGACTCCTTCCGCTGCTAGTGAGCCCACGATCGCAGCGGCACGTGCGTATGTCTCTGCGGCCAGCTAGCGAGTCGCTGGCCCGCCAACGGGCCAGTTCGATGTATGGCTAGCTTCATTGCGTCGGCGGCGTTCTCTACGCGAGGCTGAGTCGTGTGGCTTTGCGCTGCCTCATCGTCGACGACAGCGAGGCGTTCCTCGCCTCGGCCTCGCGTCTGCTGTCTGCCCAGGGGCTCGAAGTGGTGGGGCGCGCGCTATGCGGTGCGGAGGCGCTTCGACTGGCCCAGAAGCTAGAGCCCGATGTCACGCTCGTCGACGTCCAGCTCGGCGGCGAGGACGGGCTCGAGGTGACGCGACGGCTGGCCGAGACCGTTCCCACGACGCGGGTGATCCTGATCTCCAGCCACTCGAAGGATGAGCTCGCAGAACTGATCGCTGACAGTCCGGCCGCCGGGTTCCTGCCGAAGGCGGCGCTCGGCGCCGAGGCGATCGCGAGGTTGCTCGGTTAGCGCGCCTCGAGGTAGGTCACGACCGCGAGCACCCGCCGATGGTCGTCTTCGGTCGTCGGCAGGTGAAGCTTCATCAGGATGCTGCGCACGTGCTTCTCGACCGCGCCCTCGGTGATGTAGAGCCGATGCGCGATGCCGTTGTTAGAGCGGCCCTCGGCCATCAGCGCGAGCACTTCGCGCTCTCTCGGCGTGAGCTCGGCGAGGGGGTCGTCGCGCCGGCCCGCCCCGACCAGGACCTTGACGAGAGCGGGATCGATGACCGACCCACCGCGAGCGATCCGCTCGACCGCGTCGATGAAGTCAGCAGCCTTCATGACCCTGTCCTTGAGCAGGTAGCCAATCCGCTCGCCTTGCTCGAGCAGGTCCACCGCCGTTTCGACCTCGACATGCGCCGAGAGGAGGAGGATCCCGATCTCCGGGAACCCGGTCCGGATCGCGCGCGCCGCTTCGAGGCCTTCGGTCGTATGGGTCGGCGGCATCCGGATATCGACCACGACCAGGTCCGGTGTCTGCTCGCGCACGAGCGCCTCCAAGGCGCTCGCATCGCCGGCTTGGCCGACGACGTCGTAGCCGGCATTGCCCAAGAGGCTGGCGATGCCCTCGCGCAGGAGGACGTCGTCATCCGCAACGATCACGCGCCCGGCGGCCATGCTCGATTGAGCTTACGATGCCAGAAGTTCCGTCGCGCGCCGTCATCGACATCTCGGTCGGCCGGTGTGAAGATGAGTGGCTCGTGAGGCTCGCAGTAGCCGACAGCGCCTCGAGGGGCGAGCTTTTGAGCGCCTACCTGGCCGCGGCGCTCGACTGCGTCATCATGGCCGACTCCTCGGGGTGCGTGGTCGAGTTCAATCCGGCCGCCGAGCGCACGTTCGGCTACACGCGTGAGGAGGCGCTCGGGCGCACACTGGCGGAGCTGATCGTGCCGCCGTCGCTGCGGGAACGCCATAACCGCGCGTTCGCCCGCTTCGCCGAGACGCGCGAACAGCGGTTGTTCGGGCGGCGGCTCGAGCTGACGGGAATGCGCGCAGACGGGAGCGAGTTCCCGGTCGAACTCGTCCTGAGCCAGGTTGAAGGTGAGCCGCTGCTGATCTGCGGGGCGGTGCGCGACCTGTCCGAGGCGAAGCGGGCGGAAGCTGAGCTGCGCGAGCTTGCCGACGAGCAGGCGGCACTGCGCCGGGTCGCGACGCTCGTCGCGCAGCGTTCAGAGCCCGCGGAGGTGTTTGCTGGGGTCGCCGAAGGCGTCGCCCAGATTCTGGGTCTCCCCGCGATCAGCATGATCCGGTTCGAACCCGATGGGTCGGCAACCAAGATCGCCGGTTGGGGCGAGAGTCCCTTCCCCGTCGGAACGCGTTGGACGCTCGACGACCGCAGCGTGATGGCCTCCGTCATGAGGACAGGCGGCCCGGCGCGAATCGATGACTACGCGGCGGTCGTCGGGGCCCACGCAGAGCGCGTCCGGGAAGCGGGGATTCGCTCGGGGGTCCGAAGAGCAAGCCGCGCTGCGTCGAGTCGCGACGCTGATCGCGGCGCAAGCGACGCCGACGGACGTCTTCAGCGCGGTCGCCGAGGAGGTCGCGCACACCTTGGACGTGCCGTTGACGGCCCTCGTCCGCTACGAGAACGACGGGACCGCCACCCAGGTGGGCGTTTGGGGGGAGGAGAACCCGTTTCCGCTCGGTACCTCCTGGGCGCTCGACGAACAGAGCGTGTCCGGCCAAGTCTGGGGCACAGGCAGACCGGCGCGCGTGGACGACTACGCTGAGATCTCCGGCGGCATCGCCGCAACTCTGGCGCGTGAAGCCGGGATCCACACGGCGGTCGGCGCACCCGTGCTCGTCGACGGCAAGCCGTGGGGTGTGATGATGGCGCTGTCGACGGCGCGGAAGCCGATTCCTGCCGGTACCGAGGATCGTCTGGCTGCGTTCACCGAACTGGTCGCGACCGCGATCGCGAACACCCAGGCACGTGACGAGTTGCGCCAGCTTGTCGAGGAGCAGGCGGCGCTGCGCCGCGTCGCGACGCTGGTCGCCCGCGGGACCGACTCGCCCGCGGTGTTCGACGCGGTTTGCAGCGAGACGGGTCAGCTGATCGGCGCGAGCAGCGTCAATCTCGCCCGTTTCACGCCTGACGGATTCAACTTGACGATGGCCGGCTGGAGCCTGCGCGACACGCACGTGCCCACCGGAACGCGTCTTCCGCTCGGGGCCGACACGATCAACGGTGTCATCCAGCGGACCGTCGCGCCGGCTCGCGTCGACAGCTATGAGGACGTTCCCGGTGAACTGGCGGCGCTGATTCGGGAGCGGGGGGTCCGCTCGGAGGTCGGTGCGCCGGTCATCGTCGAAGGCAATCTCTGGGGAGCGCTAATCGCCGGCACAGACGCCGACGAACCGCTGCCGGCGGGTGCGGAGCGACGGGTAGCGAGCTTCGCAGAGTTGATCGCGACCGCGGTTTCGAATGCGACCACGCGCTCCGAATTGATCGCGTCGCGCGCACGAATCGTCGCCGCTGGCGATGAAGCAAGGCGGCGGATCGAGCGCAACCTCCACGACGGGACGCAGCAGCGGCTCATTGCCCTCGGTCTGGATCTGCAGGCGGTCCGTGCGGGGATCCCGAGTGAGCTGACGGATGCGCACGCCGGCGTCGAGCGGATCGGCGGCGACCTCGAAGCCGTACTCGAGGACGTGCGCGAGCTCTCCCGCGGTCTTCATCCCGCGCTGCTCTCACAGGCCGGGCTGGGACCGTCCCTACGAGCGCTGACGCGGAACTTCCCGGTTCCGGTGACATTGGACGTGAGCGTTGCCGAGCGACCGTCGGAATCGATCGAGATCGCCGTCTATTACGCGATCTCGGAAGCGCTCGCCAACGTGGTCAAGCACGCGCATGCGTCCGAGATCTCGGTCGCGCTCCGGACGTCAGGAAATGTCATCCGGGCGACGATCGAAGACGACGGTGTCGGCGGCGCCGAGGCAAGCGCGGGATCGGGGCTCGTCGGGCTGATTGATCGGGTCGAGGCGCTCGGCGGACGGTTCGCACTCGACAGTCCGCCCGGTCACGGAACAAGGATCGCGATCGAGCTGCCGCGGACCGCGCCGCCGGCCGACGATGTTGCTCGAGTGGCAGACCGAAGCGACAGCCATCAGTTTTCGTCGGCAGAGCTGCCGCAACTGGCGGACGCCGAGACGCTGCGCGCCGCAGTCAATGCAAGCGCGGACGCGCTGTACATCGTCGATGCGCAAGGGCGGATCAGGTTCTTGAACCCGGCCGCTCTGCGGATCCTCGGATACGAGGACGCGCGGCAACTGCTTGGCCGCAACAGCCACGAGACGATTCATTACCTCCACGGGGATGGGACACCGTTTCCGGCGGCGGAGTGCCCGCTGCTGCGCCCGCGTCTGAGCGGCGAGACGGTGCGCGTGGACGACGACTGGTTCGTCCGCCAGGACGGATCGCTCGTACCGGTCGCCTATACGTCTGCCCCCGTCCCGCTTGCGGATGGACGCGGCGCCGTCGTCTCGTTCCGTGACAGGTCTGAACGGCGACCCTTGGAAGGAAGACTGCGCTAAGCGGCGGGTTGTTCCTCTGCCGTTTGGACGTCTCGAACGTTGGTCGGTAGTCGGTGGACCTGGGCGGCTGCCTCGGGCCTTTCCGGTGCGTCCGTCGCCCCGGCTCTGCTGATCGCCGCCGCCAACGGGTAGGCGATCACGACCACGAGCGCGCCCGCTGCGGCATCGAAGAGGAAGTGGTTGCCGGTCGCGACGATCACGAGCACCACGAGCAGCGGGTACGCGAGGCCAGTGAGCTGGACGATCCTCCTGTTGTCACACCGAACGAGTGCGGCGGCGACGATCAGCGCATAGCCGACGTGCATGCTGGGCACGGCCGCGAACGGGTTGTAGAGCGAGCTGACCAACCCCTTGTTGAGGTCGACGAGGCCGCCGGAAACGGTGTCGGCGATCCCGAGCTCCGCCAAGCGAGGCGGTGCGGTCGGAAAGACGACGAACCCGATCAGGGCGAGTCCGCTCGCGAGCAGGAGCGTGGTGCGAGTGCGCGCGAACATCGTTGGTCGTCGCTGGTGCAGCCAGAGCAGCAGCCCGGCCGTGACCGAGAGGTGAAGCGTCAGGTAGGCGTTCCCGAGCAGCGTGAGCAGCCCCGGTACGGCGCCCGCCGCGTGCTGCACGTTCGCCTCGACGAACAGATGCAGCTTGCGTTCCAGCGACGCGACGGTGTGGGCGTGCTCGATCGCGACGCGCCGATTGCCGGCGACAAGGCCGCGGGCGGCCTCGTAGGTTGCGTACAGGGTGAGCAGGGCCACCGCTTCGACCTGGAGCGAGTGGCGAGTGGAGAGCAAGCGAGCGACGCGAGCCGGCGCGAGCGCCCTACCGGACGGCGGCACCGGCCGCGCCTTCGCCGCCGACCCGGCGACCTGGGCGTGTGCGTGCGCGGTCATGCGGCTTCTGCGCGAGATAGGCGGCGAGGAGTAGAGGGCATCAACGCATCGAGGCAATCGAGGGCGCGGCGCACGGAGGGCTCGTCGAAGAGGTAGGGAACGGCGTTTGCGACGCTCGTCTGCGTTAGTGCGGCTGAGGCAGTCCCAGCGGCGGCCGTCGCGATGTACCGCAGCCCGAGCTCGTGCGCGACGATGAGCGTGACGGCTTCTGTGCGTGCCAAGAGGCGCCGCAGCGCGTCTGCGTAGCGGCCTACCGCTTCGTCGAGGCTTTCACCGTGCGGGAAGCGCTCGCTCGGGGCGTGCTGCTCCTTCCAGGCCCAGTAGGCCTGAATCGGCGCGCCGTCGAAGATGCCGGCTTGCACCTCGTCCAGGCGCGGTTCGACCAGGACCGGGATACCGCGGCCCCGCAGGGCGAGGTCGGCTGTTTGCCGCGTTCGCAGGAAGCGGGTGCAGAAGGCGACGTCGATCTCGAGGTTGGCGAGCTGCGCCCCGAGCTTGCGCGCCTGTAGGCGTCCTCGCCTCGTGAGCGCTGCGGGGCGGGCAGGGTCGCTGCTGATCACGTGTGCGACGTTGGCGGCGGACTCGGCGTGGCGGGCGAAGACGAAGAGGCGCATCGCTCACGCCGCGAGCGATGTTTGACCGAGCACACGGATCCGCTCGACGACAGCGTCGAGCGAGCGGGCGAACTGCGCGATCCCGTCCCGCTCGAGTTCGTCGGTTAGCCGACGGAGGTCGATGCCCGCATGTGCGAAGGCGTGGATGACCTCTGCTGCTGCTTCGACCTGGCGTTCGATCGTCGGCGCGACACGGCCGTGGTCTTCGAACGCGGTCAGGGTCGTCTCGGGCAGTGTCGTGACGGTGTGCGGGCCGATCAGCTGCTCGACGTAGCGCACGTCGCGATACGCAGGGTCTTTCGCGGACGTCGAGGCCCAGAGCGGCCGTTGTGGCGTTGCACCGTGCGCGCGCAGCGCCTCCCAGCGCGGACCGGTGAATACCTCCTGGAAGTGTTGGTAGGCAAGCTTGGCGCTGGCGATCCCAAGCCGGCCGCGCAACGCCAAGGCACGCCCGGAGCCGTCTTGGTCGAGCAGCTTGTCGGCGGCAGTGTCGATTCGCGAGATGAAGAGGCTGGCGACCGAGTGAATCCGCGACAGGTCAAGCCGAGCATCCGCGGCGCGGTAGAGCCCGCGAAGGTAGGACTCGGCGACGGCGGCGTAGCGCTCGAGCGAGAAGATGAGGGTGACGTTGATGCTGTGGCCGGCGGCGATCGCATCCTCGATCGCGCGCAGTCCCGGCTCGGTGGCGGGGATCTTGACCAGCAGGTTCGGGAGGTCGATCCGGCGCTGCAGCCGGTGGACCTCAGTGACCGTCGCGTCCGCGTTCCAGGCGAGGGCCGGATCGACCTCCCAGGAGACGTAGCCGTCGGCGCCGCCGCTGGCCTGCCAGAGAGGCAGGAGCTGCACGGCGGCGTCGCTGACGTCGGTCGCGGCGATCTCGGCGAAGCTGTCGACGGGCTGGAGGCCGAAACCGCGAAGGTCCCGTATCTGCCGGTCGTAGGCGCCGCCGGCACGGATCGCACGGTCGAGGATCGTCGGGTTGGTCGTCACTCCGGTAACCGCGTGGCTAGTGATCAGCCGTTGCAGTCCGCCGGATTGGAGGAGATCGCGCGAGAGCCAGTCGATCCAAACGGACTGGCCAAGCCGTGCGAGACCCTGAAGTCGGGAGCGGTTGTCGATGCGCCGGATCATGGGATCGCGAGGGGGTCGATCAGGGATCGGACCGCTGCGTCGATCGCAGCGGCGTCGATGCCGGCGGCGTGCAGCAGTTCGGCGGGTGTTCCCGAGCCGGGAAGATCGCTGACGGCGAGCTTGACGACCTGCAGCGGCAGACCAGAGTCGGCGACCGCGTCCAGGACCGCGTCGGCGAGTCCGCCCTGCGGCCAGTGATCTTCGACAGTAACAAGCCGGCCGCCGGTCGCCGTGAGCGAGTCGAGCAACGCTTCGCGGTCGATCGGCTTGACTGAATAGAGGTCGAGCACCCGCGCGTAGATCTCGTCCTCCGCGAGTCGGAGCGCGGCCTTGATCGCCTCGTGCACCGTGATCCCAGCGGCGGCAATCGTCACCTCGTCGTGCAGCGACGCGTGCACGAGCCGGCTGCCGCCGATCTCGAACTGGGCCTCGGGCGGATAGATGACCGGCGTGTCCGCGCGGGTCGTGCGCAGATAGGTGACGCCGGGGTTGTCGGCAGCCAGCGCGACCAGTTTGGCGGTCTGGTTGGCGTCGCTGGGGTAGAGCACGGTGCTGCCGTGGACTGCGCGGAACATGGCGATGTCCTCGAGTGCCATCTGCGAGGGACCGTCCTCGCCTGTGGCGACGCCGGCGTGCGAGCCGGCGATGCGGATCGAGGCGCGGCTGATCGCTGCCATACGGATGAAGTCGTAGGCGCGGCTGAAGAAGGCCGCGAAGGCGGACGCGAACGGGGTGAGGCCGCGCACGTCAAAGCCAACGGCGGCCGCGATCATCTGCTGCTCCGCGACGAACATCTCGAAGAAGCGCGCCGGGTGGGCGTCGGCGAACAGCCCGGAGAAGGTCGAGTTGGAAACCTCGCCGTCCATCGATACGACGTCCTCGCGCGTCGAGCCCAGCGCGGCGAGCGCTTCGCCGTAAGCGCGCCGCGTCGCCTTTTGCGTGCCGACCTCGTAGGTCGGAAGCACCGGCGAGCTCGCCATGTATGTTCGCGCGGGCGGCCCCGCCGAAGGTGCCGCTGGCGCTATGCGGATGTGGCGGCGGCCGCCGAGTTCGACGATCGCGGCCTCGGGATCGGGCAGCACTTTGCCATGCCAACCCGGCTTGTCCTCGACGGCCGCGACGCCCTTGCCCTTCAGCGTGCGGGCGACGATCACCGATGGTCGGCCGACCGTCTCGATGGCGGCGGCGTAGGCCTCGTCGATCGCCTCGACGTCGTGCCCGTCGATCGGGAACACCTCCCAGCCGAACGAGCGCAGGCGCTCCGCGTACGACATGAGGTGCCAGCCGTGCATCGTCTCGCCGCTTTGGCCGAGCCGGTTGACGTCGACGACGACGGTCAGATTGTCGAGCTGCCAGAAGGCGGCGTGGTCGAACGCCTCCCAGACCGATCCCTCGGCCATCTCGCTGTCTCCGACCAGCACCCAGACCCGGTAGGGGCGTGGATCGACGGTCTTCGCGGCGAGCGCGATCCCGACTCCAACCGGGAGGCCGAAGCCCAAGGAGCCGGTCGCGATCTCGACCCAGGGCAGCGCCGGACTTGGATGGCCCTCGAGCCGACTGCCGAGGCGGCGCAAGGTGAGCAGCTCCTCGTCGCCGATCGCGCCGGCCGCGGCGTAGAGCGCGTACAGGAGCGGCGACGCGTGCCCCTTGGAGAAGATCAGGTGGTCGTTGTTGGGATCGTCGGGGCGGTCGAAGTCGTAGCGGAGGTACTTGTCGAGCAGTACGGCCATGAGGTCGGCCGCCGACATCGCCGAGGTGGGATGGCCCGAACCCGCGGCGGCCGTGGCGCGGATCGAATCGACGCGCAGCTGCTGCCCGAGCTCGCGCCAGAGCTCCGTGCGACTGCGAGGTGGAGAGAGTGTTGTAGTTGTCATGGTTGGATGATCGAGGCGGCCTCCGGCGAGCGAAAACACCGCTGCGACGCCGGGGGACGTCACGGTTCCCGCCCTGAGCCAGCGCGGCCTGGAGTGGAGTCGCGCGCGTCCCCGGGGTCCCTCCCGGTGGCCGCAGTCGACCGCTTAGGCGACGTACGGTCGATGCGATGCCACCGACAGAACCCGATCCCCGCACAGATCGCCCCACGGTAAGCACGGTCGAGCCGAGCTCGTGGTGGCCGTTCGTCGCGATCGTGCTCGGCGCGGTCGGCTCTTACGGGGTGCTGGTCGTTCACTTGCTTCTTGAGGCGACAAATGCCGGTCCGTGGGGATTGCTGTGGATGGCGGTTCCGACCGCGTTCATCGCCGCGGCCGGTGTGGCGTTAGTCATGGCCTCGGGCATGCCGCTTCGCGAAAAGCTCGCGGTCACCCCGGCCGCGCTCCTCGGCTATTCGCCCCGAGCGCGCTCAAGCCAACAATCGAGCTTGCACGTGCGCGAGCCGGCATAGGCCTCGACGCAATGCCGCTCGCAACCGCAGAGCAGTACCGCGAGATGATCGACGCCGCGCGCACCGGAGGCTTCGCCTATCCGGCGGTCAACGTCAGCTCATCGGAGACACTGAACGCCGCGCTGCGCGGCTTCGCAGAGGCTCGCTCGGACGGAATCGTCCAGATCACGACCAGCGCCGCCAACTACCTGTCCGGGCCGACCGAGGACATGGCGGCAGGCGCACAAGCGTTCGCGGAGTTCGCGCACGTGCTCGCCGCGCGGGCGCCGGTGCTGATCGCGCTGCACACCGATCACGCCACCGCCGAACACGTGGACGACTTCCTCCGCCCCTAGTGCTCGAGAGCCGGCGTCGCCGCGAGCGCGGCGAGCAGCCGCTCTTCAACTCGCACATGTTCGACGGCTCGGAGTTGCCGCTCGCGGACAACCTGCGCCTCTCCGCGGGGCTACTGCGCGAGGCGAACGAGCTCGACGTTCTGCTCGAGCTCGAGATCGGCACAGTTGGTGGCGAGGAAGACGGCATCGACCACGAACACGTGGCACGCGAGCGGCTGTACACGACCCGCGCCGACGCGCTCGAGGTCGCCGAGAGACTCGGCACCGGCGAGCGCGGCCGCTACCTGCTGGCCGCGACCTTCGGCAACGTCCACGGCCACTACGCGCCCGGCAACGTGCGCCTGCGGCCCGAGTTGCTGGGCGAGCTGCAGGAGGCAGTCGCGGCACGCTTCGGTCACGGCCGGCGGTTCGACTTCGTCTTCCACGGCGGCAGCGGCTCGACCCGAGAAGACGTCCGGGCCGCGGTTGCAAACGGCGTCGTGAAGATGAACGTCGACACCGACATGCAATACGCGTTCACCCACGCCGTCGAGGAGCACCTCGTCACCCGCCCGACCGGCGCTTCGCCCGACCGCGGCGGCGTCGACAAGCGGGTGTACGACCCGCGGACGTGGGGCCGAAAGGCCGAGCTGGCGATGGCCGCGCGCGTCGCAGAAGCGACCGAAGCGCTTGGTTCGACCGGACGCACACTCGCCGGCGTCTAAAGCGAGGAAGCTTGCTGCTGGGTGCGAGCCGGTGGGCCGCGCACCCTCTCGAGCGGCTCGCCTATTGGTGCAGCGATGCTCCGGGAGCCAGGGAACCGCAACGCCCCCGATGGTCCCGCGCGTTTCCAAACACGACAACGAATGCTCGTATCGTGACTTCGTCATCACGTTGTCATCTCGAACGGGAGGTCACGATGAAAACCCCTGAGGCTAAACACCGATCTGGCGGTTCACCGCCGGCCGGGCTCGCGGCACGGGTCGGTCGCTGGAGCGCCGAGCATCGCAAAAAGGCGATCCTGGGATGGATCGCGCTGCTGCTGATCGCGCTCGCCGTCGGCAGCATCGGCGCGAAGAAGCTGTCGGTCGCCGGCGAGTCGACCGGCGATTCGGCCAGAGCCGAGCGGCTGCTCGACGAGGGCGGCTTCAAGCAACCGGCGGCGGAGCAAGTGCTCCTTCAGGTCCGCGGCGGCGGGAGCATCCGCACCCCGGCGGGCGAGGAGGCCGTGCGAGAGGTTGTCGCCGCGATCTCCGCTACGCATCGCGTGGCGGCCATCCGCTCGCCGTTCGCTGCTGGACACGGCGGCCAGATCAGCCGAGACGGCCACTCCGCGCTCCTGCTCTTCTCCATGAAGGGCAAGAGCGAAACTGCAGACAAGCGAGTCCAGCCGGTCGTCGATGCGGTCAAGCGTGTCGCAGAAGCGCACCCCAACCTCCGCATCGAGCAGTTCGGTCAAGCCTCGGCCAATAAGGCGCTCAACGACACAATCGGCAAGGACTTCAGGCGGGCCGAGGCGAGCTCGATCCCGCTCACGTTCGTGATCCTCTGGCTTGCCTTCGCAGCCCTCGTCGCGGCGCTGCTGCCGCTCGTACTTGCGCTTACGGCGATCATGATCGCGACCGGACTCGTCGGGCTGACGAGTCATGCGCTCCCGATCGACGGCAGCGCCAACTCGATGATCCTCCTGATCGGACTCGCAGTCGGCGTCGACTACTCGCTCTTCTACTTCCGGCGCAGCCTCGAGGAACGGGCACGCGGTGCGTCCAACCAGGAGGCAATCGCGATCGCGGCCGCCACCTCCGGCAAAGCGGTGCTCACGTCCGGGATGACGGTAATCGTCGCGATGAGCGCGATGTTCATCACCGGCCTCGGGACGTTCACGGGCATGGCCGAGGCGACCGCGATCGTCGTCGCGGTGGCAATGCTCGGATCGCTCACGGTACTTCCTGCCCTAATGGCGAAGCTCGGCGACCGCGTCGACCGCGGCCGGATCCCCTTCTTCGGCCGCCGGCTCGAGCGGCGACGCTCCAGCGGCGAGAGCAAGACCTGGGCAGCCATCGTCCGACCGGCGCTGTCCCACCCGCTCGCAACCATCGTCGTCGCGGCAGGCTTCCTCGTCCTGCTCGCGGTGCCGGCATTCCATCTCAGGACGGCCTCGGCCGGTGTGACCGACCTGCCGCGGAACCTGGCAGTGATCAAGACCTACAACCGCATCCAGCACGCCTTCGGAGGAAACCCCGTGCCGGCGCAGGTCGTCGTGTCCGCCAAGGACATCGACTCGCTGCGAGTCAGGACGGCTATCGCGAGGCTGAAGAGCGAGGCGCTCGGCTCCGGCCAGATGCACCAGCCGATCACGGTCGACGTCAACCCCGCGCGCACGCTCGCGCGCATCGACATCCCGCTAGCGGGCGACGGGACGAATAAGACATCGCAGAAGGCGCTGGGCACACTGCGGGGCTCGATCGTGCCGGAGACGGTCGGAACTGTCGGGAGCGCGTACGTCACCGGAGCGACCGCCTACTCTGTCGACTTCAACCACAAGCTGAGCTCACGCGCCCCTTACGTGTTTGCGTTCGTGCTCGCGCTTGCGTTCCTGCTCCTGCTTTGGAATTTCCGCTCGCTCGTCATCCCGGCAACAGCGATCGCCATGAACCTGTTGTCGGTGGGCGCCGCCTACGGCGTGCTCGTCTCGATCTTCCAGGGCGGCTGGGGGATCATCCACCTCCCCGGCATCCACCACGGCCCGATCACAGCATGGTTGCCGCTATTCCTATTCGTGATCCTCTTCGGGCTCTCGATGGACTACCACGTATTCATGTTGAGCCGGATCCGCGAGGGACACGATCGAGGACTCGAGACACGCGAGGCGATCAGGCGCGGCATCACCCACTCGGCCGGCGTGATCACGAGCGCCGCGATCGTGATGGTCGCCGTGTTCTCGACGTTCGCGACTCTCTCGGTGGTCTCGATGAAGCAGCTCGGCGTCGGGCTCGCGGTCGCCATCTTGCTCGACGCCACCATCGTCCGCGGGCTGCTCGTGCCGGCCGTGATGAGCCTGCTCGGCGAGAGCAACTGGTACCTGCCGCGCTGGCTCGACCGAATCATCCCCGAGATCAGCCACGAACCCCATGTAGTCGCGCCCGTCGCAGCCGAACCTGCGCTGCGCGAGGCGGCCTAGCCAAGTTCCCTGTCCACCCGCGGCCGCCCCTCCGGGGGCGGCCGCCCGACCCCCACAAGGAGACACCATGATTTCGACCGTCAAAGGAGACCAGGCGATCGCGCGCACGCTCATTGCGCTTGGACTGGCGACTCTCCTGACCGGAGTCGCACTCGGAATCGTCTCGGCCGCACGAGCCGATTCCACTCCGGTAGGGCCGCTGCCGCGTGGACCGATCACGACTATGACGACCGCTCCCAATCAACTCGTCGCTGTCGCGCTCCCGCGCGCGGCGCGGCATTCGGGACTCGTCTGGAGACTTGCTCGACACTACGACCCGCGAGTCGTCCGCGAGATCTCCGAAGTTGATGTCGGCGCCAACGTCGTATTCGTCTTCAAGGTCATTGGCCGCGGCAACACGTCGCTCGTATTCGCGCTGACTCGCGGAGACACGTCATCAAAGGCCGTCAAGGCTGCGACGCACAAGATCCGCTCTCGGTAACCCGCGCGGCCGCTTAGCGCGGGCCGCTTAGTGACCCGCGGTCGGCACCCGCCGCACGACCTTCCGCGGAGAAGCTGGAAGATCCTGCTGACCCGGAAGCGGGTGCCTGTCAGACTCGACGCTCTTGCGCGGCCAAGGCGATCCCTCTCCTAAAGAGGCCGTGCTTGTACGTGCTTGTAGTTAGTCGCGCGCGACTACAAGAAGCCGCGGCAGGCCGTGCTCCCTGCCGAGCTGACGGTTCGTGGACGCTTGGCGCGTCTACGACGCCGAAGCTGGTGGTTCTCGCAGGCGCGGGGCGGGGCGCTTCGATCTCGCACTAGCCTGGGTTCGGTGAAGCGCTCGGAGGCGACGAAGCGGATCGAAGGTCTGCTCGCTCGCGTGGTCAAGGGCGAGGGTCGCTATCTGCCGCGGGTGTGCGAGGTCTGGATCTTCGGCTCCTATGCGCGGGGTGCGCTCGAGGTCGGCGATGTCGATCTGGCGGTGGAGTTCGACCAGACGAAGGACGAGGCCGGTGTCTGGTTCGCGACCTTGATGGCAGGCGGGTTCGACCACCTCGGCGCGCTGCGGCGCGAGCTTCGCGGAAACCAGCGCGTGCTCGAAATCCACTTCAACGAGCTTGAGGATCTGCGCAAGGAGGGCTTCGAGCCGCGACTGCTCTGGCAACGCGGGGACTCGCTCGACGAAGCGCACGCCCAACTTGGGGCGTTGGGGCCAGACGCCAGCGCGCAGCGTGCCGCACGCGACACCATCCATCCCCTCCTGGCGAACGTCGAGAAGCTGATCCCGCGCCCTGCACGGCAGGAGTTCTCGCTCTTCATGTGGGCAGGCTGGCTGGACGCCAAGCTCGTCGAGCTACCTCCGGAGCAAGCCGCAAGCGCTGTTACCCGTCGCCGATTCGCCGAGCGGTGGTCCGAGTCCAACCCGCGTTTCCGTGCAGCGCACGCCGTCGCGAGCTACCTCGAAGGGGAGGGAGTTGCGCCGCTCAGTGCCGGAGGAACGCTCTACTCCGACGAGCGGGAGATGTTCGATGCGGAGCGCGACTACGGGCAGCCGCGCATCGCCGTCCACTTCGGCGCCAAGTTGCTCCAATGGGCAATGTTCGACTTCGGCCAAGGGATATCGCGCGTGCTCGTCGTCTTGAACCCGACCGCCCGCAAGCAAACGCTTCGCGCGCTCGACATGCGAGCAACGGTCGGCCACGAGGAGTTCTTCGGCTTCCAGCACGGCGACGGCCGGCTGCGGCTGATCGAGCGCTTGGCCGCCGCCCACCGCGCCGTCGAGCTCTCCGACTACATGCTCGATTTCGTCAACTCACTCAAAGCAGGGACGACGCGGATCACGTCCTGAGCCACGAAGTCCCGTCCGAACTGTTCGGCCTATCCCCAAAACCTGTCCCCAAGATTCGTGAGCCCAGGCAGCGCGGTCGCGAAGATCTCCTCTTCCAGCGACTTTTCGTGCTCGAGGGCACGGCCATCACGTGGAGCCCCTCCCTAGGACGGAGGTGCTCCGCTGAATCGGACAAGAGGTCGATTTGCAGGGACTTAACCACCTCCTCCAAGCCGCCTCGCAAGCCGACTCGCGAGGCCCTCCGTGATCGAGAGGGACTCGCTAATCGTCAAAAACGACCGATTTGCAGGTATTTAAGCCCTCTCCCGGACTCGAACCGGGGACCGCCTCCTTACCATGGAGGTGCTCTACCAACTGAGCTAAGAGGGCGCTCAGGTCGATTCTAGCCCGGCCTCCCTGGAGAGAAGTGGGGGCGGGAGGATTCGA
>WNGF01006056.1_pt1 | contig 15145 bp, 14 predicted proteins | sample 5400641 | NCBI WGS metagenome assembly WNGF01 (sample SAMN13153371, study PRJNA577476) | soil metagenome | isolation source: 80 cm soil or saprolite under grassland replicate 2 | place: USA:California | collected 2016-06-15
GCAGCTCGCACGCGCGACCCCCGACCGCGCCGAGTCCGACGCCATCCTCGAGGCCGGGATTCGCGCCGCGCTCCGACTCGCGGGCGGAGACGCCCACACCCTCCCCTAGCCCTCGGATCTCGCGCGGAGTCCCACGCGTCGCTGGGCAGGTGGGCGCACCTTCGGGGCCCGTTGCGTTCGAGCGAGGCACCACGCGGCATCACGCCGAAGACGGGGCTCAGTCGGAGCCTGGATGAGTTCCACCGCGGAGTGAGCCCGCTGTGGTGGCACCTGCCCGCCTTCGCCGCTGGTTCCAGAACAGGAAGCCGAGAACCGCACTCCACATCGCCACGGATGCGGCAAGGTTGGGCAGGTCAACGACGTTGCCGAACTTCTCCTCTGGGGTCACGGCGAGTTCTCCCCACTCCCCGTGACCGGGGTGGTACCCGGAAAAGGGAAAACCATACCCAGTGCCGTCCATGCAGTATTCGTGCGGCAGCCCGAGAAGCATGAACCCCAGGATCAGGCCCACGGCCAGAATCGCCCATCTCTTCATGGCACCTCGGGTGCGTCCGCACAGACCGACGAAGCGTCTCGGGCAGTCAGCGTACTTCACGACGAGTCCCTGGGCCAGACCGATATGTCCAGCGCGGTGGGAGCCTCCGCAAGCGGGCCGGATCAGCGAATTCTGAGCAACTGAGCGCCCTCGACTCTCCCGAGGTCGCGGTCGAACGTCCCCAGCGGCCCGTGCCCGGCCTTGCGAGCGGACTCCAGCACCAGGCAGTCCGAGAACCCCAGCGACGGACGGTTCCGGAAATGCCCCAGCGCCCGCTCGACGACGTCCGGATCCTGCACGGTCAGCTCGCGGTGATTCAGGAGCATCTCGACGGCCTTCGCCCGGCCGCGGACGTCGACCTCGTAGACCGATTCGAGCACCCAGAGCGTCTCGACGAGGACGACGTGCGAGACCCACGCCCCGGGGGCTACGAACGCCTCTGCAGCCGCGGCCTGCTCCGCGTCGTCCCGGACCAGGAGCCGGACTAGGACGTTCGTGTCAACGGCGCGCATGGCGCTTCTTCACGTTCGCGCGGATGCCGGCCTTGATCTCCTCGGCGCTCCGTCGCGCCGGAACGCCGTACGGGAACACGGCCTCGTGCACTTCGAGCGAGCTGGCGCGGCCCGCACGGCGAACCACGATCTTGTCCCCCTCAGCGTCCCACTCGATCACCGAGCCCGGCCCGATCCCCAGCCGTCGCCGAACCTCGGCCGGAACGGAGATCTGGCCTTGAGCCGTCAGCCGCGACTCGGCGATCTTGAGATCTTCCCCGTGCATGGTTGGAGCATTACCACGGTAATCGGAACTGTCAACCCGCTCCTGCCGCTGACGGCCTCGCCTCCCACAACGCAACGCCGGACGCGTTGCGGCGCACGCAACGGCGTCCCCTCCCACCTGGCGCAGCCGGCGCTCCAAGCGACCGTGATCACGGCAGAAGTATGCGATCTCCACAACGCAACACCCGCCGAAGTTGCCCAGACTCGGACTTACATACAAGTTCGAGTCTGTTGCGTTTTAGCTGATCCCAGCCGTTTTCGGGCTCGGGAACGCAACTGCAGCGCTGCCGTGGCGGTTGAGTTTTCGCGATCGGCGCCCTTCCCGCCCTCCCCGATTCTCCTCACATTCCCGGCGCGCACGCCCGTGGGCGGCCACGGCCGCGTAACCCGATTCGCCGTCGGTAAACACGTGCTCACGCCGGAACCGCCCTGAAGCGCTTCAAACGAGACCTGCGGCGTGCTGGCGCGCTTTCGAGGGCGGCCGACTTGTGACGCCTGATTTGGCGGGCATCCGCGAGCTGACGTCGACATTTCGGTTGACTCGCCCTAATCACCCGATCAAACGTACCCACCGTATGCTTTTTCGCAAGAGACGCCGGCGGGAACGGCGGACCGCGGCTGTTGCGGACGACACGCGCACGCGGATCCTCGATACGGCGGAGCGCCTCTTCGCGGAGCGCGGGATCGAGTCGGTCTCGGTCCGGTCCATCCTGGCCGCGGCGGGCGTGAACGTGGCGCTCGCGCACTACCACTTCGGGAGCCGCGAAGGGCTCATCACCGCGTTGCTAGAGGCGCGGGTGGCGCCCCTCGTGGACGAGATGACCCGGGGCATCGAGGAAGCGGACGCGCGGGGACGTGGTGCGACTCTCGAGGACGTGCTGCGCGCCTATTTCGCCCCGGCGGCACACTGGATGACGGAGCGGCCCGCGTGCGCCCGTCTCTTCGCGCAACTCCAGACCTCTGCCAGCCCCGAGATCCGAGCCCTCGGCGAGGATGCGATTCGCGGAGTGATGAACCGGCTCGCAGCCGCGGTGCTGAAGCGCGTCCCCGCCGACCTGGCGCCCAAGCAAACCTTCCTGCGGTTCATGCTCACCGTGGGCGGTCCCGGCTATCTCGCCGCCGGCTGGGAGCGCGTGCTCCAGTCGGCCCGGCGGCGGGTCGCGCCCGACGTGAGCTTCGACCCCGCGATGCTCGCCGACGAGTTCGTCCTGTTCACTGCAGCGGGCCTGCGCGCCGCCAGCAAGGCGGCCCGGAGGGAGAGATGATCGTGGCCGAGAACACATCCGTTCTGCCGATTGACGCAGGGACCGAGCTGCCGGCGGCCGCCGGCGGCAAGGCCCATGGGCTTCGCCACATCCTCCGGGCGGGCCTGTCGGTCCCGTCCGCCTGGTGCGCCCTCCCCGTTACAGGGGACCGCGCCCTGCGCGCGCTCGCCGATGCGTTGGCACAGCGCGGGATCGGCCGCGTTGCCGTGCGAAGCTCGGCGGCAGATGAGGACGGCGCGGTCCACAGCTTCGCGGGGATCCACGACACCCTCCTCGCGGTGCCGTTGGACCGCCTCGCCGAGGCGGTCGCGGCGGTCGCGACGTCCGCGCTCTCGGACCGCGCGCGGTCCTACCGTCGCCAGCGTGGGCTTCCGCCGCCGGGGGGCCCCTGCGCGGTGGTGGTCCAGGAGATGGTCGAGGCGGACTGGGCTGGGGTCGCGTTCGGTCGCGACGGCGCGGTGCTCGTCGAGGCGGTCGAGGGTTTCGGAGAGGTGGCCGTGAACGGCGAAGCCACCCCCGAGGCCATCGAGCTGGTGCCGGACGGGTCGTCCTGGCGGATCGCGCGCCGCTGGCCGCGGCACCAGGCACAGGCGCTCCGCTCCGGGCCGGAGGGCCTCGCCCGCGTCCACCTGCGCGGCGCGCGTCCGGAGCTCCCAGCCGGCCTCGCCATCGACGTCGCGGCGGGGGTCACGGCGCTCGAGCGGGCCCGGGGCGTGCCCCTCGACGTGGAGTGGGCCGCGAGCGCAGGCAAGGTCGCCTTCCTCCAGGCGCGTCCGCAGACGCGTCCCCTCGAGGTCGCGTTGCCGCCGGGCGAGGCGTGGACGCGCACGAACGTGAGCGACACGTTCCCGGAGATCGCGAGCGCGGCCTCGCGCACGTACTTGGTCGGCGCGCTCGATCGGCTCATGCACGAGGTCTATCGGCGAGCGGGTCTCCCTCTGCCCGCCGCGCTGCCGCTCGCCGCCGCCGTATCCGGGCGGGTCATCTTCAACGAGCGGGTGTTCTTCCACCTGGGCGACGCCATCGGCCTACCCCGCTCCTGGTCCCAGGTGATCGCTGGCGGCGCGGGGACTGGGTCGAACGCGTACGTCCGGCCCGACACGCGAAAGCTCCTCAGGCACCTCGGCGTCGTCCTCCGGACAGCGCGCTTCGGCATGGGGGCCGAGCGCCGCGCCCGTGCGCACATCTTGTCGCTGCGTGCCCGCCATCGTGAGCGAACCGCGACCCCCCTCGAGACGCTCGGGGACGAGGCGCTCATCGATCTCGTGCAGCGATGGGTGGACGAGAGCGAAGAGGCGCTGCTCGTCGTGATGCGGGTGGCGATCGCTTTCCAGCAGGTGGTCTCGCAGGGCGCCATGGCCCTCGAGGCCCACCCGGCTCCCGCGGCACTCCTGGCACGGCTCCTCGATCCCGAGCTGATCTCAGTGACGACGGAGCAGCTCGAGGAGTTGGTCGAGCTCGCGCGCGCCCTCCGGGGTTGGGAGGGGGCGCGGGGGTTCCTCGCGGACATCGGAGAGGAGCACGGGGGACGCGACTACTGGCGAACCCGCGTCCCCGCCCCGATCTTCGGCCGGATCGAGGCCTGGCTCGAGCGATACGGCCACCGCGGGCCATACGAGTCGGACGGCGCGCAGCCGCGCTATGCCGAGGATCTTCGGCTCCTCGCCACCGCACTCCAGCCCCTCGTGGCAGCGGTGGAGGAGCCCGAGGCGCGCGAGGTCCGGCGGAAGCGTCGCCGTGCGGACGCAGCGGCGGCGTGGCAGGAGGTCTCCGGTGTTCACGGGCTCCTCGTCCGGTGGCGCGTGCGCGGCCCGGCGCGGCGCCTCGGCCGGCTCATGCTCGTGCGCGAGGAGCTGCGCTCCGCGATGGTGCTCCACGGTTACCTGGTGCGGCGCACCGCCCTCGAGCTGGGCCGACGGCTGGTCAGCCGCGGGCAGATCGACGCCGCGGCAGACGTGGCGCACCTCGAATGGCCGGAACTCCAGCAGGCGATCCGCGATCCGGGCTTCGACGTTCGGGGCGCAATCGCCCGCGAGCGCGCCCGCGTCGCCGCGTGGCGCCGCATCGAGGTGCCGGCCTCGTTCCGCAGCGAGGACGTCGCGTCCTTTCGCCGTCGCGGCGCGCCGCCGCCCAGCTCGGACGCGGTGCTCCGGGGCACCGCGGTTAGCCCGGGCGAGGTGATCGGCCCGGCGTGCGTCCTGCGGACGCCCGCGGACGAGGCGAAGATGCGGATCGGCGGAATCCTGGTGGCACCGTCCACTGATCCGGGCTGGACGCCGATCTTCGCCCGCGCCGCCGGCATGGTGGTCGAGCTCGGCGGCGTGATGAGTCACGCAGCAACGGTCGCGCGCGAGTACGGGATGCCGTGCGTCTCGAACGTCGGCGGGGCGACCTGGCGGCTTCGCGACGGCGACCTTCTCCGGGTCGACGGCATGCATGGCACGGTCGAAGTTCTGCAGCGAGTGGGCTGACGCAGCTCACTCGCCAGAGCGCATCACGTCACGCCGAAGCCCGGCGTGACGCGACGCGGCGCAACAGGACGGTACCCGGCGAGATCGCAACACCATTCCGATCTGGAGCGGAGAGAGAGCGCGCTGAGATCGCTGTCCTGGAGCGGATTCGCGCTCCCGGCGATACCGCAACACCCCCCGAAGGTGCCCAGACTACGACTTACATACAAGTTCGGGGCTGTTGCGATCTAGGGCGATACCTCCGGGCTCGAGGGTCTGCCTGTTGTTGAACTCTGTCAGGGACTCGGGCTTTCGTTCGAGGGGTACCCGCGATCAGGAGAAACGGCGCCAAGCGTGCGTCGATCGCGGCGTCCTCCGCTCGCGCCCGCTGGCGCAGGAGGGCGATCGCCTCCGGTGAGAAGTCGACCGCGGAAGCGTGTACTCCGCGCTGGGCGGCCTGAAGGGGCGAGGGCGCCGGGGCCGCACGCGACGTCGACGATGGCCGAGCCCGTGGCCTGGAGTTCCTCCACCTTCGATCGACACCGGCCGCCCGTAGGCCTTCACGGCCTCCTGCGCTTGCTCGAACAGCTTCTTGCACTTCGAGCAGCCGGTCACGTGTCAAGCCGCCGGATCTCTCTCCATCGACGGCGGCGGGGCGCCCCTCCCGGCGCGCGGGAGGGGACGCTACGCCCGCGCCATTACTTTGGGTGCGTGCCGCCTTGCGGGGACGGCGCCCCCGCACGTCCCGGTCGCGCGACCGCTGAGTCGGCCATGAGCTCACTCGAGTGCTTGACCGCGATCGGCGAGCCGTCCTTGTCGAGACCGCCCTTTATCTGCATGAGGCATCCCGGACAATCGGTGATGACGAGCGAGACGCCGGTGTCCTGGATGTTCTTCAGCTTGCGCGCAAGGATCGGAGCGGAGATCTCGGGCATCTTCACGGTGTACGAGCCCCCCATGCCACAGCACATGTCGGACTCGTACATCTCCTTCAGCTCATGTCCTGCCGCCCGCAGGAGGTCTCTCGGCGCCTGGGAGGCCTTCAGGGTTCGCTTGTAGTGGCAGGAGTCGTGGTAGGTAACCTTCTGCAACGCCTGCGCGTCCTCGAAGGCCAGGCGCCCCTCGCCGACGAGCTTTTTCACGAGCGTGGAGAAGTCGATGGTCTTCTCCGAGAGCGTCTTCGCCTTCTCGAGCCACTCCGCCTTGCCCACGCTTTCGAGGACGCGGCTATAGTCTTCCTTCAACGCGACCGTGCAGGTGGGGCACGCCGAGACCACGTACTTCACGTCCTCGTCGAGGAGCGCCTCGATGTTGTCGATCGCGTTCTGCGCGGCCACCTCGTAGGCGCCGCTGATCCGCGCGGGCGCTCCGCAGCACGTCTGCTTCTCCGGGAACGTGACGTGGATGCCGGCCCGGTTGAGCACCTTGACGACGGACTCGCCGACATGCGGATAGGCGAAGTCGATGAGACAGCCGGCATAGAAGGCCGCCTGTTCGACGACGTGCTCGGGATCGGGCTGCTCGATCTCCTTGATCGTGTCCCTGAGCGGCCTCTCGGCGATGGCTGGCAGGCTGCGGAACTCCGTCAGGCTCGACAGGAACATCGGCAGGTGCCGGATGAAGCCGTTCCTGCCGGCCACGGCAGAGACCGTCTTCCACCCGGCGCGCAGCAACGAGTGAAAGAGCCTGCGATTGTTCACGACGCTGAAGATGCCCTTCTGCACCATGGGCAGGCCCTGCTCGACGGCGAGGCGCCGCCTGATCTCCAGGATCAGCTCCGGGATGTCGATCTTGGCGGGGCAGATCTGCTTGCAGTTCCCGCACTGGATGCAGAGTCCCTGGATGTCCTTTGCCTTCCTGAGATCGTCGAACCACGCCGTCAGGATCGTCCCGATCCCGCCGGCATAGACGCTGCCGAACACCTGCCCACCCACGAGCCGGTAGACGGGGCACACGTTCAAGCACGAGGCGCAGCGGATGCACTGCAGCGCCTGCTTGAACTTCTCGTCCTTCGCCATCGCGGTGCGCCGGTTGTCCATCAGGATGAGGTGCAGATCCTTCAATGACCCATCGTCGTTCCGGGTCTGCCCCGTCACGATCGACACGTAGGTCGAGATGAGCTGCGCGGTGGCGCTCTTCGGGAGCGCCTTGATGACGAGCGCGGCGTCGCTCAGCGACTCCACCAGCTTCTCGAAGCCGATCAGGGCGACGTGCACCTTCGGCAAGGTCGTGACGAGGCGCGCGTTGCCTTCGTTGGTGACCAGCACGATGCTTCCCGTCTCCGCGACCGCGACGTTCGCGCCCGAGATCCCCATGCCGGCGGTCATGAAGTGGCCGCGCATCTCATGCCGGACGACCTTCACCAGCCGGTCGATCTCTCCTGGAAGCTTCTCGCCGGTCTCCTTGCTGAACACGTCGGCCACCTGGTGACGCGTCATGTGAATCGCCGGCATGACCATGTGCGACGGCCGCTGCCGCGTGAGCTGGATGATCCATTCGCCGCAATCCGTCTCCTTGACGGCGATCCCGGCCTGCTCGAGGTACGGGTTGAGGTGGATCTCCTCGGTGGCCATGGACTTGGATTTCACGATCTTCGTGACGCCGCGGTCCTGGGCGACCTTCAGGATGTACTCCCTGATCTTCGAGGGATCGTCGCTGACGAAGACCTTCGCGCCTTTCGCCTCGGCGTTGGCCTTGAACCGCTCGACCAGGGCCTCGAGGTTCGAGGCGGCGTACGCTTTTCGTTCGGCGATGCGGTCGCGGAGCGCCTCGAAGTCGATGCCCGCGTAGGCCTTCTCGCGCGCCCCGCGGTACGCCTCGGAGAAGCGGCCCAGGGCTCCCGTCAGGTCTCCGTCGTTCAGCGCCCGGCTCACGTCGTCCCTGAATGACCGGCTCATCCCTGCACCTCGTCGAGCTGGTCGATCGCGACGATGATCACCCGCTCCGGCCCGCTGACACCGATGGTGAGCACCCTCTCGATGTCGGCGGTCCGGCTGGGACCCGTGATCATGGCGATGTACTCGGAGGTGGTCGGGTCGAGCTTCGTCCACAGGGTCGCGGCGTCCGGGAGGATGCGATCGGTCTCGACGATGGCCATGTGGATCGAAGGCAGGGTGGACGTCATGCGCTGCTCGACGTCCGAGCAGTTCTGAATCAGGGTACCCGTCTCGGCGACGGCCCAGTCCACCTGGCTGATCCCGACCTTCGCCTGATCACAGCGCTCGCGCGTGAGCTCGAAGTGGAGCCCCGGCATGGCCGCCGAGAGCGACCCGCGATCGACGCCGTGCAAGAACGGGCAGTCGGCCCACACTGCGTAGGCCCGTGGTTGGTCCGCGACGCCTTCCTTTCGCAGCGTCCCCACGATGAAGTCGAAGGCTTCGGCCTTGGTCGGGAACCGATGGACCTCGGCGCTGACCGCCTCCGCGCGAGCTTTGAAGTGCTGGTAGTGCATCGTAGTCCTCCAGGCGAGGTGTTCGCCGGTCCTTTTCGGCCGCGCTCCAGGCGATCCGTTCGAGGACACCGCGAGCACGTTAGCGCAGGGCGCGCCACCGACGGCGAGCGCGCCCTTCGCTCCATCCCGGGTCACTCCACGAGGTACCGCGCGACCGCCTCCTCGTTCCACTCGACCCCGGAGCCGGGCCGCTCGTCCAGCACGGCGCAGCCGTCCACGACGCGCAGCGGCTGTTCGATGATGGGGTTGAACCACTCCGCGTACTCGAGCCAGTGGGCCGTCGGCGTGGCGCACAGGAGGTGGGTGCTCACCTCGATGAAGAGGTGGTTCGAGAGCCGGATGGAGTGGGCCTCGCCGAGCGCGGCCGCCCGGAGCCAGCCGGTGACCCCGCCGATCTTCATGACGTCGGGCATCATGTAGTCGCAGGCGCCGGCGTCGATCGCCTTGCGCATGTCGTGCGGGCCCCACCAGTTCTCGCCAGCCTGGATCGGGGTACGGACCTCCCGCGCCACGCGCGCGTGCCCGGCGTAGTCATCGGCGAGCGTCGGCTCCTCGATCCAGGCCAGGCCCTCGTCGTCGAGGCGGCGCGCCCGCTCGATGGCGTCGGTGGGCGTGAGCGACTGGTTGTAGTCCACCATCAGGGACACGCCGTCGCCGACCGCGCGGCGCATCGCGCGGACCACCGCCACGTCCTCGCGCACGTCCGGGTAGCCGATCTTCGCCTTCACTCCCTTGATCCCGCGCGCCGCCCACTCGGCGGCGACGCGCTCGGAGCCTTCCGCACCGTCGTAACCCGTCGCGCCGTAGGCGGGGATGGGCTTGAGCGCGCCGCCCAGGAGCCGCGCCAGGGGCAGCCCGTGGGCCCGGGCGAGCGCGTCCCAGAGCGCCATGTCGATGGCGGCCATGGCGATCCCCGTCAGCCCTTGCGGCCCGAGCAGCCGGAAGCGCCGCGCAAGGAGCTGCTCGATCTCGAGCGGAGCGACCGGCTGCCCCGCGATGAGCGGCTCCAGCCCCTTCACCAGCTGGGCGACGGGTTTGAGCGCCAGCGCCGCGTAGCAGAACACGTAGCTGTGGCCGACGACGCCCTCCTCCGTCAGCACGTCGGTGAGCACGAGCGGCGACTCGGTGATGGTGCCGCTCGCGGTCTTGTGCGGATGGGCCATCGGCACCTTCACGGCTCGCACGCGAAGCTCTCGAATCGTCAGCCGATTCTTCGTCATGGACTTGTCCTCGGGCTGGAGTGGAAGCAGGGCTCAACCTAGAGCTCGGGACAGGTCACGTACACTCACTAGTCGGTATACATTCAGCCCGACGAGGGACGGCGGAATGCCCAGGCGAGCCGACGCAACGAAACGGCGGATCATCGAGGTCGCGTACGACCTCTTCTACAGGGACGGCTTCGCACGAGCCGGCGTCGATGCGATCGCCGAGGCCGCCGGGATCACGAAGCGGACGCTCTATTATCACTATGAGAGCAAGGACGCGCTCCTGGCCGCCGTGCTCGACGTCCAGCACGAGATCATGCTCTCGCGCATCCAGCGCTGGGCCAGCCGGGCTTCCGGCGATCCGGCGACCATGGTCGAGATCGTGTTCGCCGAATTCGCGGCCTGGGCCAAGAAGCCCGCGTGGAAGGGATCGGGCTTCACCCGAGTCGCGATGGAGCTGGCCGACCTGCCGGGGCATCCGGCGCGCGCGGCGGCGCGACGTCACAAGGCCGCCGTCGAGGGCTGGTTCGCCGAGCAGTTCGCGCAGAACGGCGTGGGATGCCCGCGCGACCTGGCGCGGCACGTCATGCTGCTCATCGAGGGTTGCCTCTCGCTCGTCCTCATTCACGGCGACACGAGCTACGCGGAGGCCGCGGCCGCGGCGGCGCGCCAGCTCGTCGAACGAGACCGCCTGGACCCTCCATCAAGGCAGCCCTCCCCCGAGGCGGATGGGGAAGACTGAGCGCCCAAGTGTCCCGTTGCCGGTGCCGCGCCACCGAAGGAGCATCCCGCCACACCCCGGCCGACTTCCTCCGTCGTGACGTACCCGCCCTCGGGAAGAGCGTCTTCCGCCTGGGCCTCTCCGCCACCTTCGGCCTCGACGAGGCCGGCTGCCGCGAGGCGCTGGAGCGGATCGACTACGTCTTCTGGAGCCCGCGGATGAAGCACCTCACCCCGGCGCTCCGGACGCTCCGGATCGATTACCTGGACGTCGTTCAGCGCTGTGGACGAGCCGAGCCTCGCGGCTTCTCGCTCTCAGGCCAGGCCGCGGAAGCGCGCCAGCGCCCACTTCACGAAACGCGAGCGCACCTGCTCGGTCGCCAGGAGCGCCTTCGCCGGCGGAAGGCGCACGATGGCGTCGACGGCATGGTGAAGGAACCGGCTGCCCAGCCCGGCACCCTCGTCGAAGAGGAGCTCGGCGAGCCGGTTCCGCTCGAGCGCCATGCGGACCGCCTTCTCCACCGAGTTGGCCGGAACGCGCGGCCGCACGGCGGATCGGGCCATGCGCAGCGCCCCCTTGTGGCAGGCACCGGCGCAGATGCCGCACCCGATGCAGCGCTCCTCGTCGAGCCGGGGCACGAGCGCGTTCTTCTGCTCGCCGGTCACGCGCCGCGGCTCCATCGCGATGGCTCCCACCGGACAGGCGCGCGCGCAACGCGAGCACCCCGCGCAGCGCCCATCGTCCCGGCGCGGCAGGAACCCGCTCGGGTTCACCGCCGGGAGGCCATAGGTGCTCACGGCGTGGAGCTGTCCGCAGCAGCAACCGCAGCAATTGCACGAAGGTGGGCCGGTGCATGACGTTGTCGGGGAGCTGGACCAGCCCGGCGGCCCGGGCGCGGGCGACGACGTCGAGCGCCTCTTCCCGCGGGATGGCGCGGCCGAAGCCTCGGCGCACGACGAACTCGGCGCCTCGGTTCAGGGAGAGGCAGTTCTCCATCTCGGCCCCGCATGCCTCCCCGACGTGCTCCGCCTTGTGCCGGCAGTAGCAGAGGGAGACGGCCCAGCCGCTGGCCCCGCCCACAACCTCCGCGGCGCGCTCCCAGTCGAGCACGTCGGGGAGCGGATCGTCGGCGAGCGCGGACTCGTGGACCAGCGCGCGGGCGATGACCGTTTCACGCCCGAAGGCCTCTCGCGCGAAGGTCACGTCACCGTGGGTATAGGCGTGGAGCGCTTCCGCCATGCGCTTCTTCGGGATCGAGTCCTTCGCCCGCATCAGCGAGAACTCGAAGAAGCCCACCACCGGGGGCGAGAGGAGGTAGGCGCGCTCCCCCGTCCGCGAGTGGACCAGGTCCATCACCAGTCCCTTGTCGCACATGGCGTCGAGGCGGGTGGCCAGCTCCGCCTCGGGCAGGCCGAGGCGAAGCGCGAGCTTGCCGAGCGAGGTGGGCCGGGCGGGCAGCTTCGCCGCGAGCGCGGCCTCCTCGGGCGTGTAGAGGATCTCGAGGATCTCGCGCCAGCCCTGCCATGCGCCCGCGTCCGCCGGCTCGGGGAGCGCCATGGTGCCGCGATCGAGCCGGTCGACGAGCGCGCGGTACTCGTCCTTCAGTCGTCTCAGATGACCCATGGCGCCATGGCTCCTTCCCGCTGGACGCTACTCGTACGACCGTTCGCCGTGGCCTTCAGGCGTCCGTCCCGAGCCACGCGCGCCCACTCCCCGAACGAACGCTGCACGCAGTCCTCGATCGCGAGCCCGTCGAAGTAGTTGCCTGTGATCGCCAAGCGCTGCCCATCGAGCGCGGCGGTGATCTCCCGGACGATCTCGCGGTGGCCGACCCTCGGCGACGGAAGCGTGCGTCGGGCCTCTGCCACGCAGGCGAAGTCGGAGGGCTTCACCCCGAGCGCTGCGGCAGCGCTGCGAAGCTTCTCGTCCCGAGTGGCGCGCCCCGCCTCGAAGTGGAACGCGAACGCCCGCCACCGCGCGTCTGGGAAGACGTCGCGCGTGACCGCCGAGTAGAACAGGTCGTCCGTGGCGACGAGGAACGCCACCTCGGGGGGCACGGGCCGCTCTCGCGGCAGCACCACGCCGAGGGTCTCCGTCGTGGAGGTCCCGATCCGGCGTAAGGCGCCCGCCACCTCGGGCCAGTCGCGTTCGGCGAGCGCGGCCGCCTCCGGCGCGGGAGTCGCCAGCGCACAGATGGGCGCCTCGATCGCCCGACCGTCGGAGAGCTCTATCGCGAACCCATCCCCGGCGCGCCGGAGCCCGCGCGCCTCCGCGCCCCCCAGAATGCGGACGCCTGGCATGGCGGCCACCGCCTCGCAGAGCGTCTGAAGCCCACCCCGGATTCCGAAGGTCCGGGGCACGCCTTGGCTCCGCGGCCGGCGCTTGAAGAGCGACCCGGGCCCCTCCGCGGGGAAGCGGTCGGCGCGCTGGGTCGTGACCGCGGCGAAGAACGGCGAGACCAGCTCGCGGAAGTTCCTCGGCCCGAGGAGCGCCGAGTAGTACCCCTCGACGGTCCTGCCCGCCTTGCCGGCGAGGAGTCCCAGCGGAAGGTGAAGCGCTGCGTCGAGCCAGCGCAACCGGCTCACGAGGCCGGCCGGTCCCGACCAGCGCCACGCGCCGGCGGCGCCGACGCCGAACCGTCCGCGAGCCCTCCCCCGCTCGAGGAGCCCCGCGAGCGCGCCCGTGGCCATGGCCATCTCCACGAACCCGCCGTAGGTGGCATAGGCGCCGTGCGCGCCGAGCTCGAACCAGTACCCGTCGATGAGTCGGTGCGAGTGCAGGCAGCCGCCGACCCGCCCCGCTTCCCGCTCGATGACCAGCACCCTGTGCCCGGCCTGGGCCGCGCGGAAGGCGAAGGAGAGGCCGCTCACGCCCGCCCCGAGGACCACGACGTCCCCGGTCGGCTGGGCATCGCCGCGGACGAGCTCATCGAGCCTCGGGATCACCGCCACGGATGCCCCCCTCGGCGAAGCGCCAGGCGGCGGCGATCGCCGCCTTCGCGGTGCGCCCTTCGACGACGACCGACATCACGGCGAACTTGTAGAGCGCGACCACCTGCGCCGCCTGCTCCGGCGCACCGAGGTCCCTCCGCGCGTGCCCGAGCCTCTGCGCCTCCGCCAGGAGCGCCGTCACGGTCTCGACGAGACGCTGCCGGGCGGGGGTCGGCACGACGAGGACGTCCGGGTCGCGCAGGCTGTACGTGAAGACGATCCGCCAGTCCTCGCGGCTTCCCTCGACCTCGCGGGCCATGGCGAGGAGCACGCGGCGCAGGCGCTCCAGCGGCGGCGTCCCCGGCCCAGCCGCGGCGAGCGTCGCCTCCATCACGCCGGCGACGTGCTCCCCGAAGTAGCCGAGAACGGCCGCCTTGCTACCGAAGTGGTTGAAGAAGGTGGCCCGGCTGAAGCCGGCGCGCGCGGCGATCTCCTCGACCGTGGTCTCGTCGAACCCCCGCTCGCGGAACAGCTCCATCGCGGCCTCGAAGAGCGCGCGCCGGGCGTCGGCCAGCTTGCGGCTACGGAGGGTGGCGAGCATGGTTAGACGTTAGTCTATCATTAGACGCGAGTCCAGCGCCATCGACTCATCGTCAAGACACCCGAGAGTCGGCTACCGCCTCGGCGGACCTGACGCCGATGCGCCCGGGGGCGTCGGCACCTGATCGGGACGCGCAGAACGCAACAAACGATGCGGATGCGTCATCCGAGCCCGGCTGCTCGCGCGATCAGAAACAACCCTGCCGCGACGACGACGGCCCCGATGGCTCGCGCGACGCGCTCACCGGCCGGTGCGAGACGTTCTACGGTGATGGCTGCCGCCACGACAGCCATCGCGCGAAGGTCCATGACCCCGATGACCAGGAGGATCGCCATCGGACCGACACAGCAGTGGCTGCAGTGGAGGCCGAGGCGCAGACCGTGTCGCCAGGCCGTGCCGGCGTCGGCCGGCAGCGTGCGGCCGCGCCCCGGTGCCTCCCGGCAGCAGGCAAGGTGACGCGCCTTCCACGCGGTGAGCTGGAGGGAGCCGGCGATCAGGACGACCACACCGACCGCGATCGGTACGGCGCGCGCCAGCGCCGGCTGCTGCATCTCGACCGCCGCCAGCGCGACGCCCAGCGGAAAGGCGGCCATTCCGAACACGGTCCAGACGAAGAAGTAACCCGCGCCCACGAGCGCGGTCAGCCGCCCGAGGCGCGTCTCGCCTGTCCTGCCAACGGCCTGGCGGTAGCGCCACAGCATTGGGACCAAGGACGGCAGCATCATCGCAACCATCATCACGACCCACATGCCAAGGAACGACGCCGCGGCGGCGGGCCACGTCTGTCCGGGCATCCGCATCCATGCCATCGACATCGTCCAGCCGCCGGGCATCGGCATCTCGCCCATCGCCGACATGGACGCGCACCAGACGGTCGTTTCCGCCGCGCTGGCAGCGAAGAGCAGCGCGGAGACGCCAAGAAACGTTTGCTGGGGAGCTCGCTCGGAAGCCATGCGTCGTGAGATCTCCAGTCTCGCAGTTGCGCCACGACAACCACGACTTCGCTCAGCCCTTGTTGTACTCGTCGTGGCGGCGCCACCAGACGCCCGTCTCGTTGCGCCCCTTGGGTGCGCGGTCGAGCCACTGGTACATGCCCCAGAGGCCGTCCAGTCCGCGCGCATAGGCGGAATAGGCGTGGTAGACGACGCCGTCCTCGAGCACGAACGCGCTCATGCCCGGCCTCTCGCGGGTGTACGTGGCCACGTCGGTTC
>WNGF01006060.1_pt1 | contig 15141 bp, 9 predicted proteins | sample 5400641 | NCBI WGS metagenome assembly WNGF01 (sample SAMN13153371, study PRJNA577476) | soil metagenome | isolation source: 80 cm soil or saprolite under grassland replicate 2 | place: USA:California | collected 2016-06-15
TGACGGACATGCGAATGGAAACCGAGACCGCCGGGTTTGAGGTTGTCCGCTGTGCGAAATCCAAGGGCGACAAGCCGGTGGTCATCATTCTGTCTGCCTACCCGATTCCGGCAACGGACTGGCGTAAGGCAGGTGCGGACGCGATGTTCATGAAAGGCGAAGGGATATTCCGCATACTCGATGACATCGAACGGCTCCTGCGAACCCACGCCAAGCTGCCTGCGGCACACTGAGGCGGTGTCGCTCAGCTCCGAATTCCCATCGGGTTCCCGAGCGTATCCTCAGCATCCTTCTGTACAGCGCAAAGCAATCTTTCATCTGGGCGCGGTTCTGGTGACTGCGGGATTTTTCTTTCCACAGCCAAACGAAACCTCCTCTCTCATTTGAATTGCCGGTATCTCCTTACGTATCAAGACGTGCAAATACCATGCAGCTGGCGCATCAATGTACCCATCTCTCTGCGCACCATGACAGTCAATAGCTCAACCCTAACGCGGTGCTATTTTGGAGGGACACGGGGTGGCACATGATCGAGAGAGAGATGACCGCGAGCTGGACCGAGTGGCAAGGGATGGTGGTGGATGGGACCTTTTATCTGGACCGCTACCTGGGGGGCACCGAAGGCAGCGCGGTCTATTTCACCGACTGGGGCGCGGACAACAAGCCTGCCGCAATCAAGCTGATCGAAGCCGATGCCGACGCGGAGTCGCATCTTTCGCGCTGGAAGCTGGCATCGGAGCTGAATCATCCCAACCTGCTGCGCATCTATCAGGCGGGACGCTGCGAGCTGGACGGCGTCAGGCTGCTCTACGTGGTGATGGAGTATGCCGAAGAGAACCTCGCGGAAATTTTGCGCGAGCGGCCGCTCAATGCAGACGAGGCGCGCGAGATGACCTCCGGCGTGCTGGAGGCGCTGGCGGCCCTGCACTACAAAGGTCTGATCCACGGGCAGGTGAAGCCCTCCAACATCATGGCCAGCGGCGATCAACTCAAGATCTCGAGCGACAGCATCGCGCATGCGGGGAGCCGCGCGGCGTGCCGGTGCGCCTACGATGCACCTGAGCTTGCCAGTGAACCGCTTTCGCCCTCGGCGGACATCTGGTCGCTCGGCATGACTCTGGTGGAAGCGCTCACACAGCAGTGCCCCGGCATCATAGGGGCCGACGGAGAGCTGGAGCTTTCGGCGGAGTTGCCCGCGCCGTTCCAGGAGATCGCGCAGCATTGTCTGATGTCGGATCGTGTTCGCAGATGGACCGTGGCCGGAATTCGGGCGCACCTTCTAACAGGGCAGGGGATACCGCAGGGCGCCAAAGTTGCGGACTCCGCAATGAATTCCACTGCCTCTACCAAAGCTGCACCGGATTCCTCGACAGCGCCGTCGCAAGGGCCGGAGGCGCCGTTGCCGGATTGGGTTGCGGAAGCAGCCAATGCTCCGGCCATATGGGAAACCGTCAAGCCTTACGTTCCTGTGACGCTCGCCGCGCTGGTGTTCTTCGCAACCACCGCGACTCTGTTCACGATGAACTCTTCGAGGCGCGGTCAAGGGCGAAAGACGGTTTCGGCGGCGGTTTCGGCCAAGGCGCAGCCGACCACGAAAGCTTCCGAAGCGGCTCGATCCCAGTCCACCATCACAGATCGGCAGCCGAAGTTGGACATCGTATCTGCGGGTTTTTCTGGAACTTCATCTGCAGCCCAATCTGCAGCCCAATCTGCAACCCAGGCCCAGCCCACCCAAGCCTCGTGGGTCGAGGCGTTTTCGCCACAGCCGGAGGCGATGAGCACATCGCTTTCCGGTCGACTGGTGCCCGGCGCAGCGATTGAGCGGCCGCTGCCGGAGGTTCCGGCGCGGGCGCGCAGGACCATTCATGGCAGGGTGAAGGTAAAGGTAAGGGTCGCCGTGGATCCTTCTGGCAGCGTGCAGAGCGCGACCCTCGGCTCGCGTCCCTCCAGCCGGTATTTTGCCGGACTTGCAATGGAAACCGCGCGGCGCTGGCGCTTCTCTCCCGCGCAGATGAACGGACAGAATGTCGCCAGCGAATGGCTCCTGAAATTCGAGTTCAGAAGGGGCAGAACGGACGTCCACCCGTCGCCATTGACCGCCGCTGACCGGCGTCTCTGAGGGGCCGGACGCGGCCGCAATGCGCATCGCGCAGCTCATCGAGGGCTGCGAATTTGCGCCTTCGATTGAGAATGGAAGATCGAACTCTGTTGCGGCGCATCTATCTAGTCAGCCGCCGCTCGACAGCCCCAATCTGCCGAAAGCGGGCAGAATGGCGGTCCCGGCAAGCCATGCTTACACCCCAGCACGCCGACAGCAGGCGCGCTGGGGACCCCCGGCTTGCCAGGGTGGAAGCTTATTTCCAGCCCAGCACGCCAATAATGGGCACGCTGGGGATCCCGCCGGCTTGATGGAGTGGAAGGCAGGAGGCCACGATGCCGCCGAGCATTTCCACCTTTGCTGCGCCGTCCCGCCCAATCATCCGCACTTCGCTGCCTGGTCCAAACGCACGGCGTATTCTGGCCGACGACGCCCGCCTGATCTCGCCCTCCTACACACGCTCCTACCCGCTGGTGGCGCGGCGCGGGCGCGGCATTGTGGTGGAGGACGTCGACGGCAACCAGTTCTTCGACTTCTCCGCCGGCATCGCCGTGGTCTCAACCGGACACTGCCATCCCGAGGTAGTCGCTGCCGTGCAGAAGCAGGCTGCCGAGCTGATGCACATGTCCGGCACCGATTTTTACTACCCGCAGATGACCGAGCTGGCCGCGCAGCTTTCGCGCATTGCGCCCATGCCCGGGCCGCACCGCGTCTACTACGGCAACTCCGGCACGGAGGCGATTGAGGCTGCGCTGAAGCTGGCGCGCTATCACACCAGGCGCCAGCACGTCATCGCCTTTTATGGCGCGTTTCATGGGCGCACACTGGGCGCGCTTTCGCTTACATGCTCCAAGACGCAGCAGCGCCGCCGTTTTGCGCCGCTGGTGCCGGGAGTGGTGCACGTGCCGTTTCCGAACCTGTATCGCCGTCCCGCGGGCAGCGACGCCGAGCAGTATGCCCGCGACTGCGCGCGCACCATCGAGGAGCAGGTCTTTCGCACGGAGGTGCCGCCGGAGGAGTGCGCGGCGATCTTCGTCGAGGCCATCCAGGGCGAGGGCGGCTACCTCCCCGCGCCGGCTGTTTTCTTGCAGGAGCTGCGCCGCATCTGCGACCGTCACGGCATCCTGCTGGTGGCCGACGAGGTGCAGTGCGGCATGGGACGCACCGGCCGGTGGTGGGGCATGGAACATTCCGGCGTTGCGCCGGACATGATCGCCGTCGCCAAGGGCATCGCCAGCGGACTGCCGCTTGGGGCGCTGATCGCGCGAGCCTCGATTATGAACTGGGAACCGGGCTCGCATGCCTCGACCTTCGGCGGCAACCCGGTGGCAATCGCCGCCGCTCTGGCGACGATTGGGATCATCGAGCGCGAAGGGCTCGACAACGCGCACGACGTCGGCGAGCACATCCTCGCGCGCCTCTATGATTGGCCGCAGCGCCTGCCGCTGGTAGGCGACGTGCGCGGCAAGGGCCTGATGATTGGCATCGAGCTCGTGACCGACAAGCACACCAAAGCGCCGGCCGGCGAACGGCGCGACCAGATCGTGGAGATGGCGTTTGAGCGGGGACTGCTGCTGCTGGGCTGTGGCCCCAATAGCATTCGCCTCTGCCCGCCGCTCGTGGTCACAAAAGGGCAGGCGGACGTGGCGCTGGACATTTTGGAAGAGTGCATCGTGCAAGTCGGCATCGGCAAACACAAGCGCCCCACGTGGAGCGACAAGGCGGCCTCGTAAGGCACACCAGGGAACGGACGAACCACAATCATTTCACTGAGGCCGCAGCGCCCTGCATCACTGAGGCCGCAGCGCCCTGCATGCTACTTGCGTTGGCGGCCGTGGCAGGCGCACCAACCTGTTCGGTTCCTGCTGCAGGCGGCTGCGTAAATCTCCCACTTCAGTTGCCAGGATCTCCACCACGTGCATGCAGAACTCGTGATTTGTGCTGAAAAGCGAGATCAGAAGTTCGTGCGAGATCCGCACGTACTCGCAGTCTTCGAGGCACTCCGCAGTGAGACTGTAGGGTTTGTTTCTGACCGTAGCCGGAAGGCCAAGCATGCAGCCAGGAAGGCAATTGCGGCGAAGCCTGGCCGCCGGATGGCCGGTGCTGAGTGCAACGCTTCCGCGCAACAGCAAAAAAGCACCCTGTGGCGAATCGCCCTGGCGAAACAGAACTGTGCCTTTCCTGGAGAATCCCGTCTCCTTGAGTCCGGTTAACTTCGTCCAAAGTTCACGGTCGAGCTGAAATGGCGGCAGGTGACTCTGTGGCATGAGCAACTCCCGGGTGAGGACAAAGATTGCCGCAGCCTGCTGGTGCGCTCCGGCTGCCGCTCGCAAGGCTGCCTCACCCTGCTCAGGGTAGTCGGGACGTAAACTGCGGGATACGACTTAAGTCACACTTGTGCCCGAAGAGAGTAGCTTGTCGTCGCTTCGGAATCTGCAAGCGGTATGATCGAAGCGATGCCTCCGATTTTGAACGCGCGGAATCTTTCCAAGGCCTTCGGCGCCGAGCCGCTCTTCCGCAACGTTGGCTTCACGGTGAACGAGCGCGACCGCATCGCGCTCATCGGGCCCAACGGCTCCGGCAAGTCCACTCTGCTGCGCATTCTGGCCGGACTGCTGGAGCCGGACTGCGGCGAGGTTGCGCTGCGCAAGCGCGCGACGCTGGCATATGTTCCGCAGGAGTCGGTCTTCGCGCCGGGGCTCACGGTGCGGCAGGTCATGGAAGCCGCGCTGGCAAGCCGATCCGTCCCCGCACACGAGCGCGATTCCCACCCCAGCGAGCCAACCACAGGCTCGCCGGGGACCTCGGATTCCCACCCCAGCGAGCCAACCAAAGGCTCGCCGGGGACCCCGGATTCACGTTTGCATGAAGGCCTTCTAAATGAAACGCTGGGGCGCGCCGGCTTTGAGGACTTCGAGGTCGGGGCACAGTCGCTCTCCGGGGGCTGGCGCAAGCGTCTGGCTATCACCGAGGCGCTGGTCACCGCGCCCGACATTCTGCTGCTGGACGAGCCCACCAACCATCTCGACCTGGAGGGAATCGAGTGGCTGGAGCAACTTCTGCAGCGGGCAGCGTTCGCCTGCGTCGTCATCTCGCACGACCGCTATTTTCTGGAAAACGTCTCCAGCGAAACTGCCGAGCTGGCGCGGGCCTATCCCGACGGCATCTTTCGCGCCGCCGGGACGTATTCGCATTTTCTGGAACTCAAAGAGGAGTGGATACATGCCCAGGCGCGTCATCAGGAGGCGCTGGAGAATCGCGTTCACACCGAGATCGAATGGCTGCGCCGCGGGCCGAGGGCGCGGCGCGGCAAGTCGAAGGCGCGCATCGACCGCGCTCACGAGCTGATCGGCGAACTCGGCGAGCTGCGCTCGCGTACGCGCACGGCCTCGACCGATCTCGATTTCTCTTCCGCCGGCCGGCAGAGCAAGCGCCTGGTCGAGATCGAAGGCTTGGCCTACCGATTTGACGACCAGCGTCCGCTGCTCCGCGAGCTGAACTTCGTCATCACCAACGGAATGCGCCTCGGTCTCGTCGGTCCCAACGGCAGCGGCAAAACCACGCTGCTGCGACTGCTGCAGGGGGAGCTTGCGCCCGAGGCCGGAAGCATTCGCCATGCCGATCATCTGAAGATTGTTTACTTCGAGCAGCAGCGCCAGCTCGATCCCGCGCTCACGCTGCGCAGGGCGCTTGCGCCCGACTCCGACGCCGTGGTCTTCCAGGATCGCATCATCCACGTGGCGGCCTGGGCTGACCGCTTCCTCTTTACCGCCGAGCAGCTCAACCAGCCCGTGGGCCGGCTCAGCGGCGGCGAGCGCGCCCGCGTTCTGATCGCGCGGCTGATGTTGCAGCCTGCCGACGTTCTGCTGCTCGACGAGCCAACCAACGATCTCGACATTCCCACGCTGGAAGTGCTGGAGGAGACGCTGCTCGAATTCACCGGCGCGCTGGTGCTGGTGACGCATGACCGCTATCTGCTTGATCGCATCTCCACCACCGTACTCGGATTGGATGGCTGCGGCAACGCTGCTACCTTTGCCGACTACGCGCAATGGGAGGAGTGGCGCGACCGGGCGACCGCATCCGGCAAAACGCCAGCGGCCGGCAGCGCAGCGTTACCCGGCAAAGCGCCGGGGGCCGGCAGCGCAGCGTTACCCGGCAAAGCGCCAGCGGCCGGCAGCGTAGCGTTACCCGACCCTGCGACCGCGAAGGCCAGCGGAAACGCGGCCCCGGCGAAGAAAAAACTTTCTTACATGGAAGCGCGCGAGTACGCTGCCATCGAGCCGCAGATCGCGGAAGCCGAGGCCCGCTTGAGCGCCGCGCAATCCGCGCTCGACGACCCAACCATCCAGAGCGACGCGGCCGCGCTCATTGCCGCGCAATCCGAGCTGGAGCAAGCCAGCGCCGCGCTCGACCGGCTGCTGACCCGATGGACCGAGCTGGAAGAGAAGTTGCAATAGAATCAATCCATGCCGGGTCCCACGTCGCGCAGCTATCCTGCTTGTCCCATCGTTGGCGTTGCCGCGGTAGTGGTGCGCGACATGGATGGCAGGCCGGAGGTGCTGCTGGCGCGGCGCGCCAATCCTCCGCTACGGGGCGAGTGGTCGCTGCCGGGCGGCGCGCTGGAGCTGGGAGAGAAGCTGCGCGACGGCCTGGCGCGCGAGGTGCTGGAGGAGACGGGCCTCGAGGTGGAGGTCGGGCCGGTGCTCGACGTGATCGACTCGATCTTTCCCGACGGCGAGGGCCGCACACAGTATCACTACGTGCTGATCGATTATCTCTGCCGCCCGCGTGCGGGCACGGCCGTGGCCTCAAGCGATGCAAGCGAGCTGCGTTGGACCCGCCCCGAGGAGCTCGAGTCGTTTGGCCTGAGGGCCATCACGCTCGAGGTCATCCGCAAGGGATTGGCGCTTGCCACGGAGCAAGGATGATTTCTCGCCGCCTTGTCCTGCGAAAAAACGTCCTGCGAGAAAACAAGAGAGAAAGTCAACTACCCACATCTGCCAAAAGAGGGCAGATATGGGGCACCAAGGCCGTTCGAATGCCGGGTGCCCCAGCTTCGACGCGCGCCTTTTTGCGCGGCCAAGGTGGGAAGCATGACCGCTCAGCTTCCCTCGCAAAGCAAAGCGCCCCGCACTGTAGCTATGCGGGGCGCCGGTGTGCTGTGTTGGATTGGCCTGAGGCGGGCCCGCTCCACCGCGTCGGCGCACCCCAATGTGCGTGCAACACGGTTGAAACAGAAACCCAGCGGCAGACTTCCGACTGCGAAATCTGGCGAGTGGTTAGAGCGAAGCCGCCCTAAGCCTCAGCCACCTCACTGATCACGATTTGTCTGCTACATTCGCCTGAACTTTTTTCCATCGGACCACCTCCTCTCCAGTGTGAGGGCATCCTAGACCCACCCCGGGGAGGTTGTCAATTGGGTAAACCTGGAATTCGCAAGATTGGCAGAGCTGGTATTCCCGCTTTTCCCTACTGCACTGTGAATGGAGCACGGGGCCCTCAGCCGCCGCTCTCCTCCGCCTTCCAGATGTATGCCCCCGGCTGCGGCAGGCCGATGTGCTTGAGGACGCGGCCGACGAAGTGGCGCACAAGGTCGTCGAGCGACTGAGGATGGTTGTAGAAGGCCGGGACCACGGGATAGATGGTTGCGCCGGCCTCGGCTGCCAGAGTCAAGTTGCGCAGGTGTACGCGATTGAGTGGCGTTTCGCGTACGCAGAGCACCAGCGGGATGCGCTCCTTCAGGCAGACATCGGCTGCGCGGTCGATGAGCTTGCTGGCGAGGCCATTGGCGATGCGCGCCAGCGCCGCCATCGAGCAGGGAAGCACGATCATGGCGTCGGTGGGATACGACCCGCTGGCGACGTTGGCGCCGATGTCGTCGTTGCTCTGCAGCTGCGTTTTTCGCGGCGCACGGCCCAGCAGTTGGCGCACCACGTCGCTGCGCCCGCTCAGGCCGAGTTCCTCGGCAATCAGCCGCAGGCCGTTGTCGCTGACCACCAGATTGACGCAGCCAACGCGCTCGTCGGCCTCCAGCGCCTCGAGCATCGTGCGCGCATAGAGCGCGCCGCTGGCGCCGGTGACGGCGAGTGTGATGCTGCGCTTGGGGGTGTCGCCGGCATGGGGCATGCCACTTAGCGTAGTGCCTGCTGCCGGATCGGGCAAGTCGGATTCGGCCAATGAGTCCTGCGGTTCATCGCTCCTGCTCTCCCACCTTAGCCGCAAAAGCAGCGGCGAAGGTGGGCACCCGCGCGGTCGCGAAGCTTTCATCCCACATCTGCTCACTGCGGCGGGGTCCCCAGCGAGCCCGCAGTTGCTTGATGGGGCCGAGATGTGGGGCACCTGCAAGCTGGAGCTCGGCCCGAGTCGCGATGATAGGCTAGGAGCGTGGATGCCAATCGCCTGAAACTACTGCTGGAGCAGGTGCGCGTCGGGGAGCTCAGCCCCAATGCGGCCTTCGAGCAGATCCGGGTACTGCCCTTCGAGGACCTCGGTTTTGCCAAGGTCGACCATCACCGGGCGCTGCGCATGGGCGTGCCGGAGGTGATCTTCGGCCCGGGCAAGGACCCTGAGCATTTCGTCCAAATCTTCGCCAGCCTGGCGGAGCGCGGCAACACCGTGCTGGCCACGCGCGTCGGTCCGGAGCAGGTAGAAGCGGCGCTCATGCGCTTCCCGCAGGCGGAGCACAATCCGGTGGGGAAGACGCTGGTATTACGTCAAAAAACTGAGAAGCTGGGCAAAGGGATGATCGGCATCATCTCTGCCGGAACCAGCGACATGCCCGTGGCCGAGGAAGCCGCGGTCACCGCCGACGTAATGGGCAATGACGTCACGCGCCTCTTTGACGTGGGCGTGGCCGGGCTGCACCGCCTGCTCGCGCAGAATGACGTGCTGCGCCAAGCGCGCGTGCTGGTGGTCTGCGCCGGAATGGAAGGCGCGCTGCCCAGCGTTGTGGGCGGGCTGGTGCGCGTGCCGGTGATCGCCGTTCCCACGAGTGTGGGCTATGGCGCGGCGTTTGGGGGTATAGCGGCGCTGCTGGGCATGATCAACTCCTGCGCCTCCAACGTGGCGGTGGTCAACATCGATAACGGGTTCGGCGGAGCCTACGTGGCATCCCTGATCAACCGGCTGTGACACTCCACCTCAACAAGCCATATACGGGGCTCGTTGGGGACTCCCAGGCTCTGAAGTGAGGTGGTCCAGATCTCCACCTCAGCAGCCCGACAGGCCGACCATGGGACCCAGCTCCTTTTCTGCCAGAAATGGGATTGGGGCGAAAACGAATGTAAAAAGCTTGTTGCCACAGAATTTTTTGCAACCCTGCGGCCCGGACGAAAATCTCACCTCGGTATGACAAGAAAAAGCCTCAGTGCGGTCGGCGCGGAGATCCACCAGACGAAACCGTTTGCCACCCTCGAAGAAGAGCTGCTGGTGTCGCTGCTGCGCACCACGGACGTGCTGCGCGAGCGCTTCGAGGAGGCATGCCGGGAATTCAATCTTTCCATGACCCAGTACAACGTGCTGCGCATTTTGCGCGGGGCCGAGCCCAAGGGGCGTACCTGCGGCGAGATTGGCGAGCGCATGATCGCCCGCGAACCGGACGTTACACGCCTGCTGATGCGCATGGAAAAGGCGGGGCTCATCCGGCGCACGCGCAACGGCCAGGACCGCCGCGTGGTGATGACGCGCATCACCGGGGCCGGGCTGAAGCTGCTCGACGAGATGGAGCCGCACCTGCGCCAGATCGGCGGCCTGCTCAGGCCCATTGGCGAGCGCAAAATCGAAAAAACACTGCGTCTGCTCGACGCCGTGCGGGAACATGTGCGCCAGGATGAGGAGAAAGCCGCCGCCTAGCGCTACTCGCTCGCCATGATGAACAGCGGCTTCATGTGGAAGCTCTTGTAGTAAGGGCGCAGGCGCTCGGTATTGTAATGGTCGTGCACGTTCACCATCTTCTTACTTCCGGTGACGCAGTCGATGGGCATGTCGTCGTAACGGCCGTTCTTCAGGACCACCAGCCTGCCGTGTACGCGGCGCAGCAACAGGTCCATGGCCAGGTTGCCGAAGGCCATGGGCACAAGCGAATCGATCGCGTCGGGGTCGCCGCCGCGCACCAGGTAGCCGAGCTTTTGGTTGATAATGTCGATGGTCTTTCCGCCATTGTACTTGGGTGACAGCTCCTTCAGCTTCTGGGAGACCAGGTCGCCGATGCCGCCCAGTTTCTTGTGGCCGAAGGCGTCGGCGGCCCCTTCTTCGAAGACCATCTCGCCTCCTTCGAACATGGCGCCCTCGCTGACCAGCACCGAGGAATAAAGGCTGGGATTTCGCTTGCGGTCATAGCACATGAGCTCACAGAGCAGCTCGATGTTGAACTTGTGCTCGGGAATCACGCAGCGAGTGGCCGCGCCGGCCATGGTGGGGACCATGGCCGTGTAGCCCGCATAGCGTCCGAAGACCTCCATCACCAGAAAGCGCTCATGCGAGCCGGCCGAGGTGCGCAGCGAATTGGCCATTTGGATGGTACGGGTGACACAGGTGCTGAAGCCGATGCAGTAGTCGGTGCCGGGCACGTCGTTGTCCATCGTCTTGGGGATGGCGATGACCTTTGCGCCCTCCTCGTAAAGGCGCACGCCGTAGCTGAGCGTATCGTCGCCGCCGATGGGGATGAGGAAGTCGATGCCGAGCCAGTCCAGGTTGGCGAGCACCTCAGGCGTCAGGTCGTTTTTCTCTTCCTTGTACTTCTCCTGCAGATGGGTGGGGACTGAGCTCTTCTTCACCTTGCCTGGGTTGGTGCGCGAGGTGTGCAGGAAGGTGCCGCCGGTGCGCGCCGCGCGGTTGACACTCTCTTCGGTGAGGATCCAAAAATTGTCCGAATTGTCATAGTCCTTCTCGCGCACCAGATCGATCAGCCCCGCCCATCCCCGGCGGATGCCGAGGACCTGGTAGCCCTCACGCAGCGCGCGAATGGTGACGGCGCGAATGGCGGGATTCAGCCCCGGAACATCGCCGCCGCCGGTCAGAACTCCAACCACACCCTTGGCGTTGACATTCGGCCTGCCGTTCGACTTCTGGTTCGCCATAGTCCTCTCCCAGTTGGAAAGGGAAATAGTACACGAGCCGGAGAATTTTGGGCCTGGCCCGACCATCCCGCTCCCCACGTTTGCCGAAGAGCAGGCAAGTGTGGGCCGGGCTTCAGAATGCCGGCTGAGCTGTTCTGCACCGCAGGTCAATTCCGGTGCGATAGAGAGCAGAACAGAATGAGAAGCTATATCCCGCTACCCTGCCTCTCGGCAGTGCCGCGGCCCAGGCCCAGCGTTGTCGCCGCAGCCGGCACGCCTGCAACCGGCGAAGTCTCCTGTTTGGGCCCGGGATAGGACCCGAGGTGCCAGATCTCCGCGCTGTACTCCTGGATGGTGCGGTCGCTGGAAAACTTGTTGGAGCGCGCGGTGTTGAGGACCGCCATCTGCCGCCACTTCTGCGTGTTCTTGAAGTCGGCGTCGATCTCTTCGTTCACGTCGATATACTGCGGCAGGTCCGCCAGATGGAAGAAGCGGTCTCCACGATTGATCAGCTCGTCGAAGATCCAGCGGAACAGGCCGGGCTCTGAGGCCGAGAAGCGGTCGTTCAGGAAGCAGTCCATCACCCGCTTGATGCGCGGATCGCGCTCGTAGTATTCGCGCGAGCGGTAGAGGCCGCTGCGCTGCATCTGCTCGATCTGCTCGGCGCGCAGCCCGAAGATGTAGATGTTCTCTTCGCCGGCCTCCTCGGCGATCTCGATGTTGGCGCCGTCCCAGGTGGCCACGGTCACCGCGCCGTTCATCATCAGCTTCATATTGCCCGTGCCGCTGGCCTCCATGCCGGCAGTGGAGATCTGCTGGCTCAGGTCCGCCGCAGGGATGATCGACTCGGCCAGAGAGACGCGGTAGTCAGGCAGAAAGGCGACGCGCAAAAGCTGGTTGGCCTTGGTGTCCTTGTTCACCACGGCGGCGACGCTGTGGATCAGCTTGATGATCTGCTTGGCGGCCCAGTAGCCGGGCGCCGCCTTGCCCGCGAAAAGCACGGTACGCGGCGTGCGCGGAGTGACGCCGTCGTCCACAATGCGCAGGTAGTCGTAGATGACGCGCAGCACGTTCAGCAGCTGCCGCTTGTACTCGTGGATGCGCTTGATCTGCACGTCGAACATGGAGTTCGGATCGGTGCTGACGCCGGTTTCGTCGCGGATAATGCGCGCCAGCCGCAGCTTGTTCTGCAGTTTCACCTCCGCAAAGCGCGCCTGGAAGCCCTCGTCGCCGCTGAACTGCTCCAGTTTGCGCAGCTCTCGTAGATCGGTGATCCAGGCCTCGCCGATGGTGTCGCAGAGCAGGCGCGAGAGATGGGGATTCGCCTTGAGTAACCAGCGCCGCGGCGCCACTCCATTCGTCTTGTTGCTGAACTTCTCCGGCCAGAGCTGGGCAAACTCCGGCACCAGGGAGGTGCGGATCAGGTTGCTGTGCAGTTCGCTGACGCCGTTGACCGCATGCGAGCCGAGGATCGCCAGGTGGGCCATGCGCACGTTCTTGTCGTGCCCCTCCTCGATCGCCGACATCCTGCGCACCTTTTCGCCATCCACCCACGAGTAGGCCGTGAGGGTGCGCAGGAAATTAAAATTGATGGCGTAAATGATCTGCATGTGGCGCGGCAGGACCCGCTCCATCAGGCTGACGCTCCACTTTTCCAGCGCCTCGGGCAGCAGCGTGTGGTTGGTGTAGGCCAGCGTCTTCCGGGTGATCTCCCAGGCCTGGTCCCAGGGCAGGTTGTTCTCATCCACCAGCACGCGCATCACCTCGGCCACGGCCAGCGCGGGATGCGTGTCGTTCATCTGAATGGCGACCTTGTCGGGGAACTGCGAAAAGTCGTTGCGGCCGGCCAGGAAGCTGCGGGCGATGTCTCGCACCGCGCAGGCCACCAGGAAGTACTCCTGCACCAGGCGCAGCTCCTTGCCGGCCATCGCCGAGTCGCTGGGGTAGAGAACGCGCGAGATGTTTTCACTGCCGATCTTCTGCTCCACGGCGCGGATGTAATCGCCGCGGTTGAAGATGTCGATGTCGAACTCCTCCGACGAACGCGCCTGGAAGAGCCGCAGATAGTTCACTGTCCGGCCGTTGTAGCCCACCACCGGCATGTCGCTGGGCACGCCGATGACGACCTGGTAGTCCAGCCAGCTCTGCCGGCCGCCGCCGCGCTCGCGCGCTTCCTCCACCCGGCCGTAGAGTGGGATGACGATCGCCTCCTCGGGGCGCTGGATCAGCAGCGGGGTGCCGTTGCCCTTCCAGCGGTCGGGCTTCTCGCGCTGGAAGCCGTGAGAGATCTCCTGGCGGAACATGCCGTACTCGTAGTCGATGCCGTAGCCGAATCCCGGCATGTCCAGCGTGGCCAGCGACTCCAGGAAGCAGGCCGCCAGCCGGCCCAGGCCGCCGTTACCGAGCCCGGCATCGGGTTCGCTCTCCAGAACCGCATCCAGCCGCACGCCGAACTTGGACAGCACGCCGTCGAGCACCTCGTTCAGCCGCATATTGCAGAGCGTGTCGCCCAGCAGGCGGCCCATCAGGAACTCCATCGACAGGTAGTAGAGGTGCTTGGCGTCGGCCCGGCGGTAGCGCTCGCTGGTGGTCAGCATGCGGTCTACGAAGAGGTCGCGCACGGCCAGCGAGACCGGAACCAGCAGCTCGGCCGGGGTGAGCTGCTCCACCGGCCGCACCAGAGTGTAGCGCACATGGCGCTCAATACCATCGTGCAGCGCCCTGGCCAGGGCAGCGTTGGAGTCGGTACTCGGAGACGGCATAGGTTAGAAAAAGCCCAAAATCTGTAGGGATCAGTCCAGCAGTGGTTACAGCGTAGCGCGTTGCAGGGCTTTTGCCAAAGCGGAAAAGCAAAGGCAAGGTTTCAAAGTTTCAGGGTTTCAAGGTTTCAAAGTAAAACCCTAGACCTTGGCCTTTATCTCCATCGCCCTCAACAGACGATTCAGCAGACCAAGAGTTTCGAAGCACCTCTCGCGCAGGCTCCGGAGTTCCTCTGGCCTACCCATCCCAAGTTCCTCCGCAATTCAAGCTGGGTCTGCAGTTCGAGCAGCGAACCGCGCGAGATACACAGAAAATTGGAAAACTCCCGTTTGCTTCCACGTCTCTGGCCTTCGGCGATATTCGAAACAACCGAGATCGCAGCGCGCCTTATTTGGGCAGTCAGGCCAAACACCTCGGCTTTGGGGAGGCACTCGGTGGCGCGATAGACCTGGAGAGCGAGAGACTTCGCCTTCTGCCAAACCAACAAGTCTCGGTAGGTACCCGCCAAGCTTGGGCCTCGGGTTTTAACCTTGAAACTTTGAAATCTTGAAACTTTGAAACCTGCTTTTACTGCTTGATTCTGATGTTCAGCTCCCGCAACTGCGCCTCGCTTACCGGGGTGGGTGCGACCATCATCAGGTCGGTGGCCGCCGCCGTTTTGGGGAAGGCGATGACCTCGCGCAGGCTGGGCGCGCCGGCCAGGATCATAACGATGCGGTCGAGTCCCAGGGCGATGCCGCCGTGCGGCGGCGTGCCGTACTGCAGCGCCTCCAGGAAGAAGCCGAAGCGCTCCTTCTGCTCCTCCTCGCCCATTCCCAGCGCCTGGAAGATCCGGGCCTGCACCTCCTGTTGGTGGATACGGATCGAGCCCGAGCCCAGCTCCACGCCATTGAGCACCACGTCGTAGGCCCGGGCGCGAATGGCTCCCAGTACCGAGTTGGGGTCGTGCAGAGTCTTCACGCCCTCGGCGAGCAGCTCCATGTGCTCCTCGGGCAGTGAGGTGAAGGGGTGATGGGCGAAGGTCCAGCTCCCGGCGTCCGGGTCCCACTCGAAGGAAGGGAAGTCGGTGACCCAGAGAAACTTGAATGTCTTGCCCTCGAATGCCTTGTGACGCGCGGCATAGCGCTGCCCCAGCGCCAGGCGCAGCTGTCCGGCGGTGGTGTAGACGGCATACGTGTCCCGCTGATGGCGGCGTTCGGCGGCGTGGTCGACAGAGCCGGTTTT
>WNGF01006061.1_pt1 | contig 15136 bp, 17 predicted proteins | sample 5400641 | NCBI WGS metagenome assembly WNGF01 (sample SAMN13153371, study PRJNA577476) | soil metagenome | isolation source: 80 cm soil or saprolite under grassland replicate 2 | place: USA:California | collected 2016-06-15
ATAGAGACTCCTTTTGATGAAGGTTGAAAGTGAATCGATCTATGGCGAGAAACAGCGCGGTGCTGTTGGATCGGATTCCGGTGGGATGATACTGGGAAAGATCGCGGTCAATAGAGGAAGGTGATGGCGGGCCTCAATTATTGATGGGAAGGCTTTTTGTGACGGGCGCTATTACTGCACAAAAGGATTTCGAGATGGGTGGATCGCGGCTACTGCGAAGCGGTTTAGTTCTAGAGCGTTTATGTAGCTGACCACATAACAGATCGAATGGTATATCGGTGTCACAGATCACGAACCGCCATCGGTGCTCAAAACCAATTTGATCTGCAAGTCTCACATCTCAGACAGGCAGAGGGGGCGGCGTAAGAAGAAGAAATAATCATCGACGATCGTTCTTGAGAACGACAAATCGATATTGGAGAGGATATGTGGCATGCAAAAGACAGTTAGAAGTCGTGAGCGCTGATGAAATACCGGCGTATGTCATGGCCGCAGTGGCGCTTGCATGTCTGGCGCAGACCGAAGCGGACGCCGCTACTCATCAGGGCCCGGCTGCACAGAACAGAATTTTAAACCCGGACAGGTGACTGCGAGAGATCGCGCAGGCCGAAATGCCACCCACGCCGCTCATCCGTTTGCCGGAGATCAAGGCGGTTCTGTCTCAATCGGAGGGCGTATAAGGGGAATGAAAAAGAATCGCTGGCTTCCGCTGCTACCAAATCCTTGGCAGGATGGTAAATTTCTTTCTCTCTTTCCTGATACTGGGTCAGCCGCTGACAGAGTCACTCACTGACAGACGTCTCGCAAAGCTTGGTGTAGTCTTCCACCGTCCAACAAATTTTCATTTTACGAATAGTCACCCGATCTCGCGTTCCATTCCCACCCCGCGAGCCGAGGTTCACCCCGACTTACAATAATCCAAAAAGGTGTCAGATTTGGATCTGGTGAAATGGCGTTCTTGGAGTCTTTACAGGATGCTGCCATGTCTTCATCGAGAAATTGTCGACCCGGCGCCGCTCATCTGATCGCCGCCCGCTCGGCTCCCGATTATGGAATCAATCACTGGCTGATCGGAAATTCGCCGCAAATGGCGAAGGTGGCGGAGGATATTCTTATCGCCGCGCCGGACGACATAACTGTGCTGATTACAGGAGAGCCGGGAACCGGCAAGGAGATCGCCGCCCACGCGATTCATCACTTGAGCGGGCGAGCCAGAGGGCCGTTCATCGTGGCCAATTGCGGTTCCTTCTCCGAGTCATTGCTCGAATCGGAACTCTTCGGCTATGTCAAAGGGGCCTTCACCGGGGCGGTCTCAAACCGTAAAGGGCTATTCGAGGAGGCGAGCGGCGGTACCATCTTTCTCGACGAGATCGGCGAAACAACCCTTGCGGCGCAGGTACGGCTGCTTCGCGTACTTCAAGAACGCAAAATACGCCCCGTCGGCGCGCACGAAGAGCGAGAATTGGATGTGCGCGTGATTGCCGCGACTAATTGCGACCTGGAGAGAGCGGTCGCTGAGGGGCGTTTTCGGTCGGATCTCTATTACCGCCTGAACGGGTTTCCGATTCGCATGCCGGCGCTAAGAGAACATCCATCAGATATCCCACTTTTGATAGAACATTTTCTCGGTTCGACGAAGTTGGAGAAAGGCGGGATGGAGCTGCTGTGCCGCTATCACTGGCCGGGAAACGTCAGAGAGTTGATGGCGATGACCAGGCGAATGAAGCTGCGGGCGGCAGGCAAAGAAGTGATCAGCATTGAACAGGTGCGGCGGGAAGTCGGACCTGAAAAGACGGACACAGCCTCCCAGTATACATTCGCCTGGCGTCCCGGGGAGCCGGTTGCCGAATATTTCGCCGAACAGTTATTGGACATTTACGGGATCGGGCTTGCTCTTTGTGAAGGTAATCATTCAAAGACGGCTCGTTTCCTGGGTATGGATCGCAAGACGCTCGACCGAAGACTGGCTCAGGCGCACCGCATCATCGATGACGTCAGAGGTTGTTGAAACAACCCCTGAACCGTCAATCCCGGATTAAGCCAAAGCCTTCCACGCCTGTGGTTGCAGGAATTCATCCAATGGCGCATGCGCCAGTTGATTCGTGTAATTGGCCAGCAACGAAACCGCTCCCCCCACGACGACCTCCAGAGCTTGCCCCGTAGTGAAACCCGCCGCGAGAAACGTTTGCAAATCCGCTTCGCTGATCTGTCCGCGTGTGGTCGTCAGCTTGCGCGAGAAATCGCTCAACGCTTTCAGCCGTGGATCAGCGGGCGACTTGCCTGCGCGTAACGCCGCCAGTACGGCCGGCGGCGTATCAGCCATTTGGGCAAAGGTTGAATGCGCTGCCACGCAATACGCGCAGTTGTTCGCCACTGCGTTAGTGATTGAAACGACTTCGCGCTCAATCGCGCTCAGCGAACTGCTCTGATAAGCAGCGCGCACAGCGACAAAAGCTTCAATCAACGCCGGAGCATTCGCCATCACGGCCGCCAGATTCGGAATCAATCCGACGCTATCTTTCAGTTTTTGCAGCGTTGGTTTGGAACCCTCGGGGGCGGATTCGATGGTATGTACCGTGAATTTCGACATGATTACGGTTTCCTTTCTTTGCCGCGGCTCGATAGTCTGTTCCGGCGGGCACACGACTGCCATCAGCAGGCGCGCCTGTGCTTAACGTTCGCCTACCGAACCGCGTGATGATTGATTGCTAAAGTGAAAATACAGATCAGTCGGCGGTCGCGCGCTGATCTCTTTCGACCGGGAATTGAATCTCTGTGACCATCTCGTCGAGTCTCTCGCTGTGCGGTGGCTGGATCAATACTTCTCGCCCCGGCCCATTGATGCGATAGCCATTGTCTTCGACCCACGACCCGATGGCGCCATAACAGCCACAGCTTTGCTCAAAACCGCCCACGCGCACGACGGTCGCCATGGTCGGCGCCGCGGGCAGGAGCCGCACTCGCAAAATTCGTTCGCTCGGCAAGCTGACCGTTAGGTCGTTCGCCCCAAGAAAAGCCGCTCCCAGTTCAATATCGAGCCGATCACTTTCCAGCGTTTCAGAATGAACGACCGTCATAAATTGCCCCAGCGCCTCGCGTTCGAGCTGGCGCGGCAGCATTTGCAACAGCTCCTTCATTATGTTCAGCGCCGCAGCGGGGCCGGGCAAAACCTCGCGCACGGAAAGATAATTCAGCGCCGGCGCATTTTTAATTACGATGTCATATGCCGGTCGGGCCGCGTCATCAATCTGCTGCAACCGCGCTTCGAGTGAACGGAGCCGCGTCATTTCTTCCTGCATGGTTTGCTCGACCTGCGCTTTTTTCAGCGTCAGCATCCCGCGAATTTCCGCGGCGGGAACTTCTTCTTCCACCAGCCGCGTAATTTGCTCAAGCGTCAGCCCCAGTTCTTTCAGCGCGAGAATGCGATGCAAACGCGGCAGTTGCTTCGCGCTGTAATAACGATAGCCCGTCCATTGGTCTATGTGCGCGGGCTTGAGCAGCCCGATTTGATCGTAATAACGCAACAGGCTGCCAGGTACCTGGGCAATCTTGGAAAACTCACCGATGCGGAACATGCGGTCTCCTTGCTCTCTGTCCGTTGACGGGTCGCATCTTAAAGCTTCAAGTAACATGAAGGTCAAGGGAATAATTTTGCCCTCGCTATTCGGGCTTTCTCGCCGATAACGGATTGCAACGGCTGGAATCCTCGGCAATTGGAGGCGCATCAGGCCGAAATCCGATGAGTGTTCGATGAATAACGGCGTGCGCTGTAAAGCCAGGCGCCGCACATCGCGGAGTTGGAAAGAAAATAGGAGCTGTCGGCAAAAGCCGTGTCAACAAGGAGGACACGGCGGTCAACCACCCGCCACTAAATCTTGATAAGGCAAGGCCATCAGGATCGTAGTGGGGGCTTGTCGGGTAACAGATGGGCCTGGTTGACCAGATTCAGCCAGGGTCGAAAGCGATTTCGATCATCGGGCTACGATGTTTGAGTGAGGTTTTAGACCGGGACACCGACGGGTGCTCTAGCCAGCCCTTCGCAACTGTCGCTCAACGTTAAACAACTCTTTCGGGTGTGAGTCAGTGCGTTGAGCTAAGAAGCTCTTACATCTTTATCGAGGCTAACATTACCAACGAAAGTTGAGTTCATTGATTTGAAAGTAGCTGTCCTTGACACCGACAAACGACCGCTCGCGCCTTGTCATCCGGCAATGGCGCGTAAGCTTCTTTCGCGAGGCGAGGCCGCCGTGTTTCGTCGCGCGCCGTTCACAATCATCTTGAAGCGAGAGGTCTCTGATGTTCAGACTCCAGATCTTCAACTCAAAATCGATCCCGGCTCGAAAACAACCGGCATCGCGATCGTCAATCAACAAACCGGAGAAGTCATTTTTGCCGCTGAAATCAATCATCGCGGGCATGACATCAAGAAAAGCCTCGACGCGCGTCGGGCCGTCAGGCGCAGTCGTCGTAATCGAAAGACCCGCTACCGCAAGCCCCGCTTCAATAACCGAAGACGCTCCGAAGGTTGGCTACCGCCTTCGCTCGAAAGTCGCGTCGAGAATGTCTATACGTGGTCGCAAAGGTTGCGCCGCATCTATCCGATTAAGGGCATCGCGGTGGAGCTGGTTAAATTCGATATGCAGTTGATGGAGAACCCTGAAATTGAAGGCGTCGAATACCAGCAGGGCGAATTAGCCGGTTACGAGCTGAGGGAATATCTGCTCTTGAAGTTCGGCCACCTGTGCGCATACCGGCGCGACAACTCACCCTGCGACGCGCATCTCGAAATCGAGCACATCATCCCTCGATCCAGAGGCGGATCGAATCGCGTCTCAAATCTGACAATCGCCTGCCACAAGCATAACCAGGAGAAGGGCGACCGCACCGCCGCCGAATACGGCTTCCCCGAAGTCGAAGCGCAGGCAAAAAAGCCACTGAAGGACGCCGCCGCCGTCAACGCCACTAGGTGGGCGCTCCTCACTCGTCTCAAGAGCGCCCGCTTGCCAATAGAAACCGGCTCAGGCGGGTTGACGAAATTCAATCGCACGCAAAGGGGCTTGCCCAAGGAGCATTGGATCGATGCGGCATGCGTCGGGATAAGCACACCCGTGAAGGTCGAGACAGCGAAGGTCAAGCCGCTGCGCGTCAAGGCTGTGGGTCATAATTCGAGGCAGATGTGCCGGATGGACAAGTACGGCTTTCCTCGCACATCTGCGAAAGCGTCCCGATCGGTCAAAGGTTTCCGAACTGGCGATCTCGTCAAAGCTGTTGTGCCGAAGGGAAAGAAACAAGGCGTTCATGTCGGCAAAGTCGCGGTCAGAAGTAGTGGCAGTTTCAATATCGTGACTCCGCGAGGAACGATTCAAGGCATTAGTCACTGTCATTGCAGGTCATTGCAACGAGCGGACGGTTATTCAATCGCCTATTAATTGCACGCTCTTGCCAGCGCCAAGCTCCGGCAATCGCCCGCAATCTCGATTTCCTCTCCATCTAAACTCCACAGGGTGAGCCCTCTGGATTCTAAATGGAGTATCCATCGAGGATTTAGATGAATCGAAGCCACAAACCGCAAAGACCGCTAAACATATCGGTCGCTCTCACCATTATCGATACCAAGGTTGCGCAATGGAAGGGAATTGCCCGCCGGCGCTTCGAAGCCGGCGAGATAACCGATCAAGCGGTCTTCGATTCTATCTGGCCGAATGTTCTGACCAATTTCTTTTATGCCGAGACGGCGCGCGTCTCGTGGGCGCTCGGCTGGTTATCCGAAGATTGCAACAATTGATGAAGCGAAGCCTCTGGGAAATGAGGCTCTAACAAAGGAACAAGCCTATGGCGAGAGGAATTGGCTGGTTGCAATCAAAAGGGCTATGACGGGCGGGCCGGTTTCGCGTGGATACCTTGCGGGTAGGCGCCGGCGGAGCGAGATGGCCGGCGTCTCCCGCTGGCGCCGACCCCTCGGTGCCGTTCTCTACGCTGATGTCGCATCGTTGTCCGGGACGCCGCTGCCCTGGTAAGAGCCGACATCTTTGATCAGGCCGAGGAGCTCGGGATCGTTTTCGAATCGACTGCGGTGGATCTCCCGGATCTTGTCGCCGATCGCGGGGTCCTCGTCGTCGGTGAGGTCCTGCGAGATCATTTTGTCCACTATTGGCAGGCCGACCTCGTCGGTCTGGCGGTGAAGCGGCGCGAGCATATACGCCTTGTAGGCTTGGATGTCCTTTAGCGCGAACATGGCGCCGTAGTCGAACTCTCCGCCGAAGTCGCGGCCGACGCACCAGGACTCAACCGCCTCGATCTCTCGGCCCATCCTGCGCAGGAGCTCGAGCGCCGCCTCGACCTGATCCTTGGGGGTGTCCGGCTTAATGGAGATCCGAATTGAGTGATAAATCATGTCAACTCCTTCCTTTACAGTTTCAGCGATTGGCGGCGCCTTGCTTCCGAAATCAGGTTCGAGGCCGATCATTGGCGCTACTTTCCTTCATCCGTCGCCGGCGACGACGTGTCCGTCACGTTCGCCGCCGACGTTTTCTACGAGGCCGACGGGGAAAATGCGGGCGCGTAGTCGCGCGCAAAATCATCAAAGGAGCGTGGCGGCTTGCCGGTCGCGTCTTGAACTCCTGTTGCTACTTCAGAAGCCTCGCCACGCGAGTAGTGCGCGTAGTCTTCGATCAGACCGTCGGCCTGCCAAACCGGCAGTCCGACCCCGATGAGCGTCTCCCGCATCGCCTCCGGCGGAATGTCCACGAAATCAATCCGGCGGCCGAGAACACCTGAAAGCTTTTCGGCCATCTCCCCGTGCGAGAGCGCTTCGGGGCCCGTGAGGTCATAGGTTTTCCCTTCATGCCCTTCCTCCGACAACGCCGCCACAGCTACCGCCGCGATGTCGCGCACATCGACGGCGCTGATCTTGGCGTCCCCGGCGGCGGCGAAGAATCTGCCCAGACCGGTGATTGTTTCTCTAAACGCGAGCAAACCCTGCATGAACAGGTTCGGGCGCAGGAAGGTGTACGCGAGTCCTGACTCCCGCATCTTCCGCTCGACGGCGGCGTGATAACGCAGAAAGCGCACCGGCGAATCTGGTGAGGCTGCCCACTGTGACAGCTTGACGATGTGTTTGACCCCGGCGCGTCGCGCTAGATCTACAAACGTAGATTGCTGAGTCTCCGCCCGCTCGGAAGAGTTCGTCAGGAGAAATGCCCGCTCCATACCCTGCAGGGCATGGGCGACGGATTCCGAGTCATCGAAATCACCGACGACTACCTCCGCTCCTTCCAAAGCGGATAATGCCTCAACCCCCTTGATTGATCGAACCATCGCGCGAAAAGGCGTCCTTTGCGCGGATAATTGTTTGGTCAACTCGCGGCCGACGTTGCCCATCGCCCCGGTGATCAGAATCGTCGGAATGTTTTTCTTTGTCATAGTTACCTCGCATCTGCTATAATGAACATCGTTCAGTGAACGGTGTTCATTATAGGCCGAGAGGGAAGAATGTCAAGAACAAAAAGGAAAAAAATAAGAAGCGTTGCGCGGAAAGACGAACAGAAGGCAGAGCTGCGAGAAATGATCCTCGTAACGGCTCGTGAACTGGTGCTGCAGAAAGGATTTGCAGAACTCAGCATTCGCAAGCTTGCCGAAGAGATCGGTTACGCGCCGGGCACGATCTACCTATATTTCAAGAACCGCGACGAGATCGTGCGCGAAATCTGCGTCCGGGGATTCTCCGCATTGGCTGAAGAGATGAAATCGGCGGCAGATGTGGTTGACCCGCAGGAGCGTCTCGCCGCCCTGCTACGCGCATACGCCGACTTCGCGGTCAATAATCCCGAGACCTACCGTCTGTCGTTTATGGAAGACCCAAAATTCACTGAAGAGATGTTTCGCTCCGCGCCACTCGACGCGGAAGACGGCGCGGGCAGGCGGGCGTATGCCGCGATCGTGAAGGCTCTGCGGGATTTGAAACGAAGCGGAAGGCTCGCGCGCAGGGAGGACGAAACCCTGCTAGCCGAGGTGTTATGGACGGGCGTTCACGGTGTGGTCAGTCTGAAACTGATTTATCCGGCTTTCCCAACCAACTCCACCGAGGTATTGGTAGACAAGATGATCCACACATTGCTAAACGGACTTCACTGAAGGATACCCGTTCGTCGAACCTGTGACTGTGTGTCTTGTACAAATAAAAGAACGGCCGCTCTTGAGAGTCATAAATGAGCGCGGGCAGGAGAAGGAGTTGAGGGTGATTTGAGATCGCGGCGAGCGCCGTGATCCACGGACTCAAGAGCTTGGCCGCCGCGCCTGATGGAGTTCTGGCCACTGCCCGCGATCTATCCCCACCTGAGAGTTCGCGAGTTAGGGAACACGCCGCATCGCACAGCGTCCTTACCAAACTTGATATTGAGCGCGTCAACGGCCGCCATCAGTCACTCGTATAGTTCGTATAACGCCGCGTCCCACTGTCTACTAACCGAACATAAGCGCCTGAATCGCATGCAGTTCAGAAAACATAATTTCATGTAGATCCATCGTCCGCCGCATTTCCTCCTCCCTGCCAGAAAATGGCGCGGCGCCGAGCAATCCGTTCCACAGGTCGTCAAGCGCGCCTTGGTGGGCTTGAGCCGTTATCAGGTACTCAGTGAGATTGCGTCGAGCTGTCTTGACCTGCATATGAGCTTTGGGTTGCGGGGTCATTGACTAGTTCTGACTTGCGGACCGGCTAAGCCAGTCTGCGAAGCGTGTCTCGCCGAGTTGCGCGTCATCGCCGGGGACGAGTGTGCGTTCGCTCAGCTCCACGCCGTAGTAGCGCGCGTGCGGGTCGGCGACGACCACGCGCGGATCCTTGCGTGCGGCTAGATATCGCCGGACGAGTTCATCGAGATGAAACTGTTCGGGTCCCCCTACCTCAACGATGCCATTCAGTGGCGCCCCCATCGCGATCCGGCCCACCGCACTGGCGACATCATCGGCCGCCATGGGCTGGATGAGCGCAGGTGGCAGGAGCACTTTGTCGCCGTGTGTGGAAAAATCGGCGATGCCCTTGACGAATTCGAAGAATTGCGTGGCGCGAACAATTGAATAGGGGATAGAGGAAGCCTTGATCAAATTCTCCTGAGCGATTTTTGCGCGGAAGTAGCCGCTTTCGAGCAGACGCTCAGATCCGACGACTGACAACGCAACATGATGTCCCACGCCTGCGGCCGCTTCATAGGCGTTGAGGTTACGGGTTGATGTCTCGAAGAACTTCATCACAGCCTCGTCTTCCCACGATGGAGCGTTCGATACGTCAACGACCACCGAGGCCCCCTCAAGGACTTCGGCAAGCCCCTCGCCGGTGATGCTGTTTACGCCCGTATTTGGGGACGCCGCCACAGCCTGGCGCCCCTGCTCGCCGAGCTTCGTTACGAGCTTTGACCCGATGAGCCCACTACCGCCGATAACCACGATCTTCATAATTGACCTCTCGTTCTTCGTAATTAATCTCCTCATGCGACCTTTCATTCGTCGCCTGTAATCCGGACGAGTGATCTCCGAGATGTACTGAGAATTGTGTTGAACTGCGCTTCTCTTCCGGTTTCTATCTGAGTGACTCCGGCAGTCACTCGTCATCCTCCGGTAAAAGGGTTAAGTGGGGAGGAGTGTTGTCTAGGAGTGGCGCGCATTCTATGAAAGGCATGTCGGGGAATCAAGCCTTTTATGCTTTTTTCTTGCTCCTTTCTTGAAACGACACAGCGTACAGACGTCTGTGAGGCTTCGGGAAGCCGGTTCGCCGAAACCTCACTAACAATCTGCCCCGAAGGAGCGACGATGGATGAAACCCTGGTGCGCCTAACGCAACGGGCGATTGAGACCGCGATTGTGTTTATCCGGTCGCATCGCGTCTATCTAAAAGCCGCCCATAATGCCGAGAAGCCATCGACGAAATTGAAAGAGGCCGCAGAATAGTAGCCGCGCCGTATGACGCCGCCCTTCAGGAACTCCGCCAATACCTGCTCGCGGCTTCTCCGTCCGAAACGGTAGCCGCGGAACTTGAGTGTACGGAACGACTCATCAATGCGCTCGGCAAAGAGAAAAAGGCGAGTTCGGAGTTAATCGAGCGCCATATCAGGCTGACCACTGCCGACGTCAGGCTAACCAGTCGTCACGCCGAAGAGAACTAAATACGAATCTTGAGCCAGAAGATTCCGCCAGTGAAACGTTCCTCAAGCTCTCCACTGTCGCGCCCCTCGAAGCCCGCAGCACAAACATTGTGAGCCTTAGCGATTTGAAAGTGATAAGCAGTCCGACACTGCTATAACACCGCACGCTTTTCTGAGAGGCTTCGACAAACCGGCTCGCCGAAGCCTCTCAGAGAAACAAAGCGGGTGACAGGGCGAGGTCTACCAGGCAGACCGCGGGCCGCTCGGGGATACCGCGCACGCCAATTGATAGAGCTTCATCATCTCAATCACGACAAGGAGACCTGGTCGCATGTCAGACGTCAGAACTGAATTCGGATTTGAGCGCACCGAATGTGATTGCGAGGGATGCATTCAATTCTGCGTGAGTCTCCCAGGCAGCCTCATCCCGGCCGACCTTGAAGCCATATCAGGGCACCTTGGATACGACGATCTCGTTCAATTCGCCGTCGAAAACCTCTTGGCCAGCCCTGGCGCGATTGTGAGCGATGGCAAAAGCCTGATCCGGATTCCTACTTTAGTTCCGCAGAGAGGATCGGACGGCGCATGTAAATTCTTGCGCGACGGTCGATGCTCCATCCATGCCCAGGCGCCGTATTCGTGCGCGTTCTTTGAGGCGGGGCAGGGCCAACACGAAGCCGACGCCAGGAGCTTACGCGGTCTACGGGCGATTGCACGTGAATGGTCGACGGGCGGTATATACGCTCGGCTATGGATGCTCCTGAATTCGATGGGATTGGTCGCGCCATCTCCAATTGAGGCCAGGGAGCGCATGCGGCGTGAGACGAAAGAGAAGAAGAAACGGGCGGACGGCAAGGCGCGCAAATTATGATCGCCGGCAAGCCACAGTTATCAACGCTAACGCCGCCGGATCGAATCTCATCCACATCAATCGTGACAAGGAGAGTCTCATGAGCGCAAGTGTCATTACTTTCCCTCAGACAGATATGTTGCCGTCCACACCCATCGTCACAGGTGTCGATCGCCGCGCCGCAATCACGGCCGAGCGCACCGGGCGTAATGATAAAGAGATCGAGCGCCTTCCCTTCGATCTCTCCGTTCTCGAAGAGGAAGGGCTGTTTGTAAATGTCGATGCCACTGGATTCGGCATCCTCGACCGCAGGCTCGACTGGCAGGCGCTCGGCGTCGAACTCCCGGAAGAGACCGATGTTGCGTTCAGGCCGCCGCGCTGCGGTCTCTTGCCCAATCGCTACCGCAGGCCGCTTCTCACGCCGGTCTCTCAGGCACATTCCGCGCTTCATAAATATAGCTATCACTTCCGCCTGACCGAGACTCTCTTCGAGACGCCCGCTTACCGATGGATTCCGTGGCAGGCGTTTATCGAGTTTGAAACAGTTTTCAACAGCGCCTGTGACAACCTGAGCAAAGCGAAACAAACGGTCCTTGACGCCTACAACGAGATACGCGACGAGGTAGTCGTCGCATTCAATCATGTGGCCGCCGACTCGGTCCGGCGGCTCGCGGCGACCAAAGCGACCGTTCCCGTGGACTTCGAGGACCGTCTCATAGACTGGGTGCTCAATGCTTTTCCAACTAGGGACGAACTCCGGAACAAGCTCACGCTGCGTTTCCAGGTGGGCGTGATCCTATTGGGGAGCGAGATGCTCCGCGAGCAGCGGATGGCCGTGGAGGAAAAACGGCGCATCGAGCAGGCCGAGGCGGACAGGCGGATCGTGCATGCGCGCGTGCGCGTCGAGGAGGGCGTCGCTCAACGGCGGCTGTGGGTAGAGGAGGAGAGCGCTCGCCGAAGGCTCGAAGCCGAAGAGTCTGACCGTAGGCGCGAGGCCGAAGTGAAGGAGCGCATCAGGCAGATGAAGATCGAGGCCGCACGCGAGAAGCTTGAGGAGACGCTCAGTCCGTTACAGGAAGGCGCGGCCCAACTCCGGGCGCAGATCTACGAATCGGCCATGGCGATGCAAGAAGCTCTGCAAAAACACGATTTCCTTCCGGGGGCGACCGCGAAGAAGGCGCGCAACCTGGCCCGCTGGTTCCGGCTGATGAACTTCCAGTCGGACGCGGAGTTGGAACAGCTCCTGAGCAACCTCGAACAATTGGCTGCCAAACCCATGGGAAAAAGTAAGCGGCGCGCAAGCAACGCCGCGGTCAAGGAGGCGCTGGATGACATTATTCAGCTCTGCTACCGCGACGCTCACGAACTGGCTCAGCCCAACCGTCTGGCTGCGCTCGAACTTTAACAATCTCTTTTCGGATAAAGGATAACCATGCCACAGGAATCGCTTGAAGGGATCGTCGCCGGTCTCGACGTTTTGATTCGCGCCCGCTATCCGCTGATCGCCGTCAACACGCCGGAGGAGGGGCGCTTTCATCGCATAATTCGTGCGGTCGCCCAATTGAAGTGCCACAAGGAAAAGGAGAAGGGACTCTTCATCTGGAGCCGCATCATGGGACTGCGCCAGGTCCTGGGGCCGGAACTGAAGGGCAAGGATGAAGCTCTGATTCCCGACACGCAGGACGCGATGGGCGTTCTTGAGCACATCGCGCAGCAAAAGAAGGGACTATTCGTTCTATGCGATTACGGCCCTTACCTCACGCCATATGCCCAGGAAGAACCGCAACTGGTCCGGCGCTTGCGCGAGCTGGCCTGGGAGATCAAGGGACGGCATATTAACGTCATCTTTGTCGAGAGAAATTTCCCCGACATCTCGGCGCTTGATAAGGAGATCAAGATCGTCGATCTGCCGCTACCTGACGAGCAGGAGGTGATCGCGATGCTCGATACGCAGATTCAGTGCCTGAAAGACGGCAATGTGCGCGTCGAGGTGGATGAACGACTGCGCGAGCAACTCGTCCAGGCGCTGCTCGGCCTCACTGTTACAGACATCGAGAACGTTCTGGCCAAGGCGATCATCAGCGGTTCGGGACTGACGGCAGACGCATTGCCCGTCATCCTTGATGAAAAGAAGTCAGTGATCAAAGGCACAGGCGCGCTCACCTACACCCACGCCGAACCGGCGGATCATCTCGGCGGTTACCATAACCTCAGGCGGATTTTGACCGAAGCCGCGGCGACCTTCACGCCGGCGGCGCGCGCATACGGGGTCGAGCCGATGAAGGGATTGCTGATGGTCGGACTTCCTGGCTGCGGCAAGGACCTGACGAAGAAGATCGCATCGTCGGTGCTCGGCAAATCGCTTCTCGACCTCGATTTCGGCAGTGTGATGGGCGAGGGGGGCGGCGTGATCGGTTCGTCGGCGATTACGATCAAACGCGCCCTCTCGATCGCCACCGCGCTCAAGGGCATTCTCGGGATCAGCGAATTCGAGAAGGCTGTGGGCGGTCTCGAATCCTCGTCTCGGACCGACGGCGGGGAGACGGCGCGCACCATCGCGTACTTGCTCAACTGGATGCAGGAGCAGAGCGACGTCTTTGTGATCGGGACGGCCAACGACGTTAGAGGTCTTGCGGCCGAGCAGACACGGCAAGGGCGTTTCTCGCACATCGTCTTTGTTGATCTGCCAACACTCGATGAGCGGCGCGAGATCTTCGCCGTGCATCTGCGCAAACGCAATCGCGAGCCGGAGGAGTTCGACCTCGACGAACTCGCCGAGGTGACCGAAGGATACTCCGGCGCCGAGATCGAGGCGGCTGTCAAGGCAGGACTGCTGCGCGCGTTTATGGACGGAGAGCGTTGGCTGATGACCGAAGACATCGTCGAATGCGCCGGGAGGATTCAACCGACGAGCGTCATCAAGCGCGAACAAGTGGAATCACTTCGCAACTGGGCGAAGGATCACATGGCTGTGGACGCCGGCGGCGTCGGTGTCACGCCGATCGGCGAACGAATGAACGGCGCGCGGGCGCTGGAGATGTGAGTGAAAAAAATAGCCGCGGACAAACGCAGGAAAACGCTGATCGGCGGCGCCCGGCGTCCATCCGCGGCTTTCTTTTCCGAGGATAAGCAATGAGCAAGTACATGACCTTTCCGGAAGTCGTCTTCAAGGATCGCGATCTTCTGATCACCGCGCTCGAGGAGATCGGTTGCAGCTACATCCGCCAGGGCTCGGATCTAGAAATGGGGCGCTACTACTCGGAGCAACTGGAGCAGAAGGTCGAGATCGTCATTCCGCGCGGAGCGATCGGCAATAGTTTTGGCGACATCGGCTTTGCGCGGACCGAGAGCGGCGAATACCGCCCGGTAATGGATGACCTCGATCGCAGCCGCGCGCTCGACGGACGATTCATCCCGAAGCTTCGCGCCGCATACAACGAGCGCGTCGTCGCAAAAGTGGCGGCAAAGTTGCGCGGGACAATCCATCGCAGCGTCGAGGGCGGCGTGGTGAAGATCAAAGTGCGCTACTGAGAGAGGGGGAGAGTCATTTATGCCGGAGATCAATTTCACGATAGACGCGCAGACGGGCGAAATGGAAATGAAGGTGGAGGGCGTTCAAGGGCCGCAGTGCGCCGACGTCGCCAAGATCGTTACCGAACTGACCGGCGCGCCGCAACAGGAAGAAAACACCAAGGAATATTATGCTCGCCCGAACGTCAGGCCGCAGATTCAAAGCAAGAAGGTGTGAACAAATATCGCGTTAGGGCGGAGCTGTATGGGCATGCTCAAACTCCTACAAAGGGTGGCGCATCAGCAGGCGGAATGTAGGTCACAAGCGGAAGGTACGCGCCATCAGCATCGGCGGCGGAGAACACTACATCGGCGTTGGAGCCATGGGCAATCAGGCGGTCGCCATCCAGCGCCACCCAATGGCCACCATATTCATGATAGTGCTCGTTCATCCAGCGCATACTCGGTTCCGGATCGGGTACCGGGATCGGTTTGACTAGCTTTACTCCGTTCGCTCTCTACAGGACAAAAAATGATGATGAATTGTGGCCATAGCTGACCAGGCCATCGTGCGATTAGACTTTCGGTCGACGAAAACTGAAAGGAGATCGCACGATGACCGACATCCGCTCGCTTGAGCGAA
>WNGF01017834.1_pt1 | contig 15136 bp, 8 predicted proteins | sample 5400641 | NCBI WGS metagenome assembly WNGF01 (sample SAMN13153371, study PRJNA577476) | soil metagenome | isolation source: 80 cm soil or saprolite under grassland replicate 2 | place: USA:California | collected 2016-06-15
CGCTGATGATCCGCTCCGCCTGCGGAAACGGGAGCGAACGCCACAACACCGCGTCGACGACGCTGAAAATTGCCGTGCAAGCGCCGATGCCGAGCGCCAGCGATAAAACCGCCACTATCGTATAGGCGGGCCGCTGCCATAGGATTCGCAGCGCATATTTGAATTCGCGCCAAATCATTTTGATTGTTTCTCCTTCGTAAAAAGTCCCTTCCCTTTGTTGGTCATGCGCTCACTGGTTTTGTCTTGCGAAAATCAGGTTGCGAATCTGTGGCGCCCCGAGCCTGGCGAGTAGTTTCCTCGCTGACATCTGACATCTAGCATCTGACATCTATTCGAATCTGAGCGCGACCATCGGATCAACCTTCGTCGCCCGACGCGCCGGCAGGTAGCAGGCCAGAAACGCCACCGCTGTCAGCAGCAGTGAAATAGCCGCAAAAGTAACCGGGTCGGTAGCTCCCACGCCATAAAGTTGACCTGCAATGAAGCGTGTCAGCGCCAGCGCTCCGGCCAGTCCGATCACCAGCCCGACCGCCACAAGCGCCATCCCTTGCCGAACGACGAGCTTGAGCACGTCGCCAGTCCGTGCGCCCAGCGCGAGGCGGATGCCGATCTCACGCGTACGTCGCGTCACTGCGTAGGCCATCACGCCGTACAGGCCGATGGAGGCGAGCAAGAGGGCGAGCAGCCCGAAGAAACTCGAAAGCGTGGCGATGATGCGCTCTTGTGACATGGCTTCCGCCGTCAGCTCGGTGAAAGTTCTGACGTCGTAAAGCGGCATGTCTTTATCCAGGGTTCTCGCCTCATGTCGAATGGCGGCGATCAAGTCCTTTGGCTCGCCTGCCGTTCGCACGTGCAGGACGCGTTCGGCGGTTCTCACTTCCACTTGCGCGAAAGGCAGGTAAACCGTGCGCGGAATCTGTTCCTTCAAAGTCCGGTATTTTGTGTCTTTGATGACGCCGATGATCTCGCAATCCGGCGTCCGGCTTCCAACTCCAATGCGTTTGCCAATGGGATTTTCATTGCCCCAAAAACTGCGTGCCAAAGTTTCATTGATAATGGCGACTTTGGGAGCGCCCGGTCCGTCCGAGGAGGCAAAATCGCGCCCCAGCAGGAGCGGAATACCCATCGTATCGAAAAACCCCGGCTCAACCTGCTTCGCAGTCGTGCTCATATCCTGGCCGGGCTGAGGTTGATAACCTTCGACAGAGATGCCATCAATCGTGGCGCCGCCCAGCAACGGATGGTTCGCCATGCTGGCGGATTGCACGCCGGGCAGAGTTTTGACCCGCTCGAGCAATTGCGCATAGAAGTTCCTGGCCTGATCCGGCTTGTAGCCGTTGAGGCCGGGATTCATCGAGAGCAGTAGAACTTTGTCGGCGCGAAAGCCCAGGTCCAGCCCCTTCAAATTTTGCAGCGTGCGAACAAACAGACCAGCGCCGACAAGGAGCAACAACGAAAGCGCCACTTGCGCGACAACCAATATTTTGCGCAGCTCAAAGCGGCCGCCGCCACTGGCCAGAGCCGGGATTTCATTTTTGAGCGCCGAGGTCAAATTCGGTCGAGTGGACTGGATCGCCGGCGCCAGTCCGAACAGAATTCCGGTCAAGACCGCGACGCCAAGATTGAAACCGAGCACGCGAAGGTCGGGCTGGAGTTCGAGTGTAAAGCGAGACCGGGCTACCAGATTGACCAGCAAATCGGTCGCCCAAAATGCGAACAGCAGGCCGAGCAGGCCGCCGAATAAAGAGAGCAACAGGCTTTCGGTGAGCAATTGACGCGCTAAACGGAAGCGGCTCGCACCCAGGGCCAGTCGCACCGCGATCTCTTTTTGGCGGGTCGCCGCGCGCGCCAGCAAGAGATTGGCGACATTGGCGCAGGCGATCAGCAACACCAGTCCGACCATGCCCATCAGGATCAGCAACGGTTGCTTAAACTGGCTCCGCAGACTCGACAACCCTTTGCTGGCCGGCGCCAATTCGATATGTTGTCTCAAAAGAAAATCGCGCAAGCGGCCAGCCGGCGCTTCGCTGTTGATCTGTTGGTTAAGTAGATCAGTGGCGACCTGGGCTTGTTGTTCGCTCACGCCGGGCTTCAGACGCGCCATGATTCCGATCCGAAAGACATTCCGCATACGAAGGCGGTCGTCCCCATTCGACAACTGTGGTTGCATCATCATGGGAACCCAGACTTCGGGCGAGGCGCCCACATCCACGCCAAAAAAACCGGGCGGTGAAATCCCTATCACCGTGAAGGGATAGCCATTGAGATGGATTGTCTTCCCAACCACGTTTGGGTCGCTCCCGAATCTTCGCTGCCAGAAATTATGGCCAAGCGCTGCCACGGGATGAGCGCCGGGCGTCTTGTCATCCTCCGCGGAAAAGACTCTGCCAAAGAAGGGCTTCACCCCAAGCCCGGAAAAGAAATTTCCCGAGACCAGTTGACCGGAAACGCGCTCCGTTTGGGCGCCCTCGCTGAGATTGAGCGCCAGCCCATCGTAAGCGAAGATTTCCGCAAAGACCTGGTTTCGCTCCCGAAGGTCGTGAAACGTGGGATAGGAAAACGAGGGCCTTCTCTCTCCCGCGCCCGTCACGCTGGTCAAGGCGACAAGCTGCTCGGGGTCTTTGACTGGTAGCGTTTTGAGCAGCACAGCGTCAATCAGGCTAAAGATCGCGGTGTTCGCTCCAATGCCGAGCGCGAGCGTTAGCGCAGCGACAACGGTGAAGCCGGGTTTCTTGAATAACATTCGCGCGCCGTAGCGCAGGTCTTGCCATAGCGTCCGCATAGTTCCTCCAAAAGAAGATGTCAGATGTCAGAGAGAGCTTTGCCGCCACTCTCTCTCTGACATCTGACATCTGACATCTGACATCTGACATCTGACATCTGACATCTGACATCTATTCGCATCTGATATTTAATTTCCAAATATCGTGCCATAGCGGCGGCGAGACTAATCTATTGAGATCAAGCGATTTGGGCGCCCATTCGCTGTAGAGAGGTCGCTTCGGAGACTAATCTATTGAGATCAAGCGATTTGGGCGCCCATTCGCTGTAGAGAGGTCGCTTCGAGTGTGCGCTTCTGGGAAAGATGAATCCCAAAATCGGATTAGACGCATTGCGCCTCCGTCGGGCCGGCCATATACTCCGCGGCATTCCGAATCAGTACCGCGAGCGGTAGCGAGCGCTCTTGCTCGTCAAGCCACGCTCGCTACCGCTCGCGGTACTGATCTACAGGTTCTCCACAATAAACTTCAGCATCATCTCGCGCATGTGCCTGACCAGGCGAGGATCGGTCACTCCGTGGCGGGATTTCGGGTAGGTCATGAACTCGAATTGCTTGCCGGCTTTTTGCAACTCGTAAATGAACTGGATCGAATTCTGCATATGCACGTTGTCGTCAATCGAGCCGTGAATCAACAGCATCTTGCCGTTGAGATTCTTCGCGGCTTTGACCACCGAGCTTTTCTCGTAGCCTTCGAGGTTGTTCTGCGGCTTGGCCATGTAACGCTCGGTGTAGATCGTGTCGTACAGACGCCAGTCGGTCACCGGAGCGCCGACGATCCCGATCTTCCACGCGGTCGAATGTGTCAGCGCGAACGCAGTCATATAGCCGCCGTAGCTCCAACCATTCAGCCCGATGCGCGAGCCGTCAACATAAGGCAATGTCTTCAGGTAGGCCACACCGTCTTCCAGATCGCGCAGCTCCAACTCGCCCAGGTTCTTGTAGATTGGCCAGGCCGATTCAATGCCTTTTCCGCTGGCCGAGCGGTTGTCGCAAATCCAGACGATATAGCCTTTCTGCGCCAGCAGTTGATGCCACATAAAGTCGCGTCCCCAGGCGTTGCGAACCTGCGGAGCGTGCGGGCCGCTGTAGGTGTGCTGGAAAACCGGGTACTTCTTCTTCGGATCGAAATCCGGCGGTTTGATCATCATCGCTTCCATCACAAACCCGTCGCGCGTCTTGACCTGCAGAAATTCCGGCTTGCTCAGTTTGTACTGCGAGAGCGCGGCGACTTTGTTCTCGTCAATCACGCGGACGAGTTTGCCGTCTGATGAATAGAGACGAACCTGCGGAGGCGTCGTCGCGTCGCTCCACGTGTCGATGAAAAGGCTGAAAGAGGGATTGAAGTTGGCGTTGTGCGTTCCCGGCGCTTCGGTCAATCGTTGCAACCCGCTGCCATTTAGTTTGATTCGATAAACGTCGCCGCCGATGTGGCTCCGTTCGGCGCCCGAAAAATAGACCCAGCCGTTCGTCTCATCAATGCCGTGCAACGTCCGCGCCTCCCATTTACCCGAAGTGAGGCCTTGGTCCCAGTCAGACGCGTAATGATAGATGTGCTCCCAGCCTGTGCGTTCGCTTAGCCAGAGGTAACCGCCGTCTTTCAGCCAGTACGGGCCGTGATCATCATCCGCGTTGACCCACGGGCCTGAGGTTTCGCGGAACGCTGTGGCGATTTTGCCCGTCGCGGGATCGGCGAAGTTCAGATCCATCCAGGTCTGCTCGCGGTCGCTGATCGAAAAGACAATCTTCTTGCCCTCAGGCTCCCAATTCACGCGCGCGATCAGCGGCTCGACGGTTTGATATTTGGATAAATCCATCCATCGCGTCGCGCCGCCCGCGACGTTGACCACGCCGAGTCGAACCGTAGGATTCGGCGCCCCCGATTTCGGATAGGCGTAAACTTCCAGGCTCTGCTGACTCGGGACCTGATCGACGATGGTGAAGTCCTTGACCTGCGATTCGTCTAGTTGCAGATAGACGATCTTCGACGCGTCGGGACTCCACCAGTAGCCTTTGAAATTGCCGCGCCCGTAAAGCTCCTCCTGATAGACCCAATCGAGCCGGCCGTTGAACAACTTCGGATTGCCGTCGAGCGTCAACGACCGTTCGCGCCGCGTGGCGATGTCGACGACGTGGACGTTGTAGTTCTTGACGAAGCTGATCTTCTTTCCGTCGGGGCTGAACTCTTCGACGAACTCCTCGTCGGCGCTGTTGGTCAGCCGGACGGCCTCGCCACTTCCGAGCCTGTAGTAGAAGAGGTCGTTCGCGTAATTGATCAACACTGCCGCGCGATCATCGCTCAACCGCGGGCTAAGTTCGGCGCGCGCCACGATCTGTTTCGCGTCGCCGGCGCTGACGCCCGGAAGCTTGGCGAAAGCGGCTTCCATCTTCGCGGCGTCGAAGAGCGGCGCGGCCTCGCCGGTCAAAGCGTTCACCTTGCGCGCGCCTTGCAGGTAATGGCTGTCGTCGAGCCAGATCAGCCCCGGCGGCGGATTCCCGCTGAAATTGACGCGCTTCTCCGGATCGTAAAGATCGTCGAGCGTGAGCAGCCCGTCTTGAGCCGAAGGCGAGAAATTGAGAAACAGAGTTGCGGCGAGAAAGAAGAGGATTCGTGGGCTGGCGCGTAACATTGTTTAAGCCTCCGTCTCATTCAAACAAATCAGGCTGCTCTTTCGCTATGCGGGCGTAAAGCGGCTGGAACTGGAACCAGCCGGCGATCGCGGAGCCGACCTGTTGGCAGGTGAGTTTGGCGTTCTCGTGTTCGATCACCCGCAATTCGCCGGCGGCCTGGGCCAACAATTGCGCATGGCAACTGCGCTCCATCGTAATGAACCACCAGGCGGCCTCGTCGACCGTTCGGCCGACGGTCAGCAATCCGTGGTTGCGCAGGATGACGGCTTTGTGTTGGCCGAGCGCGGCGGCGATGCGCTGGCCTTCGACCGGGTCGTAAACCACTCCGGCGTAATCGTCAAAGACGCCGTGGTCTTCATAGAACGCGCAGGCGTCCTGCGTGATTGGATCGAGCGGGCGCCCCAAGGCCGACCACGACTTGCCGTACATCGAATGCGCGTGGGCGGCGGCCACACAATCGGGGCGCGCCGCATGAACCGACGAGTGGATGGCGAAAGCGGCGACGTTGACCGCGTATTCGCCCTCGATGACCTCGCCTTTATGGTTGACCAGGACAAGGTCGGAGACGCGAATCTGGCCGAAATCCATTCCGAAGGGGTTGACCCAGAAATGGTCTTGTTTTTCGGGGTCGCGCGCGGTGATGTGCCCCGCGACGCCTTCGTCAAACCCGAATTTGGCGAAGAGGCGGAAGGCGGCGGCCAGCCGCTGTTTCCGATGCAGCCGCTCCTCCTCGACCGAATTGAAAGTCGGCGGCATCGGCAAATTGAAAGGGCGGGACGGGGTGATCATCGCTTCTTCTGGCACAGGGTTCTCCTTTCATTTAAGCGCGCTGGTAAAAATTCTCAGGTTTAATCGCCTGTCATTGTTCATTGTTCATTTGTCATTTGATATTTGTCATTGCCAGGAAATCGCCGGATGTTCATTGGGCATTAACTGATCTGCTCTCCTGCAATGACAAATGACAAACGACAAATGACAAATGAACAATGAACTTTCCTGCAAATCTTTTGCCTCAGCGCTTATTGGCAATCCACCGCCCCCTCGCGCCGGTAACTCTGATACCAGACGATCGGCGCGTAAGACCTCTCGGTCAACAAGGGCTGCCGCCCGTCCAGATCGATGCCTGAGATGGAGAGGTGGTATCTGATCTTGGTCTCGCTCATCACTTCACGCTCGAACCGTTCGCGCAAACCGGGGTGTACGCCCGGCGAGCCAGGCCCGCCGGGTTGGATGTATGCTTTCGTTTGCAAGCAGAAGGCGCCTTTCTGCTCGTTGAAGAAGACGTAATTCGGGACCAGGTCTACTGAGAAGTTGTAGACGACGCCGGCTTTGAAAGTCCCTCTGCCGCCGAAGATCCACTGACTGGATTTCTGAGAACCTTCCGGCTCCGGCTCCACCGAACCTTTGTGAACTCGCATGCCCAGAGCGCCGGTGAATCCGCGATTGGCTCGTTCGGGGTAAAGAGACGGGAAGGGCGAATAGGAGCCGTCAACGGGAAAGCGGACCGAGTATTTCAGACGGATGCCGATCGGGACGCCCTTCTCCGAAAGCAGAGGCTCGTCGCTCCAGCTCACGACCTCCGCGCGAATGACCTTGTATTCGCCTTCGACGACGCCCTGATTCCACTCCTGCGGCGCCCAGGCTTGAGCCTGATTGTCTCCCTCACCCGGCGCGCCTTCAGTTCGGGGGTTGCCCCCGCCGGACGGGTCGGAGGTCTGAGGCCTGATCAGCCACCCGATCACGCGTTGAAAGCTCTTGCCGCTCGTGTCGCGTCCGCGCGCCGAGACGCGGAAGGGTCGATCCGGCGTGTCCAGGAGCAGCGTGAAGTTGTACGGGATTGAATAATCGCTCTGCCGGAACTTGATCGGCGCAATCAATTCGCCCTGCTCGTCGATCAGCCGGAATTCGATCGTATCGATGTTGGAACTCGACGTGTGAATTTGCGCGTGCTGCCGCGCGCCGCGAACCGGTTGAAACCTGTCCATTGAATAGACCCCGGCGCGCCCGAAGAATTGAATGCAACAAACATGAAGCTCACCCTGCGTCGTGACTGAAGTCGTAAACCCTCCCGACCCGGACAGACGAATCTTCCACCTGCCGGGCCTCGGGTCCCACAGCAGGATCGAGCGTTTCTCCACCCCGCCTTCTTTGGTATTGCTGATCGCGAGGTTCGGCATGTCCGTGGCGAGCGGCCGGTCGGAAGGCGTGATGATCGTCCAGTTGACGCCGCCGGTGGATTGAAGGTTGAACTGCAACTTCCAAACGCCGACCTCGACCGGGACCTCGACCTCGCGAACCTGCGCGGCAAGCTCGCCTGATTGGATCAAAATGTATTGCGCGTTCGGGTCGTCTTGGGCGCGAGCGGCCGACGACATGAACGCCGAACAGACCGTGACCGCGGCGAAGATAAGAAGCGACTTCAGACCTGCTTTCAATGATATGAACATGCGGTAAAAATCCTCACTGCGTCGAAAACGGAGGTTATGGTACGCGAGCAGGAGTCAGGATAACTGCAACGCCGCGGATTGGGAAGAGGATCGAGGATCGAGGATCGAGGATCGAAGATTGAGGATCGAGGATCGAGGATCGAGGATCGAAAGTAGTTTTACGCGCGATGATGCGATCTTCAATCTTCGATCCTCGATTCTCGATCCTCGATCTTCGTTTTGGTGTTTGCAATTATATCTCAAACGCCATAAAGTTCTCCGCGCTTTTGCTGTCGGGTTCCACATACTATGGGTGTATATAATTGACGGCAACAATGTAATCGGAGGGCGAGTCGGATGGCATCGCGATAAACCCGGCTCGCGGCGACTCCTTCTGTATGACTTGGCGCGACTGGCCAGGGCGAAAAAGCTACGGCTGAATGTAGTCTTCGACGGCGCGCCCGATCCGCAATTCCCCGACGGATCGAGTTATCGCGGCGTCAGAATCTTTTACTCGCGACCTGGCTCCGACGCCGACTCGCGCGTCGTCGAAATGGTCGAGGCCGAGCGGAATAAAAAAAGTCTCGTCGTGGTAACCTCGGACAGAAAGCTCACTTCGCGCGTCCGCGCCTGCGGCGCGCGCGTCATGCGATCTGGCGAATTCCGCCGGATGCTGGACGAAACCGTTGAAACCGCCCCCGATCAAGAACCGGACGCGCCAAATATAAAGGATGACGAAATGGATGAATGGCTGCGATATTTCGGCGTCGAAGAATCCGACAGCGGTTAGGCGAATAATAAGCAGGCAGGCGGAAAATTTGAGGCGCTTTCATTTTTCATTATCCATTGTCCATTGTTCATTTGTCATTGCCGGAGCAGCGCCATTCCACAATGATAAATGAACAATGAACCGCTGATTACGCCTCAAAAATTTCCCCTATCTGCTTATTGAATAACCAATTTCATATTTCATATTTTATATTTCAATGACATATGACATATGACATGGTTTGACTCCCCCTCGATAATCGGCATAATTTCTCTGTCAGTGTTAGCCCCCCATAGGCTACTGAGGAATTTCTATAATGGCCAGACAAGATTTTCGATACCTGACATGGCGACAGGCCCCGTTCAAACGCGCTTATTATCACGCGACTTCACGGATCGTCATAGCTCCGCTACTGATCATAGGACTGATCCTGATCGGGGCCGCCTTCTATTATTACCAACGTTACAGCGCGATCATAGACGCAGGTCTACGCGGTGACATTTTCGTGCGGTCGGCGGGGATTTACGCCGCGCCGCTCACCATTCGCGACGGGTCGGGAACCCGGATGACCGACGTGCTCAACCACCTGAAGAAAATTGGCTACCAACAGCAGCAGGGCGGCGCCGTAGCGAACAGCAATCGCGGGTACTATTCCACGCGCAACAACGCGATGGACATTCATCCGGGCAACGACGCCAAGATCGACGGCGACAAAGCCTTTCCGAATCTCCGCGTGACCTTCGGGAGAAACAGCGAAGGCGTTCAGAAGATCGTCGATTCGGACAGCCAGCAACAATTGGGCCAGGCGCAGATCGAGCCGGAGTTGATCTCGTCGGTGGTAAACCAGGAGCGCGAAAAACGTAAGATAATCGAGTACAAAGACCTGCCCAAATCGCTGGTAGACGCCATTACCTCGATCGAGGACCGCCAGTTCTTCGAGCATTCGGGCATCAACTGGCGCGGCATAGTGCGCGCCCTCTTAACCGACGTCCAGTCTGGCGAAATCAGAGAGGGTGGCAGTTCGATCACGCAACAGCTCGTCAAAAACTTCTTCCTTAAACCCGACCGCACCTGGAAGCGGAAACTCTCCGAAGCCTACATGTCCTTCATCCTCGAAACGCGGCTGAGCAAAGAGAAGATAATGGAGATGTACTGCAACCAGATCTACCTGGGCCAGCGCGGGGGGTTTTCGGTCAACGGCTTCGGCGAGGCCGCGCGCTCCTATTTCGGCAAGGACGTTTCTCAACTGTCGCTCCAGGAATCGGCGCTGCTGGCAGGGGTCATTCAAAGCCCGAACAAATTATCGCCCTTCACGCACGCGGACGAAGCGCTCAAACGCCGTAACAAGGTCCTGGATGACATGGTCGACTCCGAAAAGATCACGAGCGACCAGGCCGTCGCCGCGAAGAAGGCGCCGCTCGGCGTGGTGGTAGCCAAATCGGGGGGGGTGGACGCTTCGGACGCGCCTTATTTCATCGACTACCTGACGCGACAGGTCGAAAGCCAATACGACGCGCGCGACGGCAGTCTGCGGTCGCTACGCATTTATTCGACGGTGGACATGCAATTGCAGCAGGCGGCCTCAGGCGGTCTCGACGCGGATGGCCGAGGTCGAAAAGATGTTCGCGAAGCGCAAGGGAGGGACGGCGGGCTTGCAGGCGGCAATGGTGGCGATGAATCCGAAGACCGGCGAAATTCTGGCCATGGTCGGCGGGCGAGATTACGCGCAGAGCCAGCTCAACCGGGCGACTGAGGCGAGACGCCAGCCGGGTTCGATCTTCAAACCCTTCGTTTACGCGGCCGCGATCGCGGCCGGCGCCGATAACCCGACCAACTCGATCACCGCCGCGACTACCTTTATTGACGAACCCAAGACGTTCCAGGGCGGCTCCGGCCCGTACTCGCCGGGCAACTTCGGCGACAAGTTCGCGATGGGTCCGATTACCGTGCGTGACGCGCTCGTGCAGTCGAAGAACGTGGTCACGGTCGAGGTCGCCCAGACCGTCGGCCTCGCGAACGTCGCGCGCCTGGCCGAGAGGGCCGGTTTGACGAAAGTCCAGCAGGTGCTTTCGATGGCGCTGGGCACGGCCGAACAGACCCCACTGCAAATGGCTTCGGCCTACACATCCTTCGCCAACGGGGGACGCCGCATCTCGCCGATCGCCGTCAAACGGGTGACGACTAAAGACGGCTCGACGCTGTTCGAATCGCGCGTCGAAAAGCGGGATGTGATGAGCCCGCAGGTGGCCTACATCCTGACCTCGATGATGCAAGACGTGCTCGATCACGGCACGGGGACCCGCGTCAGGCAGATGGGCTTTACCGGCGTGGCCGCCGGCAAGACGGGGTCGTCGAAAGACGCATGGTTCGCCGGCTATACGCCCAATCTCGTCTGTGTAGTTTGGGTCGGCTTCGACAACAACGACGACATCAAGTTGACCGGCGGGGTCGTCGCCGCGCCGATCTGGGCCGATTTCATGATCCGCGCCCTGCGCATTCGCCCCGAACTCGGGGGATATTTTGAAGACCCCGGCGGCCTTGTCGTTTGCGACATCGATCCGGCGACCGGGTTCGTTCCGGGTGATACCACAGTTGGACCGCGCCGCGAAATTTTCCTGGCAGGCACGGAGCCGAGCGGCGCCCAGCCGCTGCCCGACGGTTCGGTTCCCAACCCTGAATCGTCCTCGAACGCCGGCGGATCATCTCCGTCTAAATCACCGGACGACAATGGCCGCGCTTCAGGCGGCGGCGGCTCCGGAATTCCGCTTCCGCCGGACGCGCGCAAACCCGAACCGCGTCCGGAGACCGCGCCGAGTCAGAAATGGTCGTTCGGCGCCAAATTGAAAGACTTCCTGGGCCTCGGCTCTCCGGCAAAGCCGAAGCCGACGCCGACGCCGACACCAACACCGAAACCCGCGCAGGGAGACGCCCCGCAATCGTCTCAGAGACAATTGCAGGGGCCTGCCCAAGCCCCGGCGCCGAGGACGACGACGCCACTCAAACCTGTCGCGTTCAACACCGTGAGGGCGACCGGTCCCAAGCCTTTCGCCGTGACGGCGAAACCGCCGCCACCCCCACAAGTAGCGACGAGGCCTCGCAGAGTGGCTGAGCGGAAACCCGGCGAGAAAATTGTCGCCGTGACGTCCTCCAAAACATCTGGCCCGACATCTGGCGCGACATCCCGCAAATCACCTGGCAAGACCTCTGGCGACTCCCGCGGCGCCTCTTCCCCAAAAGACAAACTCGCCGCGAACAAGAACAACGAGAAAAAATCGGCCGAGAAGGTAGACCCGAAGAACGCCGAAAAGAAATCGGCCTCACAGGCGGAAACAAAGACGATAGCCAAACAACGCGAAAAGACCGGCGAACAGGAGCAGAAATCATCAACCCCCTCGCCAACGCCAACCCCTTCTCCTAAACCTTCTCCGACAGCCGCCCCCACGCATTCCGTTCCCAAAGGCGAAGGCACGTTCACACTCGAAGTCTGCGCGGTCAGCGGATTGCTTCCCGTTCGCGGCGTGTGCAAAAACACGGTTCGGCAGCGATTCAAACTCGGCAGTGAACCCACGAAGTTTTGCAACGGGTCGCATTAGTTAAATGGCCTGAGACGTGGTGATTCCCCGCCTGAACGCAATCACGTTTTCGCTCTGTACCTGAGCTTCCATCTCCGTTATCCTTTCCACGCCTTTTAATAGTGATAATCATCATTGACGTAACTGCTGCGGCCTCAGGTACAGTACGAGAGCGTCAACCACCTGGGCCTCGCCAATGCGTTCTTTCCGGAAGGTTCAGGTCGCTGGCGCTCCCCGTACTGCAACAATCTCGCAACCGCCCCCTGTACTATAACAAGCTCACAAAGGGGATTTGAAAATGAAGAACGCCGGCAATTCTCCGAACGCATCAATGGAGCCGTTTCAATATTATGTTTCGCGCAACGGCGCAAGCAGGCTGCGGCGATGGCTGATGTGGTTAGTCGCGCTTCTCGGCCTGATCACGGCGGCGATCGTCGTCATCGGCTTGATTCCGTTCCCCCCCGACGTCCCGCCAGCCGGGGCGCCCAACGGCAATCCGGGCGATGGCGGACTGCGGCGCGCGTTTCCCGAAATGAAGCTGCGCCCCAGCAACCAGACGACGCAGGATAAGATTGAGTTGGGCCGATTGCTCTACTTCGACCCCGTGCTCTCTGGCGACAACGAGCAATCCTGCGCCACTTGCCACCATCCCGATCTGGGCTTCAGCGACGGCCGCCTTACTTCAATGGGGCTCGGGGGCAAGGGCGTGGGCCCCGACCGACAGGGCGGCAAACAGGTTCGACGCTCCGCCCCGACGATCTGGAACGCGGCTTTCAACAACAAACAGTTCTGGGACGGACGAGCGAACGATCTCGAAGAACAGGCGTCATTCCCAATCACTTCGCCCGACGAGATGAATCAAGATCGCGACGGGTTGGTCAAAGAGCTGAAGGCCCTCCCGGAATACGTCCGGCTGTTTGACAAAGCGTTCAGCGGCGACGGCGGCTCGGCGGTGACCTTCAACAACGTGACGTCGGCGATCGCGGCTTTCGAGCGTACGATCATCAGCGACAACTCTCCCTTCGACCGCTACGCGGCGGGCGATCAGACTGCGTTAACCGTCGAACAGCGGCGCGGTCTGACGCTCTTCCGCTCTCTCAAGACGCGCTGCTTTGAATGCCACGGCTTCCCAACATTCGCCAACCCTGATTTCAAAGTCGTCGGCGTGCCCAAAATGCCCGGCCAGCCCGACGACTTCGGCCGCTCGGAGATCGAAGGCGGCGAGCCTTACAAGAACGCCTTCAAAGTCCCGACGCTGCGCAACGTGGCGCTGACAGCGCCCTACATGCACAACGGCAGATTCCAGACGCTGGAAGAAGTCATTGATTTTTACTCGGACGGCGGCGGCCAGGGGGAAGGATTGCAACTGCCGAACCTCGACGACAAGATTCGCCGATTCAAACTCTCCGACCAGGAGAAGAGAGACCTGATCGCGTTCCTATATGCGCTGACTGACGAATCGAAGAAACCTGAGTTCCCCGAAAAAGTCCCTTCCGGTCTGCCCGTAGTTCCGCGCCTGACGCCGAAAGCTCGCGGCTCCGCCATGCTTCCGCCGGCCAACGTCGCAATAGCCGAAATAATCCCACCGACGGCAGTCGATGGATCCTTAAAGCCCAATCCGGCAAGAGCAAATCCACCCACGGCAGTCGGCGGATCCTTAAAGCCCAAGCAGGCAAAAGCAATCTCACCGGCGGCAGTCGGTGGATCTTTAAAGCCCGCCCAGGCAGGAGTAATCCCATCGGCGGCAGTCGATGGATCTTTAAAGCCCGAGCTACAGCAGCGCCAGCCGGCCGTATTGCGCATCAACCCGGGTGAATCGATCCAGGCCGCGCTCGACCGATGCGTCCCCGGCGACACGATTGAAATCAGTCCCGGCGCATACAACGAGACGCTGCTCGTGGACGTGGATAACATTACGATCCGCGGGTTGAAGGAGAACGATCGGCGCCCGATCCTCGACGGCCAAAACAGGCTGACCGACGCGGTGATCACTTCGAGCCACAACTTCACGATCGAGAACCTGGTCATCAAGGACTACGTCAACAACGGCGTCACCGTCCATGGCGGCCAGAACGCGACCTTCCGCGATCTGGAGGTTCACAACGCGGGGCTCTACGGCGTCTACCCGGTCGAATGCCGTGGCGTGCTCGTCGAACGCGTGCTGGCTACGGGCATCAAGGACGCGGCGATCTACGTCGGCCAATCGCGCGACATCATAGTCAGGGATTGCGAGGTCCACTCGAACGTCACCGGCATCGAGATTGAAAATTCGGTCCACGCGCTGGTCGAAAACAATTATGCGCACGACAACACGGGCGGCATCTTGGTCTTCCTGCTGCCGAATAACCCGTCGAAGGTCGGCAGCGATACGGCCGTCAGGAAAAACCGGATCATCAACAACAACCGCCCGAACTTCGGCGACCCGACCTCGATCGTCGGCAAAGTCCAACCGGGCACAGGGCTGTTGATCATGGCCGCCGACCGCACGACGGTGACAGAGAACGAGATTCGCGGCAACGACTCCTTCGGCATCGCCGTGGTCGGCCTGGCCATCGCGTTTCCGAAAGGCAAGACCTTCGACGTGGGCGCCATCCCCGAGGGCAATAGAATCTTCAACAATAAACTCTCCGAGAACGGCCGCAACCCCGGCGAGTTGGTGAAACAGTTGGGCGCGGTGAATGTCGACATCCTGTGGGACGGCAGCGGCTGGAACAATTCATTCGAGCAATCGGGCGTGAAGAGGTTTCCCGCGATGCTCCCGACCGACAATTGGCCCGACATCTTTCGCCGGGCCTACGCGCGCGTCTATTCGTTTGTGCGCGATAAGATGATGTGAAATGAAAATCGCCCCTGGGTACGCATCGCTTCCAGCGTGCAGTCTCGGCGAAAGACGAATTTATAGGAACCAGACCGGGTACGTATCGCCTCAGGTTTGGGGGGACTGATTCCGATCAATAGG
>WNGF01006171.1_pt1 | contig 15133 bp, 18 predicted proteins | sample 5400641 | NCBI WGS metagenome assembly WNGF01 (sample SAMN13153371, study PRJNA577476) | soil metagenome | isolation source: 80 cm soil or saprolite under grassland replicate 2 | place: USA:California | collected 2016-06-15
CAACTCGGGTCACGCGGCCCGAAACGCCCAGTTCATTGTTTGAACGAAGTCATGACCCTGTAGGGCGCGCAAACCTCGATTCGCCTCCTGACCAGCGCTTCCGTACCATCCGCCGGTGCTCTTCTTCGTCCTCTACGCGGTGCTTCGCCGGGGGGTCCGGGTCGCCGGCGGTCCGTCGCGCGAGCGTGCCCTCGAAATCGAGAACGCGGTGCTCCGCCACCAGGTCGCGGTCCTGCGTCGCGGGGTGAGGCGCCCCCGGCTCAACCGGATCCTCATGGCGGCGGCAAGCAGGGTCCTGCCACGCGAGCGCTGGTCGTCGTTCCTGGCGAATCCGCAGACGCTCCTGCGCTGGCACCGCGAGCTCGTCCGCAGGAAGTGGACCTTCCGTCGATCGAGAGCCCCCGGCCGGCCTCCCGTCGACACCGAGGTCCGAGACCTGGTCGTCCGCATGGGGCGGGAGAACCCGAGGTGGGGATGCATCAGGATCCAGGGCGAGCTCCGCAAGCTCGTTCGACGGCGTCCTGCGGACCGAAGACGTCAGGGTGATCCGGACGCCGGTCCGGGCGCCCAGGGCCAACGCCGTTGCCGAGCGATGGGTGCGAACGGCGCGCTCGGAGTGTCTCGACCGAACGCTGGTCCTGTCGAGACGCCATCTCCAGCGGGTGGTCCGTCGGTATGTCGACCACTACAACCACGAGCGGCCGCATCGCGGGCTCCAGCTGGAGACTCCGACCCAGACCCCGAACCCGGAGCGATTCGTTAGAACCGTGCGGGCTGAGTGCACGGATCGGATGCTGGTCCTGACCAGGCGCCATCTCGAGCGTGTGCTCGGTCGGTACGTCCGCCACTACGGATGAAAGTCAACTCCTCATGGACATCCGGGCTCTTCCTCGGCACGATGTGGAGGGTGCGGGTGACCCCGAGCTAAAGAGCAGGGTATGGGGCGTGGCCCTGCCGCGCTGCTTGCCCCTCGAGGGCCGATGAGATGCGCGCCCCGGTGGCGGCGCCCTCACCCTTCTTGCGCGTGGCGTTGAAGTTGGCCACGAGCCTCCGGTACACCTTCTCGGCCTGGACTCCGAGCTCGCGTTCCAGCTGCCGCTGCGCCGGCGTGGCGAAGATCCGCACCGGGCTGCGGGAGCCGACTCGGCGGACCGCGCCTACGGCGAGCTTGAGGCGTCGAACGTTCTCCCGAACGAGGGACGGGCGGGCGAACGCGTAGTCCTCCTCGCGGGTGAGCAGATGCCAGATGAGCACGGCGAGCTTGCGGGCCACCGCCACCGTGGCGATGTTGGCGCCTCGCCGGGCCCGGATCCGCTCGCCGAAGGCCCGCAGGGGTCCGGGGGTCCGGATGGCCGCCCAGGCCGCCTCGACCAGGAGATGCCGCGCTTGGGAGGAACCCTGTTTGGAGATGCCCCCGTGGCGGGGTGGCGCCGAGCCCGACTGGCGGACCCGGGCATCGAGCCCGAGGTAGCCCACCAAGTGGCGGGGCGAGGGAAACCTCGTGATGTCCCCGATGGCCGCCATGACCCCCGCCGCGGCCAGGGCGCCCATCCAACGGGATCGTCATGATGCGGCGGACCTCGGGCCAGGGCGGCCTGCACCGTCTCTCGTTCATCACCGGGAGACCCTGCTCGGCGAGCCAGGCTCGCCTCCGCTTGCCGAACAGGTCACTGGCAGGAGGGCGCCCCTTCAGCGTTCCCTGCAGGACGGCGTGGACCTGGTTCGTGGCCCGGGTGCGCTGTTTGACGAGCTGGGCGTGCCGGGACACCAAACGACGAAGGAGCCGGGTCCGCTCATCTCCCGTCCACACCGCCGGGAGGAACCCGCCGCGAGCAGCCTCGCCAGCGTCCGCGCGTCCAGCCGATCGGTCTTCGCCTTCGCCGACGCGATCGCCCGCACCGCCATGGGGTTGGCCATCACTCCGCGACCGGCGTGGCGCTCCAGGATCCGGGCGATGGCGAGCGCTCCTCCCGTCGCCTCGAGGACCACGTGATCGTTCCGGCTCAGGCTCTGCCCGAACACCTCCAGGTCCTCAGGCATCGAGCGCACCCGGGGACCGGACCAGCACGCGCCCCCCTCCACGACGGCTACCTCGCAGAAATCCTTGTGGACATCGAGACCGATGAACCGCACCTCGCCTCCTCTCCTCTCGGTGAGTGGAGGCCAGGCGGGACGAACGACAACTACGGATGCGTGCTCGAGGCACAACCGGATCAGTCGCAGGGGCGGCCAATTACAACAGCGGGCTCACGGCCCATAGTGTCTCGACGGCCTGCCCGTCCTGGCTCTCCCGAAGCCCCCTTTCCCGGTGCCCGGACCGTACGTGAAGGCCCTTCTCTCGATCAAGGCGGCTTCGCCGAGCATTTTCATGCAGGTACAACGAGGAACGACCGCATCGAGGTCTGAGCCTGAAGTGCCCGACTGGGTCCTCTCGGCCGGTTCCCGCTTCGCTGTCGAGCCGCAGCGTCCGCAGGCGAGACGTCCTCGGCGGTCTCATCCACGAGTACAACTTGGACGCCGCGTGATGATCGAGTTTTCGCGCCCTACACGTCTACGTGAACGACCTCGGCGCCGATGTGGACGAGCGGGTCGGTGAGGTCTACGGCTCGAGGAAGCTCGAGCGACTGGCCGCCCTCAAGGCTCGGTGGGACCCGGACAACACCCTCCATCTGAACGCGAACATCGCGCCCACGCCAGGGTCCTGATACCGCCGACAACATCCCCGTGCCGCGATGAAGTCCGCAGTGGCATGATCTCCGCATGTGGTCCGCCGCGGTCTCCTTCCAGTCGTCGAAGGCCCGGAGCAGCGCCACCCCCGGGAAGTAGGATCGTCTCCGTGGCTTACGACGAGGAACTGGCCAATCGCATGCGCGACCTTCTCGGCCGTGAAGCCGGCCTCACGGAGAAGAAGATGTTCGGCGGACTCGCCTTCCTGGTCCAGGGGAACATGGCCGTCGCAGCGAGCGGCCAAGGTGGAGTGTTGGTTCGCGTCGATTCGGCCCAGTCGGAATCGCGCGTCGCCACGACCGATGCTCGCCCCATGGAGATGCGCGGCCGGCAGATGCAGGGATGGCTACGAGTCGACGCGGACCATGTACGTACCAAGCGGCAGCTCGCTCACTGGGTGGCGCTCGGCGTCACGTGCGCCCGCTCGCTCCCCGCGAAGCGTTAGGCCTCTGCGTCTCCCGCCACGGCGCGATTCCGGGTTCGGCCACCGGGCCTGCCGAAGCATCCGCGGAGCGTTCCACCGGATCCCACCGAGTGTCCATGCGGGTGATGTCCGCCCGACCCCCCCCATACTTACGGTGACTCGTGGCATCTGATCGTGCTTCTCGCAGCCGATCGGGTGGGGTTGCGTCCCGGCGATGAGTTTCGCCCCACGAGCGAGTCATAGGGAGGAGCCGCCCGACCAGGGGAGCGCCCGAACGAGGAGGCACCGCCATGACAGGCGACGACGTGGAACTCGCGGTGTTCGAAGAGCCGCCACCTGATCCCGAGCTCCAGCGCCTGGAGCCCCTGGTGGGGACGTGGAGGACAGAGGACCACACCCTCGACGGTGTGTACGGCCCCGGTGTGCCCGTGAGGAGCGAGGAGTCGTTCTCCTGGCCCGACGGGGGCGACTACCTGGTGCAGACGTACGAGACGGTCTTCGGCGATGAGCCCCACTCAGGAGGGCGTCGTCTATTGGTTCTACGACTCCGACCGCAACCGGCTCCGCATCATCTTCCTCAGCAACAACGGTCCCTACTCCAAGGCGGGGAGCGAGTACGCGGGCGGGGTGGAGGGCGGGAAGCTCACGATGGTCTGCCCGGCGCGTTTCCAGTACGACCTGGACGAGGACGGCAAGATCAGGACGATTCCCGACGGCACGATCTCCGTCACGTGGTGGCTCCGGGACGAGAACGGCTCGTGGAAGCCGTGGATGAACAACACCTTCACGAGAGTCAGCCCGGGGCCGTGATCGACCGACCGCGGCTGCAACATGAGCCTCGGCGCCGCCGGCCCGGCCGTCTCGACCGGTCCGTGCGGGTCGCCGCGGCTCGGGCGGCACTCCGATGAGCGTCGGTGTTGGGCTCGCGGAGGCCGGCCCCAGGGCAGGGCGGCGAGAGTGGGTCGGGCTCGGGGTGATCGCTCTTCCGTGTCTCCTCTATGCCATGGATCTGACCGTGCTGTATCTGGCCGTGCCGTCCCTCACCCGTGACCTCGGGCCCACCAGCTCCCAGCTGCTTTGGATCACCGACATCTACGGGTTCGTGCTCGCCGGGTTCCTGATCCCCATGGGCACGCTCGGCGACCGGATCGGCCGCCGCCGGCTGCTGTTGATCGGGGCCGCCTTGTTCGGCGTTGCCTCGGTTGCGGCGGCGTATTCCACGTCAGCCGAGATGCTGATCGCGGCCCGGGCCCTACTCGGTGTGGCGGGGGCGACCCTGGCGCCCTCGACTCTGTCCCTGATCCGCAACATGTTCCTCGATCCCCGGCAGCGAACGGTTGCCATCGCGGTGTGGATCTCGAGCTTCTCGGCCGGTGCAGCGATCGGGCCGCTCCTCGGTGGGGTCCTCCTGGAGCGCTTCTGGTGGGGCTCGGTGTTCCTGCTGGCGGTGCCGGTGATGGCGCTCCTGCTCGTGCTGGGACCGGTGCTCCTTCCGGAGTTCAGGGATCCGGAAGCCGGTCGTCTGGATCTGACCAGTGCCGCCCTGTCGCTGATCGCGGTTCTCTCGGTGATCTATGGCCTCAAGCAGATCGCGGTGGGCGGTCTGGGACCCGGGCCGGTTGTCTCCATCGTTGCCGGGCTGGCTCTCGGCGTCGCGTTCCTGCTCCGCCAGGGAACCCTCGCCAATCCGCTGATCGACCTGCGGCTGTTCCGGGCGCCCTCCTTCATCGCCTCACTGGCGACGTACACGCTCGGGATCTTCGTCGCCTTCGGGGTCTCCTTCTTCACCGCGCAATATCTACAGCTGGTGCTCGGGCTGTCACCGCTGCGAGCGGGCCTGTGGAGCGTGCCGGAGGGCGTGGGGTTCATCCTCGGTTCTCTCCTCGCCCCGTGGATGGCCCGCCGGGTTCGGCCGGCCGTCGTCGTTGCCGCCGGACTCGTCCTGGCGGTCTTCGGCTTCGCCCTGCTCACCCAGGTCCGAGCGGACTCCGGGCTGGCCATCATCGTGGCCGGGTCGGTCGTCTTCGCGGTGGGCCTCGCCTGGGTGTTCACGCTCGCGACCGACCTGATCGTCGGGGCGGCGCCCCCCGAGCGGGCCGGGGCCGCGTCGGCGATCTCGGAGACCGGGGCGGAGTTCGGGGGTGCGTTCGGCATCGCCGTCCTCGGCAGCATCGGCACCGCCGTGTACCGAAGCCAGCTGACGGAGGCCCTACCCGCCGGGGTGTCGCCCGCGACGGCGGAGGCCGCGCGGGACTCGCTGGGAGGTGCAGTGGCGGCGGCGGCGCAGCTCCCGGACCAACTCGGCAGCGACCTCGTGGATGCGGCCCGCGCCGCCTTCACCCAGGGCCTGCAGCTGACCGCGGCGATCTGCGCCGTGATCGCCCTGGGCCTGGCTGCCATGGGCCTGGCTCTGGCCCGCCACGTGCGAGCCCAGGGTGAGGGTGAGGCGGAGCCGGAACCATCGATCGAGCCGATCGCTTCCGCCCTGGCGCCGATCCGGGGTCGCTGCCCGACCAACGTGGCTCCGGCCGGGCTCAGGTCCCGGAGCACCCAGGTCGGCGATCCATGAAAGGGGGATTCCCGACCAACGGCTCTGGGCCATGGCCGGCAATTGGCGCACGTCCGGCCACGTCATCGGCGAACCGAAGGTTCCCGTCATCGGGACCGACGTCTACGAGGTGCTGCCCGGCGGTCACTTCCTGGTCCATCACGTCGACGTCACCGTCGGCGATCGGCCGGTACGAGCGATCGAGATCATCGGCGAGCCCGACGGCACAGGCGGGTACCTCGCGCGCAGCTTCGACAGCGACGGCAACGCCGAGACCATGCGCCTCACCATCGACGACGACGGCGTCTTCCACTTCACCGGCGGCGGCGACATCGCGCCCGCCGCCCAACCGCAGGACCTCCCGACCGCCGGCGTCCGATCCACACTCACCATCGCCCACGATCGTCGGTCGATGAGGGCTCTCTGGGAACGATCCGACGACGGCGCCACCTGGCACCACTGGATGGACGTGTCCTTCACCCGAGACGAGTAGCGGAGGTGCCGTACACGTTCGATGGGCCTCATGGCGAGGAGGTTCGATGAGCAACGTCAGGTTCCAGCTGGCCGTCTCGCTCGATGGATACGTTGCCGGGCCCGCCAGAGCGAGGCGGACCCGCTCGGCGTCGGGGAAAGGAGCTCCACCGGTGGGTCTTCGAGCTCGAGGCATGGCGGAGGCAACAGGGGCAGGAAGGCGGGCAGGTCAACGCCAGCACGCCCGTGGTCGAGGCGGCGCAGGTCATCTTCGTCACCGAGGGGATCGAATCCGCCCTCGAGCAGGCGAGGCAAGCCACCGACGGCCGCGATGCTGTGCTCGGAGGTGGCGCGAACGTCGTCCAGCAGTACCTCGCCGCCGGGCTGGTCGACGAGTTCGAGCTTCACGTCGTCCCGTACCTGCTGGGTGACGGCGAGCGGCTGCTCGAGAACGTCGGCACGCCCGAGCTCGAGCAGGTGCGCGCGATCGAAGCGCCCGGCGTCACCCACATCAAGTACCGAATCGTCAATGAGGCGTGACATGCCGGGTGCCGGACCGGTTCCCACCCGATCCTCCGGCGCCCGGGTCTCAGGAGAAGAACGCGTCCATCGCGTGGAGATCGCCGGGGTGTTCCCAAACCTCGACGATCCGACCGTCGTGGACGTGAAGCACGATCGCCTCGCGATCCTCGAGCGGCGCACGGCCGGCCCGCTCGCCGCGGGTCGTCTGCAGCACTACGGCGTGGTCATCGCTGGCCAGCACGTCGTGCAGCTCTCCCCGGAGTGTCCCGCCGGTGAGCTCGCCGAGCCGCCCCATTGCCGCGAACAGCTCCTGCTTGCCACGGCGGACGCCGGAATTCACGCCGCGTCCCGGCGCGTTCCAGACGACGTCGTCGGCGAGCAGCGCGTCGATGGTCGTCATGTCCCCCGACTCGAACGCCGAGAACAGTGCGCGGACGGTCTCCTCGTTCGGATGCATGGTGGTCCCTCCTGTCTCGCCTCCTGAGGAGATGGACCATCCGCGGGTCGGGGATTCGTCGGTCGCCCCGCGTACCCTCCGTCGCTAGGCTGCCGACCATGGCTCGTCGCACTGCGCTGGGCGCCGAGGGATCGGAGGCGGAACTGGTGGACAGGGCGCGGCTCGGCGATCGCGACGCCTTCGAGCAGCTGGTGGCCGGGTACCGGCGCGAGCTCCACCTCCACTGCTACCGCATGCTCGGCTCGCTGCACGACGCCGAGGACCTGGTCCAGGAGAGCCTCATCCGGGCATGGCGCGCCATCGGACGGTTCGAGTCTCGTTCGAGCATTCGGACCTGGCTGCACCGGATCGCCACCAACGCCTGCCTGAACGCCCTGGCCGAGCGGCCACGCCGAGCGCTGCCCAATGGACTCGTCCCCTCATCGCACCCGCTCGATCCGTCCCGCGAGTCGGTCCTGGAACCGGTCTGGCTCGAGCCCTACCCGGACCGGCTGCTCGATGAGCTCGCCGATCCAGCAGCCCGGTACGCCCGTCGCGAAACGATCGAGCTGGCGTTCCTCGTTGCCATCCAGGTGCTTCCGCCCAGGCAACGCGCCGTCCTCCTGTTGCGCGACGTCCTCGAGTGGAGCGCGGCAGAGGTGGCCGACCTGCTCAAGACGTCGACAGGCTCCGTGCACAGCGCGGCTCGGCGCGCCCGTGCGACGCTCGGCGAGCGGCTGCCCCGAGAGCGCCTTTCGGCCGCCGCGACGGGTGAGGAACGCGAGCTCGTCGAGCGGTACGTTCGAGCGTTCGAGCGGGCCGACGTGCGGGGACTGGCCCGACTCCTCGCCGAGGAAGTGGAGATGACGATGCCGCCCGATCCGATGTGGTTCAGCGGGCGGGCCGACGTGCTCAGCTTCCTCCAGCATCGCGTCTTCGCCGTGCGCGGCCCGATCGTCATCGAACCGACTGGCGCCAACCGGCAGCCGGCCCTTGCGCTCTACGAGCGAGTCGCGGACGTGGAATCGGGTCTGTCGATCCAGGTCCTCGCGCTCGCCGACGGGCGAGTCACGAGCATCACAGGCTTCGTCGGCTCCGAGCTGTTCCCGGCGTTCGGCCTCCCCCGTACGCGGTCGAGCTGAGCGGCGGCCCTCGGTCCGCTGGAACCTGCGGCCACCGAGCACGGTATGAGCGGATGGTGGCAGATGGGACCGCTTCGATGACGGACGTATCGCTGAGTGTCGACGCCGCCTGAAGAATTGACACGTCTCGCCGGTCGAAAACTGGACAACTCCCACATCGGACCCAGTTCTCGACCACCCTCCCGTCCATCGGCGACGGGGGAGGAAGGGGTGTACGGCGCGCATGGCTGGGCGGAGGTCCATCGCCTCCATGAACGAGAGCACCTGAGCAAGTCCGCGATCGCCGGGCTCGGCATCAGCCGCCCCACAGGTGATCAGGTTGCTCGAGCTCTCCGAACCACCCCGGTACTCGCGGGAGTCGCCCGGCTTCAAGCTCGACCGGCACAAAGACGCCATCGCGGCGATGCTCGACACCGACGCCGAGGTCCCGGCCACGGTCATCCTGGACCATCTCCGTGCTGACGGGTACTCGGGCGGCATCACGATCCTCAAGGACCACGTGGCCAGGGTCCGCCCGACGTTCCTGGCGGCCCGCAGCTACCAGCGGACCACCTCCCCGGCGAACTCGCCCACGGGGACTGGTGGGAGCCTCCCGCGAGGATCCCCGTCGGGTCAGGCGCCACGAGGAGTCCTACGGGTGGGTGACCACGCTTCCCCACTCCGCGGGCCACAGCCACTCGAAGACGATGGCCGACTTCCTGCACGGCTCGGTGGGGTGCTTCCGGCGCCTGGGCGGGGTCCCCGACGCGATGGTCGTCGACAACGACTCCTCGATCGTGGCGGACGGCGTCGGCCGCAACGCCCGGCTGCATCCCGAAGTCGCCGCCCTGTGCGGCCATCTCGGTCTGCGCATCATGTGCTCGAGCCGGGACGCCCCGAGTCCAAGGGCCAGGTCGAGCGGACCAACGGGTACCTGGAGACCTCGTTCCTGCCGCTGCGGATGTTCACCGACATCGAGGACCTGCAGGTCCAGTCCGACAGGTGGGCCGATGAGGTGGCGTTCCGGCGTCACCACCGCCGGATGGGCAGTCGGGTCGGCGAGGCCCTGGCTGCGGAACGGCGGTACCTGCACGCCCTGCCCGACCCTCTCCCCGACGTCGACGTGCGCACCGAGGTCCGGGTCCAGCGAGACGGGTTCGTGAGGGTCGCTGGCGTCGACTCTCGGTCCCGCCGAGACTCACCGGTCGCAGGGTGCAGGTCCGCCTCGCGCCCCGGGAGGTCGTCGTGCACGGCGAGGGCACCGAGATCGCCAGGCACCGTCGGAATTTCGCGCCGGCCGACGTCGTGCTCGACCCCGGCCACGTCCGGGCGCTCCGCCTGGCGAGGGAGGCCGGTCCCGGCTCGGCGCCGGCGACGTGGTGCTCCCCGAGGTCGACCTCACCCGGTACGACGCCTTGGCCGAGGTAGGGACGTGAGCGCCTCATCCGAGGTGGCGTACCTGGCCCGGGCGCTGAAGGCGCCGCGGGTGGCCCAGCTCGCCGCCTCCCTCGCCGAGCAGGCCCGGGCCCCGAGGGGTGGGAATACGAGCAGTACCCTGGTCCAGGTGCTTCAAGAGGAGGTGGCCTCCCGCGAGACCCACGGCGGGTCCGCCCGGGTCAAGGCTGCCAGGGTTCCCCCAGGTGAAGACTTCGACTTCTCGTTCCAGCGCTCGGTGAAGCGCCAGCAGGTGGCCCACTTGGCCCAGCTCGACTTCCTCAGGGAGGCCACCAACGTCGTGTTCCTGGGGCCGCCGGGGACCAGCAAGACCCACCTATCGATCGCCCTCGGAGTCCAGGCCGCCCGGCGAGGGCACCGGGTGGCGTTCGCCACGGCGCACGAATGGGTGCTCCGTCTGGGAGCGGCCAAGCGGGCGGGGCGGCTGGAGGAGGAGCTCGAGCGCCTCGGCAGGATCCCGCTCGTGTCCGTGGACGAGGTTGGCTACATCCCGTTCGACCCAGAGGCCGCGGCCCTGTTCTTTGCCTTGGTGTCGTCGCGCTACGAGCGGAGCTTCCTCATCGTCAGCTCCAACAAGACCTTCTCCGCCTGGGCGGAGATCTTCGGGGACCCGGTGGCGGTGGCCGCCCTGGTCGACCGGCTGGTCCACCACGCCGAGGTCATCGTCCTGAAGGGCGACAGCTACCGCCTGAAGGGCAAGGGCAAGGAGGTGATGGCCTCACAGACCTCGTAGGTGTCAAGGTTTCGACCGGCGCCAACCGTCAAGGTTTCGACCGGCGTTGACAAACCCCCGCTGTACGCCCCCAGTGCCAGGGCCCCCGACAGATTCATCGAGAGGATGCGGCCCCCCTCATGCCCTTGACGGAGGGGACCGAAGGCACGGAGCGCCGAGGGTCCCTCCGTCCGTTCCCACGCCCCCGTGTGAGGAAGGCGTTTCTACGGTTCCAACCGAAAGGGAGGCGAGTTCCGTCTACGTTTGCAGGTCAGGACGACGACGCCCTTGATCTCGACCACCGCACTCTGCCCGGCGTCCCCGTAGGCGCGCACTTGGCTCCACGGTGCCGGCGCGAGAGGTTCGGTCAGACGGCCGGGAACGCCTACGTCCCAGGAGATGTATGTGGGTTGTGGGCGACCTCAAGGAGGATGAGATGCGGGATCGTGGGTTCGGCGTGCTGCTCGTGGTTCTCGTGCTCAGCGCCTGCACCGACAGGGGGGCCACCACCTCTCCGCCCCCGACTCAGTCCGCTCGGCCCTCCTCCGTTCCGCCCGCCGGGCCCTCCTCCGTTCAGCCCGCCATCGACGATCTCGTCGATGCCCACGGCGAGCCCATCGATGTGTCGTCGCTCCAGGGCCGCATCGTGTTCTCCAGCGGAACCGAAGACATCTACGCGGTCAACGCCGACGGTTCGGGATTGAAGCGCCTCACGACAAGGGAGGACCTCGAGTTCGACCCGACGTGGTCTCCGGATGGGAGGGCCATCGCCTACCGCCATCAACCCGGCGACGACTCCACTACGGACATCTTCGTGATGGACGCGGATGGGTCGCACCGGCGGAACCTTACGGGGAGCGATGGGCTGGGCGACTGGGGCCCGGACTGGTCGACCGACGGGGAGTGGATCGCCTGGAACACCGCCTCCGCGGGCTTCGTCTTCGACCTGGGCTTGATTCACCCGGACGGGACAGGTCGCCGGGTGATCAAACCCGGCGTGTACGTCGAGTACCCGGCCTGGTCACCGGACGGCCGCCGGATCGCCTTCATGAGTCACGAGGGCTCTCAGTACGACATCTTCGTGATGAGCGCCGACGGCACCGACGTGCGACGGGTCACCGAATCTCCGAGCGACGACGGGTGGCCCGCGTGGTCGCCCGATGGTCGACAGATCGTCTTCTCCTCCCAGCGGGACGACTGCCACTACTCCGAGGCCGAGGACTGCCTCACCACCGGCGACATCGGCCCATGGCACACCCTGTACGTGATGAACGCGGATGGCACCGACCAACACCGTCTGAACAGGACGTTCGGGCAGTTCGCCGTGTGGTCTCCAGACGGGCAGTACATCCTGTTTGCGCCGCAGCTGAACGTGATCCGACCCGATGGCACTGGGCTGACCCGCATTCCGGTCGAAGGGACGTCCGCCGAGCCGGAGATGCCAGACTGGATCGGAGCCTAGGCTAGGCTTTCACGACCGGCTAGCGGCGGCGGAGCGGCTCGAGGCCGCCGCGGCACTGGGAGCGAAGTGCGGCGTCGAGAGCGATCCGGAGGCTACCGCACGGGTAGCCGCCGAGCATGGCCTGATTGAGCGCTTGGAGGAGTTCCGGTCTCACGCCGCTGCTGGCCGTGCTACCCGCCGTGCTACCCAACGGGAACGCACAGGACAACACCAGACATCACGACCGGCTCGCTGTGTCCCACTTCTCGACCCGGCTCTGGGTTCCTGGGCGACAGCGGCTTTGGCGCCTGTGTCCCACCGAAACTCCGGATTGCGGTCCATCGCTGGTGTTCACTTCCGCTCTACCGAGCCAAGGAGGGTCCCGGCATTCTCGTGGTGTTGATCAACGCTCTTCCCCCTCCGCCCAGAGCGCCTCGACACCTCCGCGTTCGTCGACCTCGAACGAGCCGTATCTGATGTCGCCTGCGCGACGGTACCGGTTGATGACCACGCCGGTGGAAGAGGTCGTGCTGTCGATGAGCTCGAGGCCGGCGGGGATCGTCCCCATGTCGAACAGCCGCTTGCCGCTGCCGAGCAGGACCGGGAAGGTCCACAGGCGATACTCGTCGATGAGGTCGTGCTCGATCAGGGTCTGTAGGAGCCCGCAGCTGCCGTGGACCTGGATCTCGCCGCTCCGCGCGTCCTTGAGCGCGGCCACGGCTCTCGGCACCTCGCCTTCCAGGAGCGTCGAGTTGTTCCACCCCACCGTCTTCAGGCTGGTGGAGACCACGTATTTGGGGACGCGATTCAACACCGCACCGACCGGGTCGTCGTCGGGGACGTGCGGCCAGTGCGCCGCGAAGATCTGGTAGGTCGTCCGCCCGAGGAGGAGCGCATCCGCCCTAGCGGTCCACTCCGTGATGATCTTCCCCATGGCGTCGTCCCAGTAGCCGACCGACCATCCGCCGTGGGCGAACCCGCCGCGACGGTCCTCATCAGGTCCACCGGGACCCTGCATGACGCCGTCGAGAGTCAGAAACGTTCCCACGACGAGCGAAGCCGTTGTTCTCCTCCCTTCTCGTTGCTTCTTCGGGGCACGAAACCGTGCCGGGTTCCTAGACGTCGGTACAAAGGCAAAATCATCGGTCGCCAGGCCACCCTCGTCCAACTCGCGCCCACGCGATTGGCGCGAAGAGAGGTGGTCACGGCCGAGGCGATCCGCCACTTGGAGACCGGGCACGCCAGGGGGAAGGTCGTCATCGCCGTCTGACACGGGCCGCTGCTATACATTCGGCCGTGGCCATGTACGTCGCCCTGCTGCGCGGGATCAACGTCGGCGGCAAGAACCTGATCAAGATGCCCGCGCTGAAAGCGTGCCTCGAGGCCGGAGGGTTCGAGGACGTCGTCACCCACATCCAGAGCGGCAACGTGCTGTTCCGGGCCGCCGGGTCCGGCTCGGCGCTGGCGGGCCGGATAGAGGAGATGCTTAGCAAGACCTTCGACTACCGGGCGAGCGTCGTGCTTCGAAGCCATACGCAGATGATCGCCATCGTCGAGGGGGCGCCAGATGGGTTCGGAGCGAACCCCGCCGCCTACCGGTACGCCGTCATCTTCCTGAAGGAACCGCTCACCGCGAGGGCCGCCCTGAAGAAGGTGCCCACGAAACAGGACGTAGACGAGGCGTACGCGGGACGGGGGGTCCTGTATTTCTCGAGGCTCATCAGCAGGGCCGCCCAGAGCCACCTCAGCAGGGTCGTCTCCATGCCCATCTACCAGAGCATGACCATCCGGAACTGGAACACGACCACCACCCGCTGCGGATGATGGACGAGGCATCCGGGACCGGCGTTCGCGGCTGATGGGTGTGGAGGCCCGCCGCTCGCCGTCAAGGGTCCCGACAGGGACGCGCCCGTTCCCGTCGACGCATAGGAAGGAGAGGGCACGATGAAGGCGATCGTCCAGGACAGATATGGCTCCGCCGACGTGCTGGAGCTGCGAGACGTCGAGGATCCCGTGGTCGGCGGGAAGGACGTGCTCGCGCGGGTGCACGCGGCAGGCTGCGGCCCGGACGTGTGGCACCTCATGACGGGGCTGCCCTATTTTCGCGCGTCTGGCGGTCGGGTTCCGCAGACCGAAGGTCGGCGTGCGGGGCTGGGACGTCGCGGGGCGTGTTGAGGCGGTGGGCTCGGCAGTCGAGGCGTTCCTGCCCGGCGATGAGGTGATGGGCACCGTCGAAGGCTCCTTCGCTGAGCTCGCGATCGGCCGACCGGACAAGCTGGTCCCGAAGCCGACGAGGCTCACCTTCGGGCAAGCCGCGGCCGTCCCGATCTCGGGCGTCACCGCCCTCCAAGCCCTCCGCGACCAGGGAGGGGTGCGGCCGGGACAGAGGGTGCTCATCATCGGTGCGGCCGGAGGGGTGGGCTCGTTCGCGGTCCAGATCGCCAGGGCGTCCGGCGCCGAGGTCACCGGCGTGTGCAGCACGACGAAGGCGGACCTGGTCCAGTCGATCGGCGCGGACAAGGTGATCGACTACACACGTGAGGACTTCACGGACGGCGCGCGTCGGTGGGACCTGATCGTGGACACGCGGGGCGCCGGCCGTTGTCACGACTGCGCCGCGCCCTCGTCCCGAAGGGGACCCTCGTGATCGTTGGTGGCGACGGCGGTGGGCCCTGGACGGGGGGCTTCTTCCGCGGAGCCCTCCGAGCGCCCCTTCTGTCCCCGTTCGTCGGCCAGAGGCTACGCGGGCTAAATGCGAAGGTGAATCAGAGGGACCTCCACACGTTGAGCGAGCTAATCGAGGCCGGAAAGGTCACGCCGGCGATCGACAGAACGTACCCGCTGGTCGAGGCCCCCGAGGCGATCCGGTACCTGCAGGAAGGCCATCCACGCGGAAAGGTCGTCATCACCGTGTGAGACGCCGACCATGTCCACAGTTAGGCGACCCGCAGAGGGACCTGGGCGACGCACTAGGCGATGAGGGGCTAACAACCGTTTGAGATCGAGGTCTCCGCGGCCAGTGCGGTTCGGCAGGCCGGTTTCATAAAGCGGGTCTGGCAATAGGCCGTGTCAAGTCCTACCGGGCCGGGGGACGTTCTTATCGTTTCTTCGATCGCGTACATTCTCTGAACGCGAGCGCAGCCTAGGGGATGCTCGGGCCCGCGCCCCCGACTCCGAGGCACGAAGCCTTCAGGACTATTCTCGCCGTGGGGTGTCCTCGTGGGTCGATCTCATTCGTAGGCAGGGTGAGCGCGGGATCGGCCCGCACCAAACGGG
>WNGF01009986.1_pt1 | contig 15132 bp, 11 predicted proteins | sample 5400641 | NCBI WGS metagenome assembly WNGF01 (sample SAMN13153371, study PRJNA577476) | soil metagenome | isolation source: 80 cm soil or saprolite under grassland replicate 2 | place: USA:California | collected 2016-06-15
GCTCTTGCTTCCAGTTCGCGGCGTTCGTTTGGGCGAAGCTCAATAGCGAAAGGACTGTTTCGTGGCATAGCCAACCCTGCCACAAACGCCGAATAATTGCCAACTAAAATACGTTAGTGTATTTATGAAAAGGTGTACTAAGGTTCATGGGAAGCCTTCTTTCGTTTTTCGCATGCATTGGGACCATGAACCTGCGAACGGCCCCCTCACCCCATCCCTCTCCCCCTCGGAGGGGGAGAGGGATGGGGTGAGGGGCGGTTCATTGAGAGGGCGACCGTTTCTTCAATACCGGCATCTGTGAAAGTACAAAAACCGTCACACCTGTGACAATTTTTGCACCGATTATTCGTCGTTGCTGAAGATGGCCTGGAGGGTGTTGAGGTCGTGCCGGCTGGCAAATTGTTGAAAGGATTCTCCCGGCCGGCGGCGCCGCAAATAACCCTTCAACATTTTCTCCAGGGTCGGCTTGAGTTGGTCGAACGAAATTCCCTGAAAGACCTGGCGGCCGACGGCCTGCCGGTCGCCGAAGCCGCCCCCAACGAAGACGTGGTAGCCTTCGAGTGATTCGCCGGAAACCTTCACCCGGGTGCCGAGCAGGCCGATGTCGCCAATGTAATGTTGCGCGCAGGAATTGGGGCAGCCGGTGAGATGGATGTTGATCGGCTGATCGAGTTTGATCCGCTTTTCGAGGTAGTCCATCAACTCGAGGGCATGGCCTTTGGTGTTCGACAAGGCATACTTGCAGTAACTGTTGCCGGTGCAGGCAACCACCCCATTGCGCAGGTGCGATGGCCGCCAGTCGAAACCCATTTTGACGAGCGCCTTTTTCACGGTTTCGACAAACGCGTCAGGAATATTGGGGATGATCAGATTTTGCCAGACGGTGAGGCGGACTTCGCCGGAGCCGTAATGCTCCGCGAGATCGGCCAGGCGAAGCATTTGTTTGGGCGCCAGTTGACCGACGGGAACAGCCACGCCGATCCAGTTCAGGCCGCTCTGTTTTTGCGGGTGAACGCCGACGTGGGAGTGCGCAATGGAATGGTGGAGTGGTGGGGCAGGGGAGTGTTGGAGCGTTGGAGTGTTGGAGTGTTGATCAGAAACTCTCTCGACGTCATGACTCCATTGCTCCATCGCTCCATCACTCCGACCTTGCGTCAGTCCCGTTTCCCGCGCCCGCAGCAATTTGCAGCCGAGCAATTTTTCCGTCTCTTCCAGATACTTTTCCAACGACCAGCTTTCGAGCAGGTGTTTGAGGCGCGCCTTCTTGCGATCGCCGCGGTTGCCGTTGGCGATGTACACTCGCACCAGCGCGACCACGACTTTCAGAACCTCCTCCGGCTTGACCAGCACGCCGAGATCACGGGCGAAGGCCTTGTGACCGGTCGCACCGCCGAGCGCGACCCGGAAGTAAACACCCGGCTGAATGTCGGCGCCGCCAGGGCCGGCATCCTTGCCTGCCGATTCTGCGGTCATCCCGGCCTGCAGATGCGAGGACTCGGGCGACGAGGCGTTGGCGGCGGAGATGCCCCCGGAATTGGCAGCCAGGGATGGCTGCGCTGCGATGTTCACCGCGTTCAGGCCGATGTCGTTGGTGTCTTCGACCGCGCTGATGAGGCCGCCGCCATCGAAAGCAATGTTGAATTTGCGCGGCAGATCGTAGAACGAACGGTCGTTGACGATGATCTGCGCGAGTTGTTGCGCCAGCGGCAACGTGTCGATCAGCTCGTGCGGATCGATACCGGCGGTCGGACTGCAGGTGAGGTTGCGGATGTTGTCCGCGCCGGCGCCGCGGGTGTGCAGGCCCACGCTTTGAATGCGCCGGAGCACCTCGGGGGCGTCGGCGGGTTGGATGAGACGCAGTTGCAGGTTGGCGCGGGTCGTGATCTGCACGTAGCCGGTCGTGAGTTCCTGGGCGACGCCGGCCAGTTCGCGCAGTTGAAATGATTTCACCAGGCCGCCGGGAATGCGCAGCCGGCACATGAAGGCTTCCTTCTGCGGCGTCAGGTAGAACAGCCCGTGCCACTTGAAACGAAAGATGTTTTCCTTCTCGGGCGGTTTGTTCGCCACGGCGTGTTCCAATAAAACGGGGTAAGCATCGAGTGGATGCAGCTCCCGTTTGATCCGCTCTTCCGGGATCAAGGACGCAACATCGGGCTGCGCCGGAGCGGCCACCGGATTGGGCGCGACATCGGCGAAGGTGAAGCCGCGTTCCCGCAAGCCGGCGAACATCCCCTCGAGATACGCCTTCTGTTCGGCGCTCAGCTTTTGTCCGGCGATTTCGGTGAAAGGAAGCGATTTCATGCGGGTTGAAGGTTGCCCGTGGCACGTCGGAAGTGTGCCGAAGGCAAGGGAGCTTCGACAAACTGCAAACTGCAACCTGCCGCGTTTGAAGGAAATTTAATAAACATCGCGCTGATAACGTTTGTCTGTTTTCAACCTCTGCACGTATTCGTCCGCCTGGTCCTTCGTCCTGCCACCGGCGCTCTGGACCACCTCGTGCAGCGCGGCGTCCACGTCCTTCGCCATTTTTTTGGCGTCGCCGCAGACGTAAACGTGCGCGCCGCGTTCCAGCCATTCCCAGAACTCCCGGGCGTGTTCCCGCATCCGGTGCTGGACGTAAATTTTTTCTGCCTGATCGCGTGAGAAAGCGGTCTCCAGGCGCGTCAACGCGCCGCCGGCCAACAGGGCTCCCAGTTCTTCGCGATAGAGAAAATCGGCGGCGCGGCGCTGATCGCCGAAGAAAAGCCAGTTCGGGCCTTTGGCCCCGAGGGCGCGCCGTTCCTCGAGGAAAGCGCGAAACGGCGCGATGCCGGTTCCGGGACCGATCATGATGATCGGCGTGTCGCCCCCGGCGGGCAGTCGAAAGCCGTGTGAAGTCTGTACGAAGATCGGCACCGGCGTGTCATTCAACACGATGCGGTCGGCGAGAAAACAGGAACAAACGCCTTTTCTGGGCCGGCCGTGGGCTTCAAACCGCACCACCGCCACGGTCAAGTGCGCCTCTGCCGGATGCGCCTTTGGGCTGGAGGCGATCGAATAGAGGCGAGGCTGCAACTTGCGCAACAAGGCCACGAATTCCCCTGGTGAAAATGCGGCCGAACCGCAGCCGCGGAGCAGGTCCACGATGTCGCGGCCCTGCAGCCATCGGTCCAATTCACCTTTCTTGTCTGCCGCCAACAAAGCGAGCAGTTGGGAATTGCCGGACCGTTCGGCCACGGCCTGGATCAACGGCGGTGGCGGTTGAGTAATCGCGTAACATCGCAGCAGCGCCTCGTGCAGGTTGAGGGCATTGCCGGCCGGGTCCGCAACCGCTTCCTCACCCTTGCAGCCGAGGGTCGCCAGGAGTTCCTCCACCAAAACCGGGCAATTGGTCGGCATCACGCCGAGCGCATCGCCTGCCTCGTAAATCAAACCCGAACCTTCCAGTGAAATCTCCAAATGACGCGTGTCCTTGGCGGAGTCGGGGCCGTTAAGTTTGCGGTTGACGACCAGTCTGCCGGGAAAGGGGTTGATACGATTGTAACGGAGGGCAGGCGCGCCATCCGTTTCGTGCCTCGAAGGACCGGCGTCCAGTTCGGTCCTCATTTCAATCGAGGAGTCGTCGCCCTGGATTTCGGGCAGGCGCGACGCCGGCCCTGTTTTTTTCAATTTCGGCCACAGCTCTTCCATCCATTTCTTCGCTGTTGGCTCGTAATCGACGTCGCATTCCCCGCGCGGAACAAGGCGCCGGCCACCGAGTTGTTCGAGGCGTTCGTCGAACTTCCTGCCCGCGCCGCAGAAGTCCGAGTAATTCCGGTCGCCCAACCCGAGCACGGCGTACTGGAGATGATCGAGTTTCGGCGCGTCGGCCGAGTTCAGAAACTGCCAGAACGCGGCCGCGTTGTCGGGCGGATCTCCGTCGCCCCAGGTGCTGGAGACGATGAGGAGGCGGGAGGCATTGGCGAAATTGGCCTTTTGGTAATCGTTCAAGGGGAACACGCGGGGGGCAAATCCGTGTTGGCCGGCCTCCGCGGCGAACCGTTTGGCCAGGCCCTCGGCGGCGCCGGTCTGGCTGCCGAACATCACCAGCAGCGGCTCTGTTTTCCTGTCATCCCGCGAGCGAGCGTTGGAGGTTTCCGGGACGTTGGCATCCGCGAACAATCCGGCGAGATAACCGTTGAGCCAGGCCCGTTGTTCGGTCGTGAATGGCGCCGTGCTGGGGATGCAGGGAACGGGAAGTCCCGGACTCGGTTCGGTGGTGGGCTTCGGCTGAGGCACGAGTCAATGGAAGGGATCATTCAGGCCGCGGGCTTTTCCATCGCCAATCCGCCGGCGGACAAATTCATGGCCCACTCGCGGAGTCTCGCAGACGGATTCACGGTCGCGGCGATGGCCAGGGCTGTTCATACAGTTCATTGCTATTGCAGAGGTCATGCCATGACCTGATCAGGCGCAAACAAAGCCGGCGCAGAAAATTGAAACTTCCCATGAACGACATTCATGATGCAATTTAGCGACGAATGATGGGGTGCAGGCGCGGCGTTTCCGGCTCGGGAATGAGGATTCCTCTTCAAATCAGGATCATGGTTCGCCGCGCATCGCCGCCTCCGTTCCCGAGGTCGGCGGGATGTCGCGTTTTGGCCAGTTTGTCCAAATTGACTCGGCGGCCCTCTCCCCCCAGTGGGGGAGAGGGACGGGGTGAGGGGGTGCGCTGGTTCATGGAGAGCCCCCGTTCGCTTTTCCCGAGTGCATTGGGATCATGAACCTGTTCGTCCTCGTGCTCGTCGTCCTCCTCGTCCTCGAAGTCAACCTATCCGATCGAGGACGAGGACGAGGACGAAAGGGTGGTTCATGGGAAGCCCTCACGACTTTTTCGTCGCGCATTGGGACCACAAACCGATTGGACAATTTCATGTCGCATATGCGACACGAATCTGTCCGAGTGCTTTGTACGGTTCATGGGTAGTCGTTCGCTGGCATTACCCAAATCTGGCCGTCACGGAGTTGCACGGGAAAGCGCGCCAGCGGGCGTGGCGGCGGGCCGGCGAGAACCCGGCCGTTTTCGACGCTGAAGAAACCTTCGTGACAGGGACAAACCAGCAGGTTTTTCTCGGGATTGAAGTGCACCGGACACCTCAGGTGAGTGCAGCTCTGGGAGTACGCCGCAAACCGGCCGGGCGCGAGGCGAATCAAAATGCACGGGTCGTCTTCGGTCGGGTAACGAAACAATTTCGTGCCGCCGACCGGTATTTCCTCGATGCGCGCGACGAATGCGGGAAGGGCGGCGACGCGCGGCGCGAACAGTTTGCCCTTGGCGAGCCAGGTTGCTCCGAAGACCGCGGCGGAGCAACAGGCGAATTTGGCGAACTGCCGCCGCGTGACGCGAAGTTCTTCCGACTGGCGGATCGGGTAATCGGCTTTCCAGTGAGGCTGGTCGCTCATCTGATTATTGGGAGGCGCACCTTCGAGGAGGAAAATGACGAAGTCCGAATGACGAATGACGAAAGAATGACGAATGACGAAAGAATGACGAATGACGAAATCGATACTGCCGCAGTCGCGGTTCCTCTGGTTTTCTGGATCGGGATTTGCTTCGTCATTCGGATTCAGACATTCGTCATTCCCAACTCATCGCAGATGGCCGCATCCGCTGCGTCCGGAGCCCCGGCCCGCGCGGTCAGCCGCGTTTTATCATCCGCGGTTTCCGCAGGCAGAAAATCGGCGATGTCGAGGGACAAGTGATCATTCTCCGGGGCGGTCATGATGTTGACCTTGGTGCGCACCGTTTGATGGCCGAAGCGAAATTCGTTCAGCGGTTTTTCCCGGCGATACTTTTCGACATACCCGCGCGGGCCGTAGAAGAGCGCGCCGCTCGGGCAGACGCTCGCGCACATGGGCTTCTTGCCGACACGGGTGCGGTCGTAACACAGGTCGCACTTCATCATCAACTCATAACGCGTCGGCATCCTGGGCACGCCGAACGGGCAGGCGAGGACGCAGTTCGAACAGGCGATGCAGCGGGGTTTGGCGGCGCTGAGGACGACGCCGCGATCGTCCTGCTTGATGGCGTCCGCGGGGCAGACGCGCGCGCAAGTCGGGTTTTCGCAGTGCAGACAAACAACCGGCGCGGTTTGCACGCCCGTGGCGCGGTCCACGTAATCGAGATGAATCAGCGGCACGCCGCGGTGCGTCTCGCATTCGCCGCACGCCTGCACACACGCCTGGCAACCGATGCAACGCGACGGATCGAGGAAAAATTCGTAGTCCTCGTTCATTGGGGAATCATCATGTCTTCAAGGAGATTTCTTGCCATTGGCTTGTGGTGCCAGGTTTGGTCGGCGCGTCTGCGACCTTCTCGATCCTGCAGGCGCAGACTTTGAATTCGGGGATTTTCGAAATTGGATCGAGCGCGCGGTGGGTGAGTTGGTTCGCGGATTTTTTGCCCGGCCAATGATACGGAATAAATACCGTGTCGGGGCGGATGCTTTTGACGATCAGCGCCGGCAGGGTGATTTCGCCGCGGCGCGTGGCGACTTTCACCAGGTCGCGGTTCCTGATGCCGAGCTTTTCCGCAAGCCGTGGGTGCATTTCGCACAACGGCTCCGGATATTGGTCCACCAGGCTGCCCAGGCGCCGCGTCTGCGTGCCGCTCAGGTATTGCGACACGACACGACCGCTCGTGAAGAGAACGGGATATTCATCGTCCACGTCTTCGGCAGGGGGACGGTAGTCGAACGCGTGGAACCTGGCCTTGCCGTCGTGATGATGAAACCGTCCACCTTCGAAGAGGCGCGGCGTGCCGGGATGTTCGGGGGCGGGGCAGGGCCAGAAGACACCGAAGTCGCGCTCGATCTTTTCGTAATTCATCCCGCTGTAATCAATCGGTCCGCCTTTGGTTGCGGCGGCCAATTCGTTGAAAATCTCCTCCGGCTGTGTGTAGCTGAATGACGTCCCGTGCCCGAGCCGGGCGGCGAGGTCGCAAATGATTTTCCAGTCCGCGCGAGCGTCGCCGGGCGGCGTGACCGACTGCCGCAGTCGAACGCAGCGGCCTTCCCCGGTGGTGACCGTGCCTTCGTCCTCCTCCTGCAAGGAACCGGCGAGCACGACGTCCGCGTAATGCGCCGTCTCGCTCAGGAAAAAATCAATCGCGCAGTAAAACTCGAGCTTCTCCAACGCGGCCCGCGTGCGGTTGGCGTCCGGGAGTGAAACCAACGGATTGAAACTGATGCTGATGAGCCCCTTGATTTCGCCTCTTTCAATCGCGTCAAAAATCTCGCATGCGGAGAGGCCCTGCTTCGGCAATTCATTCTCCGCGACGCCCCAGAATTGCGCGATGAACCGGCGATGTTCCGGCTGGTTGATGTCGCGGCCGCCGGGGAGCTGATTGCAACGCTGGCCGTGTTCGCGTCCGCCCTGGCCGTTGCCCTGGCCGGTAATGGTGCCGTAGCCGCAGCCCGGTTTGCCGATGCGGCCGGTGGCCAGCACGAGGTTGATGTAGCTCAGGACGTTCTCCACGCCTTTGGTGTGATGTTCGACGCCGCGCGCGTGAAGCAGCATCGAGGTCCGGGCCGGTCCCCAGATCTCCGCCGCCTTCACGATGCTGCGCGCGGGGACGCCGGTGATCCTTTCCGTGAGGGACGGCGTGTATTTTTTGATCAGATCGCGAACCTTGTCGAAGTCGTGCGTGTGGTTCGCGATGAACTCTTCATCGATACAACCGTCCCCCAGCATCACGTGCAGGATGCCGTTTGCCAGCGCGCTGTCGCGGCCGGGACGCACCGGCAGAAAAAGGTCGGCGGTCCGCGCGATGGGGGTGATGCGCGGATCGATGACGATGATCTTGGCGCCGTTGTCGCGCGCGCGCCAGACGTAATCGGTCAGGATGGGGAAACATTCGGCGATGTTGGCGCCGGCGATGAGCAGTGCCTGGGCGAGCGGGATGTCGCTCCAGGGATTGGCGGCGCGGTCCACGCCGAACGCCAGGCGGTTCGCGGCGCCGGCGCTGACCATGCAAAGGCGGCCGTTGTAGTCGATGTTGGCGGTTTGCAGGGCGACGCGGGCGAATTTGCCGTTGAGATAGGCCTTCTCGTTCGTCATCGAAGCGCCGCCCAGGAAGGCGAAGGCGTCTTTGCCGTGGCGGTTTTGAATGGCGCGGACGGCCTCGACGGTCCGGTGGAGCGCCTCATCCCAGGTGGCGTGGCGGAAGCCGGTTTGCGCGCGAATGAGCGGTGAGAGGAGGCGGTCGGGATGCGCGTTCTGCAGGTAGCGTTTCACGCCTTTCGGGCAAAGCTTGCCTTGATTGACGGGAAACTCCTCCCAGGGCTCGAAGCCGATGACCTGGTTGTTTTTGACCTTGAGTTGAATGCCGCATTGCACGCCGCAGAAACAGCAATGCGTTTTCACGAGCTTGTCCGGCGCGCCATTGTCCCAGCCACCCGGCGGTGTGTAGGCGGGAGTGGGACCGTAGCGGGCAACGTATTCTTCCTCGGCTAAGACCAACTGTGCCATGCGCTGCCTTGGGTTTGTCTCATTTCGTCATCGCCGGACGGGAGCGGGGACGGTAGAGGGCGTAGATGTCGGTTTGATGACGGTTTCCCTGTCTGGCGCGGGTCGAGGCTGACCGGCCGAAAGCAGGGCTGCTGAGACGGTCGGAACTCTTCCCCAGCCGGACTTCATCCACGAGATCGGCGACGCTTTGGAGAACGCGCGTGGGCTGATACACATAGTCACCGATCTCCTCCAGAGGCGTCGAACCCGTCATCACGAGAAACGCCTGCATCCCGATTTCAATCGCGCCGCGGATGTCGGTGGCCATGGTGTCGCCGATCATCACGGTCTGATCGAGTTGACCGTGGAATCCTTCGCCGAGTTTTTTGCGGGCGCGGTGGAACATGTAGGCGTTCGGTTTCCCGAGGTAGTAAGCGCGCCGCCCGGTGCTCGCCTCCAGAAACGATGCGGTGGCGCCCGCGCCCGGCCGCGTTTTATCCGCCGAAACCGGACACCAGTTGTCGGGGTTGGTGGCGAGCAGGCGGGCGCCGCGCTCGATGAACTCGTGCGCTTTGGCAAGCTTCTCGGTCGTCGCCGCGCCTTCGCCCACCACGACGTAATTGGGTTGAATGGCGTCATTCGCAATCTTTTTCTCGTGCAGCGCGGCGGCGAGTCCGCCCTCGCCGATGACGAATGCGGTGCAATCGGGATGAGTCTCGCTGAGAAAATCGGCCGTATTCATGGCGGACGTGTAGAAGTGCCGCGGGCCGAGTCCGCCAATGCCCAGGTGCTTGAGTTTCACCGCCAGATCCTCGGCGGTGGGCGCCGAGTTGTTCGTCAGAAAAAGAAAAGGCGTGCCGGTGGCCGCCATCGCCTCCACAAACTCCCGCCCGCCGGCAATGAGATGGTTCTCCCGGTAGATCACGCCGTCCATGTCGATGAGGTATCCGGTTTTCATGCAGCCCGGTCAGCGCCCCAGCGTTTTGCCCTGGCTCAACGCCAGCAGGCGCCGGCGGCAGGCGGGACAAATGTCCTGATAATGAACCTCGCCGCGGGACGTGGCGAAGCGGTAGTTGAAGCCGAGTTGATCGAGCACCTCTTTCAAGTCGTCGAGGTGCATCTGCGACGCGAAGCCGTCGCCGCAGCCGTGGCAATGCGCCTGCGGCCCGGTCGCTCCCGCCGCTTTATAGAGTGACACGCAGAGTCCGCAGGCCCTTTGGAACAGGTGAAACAATTTCCCGAACGGGAGATAAAACAGGAGCGCAATGACGCTCGCGGCGTGCGCCACTGCCACGGCGCTGTGCCCGCGCCCGGCCATGAACCGGTAGCTCACGGTCAGCATCAAACCGGTCGAGGTGACGAAGAAAATCAGCAGGAGCGGCAGAATGTCTCCGGAAAATGTCTGCACTGCGCGCTCGCCGGCGTTGACGCAACGACGGATGGCGGCCATCACGAGGCCCGCCGTCACGGCGACGGCGCAAAGGTTCAGCAGGTTGAAGACGACAAACGCCAGCGCGCCGCGAACACCGAACGAGCCCGCGTCGAACCCGAGCAGGTTGACCCGATAAATCTCGGCGTTATCCCCGGACGGCTCGAAATGGACCCAGCCAAACACGAGCGGGAAGGTGATGGCAAACGCCAGCGTGCAACCGCCCGACAGACAGAGGTGCATGATCCAGCGATAGACGCTGCGGCGGCGGATGAAGTTTTGAGCGACGAAACCGGTGGCGAAGGCGCGGACCGCGGTCCATCCGCCGGACGCGGGGGTGAAGTCATTGACGCGTTGAAATGTCAGCGCGTTCCTGCGCGAGACATGAGGCGTGATGCGTGGAACAGAAGTCCCGTGGTGTTTGAAAAACAGTTCCAGGCCGCGTTTGAAATAGAGGCGGGACGGCGGACGTTGTGCCCAGACAGCGAAACGGTACGCGACGGCAAAGGCGGCGAGCACGGAACCGGTCGCATACCAGATCAGCGCCGGGTCAAAATGCTTCAGTCGTTGCGAGCCCAGCCAGACGCCCGCGACGACAACCAGCGCGGCGATCGCTCCGGCAAACAACGATTTGTGGTCCAAACGTCTTATTAACATTCGTCACGAGTCGAACGAGCAATTGAGGGGCCGGAGGCTGGAATGGCCAATTTCGTTATTTTAATCGGCCGGATGAATGGCGTTCATGGCCCGCTGGAGTTCACTGAAAACCGCAGACGAAAGCTCCGGAAAACCGCCGGCAGATCGTCGCAGCGTGACAAACGTCCGTTCTGGAGCTGCCGAAGAAATCCAAAAGGGATGTCCCCTTTTGAACAGGCTGGCCAAAACGTCCGGGTACCTCTATGGTGCTACCCGCAATTTAAGTGATCTGATAAACAATGAATTGCAGGTGACGTTCAGCGTGGATGCGCTTAATGAACGGAGCAACGGCACCCGCACGGCCGCAATGACGGGAGCTGGCAAGAGAAATTTAAACACTTAAGGGTCCGCGGCCTCGACCTGTTTCGGGGCTGGTGTTTCGGGGAAGAACAATTTCGCGCGGAATTATTGGAACAAATGAGCGACAAAATGGGGACGCACCATGGTGGGCCTGAACGGAGCGAAATTGCCGAAGCCAGAGCGCAACGTATCCTCAGCGAGGAGTTGAAGCGACGGGGGTGGGACGCGGAGAAGACCAGGATCGCGCGGCGCTTGCGGAGCGAGACGACGATGACGTCGAGTTGGATTGCCGGCTACCTGCAGATGGGCGTGGCGGGTTACGCGGCGAAATGCCTGCGCCCGCGATGAGGAGAACAACATGCGAATCTTCGGGACCCCTTTACGGGTGGAGCAGTGTTGCCGCGACAACTTACCAGTAAGCCGCGCCTTCCGGGCCAATGATTGGAATGCTGCCCCAGTAAAAGATTAGGCTGTCCCAACCGTCCACCCACCAATCGACGTCCGCTTCGTACACGACCCAAGCGCCCCCTGCGCCAGGATAATTCTTGAAGGTGAACCTGTCCACCCGACCTCCCTGCAGAAGCGGTCCGGCGTCTCCCACCTCTTCGTAGCTTGAGAAAAGGCCGTTCACCGGTTCGAACATCACAGGATCCCAATATTCTTGACCCCAATGTAATGGTTTCCATCCGTTCTTCAGTCTCACGAACCATTTGTCGGTACCGCTCGCCTGCGTCGGATTGTAGAATCGCCTATGATGAGCACCGTATCTCACTATATTCAGGTAAGGGTTAGCGTTAGTCCTAACGAAACTCTTGCACCAATCGTCGTTGCTGGCGTCTGAGCACCGTGCGCCCACGACGCCGGGATGTATGTAGTCGTCCACATACTGGATCACTCGTCGCTGGTAAAACTGGACCGGGTAAGGTTCGGACTGGGTCCCATCACTCCTGATGACGACGATCTGGGCGGGCTGGTCGAGGTAACCAGGTACCGGGCCATTAAGCTTGGCCAGGATAACGTTGGTGGTCCAAGTCTTGAGGCCGGGAAATGTGGAACGGTAAATAACCAAGTCAGTATCGGAAAAAGCAATCCACTCACCAGGTTTCAGGATCGAGGCATCCAATACGGTTAGCGAAAAATAGGTGCCCATGGCTGGATTCATAAGCAGTCGCACGTCCCCCTCCTTGTCGCCAAAGCTGCACCCGAAAATCGCGATCATTTCGTTTGCGCCTGGGGAAATCGAGCTGCCGTTCAGAAACAAAACGGTCGGCTTGACACAATGATAGGTTACATCAATCACTTTTTCGAGCTCAGCAATGCGGCTTGAATAGGGGTTTCTCATGGGCGATGGCGAACCTGAAGGAGGTTGCTTTATTTGGCTCCGCAGTTCTCCAAGCTCCTTCCGCACTGCTGCTTCGAACCCACCCGCCGCCTGCATTCGAATGGCGCGGGCGATCACCTGTTCATTTTGCCTGGCTATGCGGCGCTTCTGATCTCTGAGGAATGCTTCCTGCAGCGTCGTAAGGTTTGTGTTTTGTGCGGTGTTCTCGACGTCGGAGCGAATCCATTTGGGAAGGTCATCAATCGCGCGAACCTGGAGAACGCGAGTTGAGCCCTCAATAGTCGCTCGATCTGGTTGTCTGCTGCTGATGATGCACCCTGGAAGCGCGAGGGCGACGACAAGAGTAACGATCCAGTGTTGGTTCTGCTTGGACTGTTTTGGATGCATATTCTTGAAATAGGAATAGGTGTCGTCAACAAGGTTTGGCTTCTCCGCGACTCGCTGGCCCCTTTGCCCAAACGCGTTCGATTTCACTGATTAAGTTGGCGGCCCAAAGCGATGTGGGAGTGGACAAAGAACAGTTGTTTAAAGAAATTAGATCGACGCATCTTGTATGTAAGCTGCGGTATTCGGTTCATTGTCCCATAATCGTCCCTTAGATGAGAGATTATGTCATCGATTCAGTTTGATTCATGCTTCTACCAGTTCACCGGCTTTAATATCGGGCCGACAATGTGTCCGTGAGACCCTGCTGGTTCGTGTGCTATGTCATGCGTGAAGTGAGCGCCGTACCAGATCACTACATCCTGGTTTTGGATGGATTCACCGTTAACCCAGTTGTCAAGGCCAGCCTCATAAGGCGGTCCAACAGCGGTGACACCATCGTCGATTTCCGACCCACGATATCGGAGAATCCACACGTCACCCTTCGGAAACGGCCAATCTGGCGAGGAGGTCGCTACGCCATCATCAGGGCCCGGAATGATTTCGTAGCCTTCCCCGGTGGTTGCATTTTCCACCCGCCATTTCCTATGGCGCGCCGGGCCACGCGGGCGCGCAATTTCGTAGTACTTGTTGTGCCATTTGGAGGACCCGACAAGCGGCGGATCGTTAAACTCACGCACGCGGTTGTTGCCCGGAGTCCGAATGTCGAAATCCAACCGCCAATAGGCATGGTGATGGTGGACATTGCAGACGCAGGAACTCGACACCGCCGAGAACCCGAACCGCGGCCGGATCGTTCCGTTGGCATGGAATCGCCATTCGCTCACATATCGATACCAACCGGCTTGCATTTCGCACACGAGGACAACCTCCAGCCCCCGAACATAAATTGCAGTTCCAAGGAAATTGCCCGTGTCCGATCCGCTGTCGAGGATCGTCTGCGCGGGAGTTGGACATAAACGAAAACCTGGCGCAACGTCCGCTCCAGTCGCTTGAATCATTCCTTCTTCCTTTTGCCAGTCGCGGTACGGGCCGCAGGCATTCCCATTGTATTTCACGTTAAGGATGGGAACATGAGCGCGGTACAACAGACGCTTGCCGCGATAGTCCACAAAACGCAATTCCACGCCTGATCCGTTCGTGCCCGAGGATGCGGCCGGCCGAACAGCAAGGAATTTCCAGAGTGTCGTGTTGCCCTGTCTGACGGTGATCCAGACCTGGCCAGCCACATTGCTGGCCGAAGGCTGACTGGCATAAGGAAGCCCGCAAATTGGATTGTGGGCCTGTGCAGTCGGCGGTGCGTTACGATCAAAACGAATAACGGATCGCCGACTCATGTTCACTCCCACGATTTCGTGATGGTGCTCGCCTTTGGTCGGCAACAACCCGACCGCAATAATCCGCTCGGTTCTCCCGTCAGGCTGCGGTTCACCAAGCAGTGGCGGCATTGGGGGATAAGGCTGGAGCCGCCGTTCCCGAATGCCTGGTCCTATTTGTTTGTCGCGCGCCAGAATTTTGACCGCTTCGGCAAACTCCTCCTGCGTCGGCAAGGGTTGGCTGGCGGATTCAGTGATTAGAACATTGCGCGGTCGGCTCAGCCGACCATCTACGATAAGCGTACGGTTGTTTGTGTAATCGTAGAAGACCGCGCGGTAACGGCTGGGAGACACGGGCGGACGTGCCACTTTGAGTTCGCCATCAGCCTCCGCTGGCACAATGGAAATCAGTCGATGCCGGGTTTTCTGGAGTTGTTTTTTGATTCCGGTCATCTGCATGAGGCCGCGCGCAATATCGTCGAGGGCGATTTGGCTCGGACCGACTGGCGTGACCTTCACACTCAAGTCGGAGTCTCTATTGGGTTGGTCATTTGGGCCGTTGGCTTTCCCTCGTTTCATAAGGTCACAGTTTCTCCGTTTAAGTTCGCATGCCAAAGTTGGTTGCCACAGCTTTACTCAAAGGCTGTTTGTTGATCAGCGCCCAAGACGGCACACTCTATTTATGGACATATGGACACGGAAGAAAAGGTGGAAATCTTACAAAAAATATTTTATGCCATCGCAGTCCTCTTGGCATTCAATAACATCGGTTTGGGGAAAAGGTGGACGGGGTTAGAGGGGCCGAGAGGAGAGGGGTCAGTCCTCACTATTGACACTTTTGCTCCTTTTGCGTTGCCAATATAGTGGACGCGTTGGGCACGAACAGCTATACGTATTGGGCGGGAGTTTCCGTGCGCACCGATGATAGGCCGTTTCGCCAGTGTGACCAACTATTACAACAGCCATAGCGCTCTCGCGCATGGCGGACAAGTTCAGCGCGATTGCGAAATGACGTTGAGCGCGTCCAGGCGGGGAGCGTTCACCTTTTGTTTCGAGCCATCCGGCCAGATCACAGTGGCTTCCTCGACGCGGTCGGCCTTGCCGAGGCCGAACGTGACGGGCAATTCCGATTGCGAAAGGTAGCCGCGCGTCGGCATCACCTGACGCCAAAACGTCCGGCCATTGACGCGAACTTTGAC
>WNGF01011357.1_pt1 | contig 15132 bp, 14 predicted proteins | sample 5400641 | NCBI WGS metagenome assembly WNGF01 (sample SAMN13153371, study PRJNA577476) | soil metagenome | isolation source: 80 cm soil or saprolite under grassland replicate 2 | place: USA:California | collected 2016-06-15
CTGCTACCAGAAGACCTGGCATAGCAGACCCGCTGGCGACCAATGACCAGCAGACGTGCACGCAACTCGTCCAAACACTTCCCTAACGGAACCCTAGATGGTGCCCTCGGCCTCGTGAGCTGTCCACCCGGCACCGGCCAGGGCGTTGATGGCGACCGCGAGCGCCTCCCGGCCGGCGACCCACACATGCAGGTTCCCGCTGCCGCCCTGCAGCTCGTGATCGATGTTGAGGTCCTCGACGTTGACGCCGGAGGCTCCCAGTATCCGGAACACCGCGGCCAGGCTCCCCGGCCGGTCGGCGATATGGACCACCAGCTCACGCAGCCCCCGTGGGGACGAGCCGGGCTTGGTGGGGATGTGGAGCCGCGCGTTGCGGGCCTCGCCGAGCACTTCCCGCAGGCCGTCGTTGTCGCCGCTGGCGACCAGCTTGCGCAGCACCGACAGGCGGTCGCCAAGCGCGTCCAGCGCCGCGACGATGCTCGGAGCGTTGGTGGCGCAGATGTCGACCCACAGATCCGGATCGCTGGCCGCCACCCTGGTGGTGTCCCGGAATCCGCTCGCCACCAGGCTCCGCAGCGCGGCCGGCGCCCGCACCTGCGCCACCGCGCCCATCAGCGCCGTCGCGGCGAGCTGGGGCAGGTGGCTGGCGAAGGCCACCACCTGATCGTGGAGCTCGGGGTCAAGGATCAGCGGCCGAGCGCCGAGGCCTCGCACGAACCGGGTCATGCGCCGCAGCGCGGTGTGATCGACCTGGGCGGCGGGCGTGAGGACCCAGGCCGCTCCGTGGAACAGGTCAGCACGTGCCGCCTGCGCCCCGCGCTGCTCGGATCCGGCCATGGGATGTCCCGGCACCACGCGGCCGAGATTTGTGGACAGACTTGCAAGTTCCGCTAGAAGGTGTGATTTCGTGCTGCCGACATCGCTGAGGATCGCAGCCGGGTTCGCCGCGTGAGCGCGAGCGAGCACCTCGGCCAGGGCGCGAACGGGGGTCGCCGCAACCACCAGGTCCGCGCCCTCGGCCGCCTCCTCCACCGAGCGTCCCCGTTCGGTCACCGCGTCCATTCGGTACGCGTCCCGCAGTTCCCGCCGATCGGCATCGACGCCGACGACCTCCGGCACTCCAGCGGCGCGAGCCGCCAGCCCCACCGACGCTCCGAGCAGGCCCGTCCCCACGATCGCGAGCCGTTGTGGCCATTTCGAGGTGGTCGCCATCTCGCTCACCCGCGCACGCCAGCCACTCGCTGTCCTTGCCTGCCCGCGCCGCGCCACCAGGCGTAGCCCGGCCACCGGACCGGGCTGTGCGGTAGGCGCATGTTCTGGGGCTGGGTCGAGCGTGGAGCCGCGCAGGTCGGCGCCTCGTTGACGATGTGGTGGTTCACCGGTTCGACTCCATGGGACTGCCTCAGTTCAGACACATATTGCTAGGGAGATTTATCGACTTAGTGATTTATCGCCTTGGTGGCGAGGCGACAGTAATCAGAGCCCGGCTGCCCGATAGAGGCCACGGACCTCCTCGGGACGCAGTGAGCGATACTCCCCGGGCGCGAGACCAGTCAGCCGCAGCGGCCCGATGGCGGTGCGTACCAGGCGCCGCACGGGGGCACCGACCTCCTCCAGCATGCGGCGAACCTCTCGCTTCCGTCCCTCGACCATGACCACCTCGACCATCCGGCGCCGACCAGAGCCGGCCACCACCCGGGCGCGTTCGGCGCGGGCCAGACCGTCGTCGAGCTCGACTCCCTGCTGGACGCGCCTCACCGCGTTCCCTGGCAGCCGCTCGACCTCAGCAAGGTACCGCTTCTGGACGCCATAGCGAGGGTGCGTGAGGCGATTGGCGAGCTCGCCGTCATTGGTCAGCAGGATGAGCCCCTCAGTGTCCCGATCGAGCCTGCCGACCGGGACGACGCGCGGGTCCTCGGGGACGAACTCGACCACCGTGGGCCGGCCCTGTGGGTCGTCGACGGTGCTCACCACGCCGAGCGGCTTGTTCAGCATCCAGTAGCGCAGCCGCTCGTCGATCACGACCCGCGAGCCGTCCACCTCGACCCGGTCGTTGGCCGGGTCCACGCGGCGGCCCATCTCCTCCACGACTTCGCCGTCGACCGCCACCCGCCCGGCGCGGATCAGCTCCTCGACCGACCGCCGGGACCCCAGGCCGGCCGCACTCAGCGCCTTGTTCAACCGGATCCCCTCGGCGCCCTCCGCCCGGTCGGAAGCCCCCTCCGCCGACTTCACGGCCCCTTGCGCCCTCGCGCCGGAATCCGGCCGGGGAGCGCTCGCCCGGGTTGCCGGACCGGCCCGACGGGCACTACCGGCTGTCCGGCTCGAGCCGGAGTCCGGGCGGCTGGCACGAGAGCCTCTCGGACCGGAACCGGGTTGCGCCCGGCCCGCCCGAGCCGAACCGGATGATCCCCGGCCCGAGCCCGCCCGAGCCGAACCGGATCCTCCGGGATCCGACCGGACTCGACCCGAACCAGTCCGAGCCGAACGCCCTCGAGCGGCATCCGATCGGCTGTTCTCGCCCGAATCGCGAGGACGAGAGCGACGGGGCTCGTCGCGGCCTGGACGGCCAGTGGTGGACCCCCGCTGCGACCCGGCGCGCCCGCTCCCTCCCGCTGGAGTGCCGCGGCTGGCCGGCCGCGCCGCTCGACCGTTACGCTCCGGCCGGCCGCCGGCGCCTGATGCGCTCGCCCGGCGCGGTGTCACATCTGCTCCAGCAGGTCCATGAGGTCCACGCCTTCGGGAAGGTAATCCTTGATCGGTGGCAGCTGGTCCAGACCGTTCAGGCCGAGTTGCTCGAGAAATGCGGGCGTCGTGCCGTACAGAGCCGCCTGGCCCGGTCCCTCCTCATGCCCGACCTCGTGGATCAGACCCCGGGTGGCCAGGGTCCGGAACACGCCATCGACGTTCACGCCGCGCACCGCGCCCACCTGGTGCCGGGTCACCGGCTGCCGGTAGGCGACCACCGCCAACGTCTCGAGCGCCGCCCGCGTGAGCCGGCTCTGCTGCCCTGCTCGAAGATACGCGTCGACCACGTCGCGGGCCGCGGGATGGGTATAGAGCCGCCAACCGCCGGCCACCGCGCGCAGGACGAATCCTCGCGCCTGGCCCGCGTACTCCCCGGCGAGGTCGATCAGCAGCGCCTCCACCTCCGTGAGGCGGGCGCCCACGAGCTCGGCGAGCGTGGCCGCCGGAACCGGCTCGTCGGCCACCAGCAGGATCGCCTCGAGGCCGCGGCGCGTCCAGCCGGCGTCGTCGAGCTCGACCGCCTCCAGGGCCTCGTCCGCCGGCCAGGCGTCGGCGGCGCCCAACTCTGGTCCGGCGGACGCGACCACGTCCTCATCCGGACCTTCCTCGCCTTCGCTCGCGGTGCCAGCGGCAACATCCCCGTCATCGGCGACCACCGACTCCGGCGGGCCGAGAGGCTCGGCCGGCCACGATGTGTCGGGCGCAGCCGAGGAGGGGCCACCGTGGGCAGCGGCCGCGGACCTCTCCCGCTCGGCCGCCGACGGATGGGTGGGAGAGCTCTCGGCGGATGGGCCTGCCGGGTCGGGTGACGGGCGATCGGTCGAGGCGGGATCGGGGTCCGTGCTCGACTCAGGCGCAACAGGGGACGAGGGGTCGTCGCTGTCGGGCGCGCTCATGCTGGCTCCTCGACCATCAGGTCGTCGATCTCGGTGCCGGTGCCGCCGGTCCACCGGATAGTGATCGCGCCGAAGGTAGCGGTCTGCTCCAGCTCGATCAACGAGCGCTTGTAGAGCTCTAGCAGGGCGAGAAGGTTGATGACCACCTCGATTGCCGGCACGTTCCGACCCAGCAGGGCCTCGAACGTGGTCTCGCCGCCCCCGCGGAGCCGCCCGGCCAGCTCCGTCACCGCCTCGCTGACCGTGAGCCGTGGCGGGGCGATGTGATCGGTGCTGACTTCCGGCACCGGCGCCGGCGTGAGGGCGGCAGCCGCGAGTCGCGCCAGGTCCTCGGGCCGGACGCCGATCAGCAGGTTCGGCGCGATGCGCTCCAGCAGGTCCTCGGCGCCCGGCCGTCTGGGCACGTACGCGGACTGCTCGGCCAGGCGCGCGCCGAACAGCGCGGCGACGTGCTTGTACGCCCGGTATTGCAGGAGCCTTGCGAACAGGAGGTCGCGCTCTTCGAGCAGCGTCTCGACCTCGTCGTCCTCGCCGTCCGGGCTGGGCAGCAGCCGAGCGGCCTTGAGCTCGAGCAACGTCGCGGCCACCACCAGGAACTCCGTGGCGACCTCCAGGTTCAGCCCGTGCATGCGCCTGATCTCGGCCAGGTACTCCTCGGTGATCCTCGACAGCGACACCTGCCAGATGTCCACCTGCTGGCGCGCGATGAGGTGAAGGAGCAGGTCGAACGGCCCCTCGAACACCTCGGTCCTGACCACGTAGTCCATTTGTCTATTTGCCCATTTGTCTACTCATAGCCTTGGCGATTAAGCGTTGAGTCGCCAAGGCTCTAAAGGATGCCAGCGCCTGCCGGCCGATCGCCGATCGTAGCCAGCCCGCGTTCACCGGACGACACCCCAACCGAGGCCACGACCTCAGAAGTCGAACCCTACCAGGCGGTAGACGAACCGGATGACCGCGTCGAAGAAGGGGGACAGCAGGCCAGGCGCGAAGATCAACAGTGCGAGGAGGATGAAGATCCCGTACTGGTCGAGGAAGTAGACGATCCCCTGGCGCCGTTGTGGCAACACGATCGACAGCAGCCGAGAGCCGTCCAGTGGCGGGATCGGCACGAGATTGAAGACGCCCAGCACGACGTTGAGGTTGACCAGTGTCTGCAGCAGGATCAGCGTGAACTCCGCGGTCCCACCGCGGAACAGCAGCAGCCGCAGGATCAGGGCGCTGAGCAGGGCGAGCACGAAGTTGGAGGCCGGGCCGGCCAGACCCACCATGGCGGCGCCCGCCCGCTGGCTCCGTAGCTGGTAGGGGCTGAACTGCACGGGTTTCCCCCACCCGAAGCCGGCCAGCACGAGCGCGATGCTGCCGAGCGGGTCCAGGTGGGCGATCGGGTTGAGCGTGAGGCGACCCTGCGAGCGTGGCGTGCGGTCGCCCTGCAATGTCGCGACGGCCGCGTGGCTGAACTCGTGCACGGTGATGGCCACCACCACGGCGATGATGAACGCGACGAACGCGAGCGGGTTGTCTCGTAGAAGGGTCAGGGGCGAACCCACGCCAAGGCCTCCGAACGGTTTCCACAGGATGTCGGGGTGAGCGCGATACTCTCAGCAAGGCGGCACCCAGCCGCCACCCTAGCATGGGCCGCGACCCAAGGTGGGGCGGACAGGCGAGGTCAGCGGCCGACGACTCTGTACACGAGCGGCGGAACGGGCACGGACCGGTCAGCCCAATCCAGCGCATCGAGCCAAGCATGGCGGCCGCCCGACCCACCGCCTCGGCGTCGACCGCGGCGAGCCAGCCGTCGACCGGGGCCGTGACGTCCCTGGACACCGGCGCCATCGGGAGCAATGAGAGGTCGTCGACCACGGCGGGATCACCGCCCTGCGCGTCGACGAAGCCGCGGAACCGCTCCAGCGCGTCGCCGCGCGCCAGCGCCTGGCTGGCACGCTTACGGCCGGCTTCGGCGGTCGGCACGATCCCAGCCAGGGCGGCGAGCTGCCCTGTCAACGTCAAGCAGAGGTCGAGCAGCCGACCGCGACGCTCACCCCGCAGGATCTCCACCGCCTCCCGGACCTCCACGGCGTTGCCGATCAGATCGCCGAGCGGTTGGCTCATGTCGCTGACCACCGCCGCCGTTCGGCGACCCGCCAGGGTGCCGAGCTCCACGCAGAGCCGGGCGAGATCGATCGCGCCCGTCGCCTCCTTCATGAACGCACCCGAGCCGGTCTTGACGTCCAGCAGGATGTTGGCCGCGCCTCCCGCAAGTTTCTTGCTCATCACGCTCGAAGCGATCAGGGCGGTGTTGGCGACCGTGCCGGTCACGTCGCGAAGGGCATAGATCGACTTGTCGGCGGGGACGAGGTCGGCGCTCTGTGCCGCCACCGCCAACCCCACCCGCTCGACCTGATCGAGCAGTTCCTCAGCGCTCCGCTCGACCCGGAAACCTGGGATCGACTCCAGCTTGTCGAGCGTGCCGCCGGTGTGCCCGAGCCCCCGGCCGGACAGCTTCAGCATCTTCATGCCGAGCGCCGCGGCGAGCGGCCCGACGACCAGGGTCGTCCCATCCGAGACGCCACCGGTGGAGTGCTTGTCGACCGTGGGGCCCTCCAGTCGGCTGAGGTCCAGCCGCCGGCCCGAGGCCACCATCGCCTCGGTGAGGGCTCCCGCCTCCTCGCGCGAGAATCCTTGGAGGTAGCCGGCCATGAGGAAGGCCGACATCTGGTAGTCGGGCAGCTCCCCTCTGGCGTAAGCGAGGACGAACGCGCGCAGCTCGGCGGCCGGCACCGCTCCCCCGTCGCGCTTGCGTGCGATGACCTCGACCGGTGTCACTACGACGAAAGTCGCTTCACCAGGGTGGCGTCGGCGCCATTCCGCTCCAGCTCCGACAGCACCTGCGCGAGCGCCTCCCGGACCAGCCGGCCGCGGTCAACCGCGATCCGATGCTGGCGCCGCAGCATCAGCCGGGCGTGCTCGAGGTCCATCAGCTCCTCAGCGGTGCAGTAGAAGGTGATCTTCTCCTCGTGGCGCTGGCGGCCACTGGACACCCGGTCCCGGGAGCCCTCGTCCGGCACGGTGTCGTCAGAGGCCGACCGCTTGGCTCCCCGCGCGCGCGAAGTCTTGTTCCCGTCGATCGATGTGACCCGGAACAGCTCGTCGGCGCCGGGTAGGCTGGCCCGACCCTTCATGACGCCAATACCTCCTTGGCCAGCTCGCGATAGGCGGTGGCGCCCGGAGACTCACCGGCGTAAGTGAGGATGCTCTCCCCCGCGACCGGCGCTTCGGCGAAGCGGATCGTCTTGGCGACAACCGTCCGGAAGACGCGGTCGCCGAACGCTTCCTCCACCCGGCCGAGCACCTCCCGTCCGTGGACAGTCCGTGCATCGTACATGGTCGCGAGCACGCCAACGATCTCCAGGCTTGGATTCAGGCGATCAGCAATCTTGGAGATCGTGTCCATGAGCAGGGCCATGCCGCGCAACGCGAAGTACTCGCACTCCAGCGGTATGAGCACGCCGTCGGCGGCTGTCAGAGCATTGACCGTCAGGAGCCCGAGGCTCGGCGGGCAGTCGATCAGCAGGAAGTCGTAGCGGCGCCGCAAGGAGCGCAGGACGCGGGCCAGAGCCTGCTCACGTGCGACCTCGCCAACGAGCAGGACCTCAGCCGCGGCCAGGTCGATGTTGGAAGGGAGAAGGTCGACGCGCTCGATCTTGGTGTTGGTGACGACCGCGCCAGCATCCTCATAAGAGCCCATCAGCAGGTTGTAGAGGGTCTTCTCCAGCGCGAGCGGGTTCAGGCCGAGCCCGACAGACAGCGCGCCCTGGGGGTCCATGTCCACCAGCAGCACCCGCCTGCCCCGCTCGGCCAGCGCGGCGCCAAGATTGATGGCGGTCGTCGTCTTGCCGACGCCACCCTTCTGGTTCGCCAGGGCGATGACCTTTCCCATCCGGCCCTCCCACGGCCTGCTCCCAGCAGGTCGTAGAGATCTTCATCGATTTGTCGACATACGGTCTTAGCGATAAGTAGATGAGTGAATAGAAAGCTATCTCGCTTTGGTAATAAATCACCCAATGCTCTGATCGATCAAGTGACCAGAGCTGAAGCGGACGGAATCATATCGGTCACGCCAATCCCGCGAAAGCGGTTGTCCCCACCCGCCCTGTCCGTGCTACGCCAAGATCACCGCAAAGGTCCCATTACAGAGGTTCGCCGAGCCTGACGACTTGGTGCGCGATTGCGGTTGGGGTGTGTTCGCCTGGCGGGTTCGGGTAGCCCACTCAGCGGCGGGCGGCTCGGTCGGAGACCAGGCCGGCGAATGGCCACATGCGTTTGGGCGTAGGCCTCGCGGCGTCCGATGTAGCGTTGGGGGGGTCGCCACTGCTTGTGCTCGGCGATGGCGTGCTCGACACAGATCCGCCGGGACGACTGCCGCGTGCGTGCCTGCCTGTAGGCGGCGATCCCCTCGGCCGGGCGTCCTTGCTCGGCCTGGGTGGCGGGGCGCAGACCCGATCGCGAAACCCGTTGGCAAACCCCCCGGCAGCCGGTGTCCACCCGGCCGTGACGGTCGGGTAGTACCGCAGCAGCTCCTCGATCCCCTCGGTGTTGACGGCGGTCTGGTCGTGCATCCGGCCTGGTCGCGCCGCCCCCGCCCACAGGGTGCGGCCTTGACCGTCGGAGATAGTGGTGGTCTTGATCGTGTTCTGCTTGCGCTTGCCCGATACAAACGCCCGCCGGCCGGGCCGGTTGGCCCTGGGCCGGCGGACCCGGGTCTCGGTGCCGTCGATGCGCATCGACCCCGTGGGCGGCGGCGTAGCGCTCTGCGAGTCCCGGGGCCGCCGGGATCGCAGCGAGGCGCCTGGTCGCGGGGAGTGCGGTGGTCTTGCGGCGCAAGACGGCGGCTCGGCCCCGGGTTGACAGCACATCTAGGTAGTAGCATATTGTGCTAGGAACCTAGATGAATGGAGCCCTGGATGATCGAGTTCCACCTGGACACCCGGTCCGGCCTCTCGCCGTACCTGCAACTGGTCCGCCAGGTGCGGCAGGCGCTGCGGCTGGGCCTGCTGCGCGAGGGTGACCAGCTCCCGACCGTCAAGGAGGTGGTGGCGAAGCTGGCGATCAACCCCAACACCGTGCTCAAGGCCTACCGGGAACTCGAACACGAGGGCCTGGCGGCCGCCCGCCCGGGGGTGGGGACGTTCGTGACGGCGACGCTCGCCGACGCCTCGCTGGCCGCGCACGGCCCACTGCGTCAGGAGCTGCGGCGCTGGCTGGCCAAGGCCCGCCGGGCGGGTCTGGACGAGGACAGCATCGAGGCCCTGTTCATGACCACCTTTCGGACCGCCGCTGAGGAGGACATAGCATGACCGCCGTCATCCAGGCCCAGGGGCTGGGCAAGCGGTACGGGCGCCGCTGGGCGCTGACCGACTGCACCCTGGACATCCCGGCCGGGCGGGTCGTCGGGCTCGTCGGCCCCAACGGCGCCGGCAAGACCACGCTGCTGCATCTGGCCGTCGGGCTGCTGGCGCCGACCTCGGGCACCATCGAGGTGCTCGGCGGCCGCCCCGCCGCCAACCCGGCGCAGCTGGCCAAGGTCGGCTTCGTCGCCCAGGACAGCCCCACGTACGCCGGGCTGAGCGTCGCCGACCATCTGAAGCTGGGCGCCCGGCTCAACCCCGGCTGGGACGCCGCCCTGGCGCGCGCCCGGATCGAGCGGCTCGGCCTGGACCCCGGCCGCCGGGCGGGGCAGCTGTCGGGCGGGCAGCGCGCCCAGCTCGCCCTCACCCTCGGCATCGCCAAACGGCCCGAGCTGCTGATCCTGGACGAGCCGGTCGCCGCGCTCGACCCGCTCGCCCGCCGCGAGTTCCTGCAGGGCCTGATGGAGGCCACCGTCGAGCATGCGCTCAGCGTGGTGCTGTCCTCCCACCTGGTCTCCGACCTGGAACGGGCCTGCGACTACCTGATCGTGCTGGTCGACTCGCGCGTCCGGGTGGCGGGCGAGGTCGAGGAACTGCTGGCCACCCACCACCGGCTCAGCGGCCCGCGCCGCGACCCCGCCCGGCTCCCCACCGACCAGCAGGTGGTCGCCGCCAGCCACACCGACCGGCAGACCACCCTCATCGTCCGCACCGACGCCCCGATCCACGACCCCGCCTGGACCGTCAGCCAGCTCGGCCTGGAAGACCTCGTCCTGGCCTACATGGGCAATTCTACTGACCACAACGGCCATACCGGCCGCAACCACCGGCCGACTCTGGAGGTACAGCGATGATCTGGCTGACCTGGCGGCAGTTCCGCGCCGCGGGCGCGATGATGTTCGCCGCGCTCGCCGTGCTCGCCGCCCTTCTGGCCCTGACCGGCCCGGGCCTGGCCGGCGACTACTCCACCGGGATCGCCGCCTGCACCACCCAGAGCGGCGGCTGCTCGAACTTCGTCCAGCACTTCTTCCGCGACCACCAGGGCCCCTTCCTGGCGCTCAGCGCCGTCGTGCTGGTCCTACCCGCCCTGATCGGGCTGTTCTGGGGAGCGCCGCTGCTCACCCGTGAACTCGAAGCCGGCACCCACCGGCTGGTGTGGAACCAGAGCGTCACCCGCACCCGCTGGCTGGCCGTCAAGCTCGCGCTCACCGGCCTGGCTGCCATGACCGCCGCGGGGCTGGGCAGCCTCGCGGTGACCTGGTGGTCCAGCCCCATCGACAAGACCGCCACCAACTTCCCGAAGATGGGACCCCTGCTGTTCGACGCACGCGGCATCGTCCCCATCGCCTACGCGGCCTTCGCCTTCGCCCTGGGCGTGACCGTGGGGATGCTGGTCCGCCGCACCCTGCCCGCCCTGGCCGTCACCCTGGTCGTCTTCCTCGCCGTCCAGATCGCCATGCCGCTGCTGGTCCGACCCCACCTGCTGCCGCCCACCCGTTCGACCATCGAGATCACCACCGCAAACGTGGGGGACTTCTACGGTGGCAGGCCCCCCGGCGAGGGGGGTGGCGACAGCGCTGTACGGGTGACCGTGAAGGGCCCCTCCGACACGGGTGCCTGGGTCTTGTCCAGCCAGACCGTCGACGCGTCCGGACACACCGTCGACAGCATCCCCGTGTCCACGTCCGCAGGACCCTGCGCACCATCCCAGCACGGGATCTCGCCATGCTTGGCCGAGATCAAGCGGCTCGGCTACCGGCAACAGCTGACCTACCAGCCCTCCAGCCGCTTCTGGCCCTTCCAGTGGTACGAGACCGGGATCTACACCGCCCTCGCCCTCAGCCTCGCAGGGTTCTGCTTCTGGTGGATCCGCCGACGCCTATCCTGACCAACCCCGACCCGGCCAGCGGCTTGGAACGACCCGTCACCCTAACGACTTGGTGCGCACCGAGACCCGGGCCCGCCGGCCTAGGGCCAACCGGCCCGGCCGGTGGGCCTTTGTGTCCGGTAGACGCAAGCAGAACACGATCAAGACCACCACCATCTCCGACGGTCGGGGCCGCTGGGCTACCCGGACCCGCCAGGCGAACACACCCCAACCTCAATCGCGCACCAAGTCGTAAGCACACTCAAGTAGCTCCCGCCCGACCCGGAGCCAGTGGTCGGCAGGGGGGAGGATCGCCACCTCCACCAACGACGGATTATCGGTCGGCCAGTTGCGCCTCGAGGTCGGCGAGCCGGCGGTCCTGGAAGCGCAGGTTCGAGCGCGCCGCCCGCAGCCGCTCCTCCAGGGCCCGGTTGTCCTGGGTCAGTTGCCGAACCCGTTGCTTGAGGGTGGTGTTCTCGGTGGTGATGCGCTGGATCGCCTCTTGGGTCCACTCCGCTTCCAGGTCGCGAATCTGCCCCATGAGCTCCCCGATACGGGTCCGCTGGCCGCGGATCTCCGCGTGCGCTGTCTTCAGGGCGTCCTCGGCGTTGAGCGCGCGCTCCCGCCACGACGCCTCCTGCTGGTCGGCTTGGTCGGCCTGCTGGTGCACCCGCTGACCGGTCATTTGAGCGGCGGCCTCGGCCACGAGCGCTCGCGCGCCAGGGTTCTGGTAGAGGAACGTGCGCGAGAAGCCGGCGCGCCGCGCGACCGCCTGGTAGGTGATCGGGGTCTTCTCGCGACGCATCCGCTGCACGGTGCTCTGGACGCGCTGCAGCATCTCGGCGGTGCGTGCCCGGCGCGCGGCGATGGCTGCGGCCGTCTGCGCGTTCTGCGGCATGGGACGCGTGCTCACGCGGATGCGTCCTGTGGTTGGTTGAAGTTGTCGTCGCCGAGGCTGCCGTCGCCGAGCTCGCCGTCGTCGCCGTCCAACTCATCGCCCTCATCGCCGCTGTCGGCGTCGGCGAGCTTGGCCGCTGGGAAGGAGAGGCTCCAGAGGCGGTGGAAGTAGTCCTGCGGCCGGCGCAGGTCCAGCGCCAGCGCCCCATCCAGCAGGCCGAGGCCGGCCAGGGCCTTCTCCAGCCCGTCGATGGCGCGGGCGGTCGGCGCGAAGACCTGGTGGAGGTAGTCGGCGGTGGCGTCGTCGGGGGCGCGCTCGGCGATCGAGGCCCACTGCTCGCGTTTGCGGCGCCAGTAGAGCAGGTCGGCGCCCGACAGCACGAACTTGTCGCAGTGGTGGCAGTCGAGGTTCCAGGGGCAGGCGCCGCCGTCGACGACCGGCTGGAAGGTGCAGAACCCGCCCTCGGCCGGGGTGCTGCGGCGGCTGAGGTCCACTGCCAGGCCCATGGCCTGCTCGCGGGTCATCGGCGTGCCATCCGTGGTGGGGTCGGCGAGCAGCTCGCCGGGGTTGGGGGCGCCGGGCCCAGCGACCCAGACGTGGTTGAGGACGTCCTCCAGGTCCGCGTGGGCGATGTGGACGTAGTGCTCCGCCATGCGGTCAGAGACTTGCCCCAGATACCGGCGGATGTGGGTCAGGGTGGCGCCGTGGCGCAACAGATTGGTGGCCAGGGTGTGACGGGCTTGGTGTGGGACCACGCGGCCGAGGTCGAGCTGGTCGATCCATGGCTTGAAGCCACGGTGAAACCACGTATAGGACAGGGCCGTCTGGCCGTTGGGGTTACGAACCCGCGAGGGGAACAGCGCCATGCGGGCTCGTTCCGCCGGGGTGGGCTGGCGGCCGTGGCGGCCCTCGAAGCGGGCAAGGGTCGTGCGCTGGCGCTGCTGAAGCAGCTCGTAGAGACGTTCGGGGATGCGGATGGCCTGATCGTAGTGGCCGACTTTGGTTTGGTCGTGCCAGAGCATCGCCAGCCCGCCGTAGCGACCGATGCAGTCCAGGCGGAGCCCGAGGACCTCACCGCAGCGCCGCCCGGTGAGGATGATCGCCTCCCAGATGTCCCGCATGCCCAGGTCCATCGGGTCAAAGGTCTCGGCGAGCTGCCGGAGGTTGGTCTCGTCGGCGAGCGCGCGCGCGACGTCGTCCGAAAACGGGCTGCGGGCTCGGTGTGGATCATTGCTGACGAGAGGCATGGCGGTGATGAACGCGCGGTCCAGCCCAAGGCGTTGATCGGCCCCCAATTCCGCCGCGTTGCGGAGCAGTCGGCGGGTGCTGTTGAACACCAGGCGGCGGGTGACGGAGGTGACGGTGGACGGCGTGCCATCATGGCGCTTCACGGCCAGGTAGGGGAGGCCATGGCGCTCCCGGTGCTGAAGGTCGACGACGAAGCGCTGCATGTGCTCCTCGCGCAGCAGCGTGGGATCGTGGCCGCCGCCGGGTGCGTCGACCTCCAGGAAGGCGCTCAGCTCGAGGCAGGCCCGGCGCAGGTTGTCAGCGGTCCCCTGGCTGCGGGGCCGCTTGGAGGAGCGCAGCATGGCCGCCAGATGGTCCCAGAGGAGATCGCGCAGCCAGCGCTGGGAGATGCCGGTCAGGTCGAGGTGACCGAGTCGCTGCGGGAAGCGGACCCCGAAGTGCTCGGTTTCGATGAAGCCGGCGTCGCGGGTCGCTGCGGGCGTGTAGTAGACCAGCCGCAGCGCGTTGCGCATCTCCCGCACGATCATGCGGGTGAACTTCACAGGTTCGTCGGCATCCGGATCCATCAGTGAGCCAAGCTCGCGCTGCCGGCAGACGTTGATCATGTTCTGCACCCAGTCCAGGTCCCACCGGCTGTGCTGCCGCTGGGTGCGGGCGAACAGCCCCCACTTGATCTCTGTGGCAAGCAGGGGCCGCAGGCCGAGTAGGTTGAGCTGCCCTAGCCGCAGCGCCGGTCCGGTCGTGGCGCACCACTGGTGAAACGCCGCTTCATCCTCGAATGTCACCGTGATCGGCGGGCGGGGTTGCTCCTGGCCACGCCACCGTGCCGGCAGCGACGCGCCGCCAGGACGGCCCATCGCCTGGTAGCGATCGCGGTGCCTGACGCACAGACCCAGCGGTGAATCCGCGCGGTCGGGACACACCGGAACCTGGCACTGACCGAAGCCCTCGCACGGTATTTCATCAGCCGACCATGCGTCGAGGTCAGCGGCAGGCCCCTGGGCCGTCTGGTAGCGATGCCAGCGGCCGTAGTGGCGCATGCACAGGCGCAGGTCGGCGTTGTCCGCGGGCCGGTCAGGACATATCCGGCATGAGACTTCCTGGCGACGCAGGCGGGGAGGCCCGAGCAGTTCAGCCGTGCGGACGAACTCGGCTTTGCTCATCCCGCCGTCGCGGGCATCGCGCCATTGCCGAGCGTGCGTATCGCACAGGTCGACGTGCGATTTCCGGGGACGTTCGCAGTCATGCACCAGGCATTCCCACCTGTAGACCGGGTGCTGCGGCGGGATCCGGATCACGTTCGCCCGGAACAGCGGGTCGAAGGTGGGCCCGTTGATCAGGGTGATCAGCAGCTCCAGCCGGTCGCGGGTCGTCCGGTCGGGCTGGTGCTTGTAGAGGGGCAGCGGGGAGGTCGCGCTCACACCGACGCGTCCTGCCCGCTCCACACCTGGCGCAGTGCGGCGTCGAAGACCGGGTCGTGGACATCGACGTGGGCGTAGATCTCGTCGACCACCGTGGTGGACGCCCACCCGCCGGCGTCCCGAGCGATGACCAGGTTGCCGTCGGAGGCATCGAGCACGGCCGTGGCGAAGCCGTGGCGGAACGCATGCGGCCGGGTCTTACCCAGGCCTGCTCGGCTGCCCGCCCGGGCAAGCATCCGGCGGGCGGCGGTTGGGGTCCACGGCCGCCCGTAGCCATCGCCGTGCAGCTGGACCAGCAGCATCCCGTGGCGGGCGTGCCCGCGCGGGTACTCGCCAGTGAGGTAGTCGAAGTAGGTGTGCACCATCGCCGGGCTGACCCGCTTGATCAGCCCGCCCCGCACCGTCCCATCCTCGTCGACCGACCACTGATGCTTGGTCTTCGCTCTCGCCTGGTTCGGGTTGTCCGGCCGGTGACAGACGTGCACGTGTGGCGACCGGCATTCCCCACACACGGCGTTGTCGCGCAGGTGCAGGTCTGCCAGGTGCAGGCCGCACAGCTCCCCGATCCGAAAGCCACCGTCCGCCAACCAGGTCACCACCAGGCGGTCACGGGCGGCACGGACCACCTCGAGCAGCCGCTGGCGTG